>JAABUK010004001.1_pt1 | contig 24452 bp, 11 predicted proteins | sample 5559141 | NCBI WGS metagenome assembly JAABUK01 (sample SAMN10711869, study PRJNA513367) | rock metagenome | isolation source: Antarctica rocks | place: Antarctica: Victoria Land, Pudding Butte nord | collected 2016-01-03 | reverse complement strand
AGGTGGTCGAGCGGTTGAGGAGGCTTGGAGGGCGGAGGAGGGATGTCAAACTGGGTGAGGGGGGAAGCGGGGTTGGTGGACGGTTGTAGAAGGGTGGGTAGAGTGGGAGTGGTGGGGGGGCTGGAAGTGATTGCGCGGATGTCGAATGACGGAGGCTGTGGGAGGGTGGTGAGGTTGAGGGAGAGGTTGTGTGCGCGACTCCTCCGCCCGGATCCGAGAGGAGCGAGTCGGAGTTGGAGTCGGAATTCTCTGCCGAAATGGAATAATGCGATTGAAAGTCGGCATCGTCCAAAGTGGGATCGTAGTCGGAGCTATCTTCATCATCAAGGTTCGCTATCGTTGTGGGGCGAGGGCGGTCTGATGTAGGGGAAGCTGGAGGTGGACGGTCGGCGTACCCATGAGCTGTTGGGGTGCGCTGGTCCGGGATTGTAGAGCTTGGTGAAGGGAGGTTGTTAAGAAAGGGTGCTAGGGTGGGAGGAGTAGATCGAGGATCAGAGAAGCCATGAGGTGGGCTTTTGGGAGAGCCTCTGCTTGGTGGAGGCATGATGTGAAGATGAGAGATTATTGTTGGAGCAGACTTTCAATGAAATATATTTTGGGGGGTCAATCCGTACATCGCGGCAACTTCCGAGCGTCGTTGAGGAAGTTGCACTTATCATGGAGTTTTCAATGGCAGTTTGGCCCTATGTACGGGTATCACTTTCGTTGGCTATGTTACATTTATGTATGAAGGGGCAATAATGTCCCGGTATTACCTCCAGACAATCCGAGGCGCCGCCGCCGACGCCTCGCTCCAAGCCCCCAAACCAAAATACCAATGCTGGAAGATCATTTTATAAACCAATCGTTGTTCGTACGCGGCTAATTCGAGAGCGTTCGCTGGAAGTCACCTTGCTCTTTCTTTCTTGCTGAAACGATTGCTGAAACGATTGCTGAAAGAGGGGTGAAGGTGGGGGCATTGGAAAGGCGCTGGAATCCATGCTATTTTTCGACTCTGCAGATTCTGCAGAGCTAGATGTAGGAGGTCTGCTGCTGGTAGTCTTGCTCCGAAGCGTAGAAGAAGCACTTCGCAGTGCTAGTCCGATGCTCGATCGTCTTTGACGAAGTGTCGATGTCGACTTTTTGGTGCGAAGTTCTGCTGGAGGCGAATTGTTGAGCTTCGAGTCCGGGTCCTTGGGGACTGTTGGAAAGGAGGAAGTGCGTCTCGCGATGAGCGATATTTGAGGGCTGGCTATCAGATGAGGAGACACGCTAGGTGTTGAATCTGCATGTTGATGCACTGCTGGAAAGGAGGAAGTTCGTCTTGTGTCGATCGCGATGTGAGGAGTAGTTGTAAGAGTAATTTGTGGTTGTTCTTCCTGGATCATCGGAGGTTCGAGTTTCCGTGAGCTGGCTATCTTTGACCTCTGGGGAAATACATCATAGCTTGGAACTGTACATTGCAAGGCTGATTCACTCTTGATAGAGATTGGAATGGGACGTCGAAGACTGACGTCCCCCTCCTCAGGTCTGATATTGTCGGAGATCTGCCTGGAAGATGAAGGAAGCGAAATGGTCGGTGGTTCCATTGGAGAAATGGCAGACCTCGCGCTCAGGGTAGAAACACGTCTCTCTGATCTCGGAGGTATTGGAGGTGGGTGTGGCATTGATACTGGTCGATGAGAAGCGTTGAGAGTGATTTGTGATATTGACGTTTTGATAGATATCATCGACGGTCGAGTACGTGGTATGGAATATAGAATGGGGGTAGCGATTTCAATTGGTGTTTCGAGGTCTGTGAAAAGGGCCTGTGCGTCTTCATCGTCTGCTTGTATGATTGGTTCGGTCTGATAAATGTCGAAGTTGGCAGACAATGGTCGAGGGATGACGATCTCTGGAATGTAGAGTTTGGAGGGCAGTGGTGACGGAAACGGGAAGGAAGCAGCTTGGGTTTGCTCTGCGGGCGACCTGGAGATCGTTGTCAAGCTGTCTTTGCTGCCAATGGAAATTCTTGAGGTAGGTCGAGGTCGATCTGATTGACCGTCTGGAATAGGCGAATAGGTGTTTCCTTCTTCCTCGGACAGCTCGTCTTCTTCCGAGGAATAGCCATAGAGTAGAATCTTCGTTCTCCTTTCCTCATCTTGCTGCATGGCTACTTCACGTTCCTGCATTTTCCTTCGCCGAGCGGATGCTGAGCCCAATTTGCGGGCTTTGAGAATCTGGTCCATGACGAAGGCGAGATAAGGTGGCTATCTATGTGATTAGCCAGCAATGGAGAATGCCACAAACATCCGAAGAAAGTGAAGAGGCAGGAGGGAGCAACCACCAGCTTCTGATCAGGTCCACATGTGGACATGGCGGAGACACATGACCCAGATGTGCGGTCAAGGGGTCGTATTAGAATCCATATCTCTTGGAATTGACCGGGGAGCTTCATGTTCCTAGAACAGTTAGTGTCCGTGCCCACCGGGAGGAAGAACAAGAGTGGCGGAGTGCCAGTCATGGTTCCAGCTGTCATGACCCCGTACCAGTACGAGTTGGTGTAAAATGTGATGAGTAAAGCGGGAGAAGACGACTGATTAGGAAAGGTGAGAGGGGGAAGATGCAAGATTGACTCGGAGTGGTGACTAGTCAGGGGTTCGGCGAGGTGACAGGAGGACGAGTAAGATCGACACTGGATCACAAGGTTTCCCACCAGCGCCAGTCGTAGATCATTCGAATGTTTTCTGATGTTTAGTGGCAAGAAAGGAGTTGCTTCGACCTGAACATTAACCGCCTTCAATCCTCGCATTCGCCATCTTCGCGATGACAGGTTGTTGTCGTTGTCAACACGGGTGAGCCGGGATGTGGTGGGTGGCGTCCAGGAACTCTCCACCGCGTGGAGGAGAAAAGCCAAAGAAGATGGCGGCGTCAACAGTGAACCAATAAATGCTAGATCATGACCACCGTCCAATCGACCGCCATTTGATGGCCTTGCTTTCGGGCGCCTGCAGAGGAAAGCGGCAGATGTCAAGCGACATATTGTGTAACTTTCTCATGCATTGCGCTTGTTAAGTTCAACAAATGCTTCTCCTCTTGCAAGCATCATGTTTGCTTCACAACAGCCTCGCAGGCCTTCTGCGAGCAGGTTCGGCCCCAAAGCGAACCTTCAGACGGTAACCTGCATGAACACGTGTTTACGGATGGTGGCAGGGCCACGTCGTCCCTGATCCATGGATATGGAAAGAAAAAAAGTCCTCCCGGGTTACGCATCCATTTGACTGAAGACGTCATGAACTCCTATCAATGATCCTAGCATCTGCCTGTTGTTTGGATGCATGTGGTCGCACAGAATATGTGACTTTAATCCTCGTTGAAGACCCCTTTGCCATTGCTGCAATCCCGCCCCTTCCCTCCCACTCTTATGGTGTGGCCAGGAAAACTCGCAAAAAGGAATGGTCTAAGGTCAAACTCATTGTCTTCCGGGCTGCATTATTTCCGATGATATGATATGGTGAGTACCGTCATTTCGTGTTTGCTGAGAGACTGGGAATAGAGGAAGTGAAGCACTTCCTGCCTGGATTTCTCGCGGAGATAATTTCCTCGTCTAAGTGTCTGTGAATGTACCATCTCGGGATTCAGTCGACTTGCTTCTCGGTTGACTACCATGGTCGAATCTATCGAGTGCGCTGCAGAAGTCGGGACATGCAACTACTTCTCGTACGACGCCATGGACCAAACTTGCTGGGTTTGCGAGGGTGGCCGAAGACAGACAACTGATCGTACATCAACCCCGTGTTTGCCTCATCACCGTGCACATAGGCTGCAAGGGCCGGCTCTAATTCAGTGGTGGGAACCGCGTTGCAGGAATTCTGCACAGCTTTTTAGTCAAGTTGCTGCTAGCCCTTCCAACGGACCACTTCGGACCTGCATTCAAAATGTCACTGATGGAATTGAAATCGGCCAATGAACAGTCACGTTTTGTCGAGTATCCTCATCGGTATTCACCAGGCCTGGAACATGCAAGCATCGGCCATGAGAATTTCCTGCCAGTGGGCAGCATTTGTGCAAGCCAATATCTAGCCACCGCCCTACTGTCAAGGTGAGCGAAATGCAATCTCTTCATGGTGGTTTAAAGTAATGCAGGGTGATTTCTGACGACCTCTCGAAGCTGTATTTCAAGCACGACCAGAAGGCCGCATGTCGATCTCACTTCAAGTATAAGGGTTGCTCTTGGCCATTTGCACATGTCGGAAAGGCGAGCTTGGGTTGTCCTACCTGTTTTATTCGAACAGCTCTTCGTCGGTTGCTGCTCCGATGCATGAATCCTGGGTGTCAATGACGGCATCGCCAATGGCACTTTGCACTGGCTCGTGATGTCTTCCGCTGGCCTCAGAAGTAGTCCTCCATATCTCAGGCCCTATACCAGGATGTGCAGTATCTCATCTTGAGGCTCGTTGCAATCTTGTTTGAGGAGCATTTTCGGGCAAATGAGGAGATTCATAGTAGAAGACGAGTCGACAATTTTATCGTGTATTTTTGAGTATAAATGGAAAATAAATTCGGTTAAAATAACCTGACGATCTGGATTCTCAACGATCCGGACGAGCGTTTCTTAGGAGTGCCGTAGGATTATCCTTCGAGAAAGTGGTCGAGGCAGACAAAGCCGGTAGCTTTGATTTCAGGCCCGACATGAAGAGGAGCTCCGGCAGCTGTGCCTAACCTTCTGAAGGCTTTGGGTGTCTCGGTCTACGTTCGGTTTCAAATCGAGACCTCCGTGATGGAGAGAACTGCCAAGAATGAGAAATAGGCCAATAGTCAGGACAGAGTATAGCAACCACATCATCGGAGCCTCCAAAAACCACATCTCAATGCCTGATCAGAGAGGGGAGCGTTATCGAGCTGTTGTTAGGGGATTCTTGAGATGTGCTTGACGGGTATGCCACGCAGGGCAACAATTTTTGATGGAGATTGAAACATGACGACGAAAGTGGGGAAAGATCCGCAGACAACCAGGCAAGGCCAGCGTTCCCTATCCCGGGTTTTTCATCGAGTATTGCAACTTCTTGCGCTCTTCCCAAGAGCAATTGTCAAAAGTTCTTTCTTTCTCCGTTTGCATAGACATTGCCTGCATAGACTTGGATAGAGGTGTAATCGAATTCTGTAACCAACATCGCCTCTGTTTGCTATGCCTCAACCGGAATTGCCACAGCCTGCACACCTCGATCACGATTCTATGCTTTCCAGAAAGTTTGGCAGAGAAGTAACGAATTATTTTGGCAGTATGGGTTTTACTTCTTGCTGGTACTAATTGGCTGAATTGATCGTGTCAGGCTCACCCTTGAATCGAGTTTCCTTCCTCCGAGGTGACCACTCGTTCGTCAAACAAGCTTTCGAGCATGGCACCACACAATTCATGGTGTTCAGGAATCTATCACCCCTCGTCAAGTCCCCTTCGGAGATAGCTCATGCAAAATACAATGACATCAAACCGATCATTCCAAGAAATCCGTATGAGAAGACAGAGGAAGAGATCATCAAGGAGTACAACTCGTTGAAATCCACACCTCAATTGGTCTTTCTCGGACTGGATGAAAGTAAGAGAGATGGATTGCAGTATAATAATCATATCGGAGCTCCACAGTTCGCAATCGATATCACACCCAAAGGTCCATATGAGGAAGAGGCGAAGGGTGTCATTGTAGAACTCGAGAAGCGGGGGTTGACTTTCGTTGAAGGAATGAGGGCAATGAACTTTCCAGCAAACGTTGGCATGTGAAGAAAGTCTCCTTGAAATTCTCAACTAATTCCCTCCAGCCGCGATTTATGCAATGGGCAGAGCCTTTCTCGATTGGAATGCACGGAACCCTTATTGTGGAACTTGTGGCCAGCCAACTCTGTCTGTCAATGCTGGAGCAAAACGTGTTTGTCCACCAACAGATTTCGCATCCTTACCTAGCACCATCGGCAGCACGACTTCAGCAAAACCCGACTCACCTCGTGAACGACCGCCATGTTCCACTAGAACCACTCTTTCGAATCTCACCTTTCCTCGTACCGATCCGACCATCATCGTTGCAGTGCTGAGCTATGATAGTGAGCGGTTGCTGTTGGGTCGACAGAAAAGATGGCCGCCATACTGGTATTCAACGTTAGCAGGTTTTGTGGAACCTGCCGAGTCTGTAGAAGACGCTGTGCGTCGCGAGGTATGGGAGGAGACTGGTGTCGTCCTGTCCCGAGTTATCATACATTCCACCCAACCATGGCCTTATCCAGCAAATCTGATGATCGGCGCAATAGCTCAGGTCGCAAGTGCTGAGGATGAAACGATCAAGCTCGACAATGACCCCGAATTGGAAGCTGCTAAATGGTTTGAGCTGGAAGAGGTGCAGGAAGCCCTGAGGGTTGGCACAAGTGGTCTTGGCGAAGATGCCAGCGAAGGCTACGAGGAAGGAAACTTGAGGTTGCCTCCCAGAACTGCCATTGCCAATCAGCTCATAACGGCGGTGGTAGAAGGTGGCTTTTTGGCTGGAGTCACACCGTCAAAGATTTGAGCATAGAGCGGCGTAAAGGTGGGTATTCTGCCATACAACGCTGTGTAGATGATAGGCCATAGATCTAGATTAGAATGATGTCTGCATGTTCAACGGTTAGTGGCACGGCAGTCCAGCCTTTGCCAGACAGCTTGACCCGACAGCTTGACCCGACAGCTTGACCACACCAAGGCACTCTGCAGTTCCATCTTTGCTCCGATGGATAAGCATGGTAAGCACGCGTTCCCCGTTGTCGTCGAAAGTCACTCGCTTATTTACACGCTCTGAAGATGAGCATGGAGAGGAGAAAGGCTCCTACCAGCACCAGTACTTGATGTGATTTGAGTCGCCTACTGCGTGTCATCAATCGCTTAACATAATTAGACGCGTCTGAAGCTGAGATCTTACGCGTCGTGCTTGTGCCCAGGGCCGGCTCCCATGCACTTCGACCGTTCCTCCGCCTGCTTTCGGTCATTGCCCTAGCAAATGCCATGACCGATGTGATACCAATACCAGCACCACGGAAGCGGGCCAGGCACAGAAAGCGTTACTACCAGTACAGTACTAACGCAAAAGTATCTACCCGCGGGCGCGTTTTTCTTGGCCAAATTTCGACGCGTTTTTTGACCATTATATTTGCACCATACATTATACCATGCCCAGAAGGCCTTTGGAGACGATTTCTGCGAATATCCCTTGTGGAGAAGAGCTTACACCCTATACTCGATCGAAAATAACAACTTTGCATGAGGATGGCGGCGAAATTCGCGATATTTCAAGGTGGTTGGAAATCTCCGAAAATATAATAAAATATATAATTAAAGCAGACTTTCAGCGTTCAGAGAACAATATCATACAGCGTATGAGTAGATCTAAGAAATATACTTTATTAAACACTCGAAATATTATTTATTTTATTTAAATTTATTCGAAGTCTATATATATAGATATTTAATAAAATCTTCATATCTGTCACGAGTTGCTACAGCTAGGAAGGATAGTTGTACGCGAGAGATGGTTGCAGACTTGATTGTGGAAATCCAACTATTTCGTCGTACGTGCGATACGGCGAAATGCCTGAGACTTAACACGCGGGCTTGGCGCGTTAGGGCTACATCTTCTGATTAGGCTTTAGAGCTAAAGAGCTGTATTAAGATTAACGATCGTAGTACGTATCTGATACTTCTACAGCTTTTCTGTAAGTTAGATTAGTTTCTACAACTTAAGTATTTATTTTTATAGACTATTAAATATATCTAATTTAAGTTGTTATAATATACTTAAATTCTTTTTCTTTATTATTTAAATAAATATAAAACAGTTATTCTTTAATTAATTTAAATTTCGAGTAGATTAACTTACTTTTATTAAATCTTCTTCGAATTATCTTCAGACTCTTTAATAATAAGATAGATTTCGTAAATGAGCTTAATATATTGAGTTTAATTATCTATTTTCGAAGAGAGAGAAATCGAAAACATCTTTAAAAAAAGTAAGATAATCTAAGAATTAGATTAGTAGATTTAGAATCTACTAGTGAATAATTAATATTTATAAATAAAAGAATCTTGAGAATACTTAAAATAGTGTGATTAAAAGTAGAATCTAAAATTCAATTTCTGAGCTAATTAAAAATTGATATAACTTAATTTAATTAAAAGAGATTAAAGAAAGATTCTGCGTTATAAAATAATTTAGATATAAATCGATAACGATCTTCTTTATAAATAGAGAATATTGAGATAAAAATGATTTAAGAGATAACGACTTTAAGATAACTTACTAAGAATTAAGAAGTAATAAAATTTATTACGAGAATACAAAATAACGTGAATAATATACTGTGTATATTTAAGAAATTCTGTAATTTATATAATAAGATGATTAAGATTTATAATAAAGAGATTAATAAGATAATAGAAAATTATTAAATAATTTAGAAGTTGTAAAATTATTAATAGAAAGAAAAAGACATCTAAATAACTGAATGAAAATAGTTAATTTAGAAGAATTAAATTTCAATAAAAATGCTGAGAGATAAGAAGATGTTGATAAAGAATTTATTAATAAGACTTGTAATACTTACAGCTTCTTTATTATATTAAAATAATGTGAAAAGTGTTCAAGAAATGCTTGAAGCGATTTTTAATGCGCAGATAAGTAATTAATATAATAAGAGTGAGAAATTATTAGATTTTAACGCGTTTAAGATGAGAACTCTATAATAGTTCACGACATAATTATTAGTATTAAAGCTGAAGTTACTTATAAATAAAGATTAATATTTCACAAAAATAAATTATATAATCTATATAAGATTAAGAATTAAGAGAGAGATTAGTAATCTATTAAAGTTATATTTAAAGATATTTTAGATGATTACAATTAAAAGTCTATTATAAATATTATTAAATTACTTTAAAGATTTCTTTTAAAGAGATACTGCGTGAGATAGTTATTACTATCTATATTAATTAAATAAGAATTTATTTAGTTTTCTTGAAAAGTTCTTTCAATATATTACAGAGATAAATATATTAAAGAAGAATTAAATTAGAGATATTCAATTAAAGATATTTAATAATCTGAAGTTAATTATAATCTTAAAGAGATATATAATTATTAAGAAGATTATAAAGAATTTATAATTTCTGAAGTTGAATTTACGAAAAGTAAAATAATACGCGAAAGATTTCTAATCTATCTGAGCAGATTCAGAATTTTAAAAGAGAAGATTGACTGAGAAGCTAAAGAATAGAACTCAGCTCGCGAAGATAATATTCACTTATATACTGAAAACTGATTATAAGAAGTTTCGATGCTATAAATATTAATAGCTAAAATATATAATCAGAAACTATTTAAGCTTAATAATAATTGAGAAAGAAGATTCTGATATTCTTTAAAAATTAAAAAAAGAGTAGTTTATTATAAAAATGTTGTAAATAGATTTACAAGCGCAGAAATAGCTGTGAAGAAATCCGAGCAGAAATATTAATTGAGAATGTCGTCAACTATTATCTCTACAGCTGTTAAAGACTGAATAAAGTTTCCGTTTCTAATAAATACTTTATTGAGCGAAGAAAAGATGAGTTCTCTAAATATGTTTATATTAATAAATACTAACTGTTGACTTACAGCAGTAATGAATTATTAACTAATTAAGAATCTGTGTGAAAGACTGTAAATCGAATTAATAAATCTAGTTAAGAAGATTTTATTAATAGATTTTATAGAAAGAAAGCATTTTATTATAACGCAGACGATTTATATACTTATAATAGTTATAAAATATTGACAGATATTATAAATCTTTTACGTAATTCAAACAATGTATTCTATTATTTTAGAGAAGAAGTGAATGAGATTGCATGATTATATATTCAATCTCATTATCAATATTATAAATTTCGAGTCGAGATATTATTAATATGATAGTAGAAATCCAATTATTTTATCGAATATATAATATAATAAAATGTTAAAAAATAAGAATAAGTTAGATATAAACAACTCTAATTATTCTTGAATAAAGAAGAATATATCTGATTATAATCAAATATATAAGAATAACTCTGAGTATATATACTCAGATTTGAATAAATTAGAATAGAAAATAAAATAATCTTCTACTAAAATTTTAAAGCGTAAAAAGATGAAGATTAATTTAAGATTAATCTTATTCTTAACTAAGTCTTTTATAAAGAAAAAAATGAAGTCTTAAAGATCTTAAAAATAAAGAGATAATATAAGTTCAAGAAACTTAATCTCTTTTAATTTAGAGAATACTGAGATAATAAGTTTAATAATTTTTAAAAAGTTGACTAAGAAATTTAAAGCGAAAATCATTATAATTATTCTTAAGAATATTGAGAAGTAGAGAAAGAATAATAAGAAGATCGAGAAGAATTTATAAGAGATAATTCCGTCTGAGTTTCGTGAATATACTTATATCTTTTCAAAAAAGACTTTAAATACTCTTCTTTCGCATTAAGATCGATATGATTATTAAATAGAACTGTAGAAGAGCGTTAAACTGCTTAGAAGATAGTTCTATTAATAAATAAATTCTGCGAAGTTTAATATTATTAAGAGATATATCAAGAAGAATCTTAAGAAGAGATTTATTGAATTAAGTGATATATTATTTATATCTTCGATTCTATTAATTTAGAAGTTGAATAAAGAGCTTTAATTCTGTGTGAATTATTAAGATCTGAACACTCTTATGAAGAAGAATAGATATTTGATATTCAGAATAGATAAGATATTAAGACAGCTCACTAACGCGAAGTTTCTAATGAAGATAAATATTTGTTAAGCGTTTTATTAAATTAAAATAATTATGATTAGAAACAGTGATTTAACAATATTCAGTATAATGTACGAAAATTATCATTATTTAGTGATGCTCTTTAAATTGAGCTCAGCTTTATTAATCAATTAAAGATATATGAACGATATATTTCTGAGTGTGTTAAGACGATTTATGATATTATATCAGAATAATATTTTGATATTTAATAATACGAGAGAAGAATATAAATAATATATTAAGAAGATATTAAAGATTCTAAAGAAAATAGAGCTTTAAATGAATATTAAGAAATGCGACTTTTATGTTATAAAGATTAAATTCTTAGATTTATTAATAGATGTGAATAAAATACGATTAGATTTAATTCAAATCAAGATGATTTAGAAGTGAGAGACGTCTAAATTAAAAGATGTATAAATAATATAATGATTTTTTAAATTTATCAATTATTATCGATGTTTTTATAAGAGTTTTGAGTAAATCGTAAGATCATTAAATAATTTATTAAGAAAGAATATCTTATTAATATAAGATGAATTCTATATTGAGACATTTAAGAAGTTGAAGAAATTGATAACATCTAATTTAGTTCTTTAATATTTTGATTCGAAAAAAGAGATTTACGTGAAATATAATGCGAGTAATCACATTATTAAAGAAATCCTTTTGTAGAAGAGATTGAATAAGAAGTTGTATTTAATTACTTATTACTTAAGCAGTATGAGCTCAGTAAAGAGAAATTACGTCATATATAATAAAGAATTATTGGCGATAATTTAATATTTTAAGAAATAAGAGTCGGAGCTGTAAAGTATTAAAGAAGATATTATTAAAGTGCTTATAAATTATAAGACTCTAAAGTATTTCATATTAACGAAGAAGTTAATAAGATAATAGATAAGATAAATAGAATTCTTAATATAATTCAACTTCAAAATTATTTATTAATTAGAGGCGATTAATAGAAAGACTGATATCTTAATAAGAAGAGAGAAGAATATTTCTAAAGTAAAGAATAATTCTAATTTATATTAAATACTATTAATATTAGAGATGTTATCTAAAGAAGTTCTAAAGAACTGTAAGATAATATATATTATATAAGAGATTCGCGAAAGAAAATGCAGCTCTCTCATTAAGCAAATCAGCTCAAGGAAATCGTTATTATTATTTGTAACATTCTGAAGTCAGTCGCAAGAATGAATAAAGAAGGAAAGAAAGTTATGAAGATAGAAAAGATGTAATTGATAGAATTAATAAAATGTCTTAAAAGTATTAAGACCGAATTATAAATATTAACAATCTCTTATATTCTCTCGCAAATCCTCGCAAACATCGAAGAGATAAAGAAAGAGTTGAGAAAATCACAGAAGATTAAGATAAAGATATGAAGTCAAATCGCAGTAGAAAATTATAAAGAGATTATCGGAATTTTAATTATAGATATTTAGTATTAATAAATAATAATAAATCAAAAGAATAGAGAACTGATTATAATCATTATAGATTAAATATAAAGAGATGAAATAGATATAAAGCTAATAACAATATTACTGAATATAATTAGAGCCGCGGAATCACGAAAAGTTATAAATAAGATAGTCACATTTCAAAGACTTATAAGAGAAGACTATCTAATTATTACAATCTTATAAGTAAGTAAAGAAGTCTTAAAAATAATAATAGATTGATTATAAATAATTATATTAAATGTAAAGATCAAAAAATTTATTTATATAATTAGAGTTTATATTATTTATATTAAAGTAATAAACAATCAGAACTAATTATAAATAATTACTAAGATTCTCAAAACTAATTAAAGACTTCATTCGCAGATAGAGCTAGTAAGAGTGATTTGAATTAAGCGCATAATTAAATAAGAGAAGATATATAGATCGCTGATTATCGCAATTAAGAGTATTAATATAATAAATTAATTAATTACTTGCGGTCTAATTTATAAAGAAGAAATAAAGATCTGCGAATAATTTATCTTAAAAGCAAGAATTACTTAGTATATACATTATTAATAATATAAATATATTATAAAATTCTGTAAATTTAAATCAATTTATATAAACTGCGCAGAAAATCATTTTATAAATAATTATAAGAAAGATTAAAAAGATATAATCTCTTGTAAATGCGAATTATATAAGAATAATCATTAAACTTAAGAGAAGAGATATTGATTTAAATAATATGAAATAAAACAAGCTAATAAAGCAGTTTAGACAACTCTAATATTATATAAGAAGAGTCGTGAAGATATAATTAAAACAGCGCAATCTATATCTATAATATCACAGTTTCAATTCTAAATAAGAGATAATAATAAGTAATAATAAGTTATAAGAGAGCGCAAGAAAAGACTTAATAATTTAATCAGAATAATTAAAGCAATTAAACAGACGTAACTTTCTTAAAAGAGAGTTTATTCAGATTTAGATATTAAAGAGATGAAGACAACTATAATAATCGGCGAATTATTATAACTTCTTGAAATCAGAGATATGAAAATAAAGATAATTGCAATAATTAAGAAAGAGTCGCATTTAATAGAAACATCAGAAATAATCTTAGAATGAAGATTATATTGTAAGAACTAAGAATACTGCAATATAATATTAATTATAATAAAGAAGTAATATTAATCTCACTTTTACGCGATTTTATAGTCAAAGCATTTGATATTCTTATTATTTAAGAATTCTAAAGAAATTCATTTATTATAATAGATTATAATTCTTTATAAGCAGAATTCCACTTAATCTACTCATCTTAAAAGCTCATAAAAGTTTATTTCTATATCAATAAAAGATTATATCTATAAAGCTGAAGTGTGATAAATTATAATAAAGATGTACAAACACTTATAATTTACATTAAAGAAAGTAACTTAAATACAACTTATTAGATTCAGATATATAATATCTATAATTTCAGCTTAGACTTATACTTTAATAAAGATGCGAGAATACTTAATATACTGCGTAAAATCTTAAAAGCGATAAACATAAAAGTGAAATATATTATAATTAATAATCTTAATCTTTATCACTTATATTAATGATTATTCTTATATCTATCTAGTCTATAACTAATAAGGAATTCTGTGTGTTTATATAATAGAGAACTCTCTAAGAAATAAAATCTATTACTACTTTATATTTCCGGCAGTTAATTTCCATTCTATACCGCATAATCTCTCTCGATTTTTAATTTCGAGTTCCAACATCTTCTTATAAATCTTAATAGTTTCTTTCTATTCCGTCCGAGAATCTAAAACTCTTCTTCATATCACGCCCGGAAATCCGTCTGAGAATAACTTATGATATCTGCACTCGTGATACTTTAGTTTCGATATTCTGCGCTAAAGATTAAAGTTTATCGCAGCTTATTATAAACTATTATTAAGATTTAAGAGTATTCTTATCTACTATATAATGTTTCTTATTATATAATAAACGGAACAGTTAATATCTAATTATTATCTTTCGTAACTCGTTATCATTATTTTATATAAATCATAATCTTTATAATAAGAGTGAAGCTTTTTATAATAAATCGCAGAAATTAATAACGCTTTTATAAGAACTCGTAATTTAAACTCTTCTTTAACTCATTTTTATATCGCAGAAAATAAAGAATAATTAATTTTATTCAATAAAATTTCTTCGCAATTAAATTCAATCTTCTATTATTTATATATTTCTATTAAAATCTTTCGCTTCTTCTCAAATAACCCGCATTATAAGATTGAGTAGGAAAAGCGACTGTTTCTATAATAGAAAGATCGATTTTCGTATAATTATATAATCATAATTTCTCTCATAAATAGATGATTTTCTTATAGACTTTCGTATTTATTTATTTATTATATGCTTATCTATTCTGTGCGTTTATAAAGATAACTTTCTATAATCTTCACTCTCTAATTTTATTTTTAAGCTTATCTTGATTTTACCGTAGAGCGATTAATTATACTAAATATCGCGTGAAGATATGAGCTTATCATTTTACTAATTATAATCGGTTTATTAGTCAGACTCTACATTCTCACAAAGAGCTATCACTTATATTAAAGCGACTTAAAAAGATTAACTCAATATATAGCAATAAATATTTTAATTAATATCATTAATAATTATTTATTTAAGCTCGCAATTTCTCTCGAAATAATAATATAATAAACACGTAAGTTATAGAGTATAATAGATTTAATATTTCTTTTATAAACACTTGTAAATAAGATAATAAAGTATATAATTAAATCAGATCTAATTTAATCATTCGATTATATTCTAATTAAGTTTACTCTTTAAATACAATCGCAGTTACTCGTAATCAAATGCAGAAGATGCTGAAAGAGAATAGATATTAAAAAGATAATAACAGCGCTGAAAGATAAGATATTTAATATCTCATTATATATTAATAAATAGATAGATACAAGAATTTATAAGATATTATAAGCGCTTAATTAAGCAATTAATATGAGTGTGTTATAAGCTAAGCCTTCTAAGTTCGTTAAGAACTTCTAATTAAATAAGTATAATATAATGATTTATAAGATGAGAGAGACTAAATATAATATATTACGAAATCGCACAGAAAAATTTGAGGAAAAATATCGCGAAATTAGAAATTGAAAGATAGCGATTTTATAATAACACGTAAAAGATACATTTCGCTCATAACTAATCGAAATCACATAAATAATATAGAGCATCTAAAAACTTATAAAGTGAATTAAGATTAAAGTAAATAAATTATATACACTCTCTCAGCTTTCGCAATTAATTATAAGAGATTGTAATAAAAATCAAATTAAAGTAGTTAATATAATATTACAAAAGATTAATCTGTTAAAGAAGAAATTTTTTCCGAAATCTTAAGAGATAGATTTATAGAATATTCAGAATACTTAGTATAAAAAGAGAATCAATCTTAAGCAGATAATCATAAAAGCAGAGATATATAATGCTATATAGAAGATTGCGAAGAATAAAGTTGTCGATCTAAATTAGATTCTAAATAAAATACTTAAAAATATAGCAGATTAGCTGATTTTATATCTTCACACAATCTTTAACGCAGCATTATAAAACAACTATTATTCTAACGCGTGAAAATAGATAGTTATACTTACTCTTCGAAAACTTAATAAAGATAATTATATCACTTTTAAAACATATCGCTCAATAGCTCTACTTAATATTATAAAGAAACTTCTTGAACAAATTATAATATATAAACTCTTATAACTTACTAAATCTAATTATTTTCTTTCAGAAATATAAATAAAAGCTTAGAAAGATAGATTAATAGAAACAACTCTTCAACTTCTTATAAAATAAGTACACACTATTTAAAATCTTTCAAATTCAAAGAAGATCGTAACTCTTCTTAATCTTAATATCTTAAACGCATTTAATTACATATTATATAAGAGACTAATATACAATCTCAGAAAAAGAAGAATCTTAAAGATATTAGTAAGATGAATAAAAAGCTTTCTTAAAGATTATATTATAATAATAAGACTGATTAAGAATAAGTTTAAATAATTATAAGTAAAAACGAATATCTTATAAGAATCTTTAATATTATCTATTCTATTCCTCTTCTTTATTACAGATCTATTAAATATTATAAATAACAAAGTGTTACAAGTTTTCTTGATTGAATTCATAAATAATATCAATATCTTAATATATGAAGCATTAATAGAGCGCAACTGTAAATATCTGAATAAGATCCACTAAAAATACATGTAATAAGCCGTAACTCATAATACACGCTTTACATCAGAGAAATACAAGATTCTCTACTTAACAAGATTATTAAAGAGATTCAATCTAATAGTCACATCAATACTTAAAGAAATATGAATTAATGCAAAATCTTACATTTAAATATTAAAAGTTCAGATTAATGCTAAGTTAAGATGAGAATCATATCTCGCAAAGATTTAAAAAAAACAAATCTCACTATTAAATGTAATAAGTTATATCACATCATTAATCTAAGAAGTTATATTTAAGAAATTAAAACTGATTTATAGCTTCATTATTAAATCAGCACTATTATATAGCGCAAGTATATAACACAAATTGCAAGAAATATCTCTCACTCGTAAAATAATAGAATAGTAACTTAAGATCACTTAGAATCACTTTTTACAAAAGATCTTTAAAATATATTAAGTTGTAGATAAGTATATTCTAAAAAAAGAAATGAGAATCTGCTCAATCTCAACTATAATAAATAGATTGATAATCTTAGAAGTGCGCAGATAGACTTTAATTATAAAAGACTATATAATTTATTAAGCATATGCAAGAATTTATAATAAAATATTATTAAGAAGAACTTCAAATTAATAAGCAATATCATTAGATATTAAGAAGAAATAATTAAAATTTTTTTTTTAAAGAAATTCTGAATAAATAGCTTACTATTAATAACAATACTCTCATAATAAAATATAAAAGAAAACGGGCGAGAATGTTAGTTAATAATATGAAAATAAGTTCTTAAGAAAATGCTAACTAATATATAAGAGATATAATAAATAACATATCTCCAATTCATATTCGCAGATAGAATTAAGAACTTAATATAATTTAATTTAAGTTATAATCACCCGGAACTTTACAAAGAATTAATAAAGACGGCTAACGCGCTAATTATTTAGATTTAAATAGAAAAGATTAGACTGAACAGATTTCTTATAAATAGAAATGTTTCGAGTTACACATTTACGTGCTTCTGCGACTGATAATAATAAACGGCGAAGCATATTATAATATTATATTCACTCTTTACAGATAAGAGAAGAATACTATTTTTAATCGTAGAAATAAGCGATTATTAATAAATACTCGTAATTATTTATAAGATTAGAGTAGTAATATATTTTCTTTAGAAGATGAGACTTCTAATATAATTTTAAGTAAGTAATATTTAAATCAAAGAATTAAGATCGGAATCTCGTAATAAAGCTTGTAAGAGATTACAACTATATAATATAGAATGTAAATAAAAGAAAGTAAGATAAGAATAATAGATTTTTTCTTTAAAAAGATTTTCTACTTTATAAATATATAGATTCCCTTATTAATTATAAGCTAAATAGAAGTAAGAATTATCATCATCATCATAAAAGATTCGCACATTAAATAAGAATATTAAGCAGATAAATAAAAAGAATTAGAATCTAAAAAAGATTTATAAGATCTTATAAAATAAAGTTAAGAGCGTTTATAATAAATATCAGATAAGTTTATATAAGAAAAGAGAGAATCTACTCTATTTTTAAGATAGATTAACTATTTCAATAAAGCTAGAAGAGCTGCGAATATAAATAATTTAACAGATTTATAAGAGTTGAGAAATAAATTATATAGAAGAATTAAAAATACTGCGATTAATTCGAAAATTATATTAATTTCTCAAGTTAATAGAAGTAATAAAGTGATATCTGAGAAACTGTTATATCTATTAAAGATTAAAGATAAGAAGATAATACTTAGAAGAAGAGTTATTATTACAGTGAGTAATAGGCGCTATGATTGAAATAGCTGGAGAGTTAGAAATAGCTTGATTAAACTAAATATGATTATATAATAATTGAGTTGTTTATATTAATCTAAGTAAGGACGGAGAATAGAAATAAGGAAAAGCGCGATTATGTCAAGTCTTTATTTAAGCTTTAAGATTGAATGTGATTATGTTTTAATGTAAAAGTAAGTCTTAATATAAAAGTAAGTCTTGACACAAGATATAGCACTATTAAAGCATCTTCAAAGCCTTAATATCTTATTAGATTTAGCACTATCGCAGCTTATACAAATAGCGCAGAAATAAGATCGTAATAATTGCTTATCACAAAAAAGATTTATAACTCGTGAACAGTCTTCTTAAGAGTGATCTATTTCTGCTATCTTTTATAATCATTATCTGATTATCTTTCTTAATTTAGCGTGTCAGTCGCTCTTGAGACTTAATATATAACGTGAATTTATTAACTTATTTACGCTCTCGCAATTAAGAGCATTTCAGAGCTTCTTTATACATCTTTATAATCTGTTAAGTCTGAGCTAACATCTTTCAATCTTCTTAAGTATTATCTTCTTTAAATTCATGCTATCACATCTTATATATTATTATCTCATTATTAACGAGCTTATTTATTATCTTATTTATCTTCTAATACTTCATCTCTTTCTTATTAATATAATCTACTGTAAGAGAAATATTTTAATAATATAAGTTCTAATTAAAATTAATTATAGAATTAAGATATATCTTACTAATATAAATATCTTGATATATAAAGACAGATATATTAGAAGTGATAACATTCTCTAATAGATTATATTGATACTGAGAGCAGTATATCTCTTATAATTAATTAAGATTTATATTCTATTCATTTTTATTCACACTTTATTCATTCTTCTTTCTAAGAAATCTATTTAATATTATTATAGCTTAAGTAATATAAACAAACTCTTCTTTATTAATAGATGCGGTAGTGTCTAAAATAGCGTCTTAATAAATTATTTGTAATGTAAAACTCTAATTAAAATAGATTAGAGCGGTCTGTAAAGTTGATATTATTTTATTAAATATCTTAGATATTTAAGATAGAAATAGCAGATCTATCTTGTCTAAGTATCTAAGATAAATTGATATTTAACTAATTGAGTTTATAAATATTTCCACTTTCTTGATAGCGTGAAGAATGAGATTAACACTTAATTAATATATTATTTAGATTCATATTATAATTATTAGCTTATTAATCTTATTATTCTTATAAAATATCGCAAGTTAACATGAGATATTAAGTATTATATTTCAGATTCTGATATAGTTAGTGCTGATAAGCAGCTTAATATCGAGATTATTAAATATTAAGACTAAGATTCGTAATTTAAGTAGCTTATTCTAAGTGCTTTAAAGATAAAACACGAAAGTAGTCAGTTTACTAACTCTTTATTGTTCATTAATATCTTAAATAATTAATGATTTAATAATCTTGAAAGTATAAGAAAGCTGAGTAAGTAACTTTTAATTAATAACTGAACGATCAAAATCAGAGTTAATAACTGCTGTAAATAACTTTAAATTAATAGCTCGATATGCATTAATATGAGTTTCAATATAATTAGATATATTCTCTGAGTATTTCCCTTTTAACTGCGTTGTGAGATTGATGATAATTGAGAATTATATAGAAGTAGTCTTAATAATATAAGTATTAAAAGCTCTTAAATGATTATGAAGCTGATTGTCTAATAGAAATAACTCTTTATACTTCTGATCAGTAATACTAAAGTTGATTATAATCTCTTTCTTCTTTATAGAGCTTAATTCATCATCACTTAATTTATTAAGAGTATTCTGAAGAGCTAAATACCCCCGCTATATATAATAATAGTTCTTATTAAACTTCTTTTTTAAAGAAATCTTCTTATTAGTTATGAAGATCTTCTTCTCCTTCTTTAATAAATAAATAATTATTTAATGATTAGTCTTTAGATCTTAAGTAATGCACTTCTTATAAGAATAAAAAGGATCGATATTAAAATACTTTTCTGCGAGCATAAAAGACTTAAAAAAGAATCTGCTTAATATTATAAATATTAACTTAATATATAATATCTTCTTATAAGTTGGTTTTAAGATCTTTATTAAACGGAATTAAGAATATTTATATATTAATCGATTCGATTTAATTCTCTATTTATAGAGATATTATTAAATGTTCTATATCTTTTATAGATGATCTTGAAAGTTCTGTAAACTTTTTTAACTTTTTCTAGTAAGCGCATTCTATAACTTTGACGTTATCTGAAAGCTCTTATAAACTTTCTGAATTAGATTCTCCTCCGTTTTTATATCTATAATTCGCAGCTTACTAATCTTTTCATTAATATATTCTATAGAAGATCTTTCTTAATTCTAATAAAAACACTTCTGACTTATATTAAAGCGAAGTTCTGCATTAATACTTATAAAATCGCGTTTAATAACTCTTCTTTATTAAATAGATAATAAAGCTAAATGCTTCTTCTCAGTAATTAACAGAATAATATATTATATATAAGCTATTTTATTATTAAGATAATGAGGAAGTAATAATATAAGCTTTATCTCTTAATCTATTCACTAATAAGAATCGACTTAATAATAGAAAATCCTGTCTTATATTAAGATCAGTTATAATAACTTTTATAATCTTCGCATAACTCTTTATATTCTGATTTAGTATTATTATAAGCTCCGCTATAATTAATAATATTATTTAATCTATAATAGATATAATTTAAGTCTTCTTAAAAGTCTTTATTATTATCTTTTAAATCTTTAAAAAGATATTCTTTTTAATATATTTTTCTGTAATAAAATCTCTCTCTCTTTCTATTTAAGCTTTATAAAGCTTATATTTGCGACATCTAATTAATAATTAGTAGAGATGAATCGAACTAATTTGTTTCATAAATTTACTCAACTTATATTAGTTTAACAAGACTGACTGAACTTGAAAGACAATTATAATATCTCTTCTCTTATCTCTAATTTACTTAAATAGTTTAGCGATTATTAATGATTATAGAGAGAATAGAAAGAAAATAGAATATTAAGTATTTAGAATATAAGATAGAATGGGTGTTAAATATTCAAGAAATGATAGAATAAGATTTGAGTGTTGAATATTTAAAGAATGAGATAAGCTATTAATAATTGTAAGCTATAATCTATTAAAAGCAGAGGATCTATAAAGTAAAGACTAGCTTACGACTGCGCAGTATCTTAAGGAATTTCTACAGAAGCTAATATAGCTTGCAGATTATTGATAGAGTTCTGTAGAGATTAGTGCGTCTTATAGAGAGTTGACAGGGTTCTGCGGAGATTAGTGCATCTTATAAAGAGTTGATAGAATTGAATTTAACTTAAAAAATAAGCTGAATTCGAAAATGAGATTTACTTAAGATAGTATGTCTTGTAGACTGTTAATAGAGTTGAATTTATAGAAAAATCACGCAAAATTTGAGATAATAGAAAGTTAATAAGCGCAGTAAAGCGTTTACCGGCGTGTTCACTAAATATTATAATGAGTAACAGACGCTATAACTGAAATAGTTAAAGAGTTAAAAATAATTTAATTAAACTAAATATAATTGTGTAATAATTGAGTTGTTTATATTAATTTAAGTAAGGGCGGAGAATAGAAATAAGAAAAAGTGTGATTGCGTTAAGTCTTTATTTAAGCTCTAAAATCGAATATGATTATATCTTAACACAAAAATAAGTTTTAACGCAAAAGCAAGTCTTAACGCAAGATACAACATTATTAAAGCACCTTCAAAGCTCTAATATCTTATTGAGTCTAGCGCCACCGCAGCTTATATAGACAGCGCAGAAATAGAATTGTAATAATTATAATCTCTTCTGATTTTTAAGATGTTTTGAAAGAATATCTTTATAAATTTTGTAATAAAATTATTAAAATCAGAAGAATTTAATATAATTCTTAATATAATAGATTGATTAACAAAAGAAAGACATTATATTATCTATATAATTATCGATAAGAGTATGATCGCGGAAAATATAGTTAGAATGCTATATAAAAATATGTGAAGAATTCATAATCTATTTAATATAATTATATTAGATAGAGATTCTTAATTTGCAAGTATAATATAATTATATCTATATAAGAATTTAAACATTATCGTGAAGCTGTTAATAATATTTCATTTATAAATAAATAAATAAATAGAAGTCGCGAATACAAAAATAAAGCGTTATTTATGTAATTACATGAACTTTAATTAAAAGAATTAAGTGGAATTATTATTGAGTATAGAATTCGCGATTAACGCAGTTATATTCGAATCGACTCAGCTATCTCTATTTATAATTAATAAAGAATATGAGTTATAAATAAGCGTTAACACAATAGAAAAGTCAAGAATAATTAGATAATAAATTAAGTTATAGAAGATTTAAAGTCTAATAAAGTTAATAACTGAAATATAAAGCTGAGCAAGAAATTATTTAGCTCAAACTTAGAAGAGATAAAAGGAGTAAATCAATAAGCATTATTAATTAATGATATTTGAGAAAGAAGAGAAGATATAATTATTAATAAAGAACATTTATATAATTAGATCTTACAAGAAACTAAACGTGAAATAAATTGATCTATATAAGATATTAAAGAAGCTGAAAAACGTGTATAAACTTAAATTATTTGCGTTTATAAAGATTCACTTAATCTTCTATATCGCATTATTACTTAGAGACTTAAAGAATCTTTTATTTAAATAGAAATATTTTATATCTTCTTTTATTATTATAGAAATAAAGATAAACGCGAAATAAGAAGTAAAGAATATTATTAATATTAAGAGAGTGAGAAGATATTTTAAGATAAGAGTATAATAAGTAAGTTATTTAAAGAATTTAATCTACTATTTAATTAAGAATCTTAAGAATTTAAAGAAGATTTTTAATAATTATTATTTAAGAAACGTTAATAAGTTAAGATTTAAGTAATTAGAAGATAGCTTTAAGAAGTAAGTTAGAGATAAGAAGAAGAACGATATTTCTAAGTTATCGCTTAAGAAGAAGATATTAACGAGCTTAATCAATAATAAGAAGATTAGTGATTAAGAATAGAAGAATAACACTATTAATTATTAATTAAGAATAATCAACTTAATAAGTCGAAGAATAATATTATAAGTTATTATAATTAGAAAGAATAGTTATATATAAGAGATAATTGCAGGCTTAATTATAAAAATCTAACTATTTTATTATACATGCGATATAATGAAATGTCTGAGACTTAACACGCGAGCTTAATATATTAGAGTTACGCCTTCTGATTAAACTTTAGAGCTAGAGAGCTATATTAAAATTAACGATTATAATGCGCATCTGATATTTCTATAGCTTCTCTATAAGCTAGATTAGTTTTTACAACTTAAGTATTTGTTTTTATAGACTATTAAATATAGACTGCGTAATGATCCGGTCCCAACTCAAGTGGTTCGGTCTGATCTGATTCTTGATCTGATTCGATCCCTAATATGAAGAGATTAAAGACCGGCCGGTCCAATCTCAAATGAACTGGGACCGGATCGAATCAGACCGGACCGATCAAGAGCCCGCCAAGAGAAAATGGGCCGCCAAGAGCCCGGATGAATGCCAAGAATTCTAAAATTTCTTGATATTATTTATGAAAAAAAGCTAGATTTTATTCTATTTTTATTAATTAATAATGATGACTAATAAAGTTTTTAAAATATATTTAATATTTATTTTAATTTTTATCTTAATTAATTCCGTTAAGAGAAAATAAATTATTAAGAGTTTTATAGAATATTAAGAATTCTAAAATTTCTTAACATTATTTATTAAAAAAAGCTAGATTTTATTATATTTTTATTAATTAATAATGATGACTAATGAAACTTTTAAAATATATTTAATATTTATTTTAATTTTTATCTTAATTAATTCCGTTAAGAGAAAATAGATTATTAAGAGTTTTATAGAATATTAAGAATTCTAAAATTTCTTCACATTATTTATTAGAGAAAGCTAGATTT
>JAABUK010004000.1_pt1 | contig 24457 bp, 28 predicted proteins | sample 5559141 | NCBI WGS metagenome assembly JAABUK01 (sample SAMN10711869, study PRJNA513367) | rock metagenome | isolation source: Antarctica rocks | place: Antarctica: Victoria Land, Pudding Butte nord | collected 2016-01-03 | reverse complement strand
AATTGTAGGGTTTCAGCTTGCAGCGAGCCACTTGTAGGCCATCTTCCTGCACAGCTGCTTTGTTGACATATCCTCGGCAGCTGGTGGCTCCACAATTGCATGGAAGCCTCTCTTTGCCAGAGAACCTGCAGCAGGCGTACCTCCTTCCATAATTATTGCTTTGCCCTTTCACACAAAAGACGAACTTTCTTGTTGATTGCAAGCAAAATTTGTGTGAATATATTGCTAATGCCTATCATGCCAAACGATGCTGTCAAAAGCCAAGAAGCCATTCAGTATGTCGTTTTGCTGTGGCATGCCCAAGCACATAGCCATTTGCTGCATGCTACTGGTACTGTTAGCCTGAGCTTGCCCCAATTGGCGCCAATTGAGCGCCACACAACACATGCCTCCTCTCTCAACAGACTGAACACCTTTGCAAGGCTCAACAAAAGTACACTTGTGCAACCTGGCAATACAACATACCATACTTTCTCTTATCCTAAACCACAATGTACAGTCTGTATAGTAAGCATCTGTCCATTTTGTGAGGACGATGAAGGCAAACCTGTAGTCATATGTCAGCTCCTCGCTTACAGGAATGGCTTGTTTAGCACAGATGACCACATGTGGCACCTTCACACCCAGCGTCTCATCCCACACATGCACATGCTTGCTGTAGCAGTTGGGCTGACAGCTGTGGTTCAGCAGGTGTGCCATGTTGCCAGCCTTGGTTGCATCCACCATGAAGTCGTCATCCAGGGAGAACACATATGTGCCAGCACCCACCAGCTGGTTGTAGCTGCCTGCTTCCCGTTGATCAGCTACTGTTGGCCTCACCATCTCCCCAGCATACTCTATCACCATGTCCTCTGCACAGGCTGGGACTCTCAGACATTTGTTTTTACTTACGAAATTTAACTAAAACGCTTTCCAGCTCATGATGAGCTAGGTGCGTGCTGGAAATTTCAGACAGCACTACTGAATGTTGTGCTGAGTAAACATATTCGTCTTGTTGCCATCATGCACTTGATATGCTTAGCAACAGCTGTGTGCTACTTGCATGGAAAAAGAGAAGCATAGAACACACCACATCGCCCTGCCAACAAGCAATAAATGCAGGACAAGTCAAAGAGCATCTGCATCTATGTCCTATCCTGGCTGTCGCTGACGAGCCACAACTAGAAGCCCTGGCAACAGGGAAGTGCAAAGGAGTGGATGGCATGCAAAGCAACAGTAAATTGGCAACCCTTGTCTGGATGTCACTGAACAGAGCACTGACACAACCAATGATTCAGTAGCACACTTAGCTTTGACACACTGTGTGATGAGCCCTTAGCTTGTATGTGCTACTTTTGAGATGCATGATTTGCTTTACAGGCAGAAAATGCAATGGATACTTCATACCCGGGATGTGAGGCTGCTTTGTGAAGGCTCCCAAGCCATGTATAGCGCTCTTGCCACATGTCAGCCGCCGCCCAACAGTCTCCTGCATCTCTTTAAAGCGCTGTGTCTGGGTTTTGGCTGCTGATTGACACTTGCTTGGCATGGTGCCTTGCTCACTGCTTGTGCTTGCCACCAAAAGCGGCTCTTCTGTCAGGTGTGTTTGAGACGAGGGTATCTGCTGCTGTTGATGCTGCCTAGCTGAACCTATGAGGTAGGGTGTCTTGGCCACAAACAGCCTCTTAGCAAGCGCAGCAGCAATGGCGTCCGGCTCTCGCTGCCCCCGCCGGCAAGCATGGTTAAAAGGCAGCCCCCTCACGCAGCCTGCCTTATGCTCAGCCGGCTGATAGGCAATAGGCTGCCCACTAAACACAGCCTGTGGTTCCTTGTCACTGGGCTGCCCTATATTGTGCTGCTGCTCTGATCTCTGAGCTGCTTCAAGTTCTGTGTGTGGTGCTGCAGCAGCGTTGGGAGGAGCAGAAGCTGCAGTGGCAGGTGCCAGGGCAGGTACAGGGGCGCTGGGAAATGGTGTCTGGGCCACATGGCTGTGCTTGGGACAGTAGCACATCATACGGCGGCCACCCCCGATGTACGTGCCCTCTTGCCTGGGACCTCCGTGCCTTCTCCTCCTTTTGTGTGCAGATCCCAGTGCAGGGGTCTTCAGTGGCTTGGTCTGATCAATGCCAGAAACGGCATTATCTGCTTTTGCAGAGTCCATTGCTGCCTTTTGCTGATCAGGAGGACCCTCAGCATGTGGTGAAGAAGCAGGTGGCTGAAGAGTTACTTCGGCTGGGTTGCAATCGGCCTCTTTTGTCCTGACAGCTTGGCAGACCGTCTGTGGCATATTGAGGGTGTCGCGATTCTCATCCATGCTGCCTGTCTGCTGCTGGACTGTTTTCTGAACAGGTGCCTCGTCAGCATCTGACTCAGCCTCTGATGTGTCATAGTCAGACCCAGGTTCAACAGTCTCCATGACCAAGCCAGCATTGCGAGCGCAGCTAGGGTGAAAGGCCAGGAAGCACTTGCTGCTGCCAGCACATTGTATGCATGCCCCATAGCGTTGCTGGCAGAGGTAGCATGTCAGCTGACACTTTGCCTGCATGACAGAGTAGTAAGATGTTCAGGGAGTGTGAGCTCTTCTCAATCCCACAACGTCTATTTTGATTCAGAAACGTCATCCTTACACTGCAATTCCAAATAGAGCAACGTCTAAGGACAGTAAACACGTGTTTCTACATTGTGGAGATGTTTTAGAACATCACCAAGCACCTGACGCTCCGGCTACTGATAACATGAGCAATGTATACAGATTGACAGCGCGCTATCCAGATCACGCTTTAATGTCAAACACAGACTATACAGCTTTCACAGTCAAGCCAACTTGTCAATGTTAGCCATGCAAGCTCCAATGGGCGGCAGCTGATGTCAAAATTGCGGCAGCATGATGAGCATCAAGCTGTTGAGTGTGCCTCCTAGGGGCAACAGTTTCAGTGAGTGCCTGTCTTGGAAACATTGGGCAGACCATGCACGAGACTGTTGTTCTTGACAGGTCAAGCAAGTGTTGGTGCTAGGGGCAACGATGTGAGTGGGTGCGTACCTTGGACACATTGGGCAGACCATGCACGAGACCATCCAGGATGAAGGTCTCCCCCAGCCACTGAGCACAACCCACATGGCAATAGCGGTGGCAGGAGGTGCGCCTCAAAGGAGGGCCCACGACTGGGCATAGCACACATGCTGGGGTGAGCTGCACCCTGGCTCCTGCAGTAAAGACAGCATGACCACAATAGCACCACTGACAGTTTTGACAGTGGCCAGAATAGGGATGAAAAGAAAAGAAAAAGAAAAGACTACGGCTTTCGGCGTCAGTTTGATGAGAAGCCAAGTGTTATACCAGGCTGCCCAGGGTCAGAATAGGAACAGTAGTAGTATTTACTGTGACAATGGCAATGATGGTGATGACAATGGCAACAGCAACAACACTAGTGTTGAAAGATGAGAGCACGAATGATGATGGTGGTAATCTCAACAGACAGGACATTTTCAAGGGAGCACAGCCATTCTTGCATGCAGAAGTGGGAAGAAAGCCTGGCAAGGCTGTGGCTTATCTGGCTGCAGCACTTGCTTTCCAGATCCCGGCCTACATTTCGCAAATGAGTTGGTGCAACAGACATGTGCAGCAGCATGTGCAGGCCACAGCAAAAGCACCTGGCACCACATGTCATGAGCTCACACGCCAAACGTGATTGAGCTGCAAAGGATGAGAATGGGTCAGGGCTCACTTGCAAAGCAGTTGTGTGACACAGGAGCCTTGGTATGATTACACCTGGGCTTTCAAGCCAGGATGTCTGTTGAGTCACAACTGGCTCCACACCCCAGACTGTAAGGTGTTACATGAATTAAAATGGAATGAATGCAGAGAGGCTGACCTAGGGCACACACGTCACAGAGCCAGGACTGGCCTTGAGGCGCACGCTCCACTCCATAGCACTCCATGTGAACCAGGGCTCGGCAGCCATCACACTGCATCACACACTTACAAATACGATACATACTGTTGACGGTTTTCGGCTTGCAAGGAGCTACTTATGTGCAAGGCAAGTCTCGTCTCTTCAGAGCAGGCTGTTGTCAGCATCCTATAAGCTTAGCTGATTGATGTGACACTTTTGACAGTTATGCAATGCAACACCATTGAGAACAGAGTCAGGGCGACCAGGTGGGCAAACCACACTGCCTGGCCAAAACCTATCTGGGACCATCCTGGCAGCATGCTTCACTGCCTCAGAAGACTTATTTTCACATCAGCCATGCAAGCCAAGCAGCCATGTTTAATGTGCCTGCAGCTGCACTGCTGAACAGACTGGCACACCAGCAGCGGCACATGCACCTTGTGGTTAGCAGCAGCTGAAGGAGCTGGTATTGGCAGCACGGCTGAGATCCTAACATCCAGACCAGCACAAGCTTGTAAAAAGCGTGTGGCTGCTGTGTGGTAACAAGTTGTGTTGAGGCTTTGCCTGTTGTCCTGGGCACAGCCCAAACCACTTTGCCATTGCATGCTGAGTTGATGAGGCTCCCCTGTAGTACCTAGCTCATCGTGAGCTGGAAAGCGTTTATTACTATTATTGTTATTATTATTATTACTATTATTTATTATTGTTGTTGTTGTTATTGTTATTATTGTTAACATTATCATTGTTATCATTATTGTTGTTATTACTATTATTCTTGTGGTTGTTACTACTATTACCTCTAGTAGCAGGTTGTCATCTGAGTAGTCCTCCACATAGCAGACATGGCACACGCCAGCAGGCTGCTGGGCAGTCTGTGGCTGGATGCCTGAAGGCAAGTGCTGCATACTTGCCTCACAGGCCTCACGCTCCCTTTGCTCCTCATCTGTCTGCAGATTGTCACACTTCTGTTTGTCAGCTTGACAGGCACAAGCACACTTGTAACTCTGCAGTTTGTCACATTTTCTGTTTGTCAGCTTGACAACCACAAGCACACTTGTAACTGCTGATCCTGCTTATCTCTGATCAGGGACGAGCAACCAACACAATGGTCGAGGCAGAAAATTGCTTGAGTGGAGTTCATATTGCAGATGCAGCGGTGAGAACAATGGCCAAGAGGCACTCAGTGCACCTATCTCTGGTAGACTTCAAGGCCTTGGGCTAGCTACAACATAACACCTGAGGCACTGGGTGGAGGCCGGTAAACCAAGCTGCCAGTGACACTCACCCAAACACACACCCACACACCCACCCACACACACACTTATGACAAGCTTGAATGTTTTGAGTTGAGGCCTACCAGGTGAAGAACAGGTGGAGGCTGGCCAGGCCAAGCAGCATAGCGCTCACAGCGTGCAGCCCCAGGCATGCCTTGGAGCAGGCGCTGCACACGCGGGTGCTGCAGCCCAAACTGCTTTGCGCCTGAGTAGCCAAGAGCGCGTGCGCTGTCTTGGCTGGTGAAGAGAGCAGACCAGGCTTTGGTGGCTGTGTTTGCCTCTACTGGTTTGCACCCCTTGGGGGTCACCCTACATGCAACAAACAACAATGCTTGGTTGAAGGCTGCTTGAGCATCCCCTGACAAGGGCAATAAATACTTCCAGGGATCATCAACTCGTTAGCATTGGAGTAGTCCTTGGCGCTGCTCTGACGCAGCATGCAGCCTGGGCCTGGGTGCATCGTTACATGGCAAGCAATGGTAACAAGCATCTACTTCACAAAGTAGCCGAGCAGCCAGCAGAAGCATGCCCTTGCCTCCACACCAGGTACACAATGCACAAGAGTGCAGAGTCTCTGGCATCATAAGAAGCTGATTAATCTAATACGGCTGGGCTGAAGCAGTCTAGAGCCTTGTAAGTCAACAACTTCAGGCAGGCTGTGATGCATGGTGCTGATGGGGTCACCTGAATAGGGGTCCAGACCCGTCTGGTGCTTCCAGTATCTGGCATCTGTGCAAGGTCTCCTTCTTGCCTGAGGCAGGAGTGGCAGCCAGGCGGTCTACGCAGTACCCCACCGGCCAGAAGTTCTTCACGTCATGAAAGGCAGGATGCAGGTACTCAATGCGCCCCAGAGACAAGACTGCACAACAGACAGGATGATGTGATGCCAAAGTATTCTGTTTCAAAGACAGTATGCATGTACTCAATGTGTCCCAGAGACAAGGCTGCACAACAGACAGGATGATGTGATGCCAGAGTATTCTGTTTCAAAGACAGTATGCATGTATTCAATGTGTCCCAGAGACAAGGCTGCACAACAGACCGGATGATGTGATGCCATGATGTTCTGTTTGATGTCTTTGAAGGCAGAATGCATGTACTCAATGCGCCCCAGAGACAAAACTGCACAACAGATGGGAGGCTTGCTGCCAGAAGCAGGTCACATGGTGTCGGTGCTTTCCAGAAAGTGATTCACAAGACCAGAAGGGAATTGCGTGTGCCAGTGCAGAGAGTGAAGGCTCACTGCAAATCTGTCTTTGATGAAGTTGCAACACAGGCATATGAAAGTGTTTTGGTTGCACACAACAGACAGCACATCAAGAATGCACACCAGACCAAAAAAGAGAACGAACTGGCCCGCATTTGCAACTGACAGGCAAGGCAGCTGTGGGCATAAAGCATCTCAAATGACTAACACGGTCTGATCAAGTATGGACATCAGGCATGGCATGTACTTGCACTCACCCGTGAGACTGCTGGTAAGCTTCAAAGGCATTCTGACCCCTGAACTGTCAATGGGTTTGAGCAGCTTTGCTGCCTTTGGGGCACGCTCCTGCTCCTGTTCCTCCTCTTCGTCATCATTGTAGGGATCATCGTTGTGCTTTGGAACCATTTCTGATGGCAACTCTCCTTCCTGGAGAACAGTAGTGACAGTCAACAGCAGAGAATGCAAAAGAAGGTCCAGCATTTGGTATGCAGCATTTGTGTTAGCTAGGCCTAATAAGGCTGGTGAGGATTCTGTAGAAATGTTGGTGTGGAGCATATCTTAGTACTGAGGCCCCAGGGCTGTCCTTTGGCAACATAGAACAATCAGATGCTCTTTCAAAATGACACCAGCTGACGCTTGAGGCCATGCTGTGATATTGAAAGAGAAAATGTTATAGAAAAGGTATCAATACAGCTCAAAAAACAGGAGTGAAGATTGATGTTGAGGCAGATGCGAACTTGTGGTGGGCAAAAGCTTAGAGCAGAGATGCACACGTGTTCACAAGATACCACAATGCCATGCAGGTGCAATCAAGCTACGCCCACAAGTCAAAATACTCAATGTTTAGCATGAGTGGGTAATGCAAGCCAAACACAATGTTTATGGTCATGTCTGCAGATGCTGGCAGAGTCTGATGGTGGACATCACCCACCAAAAAGTAGACTGACACTTCATGCAGCGCTCTTTGGAATGCTGCCTTGGAGCGATTGCTGGCCTTGCAAAGATGCATGCCCCTCTGCAAGCCTTGTCCAAAGCTCACAACATCCTTGCCTTTCATCCAGGCAAATTCTTGGGTTCCAAAGTAGTGCACTGGAACCTTGCCAGGTCCTGCATTGCAAAGGCACAACTTACACAAGACAACCTCAATCACGAGAGCTGGGAGGGGGAGGGGGGGGGGGGGTAAGGGGGGATACTGCAAGCAGCAGCTTGGCACAAATCAACTCCTCACCACTTGTAGTACTTGCTTAGTTCCAGTCTTTGGAACTTCTGTCAAGGTCAAATGCACATACTCCTGCATGTGTCGTCGATTGCACCCACTTGATTATATGGATGAGCAGTGTGCACAGCAGCACAACCAGCACCTTTCTGCAGGTTCTTTCTGCTGCCCTGCACATCTGCCACCTCAATCTCTTCCTCTGTTATGACCAGTGCTGGCCACGCAGGCCACCCCTTGGTCAACCCCCATACTACCAGCCCCTGCACCTTCCCCTGCTCCTCCCCTAACAACTTCTGCTGCGCTGTATCCTTCATTTTGCCTGTCTCACAGTGTGATACTGCCTCCTGGTGTACCTCAACCTGATGTGCTGGCTCCTGAATATCTGGTGGGCTGGTCTGCAACACAGTCTGCTGTTTCAGCAGCTGCTGTTGTTGACGATCACCACCCTGCAGCTGCTGCTGATGCTGCGCATGTAACAATTGAGCATCACTGTCCTGGTTGAGCGTGTGAAGCTGCTGAGCATCAGCCTCCTGCTGCATGTGTTGCTGCACGCTGGCTTCCTGCTGTGAATCCAGCGGCTGCTGTTGCTGTTGATTGCCAGTCTCCACCTCCACCTGTGGCTGGTGCCGCTGATTACCACTCTCCTGCTTGAGCAGCTGCTGTTGATGCTGCTGCTGCTGCTGTGCTTTGCCTTCCTGCTTGACTAGCTCCTGCTGCTGTGATGCGTGTTCATTTGCATGAGCTTTCTGCGGTGCCTGATGCACAGGTCGAGATCTGGAGGCCGCCCTTAGCTGCTGAGCAAGTCGCTCCAACTCCACGCTGTGTTTCCTCAGCTCAATTGCCTCTGCCTCAGCCTCTGCAACTCACAAACAAGCTATGATTGCCCAAAATAGCTGAAATGCATACAAAATATGCATGGGTTTGCTTTTATACCGACTGGTATGGAAGATATGCAGCCATCACACAAATAGATTCAAATCTGGTGGGTAATGATAGCTTCCTTATGGTGCATGGAAATCAAGAAGCAAAAGCAGCGTTTTGCTAAAGCTCAAAGCAGCATGACATGCCATCTGCTGTACAGCTGACTAAAACCTGTCCTGATCTTCCAGAATTCTATTGCTGCCACTGACCTTTCAGCTGCTGCTCCTGACTGGGTGAGAGGCATTGCTTCCGAGTTCTGGGTGAGGTAGCTGACTTGTCATTGGCAGCGGTCAACAACCCCTTGGCCAGCATCTCCAGTTCTGCTGGCTTAGCAGGCTCAAACATCTCGCCAGCGTGCATCAACAGTCGCACCCTTTCCACTGCCAGATGAAGATCACCTCTATCGCCATCATCATACTCTACCTGTCCATATCAACCACAATTCCTTGGGACTTGATGCAGGGCAGTGTCCCCGTGTAGCTGTCTGTGCTGGGTGGTAGCAAAAGCTTTGATCAATTGCGGCAGCAACATTAAGGCAGAGCACAGCATGCTGCCGTTACAGTCAGCAAATCAGACTGGATGCTGCTCTCGTCTGGGCTCAAGTCCCAAGAGCAGTGTGTCAATAGCAGACCCGGTTGCAGTGGCTCATGGTGCTTTGTGCATGTAGACTTTGCAGATGCAGCTTGAGGTATACCCTGTGCTGCCCTGTCTGAGCATGGTACTGAGCCACGGTGCCCAAAAACCACCCATCATCTTCTGGCCAATATACCCTTAACTTGCGACCCACCAATGCTTCTGGCGAAAGTTTCACAGCTACTGCGATCCTGAAGCACGGCGACATCAATGCAGGGATGAGTGGCAAGGAGCAATGCATGGCATCATCAGCACTGGTCTTGCTTACTCTCGAAACTGCTGTCGCTCAGACAAAGCTGCATGGAACACTGCCAAGTGATTGCAAATATCTTGCTGAGCAACGGTTGTGGGTACAGCTTGTGTTTCAAGATTCTGACGAGTTGCTATCTGGTCTCTGCAATTTGCCAGCTTGGGGCCTCTGTCAGCTCTGACATCCAAGGCTGTCAACATAACCCTCGAGTCTGCAGCTTGGTTGGAAGAGAGGCCCCCACTAACAGCTTTACTCTCTGCGGCCACGTTTTCTTGAATTCCACGCACGCCATCAGCTGCCACAAACTCGTTGCCGGGGAGTTGTTGAACTTGGAGATTGTGAGAATCGCGCTTGACTGGCTGAGCATCCGAGTTCGACGGCTGTTGACTAGCGCCGTCACTATACGATCGACTGTTCTGTGCAGCACTAACACTGATGACACCGGAGGACTGCTTGATAGGTGCACTGAAAGCAAAGTAGTGATCTATACGCGCTTGGGACTTGTCTGCAGACGAGGCGACCCCCTGACGTTTTCGCTTGCCCAGCACGGACTCCTCAACCTTAGACATCATCGCACATTTGCATATCGTTGCGCACACAGCTTGGCAGAAGGGCTGTTGCAGACACTTGTATGCTTTGCATGCTGTCCGTGCATTAGTCACCGGCAGATGTCAGTGCCTGATTTACAGCATCCAACCTCAATTGTTGTTGCCGAAGCTTTGCTGATGGTGTGCTACGGTGCTAACATTAATGCTACATGAGGTCATAATTATGTGTCAGTCACAACTCAGAAGCACAAAGAACAGTCCTGGAAAACAGCAATGTACGACGCTTCAGCCCTAGGCCTATGTGGCTGCCACCGGCTTGGCTACTGCTGCAGGTGCCTTCCCATCAGCTACATTGCCCTTGTTTGCCTGTTTCAGTGCAATTTTCATTGCCCTGTGCTTGATGTAGTCCCTGTCCAGGACACCATCCCATTCTGATCCTGGCTCACCTGTATCATGGCATTTGCATCACCAATATATCATACATGCCTTGATGCCAACATCCAGGCAAAAGAATATAGAAACTTACCTTCCTAAAAACACCAATGGCTGCTCCCAATCAATCCAGCATTTTGATGCAAAGTATAGAATTTGTGGTGCAGGGCAAAACAAGCAAGTTGCAAGCAAGACATTGAGGACACACACTCAATGATACAATACAGTCTGCAGCAGAAGTGACAAAGGTAGACCCCTCACGACTCCCTGACAGACTCACGACCCACTGACAGATGCTCAAAAGTGCACAGTTGCAAGCAATCTGCAACCCAAAAAAGATAATTTAGCATCATGAAGGCAAATCACCTGCAGCAGCTGTGTCCTTCTCACTGCCAACAGGGCTAGGCGGCCCCACAGGGTCCATATCCGTGCCTGTGTAGCCCAGTATATGAGCCAGGTCTGATTTGATAGTGTCCTGCTTCTTGCCCTTCTTGGCCTTCATGGTCGCTCCTGGTGGCATGATCTGCACCGCATCAAGAGACAGCTCATGTAGACTCAGACTCAGCCGGTTGGCAACAGCTGGCACATGACCCCATCAGCAATTGTCTGCTGGATCTGCAGCATGAGTGTGAGCTCAGCAAACCTGGGCAGCCCGGTATAATACTTGGCTCCTCATTGGATTGACGCCAACAGGCCTAGTTTTTTCTTTTCTTTTCTGGGCTCACCAAAGCTTGCTGTCATGCAGAATTGGGGTCAGGTCAAAGCTGCCCTGATGGCAGGACAAGTCTGCGAAGGGCAATTCTTGGCAGCTTGCATCAAAGATCACATGCGCGTCACAGCACAGATGCAGAGACAATGCTGTTCAGATTGCAAAGGTGGCAGACAGTGTGTAGTGGGGGCTGACATGGCCTGTAGAGGTGACATTGTCCAGCCAGGCAGGGCCAGTCCAGGTACGGCGGCGGAAGCCCTTCTGCAGCGCCAGCTCTGACTTGAGGGGTGAGGTGGGGGTCTGGTACCCAGTTGCTGGCTCATTCTCATCCACCTGCACCACGCTTTGTAACGCTCTAGTGCACTATCTTTTGTCATGCGCTGTTGCGCCATGCCTGGCTCAAATGCTCTGGGTCAGCGCAGTAATGACATAATGCTGGGGAGGTAAGTCTAGTGAGGCTTCAACATGCAATATGACAATATGTCCCAAATTTGTTAAAAAACAATCTTACGTACGCAAACATTAGCATCTATTTCTGCAACAAGCCTTCAATGAGCTATGAACTTGTCATTGGCCTTCAATGGGAATCTTGGGTCCAAAGCAGTCATGCAACCGGCTGTACTGGGCAGACTCAACACCAAAGTAGCAACAGATCAGGCATGATGTACCTTGTGTAGCGCTGAGATGAGGCGCTTGTCCAGGTCCATGAGGCGAGTGAGGCGGTCTGCCACTCCATTGACCAAGCCAGGCAGGTCTGGGAAGAACTCAGCATCGTCTATGGTGTTGCCCAAGCCATCCAGAGTGACTGTTGCTGTGCCGCTGGCCTCTACAGCAAGCCATGTTGTGTTGCTTCGGCCATGCATGTTGTGTTGCTGCAGCCATGCATGTTGTGTTGCTTCAGCCATGCATGTTGTGTTGCTTCAGCCACGCATGACCCTTCTCACATGAGTGACTCGGCGAAAGAGTTGCTGGTTGACACTGGAGACCACTGATGTGCATGTTAATGACAGACTACTGCAAGATGACAGCGTTCTGTATGTGCCTATGTGTTGAAAGGTGTACCATTGGGAAAGAGTGATGGCCAGCAGTGAGAGGTGCTATGGGTGTTCAATGATGTTGTGCACAGGCAGGTTTCTCACATTATGCTCACTACAGGATCATGACAGAGATCAAGAAAAAAGCCATACAGAAGATGAGCAGCACTGTCAACTCAAGGTTGAAAGTCAAAGGCATGAGTCACAGGTTGCAACAGCTGGCAGCAATCAGCAGCGACAGGCAAAGCAATAGGCAGCCAGCATGCGCAGACCTGCAGGCAGGACAGAGCGCTCTGCTGCCAGGTTGGCTTCGAATCCTTCCCGCGACTGCTTGAGGCTGTTGGTGGGAGAAGCCATGCTGCGGCGGCGGGTGCTGCTGTTGCGCGACAGCTGCCTGCCAGCAGCATCTCGGCTGGTGCGCCGGCTGCTGCTCCTTGACAAGCCACGCTGTTGGCTGGCATCAAGCAAAGCTGTCTCCAACCGGTTCATCAGCGACTTCAGTCCCTGCACAAATTGAGCAAGCATTTGCTGTCGGCTGCTTCTGTGACAAAGTGTGCGTGCATTTCTCAGATCCTGAGTCAGTGACTGAGGCACATGATCAGCGAATGTGGTTGCTCATTTTGTGCACAAGCACCTCAAGTCTCAGGACCCCAGGTCCAAAAGTAACATCATGAAGCCATGTAAGCTGATGGCATGCATGACAAAGCCTTGTGTGAAGCAATGCCAGGCTCCTCACATCACACTTCTGCTGGTAACACTGAGTGCTGCGGTTGCGTACTCAAACATTCAGCAACAGGCGGTCCTTCACGCAGCTACAGCCATGGACTGAGCACTGACTCGAGGCTCACCTGATGAGCCCCAATGCATACACTGCGCGCCTTATTGAACTTCTTCTTGGCCAGCGCTTTAGTTCGCTGCGCCTCCTCTATGTGAGTCTCAATGCCGCCCAAGTCTACATCTGCTTCTGAGGCTGCATTCTGGCTCTGGAACATGTTGGAGCGGTTGTCCAGCAGGCCTGTCATCTGCTCCTTGGCCTGCGCTTCCCTGACCTCTGCCAGGCGTACCAGCTCACGCATGTTCTCCTCCTTGCTTCGCAGGCCTGCAGCATGTCACATGGGATACGTGGGCTCAATTCAAGGCTTGCAGCGTGTCACATGGGATTTGTGAGTTTGAGTGAATGATGTTGCACTTGGTGACAGCAGATTCTCAAGAAATTCTTTGTGGAGAGTTATTGACCCAGAAGGCATTATCATGCCCATGCATATGAATGCCTTCTGGGTCAATAACTCCATTATGCATGGGCATGATGGAACACACATGATGGTATGCAGTTGGCCTCTGGCCTCAGATCTTCAATGTCCAGAAATCACAGCATGAAGTGACAACCATGTACTCTTGTCGGGTACAAGGCTGTGCACAATTCAGTAAGCCAGTCAAGATGGGGGTAGCTAAGTCCTGAAGTGTGTTGTCCAGCAGAGAACTCCAGCCTGTCAACTTACAGGACAACAAGCAAGGATGAGATGGCTTGAGCAATGCAAGCACACACAGATTCATAGCAACGGTCTGAAAGCATGATGCAGCAGTACCTTCCCAGTAGGCAATGACTTGGTCAGGGGTGGCAGCTCCACTGATGGAGTGCAGGCGGTACCAGGCTGCCTCCATGGCCTCCAGCTTGGGTTGAACAGCCTACATTTCATTTTCATTTTATAGTTTACAGTCTGGGGTGTGGAGCCAGTTGTGACTCATCAGACATCCTGGCTTGAAAGCACAGGTGTATGTGGTGTGCAACAGAACCAAGCTAGTGGGATTTCTGTCTACACATCATTGCAAAAGCGACCTGATGCCATATTGATTCACACCAGTCATGTTCCTGGCGTGGTGTCATGCGCTTCACATGCCAACACCAGATGCAACAAGCTGATGTTGCAGGGTGATACTGTAGGGTGATGCTCACAGACCTGCTTCCTGTAGGCAACAAGTCCTGTGCTGTCAGCTAAAGCTAGGTGCACACAAGCAAAGACAAGATCACGCTTTGCTTGGTTTTAGCCACGTTGCCCTTGACCAGCAGCAGCAGCATACAGGATACAGATTGTCACCTGTAGCTGCATCTCATATGCCTCTTCTTCCATTTTGAGCTTGGTGTTGCGCTCACGCTCCTGGCGCTCCTTGAGGGCCACACGGGCAGCCTTGCGCGCCTCACGCTCTTGTGCAGCAGCTTGCCTTCTTTCCATGTCGTACACCTGAATGCACAGTATCAGTGATAAGTCTTCTATATACCTGTACTTGTTTGTACATGTATGATGCACATGTTATGTCACACCAACCATTACAATTGCGCACCTGCAAGAAAGCTGCTCTGCGCAATTGGCTGAACACGGCGAAATCTGACTGTTGCTCAGCAGATGATAGCAACATTGAAGTGCTTGCTGACTATACACTGGCAAAGAGGCTGACCTCCTTGCGCCTGTCCTTGAGCTTACGCGTCCAGTCCCTGTGTGCATCCTCTGCCATTTTGCGCATGTGCGCCAGTTCACGGTCTGCATCCTCCCTGGCAGCTCGAATGTCATGCATGTAGCTGGTCAGCACTGTCTCATCCTCCAAGTAGTTCTCCTGCATCTCTCGGCCCTCCTGGACCTTGATGCTCATTGCCATGTGCTCCCGCCTGATCCAACGAGAATGAACACATCAGTTGGAGGCAAATGGTGCTGGTACTGGTGCTGTAAACTGGACACAAACACCAAGGTACCTTGTCAGGGCAGCTCTTTTGCCAACAGGGCTATGCGCAGACAACTGCACGAATTGCTTGACACCAGACAGCACAAAGAGATGCATGCAGTATTTGTCTGCAGCTGTGCAAGCCCACAAGAGCTATTGATCTGCCAGAAGCTGTCTGAATGTCTCTGTTGATGACTGCAAGTGAGATTAAGCCAGGCTCATACGGTATAGTGGTGGTGAGCGTGAAAGCCCAGCAGCTGCACCATCAAGGCCTGTGGCTGCTCGCACAGAAAGCTGTAACACATACCATGGACCATGCCTTTCAACAGACATCTGTTTGCATTTGCACATCCTTGACGCCAAAGCCCTTACTAGGTGCTGCCTATATATGCTGTGCCACGGATCCGAGATGTAATGAATGCCATGATCCACGGATCCAAGATGTGATGTATACCATGATCCAAGATGTAACCAGGTATCATGGCCTGCAAGCAGACCTTGTGCGCTCGCCTAGCAGCGTGTACAGCCGGTTCTTGGCTTCTACTTCTATGAGCTCCTCCTCCAGGACCTTGGACTCCTCTGTTAGGGCTTTGATGCGGGCCTGGTCGTCAGGGGGCTCCCCTGGCATCAGGTTGGTGCAGTCTTTGCTGGTCAAGCTGAGGCGAGCAATCTGACTTTCATGTCGCCGCGCTTCCTGCAAGTCGGCTGACAGCATGGCATCATGGCTCAATTGAACAGAGAAGTGTTGACATAGTGAGGTGAACATGTGATTAGGTGATGAACACTCACTCAACATTGATTGATGCATGACAGCATAGCTTTACGGTGCACAGGAATATGGTTTCCACACTGAAAGGTTGTCATGACGGTCATAACCATGCACAGCATGTCTGGCATGCAGCAAGTCAGTAAGAAGCAAGCGAACCTTTCTGATCTCATTCAGCTTTTCCATTTTCAGCTCCACCTCTTTCCGCAACCGACGTACATCTTCCTGCTGCAGCTCTCCTCCTGCCTTTCCAGACTGAGTCTTGATTTCAGCCAGAGAGGCCATTAGGTGGGAGCGCTCCCGCTTCACAGCTTCAAGCTCAATTCTCTGCAGACAATCATGCATTTGTTTGCACACAGCAACAGACAGACTGCAGTGAAGCCACAAGTGAATGCTGCAGCAAAAGGGACCATGGAATGCGGGCGGGCTGAGCAAAACCAACGGGTGCAGTTGCACCAAAACTTGGTTCAGCAGCTCAGGCTCACCAACTCGTCTTCCTCGGTCAGCTCCTCTTCTGCTGCTAATGCAGGATTGTCTGGAGAGACAGCATGCGATCCACCTCCTTTGACAGTCTGTACACTGTATCCAGGGCCACGATTGGAAGTCCCAGACTTGTTACTTTGCTCAAACAGGACGCCTTGCTCGCCATCAACATCTTCACCAAGGAGCCTTGCAAGCTCTGGTGCCGACTGCAGAGGGAAAGCATTGCAGGTAAGTTGTTCTTGTCCAAAAAGGTGCGGGTGATACTGATGTGCAAAAAGCAGGGGTATATGTTTCGTAACAGAGGTGCGGGCAGCACCTTAAGCAGCTCTTCCCGCATCCGCAGACGCGGGAGCTTGGGAGCGGCCTTGTGAGCCATCGTGCTCACAGTTGAGTGGACAGAGTCTGGTCAACTGCAGCTGATATTTTCACAACCTCGGGTTGCTGACCTCAAAGACGCAAGCCCTGATCAGGTCTGCATGATGAAGCCCTTTGCACAACGTGCAACTGATGATGGCCATTAGCTCGGCAGAGCATGGAAAGACCAGATCGGGCCTCCGGTTCTGTGTAAACTTTTGGCATCCCTCGCTGCCATGTTTAAATATTTAATCATTATGTGCACAACCAGTGCACATGCCATTTGCAACTTGCAAGGCATGGCAACAACCAATGAGCACGGTTTGTTACGGCTTGGCATGCAGTTGCAAACTCGGAGACTTTCTCTGGGTGTGCACCTCAGCATATCACCTGCTCACAGCGCTGCAGTTGGACTTGTGTCAATGTTCAGCTTACCATGAACATGAAAGAACAGGTTGCAAGCGGAATCCATGGTGCTGCTGGCACCTCAATTGGCTTTGCTGTATGAAGAAGTCAAGCCCCATTGCACAGGCGCACCGCAGGCAGGTGGCATGCAAGATTGACTGTTCACTCTATCTAGACATGTGACCTATGAAGTACGCTGCTTTGCTTTGTCCCTTGTACCATCATACAAACTGAGCAGCATCATGGTGCATTCTTTATACGACATAGGAGCTGTAAGGTGTCCTTAGGTTCAGCTGAAAGTGAAGCAACAGGCACATCAGCTGGAATGATAGGGGGACAAGCTGTAATTCTGCTAGCACTGTGTCTTTTGCATCTATGCTATGTATCTGCATGAGAAAAGTCATGCGCCTCAGCAGCTTATCAGCAGTCCCTGGCAGCAATCTTGAAAAAAGCTGCATCTGCCAATGTGCCAATCTTGAGCTCGTTAGGTGTCACCTTATAATACTGCAGCAACGGCAACCCTCAGATGTCTTGTTGCATGGTTGCATGCAACCAGAAATACACTTGACACAAGTATGTTTCACTGCACTTGCCTTTTTGATCAGACCCTCATCTCTGACGCTACTCAAGCTGTCCAAAGACCTCTGCTCACCAGCCACCATGTCGGTGATAGCTTGCAGCTGCAGTCACAGCATATATTGGCTGTCAAACAGCAAGATAACAGATTGCAGGTTGTATCAATGCACATCACTATCTTTGATTATAATGAGCATACCTGCTGAGGCTCTGCATCAAAGCGTGCCACCAGCAAATGTTTGCAGCTCTCTGTCACTCCAAATCTTTTGAAACTCTCAGATATCTGCAGCAGAACATGAAATGATGACCTTTGAGTGTATGCCAACAAGCAGCATGACCTCAGCAAAAGAGTGGTGAGTCAGGAGGCTCACATGTCTCGAGCCTGACATGTTGTAAACCAACTCTGCATTCAGGGACTTAGTGATCAGCTTGCCTCGATGCTGCTGTGCTAATGCCTGCTGGGCTGCAATGCGCATAACAAACAGATCTGCCACCTGCAAGGGCGATTGGATCCCTGAGCAGGTGTTGAAGCACTTTCCAACCGAAGCATTTGGTTGTTCATGTGCGGAAGCACACTACCTACCACTTCTGCATTCAGCATTGCAACCTCGGGCTCAACTTTGCCTTCCTTGATCCTGTCTTGTAGCTCCCTGTAGGGAATGCAGCCTCAGGATTGAGCAAATGCTCACAGGCAGCTGGGGTGTGGGAAGAGGCTAGTCATACTTGCAATTAGCGACATCCGCAAAGAGTGCCACATGCAAGGTTTTGCCAGGCAGCCCTGCAAATGTCCACGCCTCAAACTTGTTGGTCACGTCCAGGGCTCCCATACGGTGCTATGCTCGCATGCAAGTTGTAACGTGCTGGTGCCGGCCTTGTTGGCCTGTGAAAATGCAAGCGGTCACGGCCACACCGCGATCTGAACTTTTCACGAGATTGGCAGTGCTACTGAGGCAAATTGCTTGCGCGCAGTCAGAAATCAGCCCAACTAGCTTTCTTTGGCTTGCAAGCTTTTCATAAAAGACGCGGCGGCTCCGAGACCACTGTTTGACCCTAAATTGCATTTCATCAGAAAGTCAATTGCGCGACCGCCAGCTGCCACAGCCTCTTTTGGCTGGTCGGGCTGGTCGGCAAATGGTCGAGATATGTTAGTTCCAATCAAATCCATCGATTCCGAAAAGTTTGGCCGTCAATCAACCCGCTTTGGCAAATGCCGACCGGCCCCGACCGCCCAATGAGAACTGGGCTTAAGGTGCCAACGTACGCATGCTTGACTAGGTGGCAGCTATATGCAAACCAAAATCACTGCCACTTCATTGATGAACTGACGTGCCAGCTCATGACATGTCTGCACATGTACAGGTGTTAGGTAGCTGAGCAGATTCCACTCAGAACTGTGTTAAGGCTGTACAGGTGACACAGATATTTGCAGTGCAAGTAGTGATGTTTCGCTCGTCAGCCTGGCTCAGCCACAGTTGTTACAGGTGCTAATCCGATGATCATTGAGACTCAAATGTGAAGGAAGTGAATACCATCCTGCAGTGATACAGTCTGACTTACAAGTATCAACTAGCAACTGAGGTAGTGCTGCTTATGTGCTGCAAAGCTGCATGGTAAATCGACAAGATGGTGCTTCTGCTGCTGTTCAGCTGCTGTCAGCTGTACACACCACCAGGCCTGCCCCTGGGGCCTACTTTGCCCTCTGCATACTCATCCCAGAAGACACTGCTGCCATATATGCTGCCTGGCTCAGCAGGATGGCGGGACATGGCACCTGCATATCACACGTAACATGAGAGAGCACACACAAAGAGACAAGAGACATTGCCAATGTCATTCCGCCACAGTGAAAGTTGGTCTTTGCTGCGAGAAATAGCGCAAAGTCATAGCTGTGCAGCATCCACATAGCAAAAGCAGTTCTGACATGGCAAGTTTGACCCTGTGCTCGAGCAGTTGCGCAAGTGCTAAAGCCCACTCACAGAGATACTACTAAGCATGCCATGCCCGCAAAAGAGCAAGATGTCCGATCCTCATCCAGAAGAATGCCACAGTGAAGCAAAACTCATGCTGAGTTCAGTTTGCAACATCCCAACTAATTGCCTGACTCCTGATCAGGGGCTCACCACGAGCACCAGCCCTGCCACAGGGCCCCTCCTGCAGGCCTGCTGCCCTTGAGTCCTCAGCAGCCTCATGGGCCAAGGCGGCATGAATGTGATGAGTCCTGTCAGCAGCTGTGTTGTAATACTCAGGCTTCACCATGCGCTTCTCAGCTGGCAAGTCAACATAGAAATGGCGATTGGTGGTTTCCCAGCGCCCCTCATGAGTAGCATAGTCAGCCCTGTTGCAAGCAGGGCATGTCAAGCAACACAAAGCAGCCGAACAAAGCTGCCTGTATGTACATTGTGCATGATCTGCTTGTGGTCGCAAGTTTGTATCACTTGGGCAAGATCTTTTGGAGGTGATGCATGCGACTGTGCATTGTGGCAGCAACATCAGCTTGATGCAGCAAACGAATGAACTGGCAGGTCTGACTGACATCAGCAGGCTGGCCATCACTGAGTAGGATCACAGGGTCACTAAGCAGCAGCAGCAGCAGCAGCAATCAGCATCAATTGAGATGTTGCCGCAGAGCAATGGAACACATGATGGGCAGAAGAGGTGTGCATATCTTACATGGACAGACCAGTGTTGCCAAGACCCCACATGGTCTTGGTGCAGCCTAGCGGAGCACCGGCACAGGGTGCAGCTATGCCGAGGTTGGCAGATGTGAGCATCATGGGAGTATGATGGGCAGCGAGGCGCTCATGCAGGTGGGCAGAGTCAGCTTGCTTTTGTGTGACTGGGTTAAACACTGTGCCCTGCATAAGAGTCGCTGCATGTCGCTGATTGTGCTGCACAAGCTGGTGTTACAAGACAGACACATGCGTGTTGCTGCCAACACTGCATGCAAGCATTTGCAAATTCAACACAGGCATGATGATCTTCAACACATAGCAAACTTGCACAACTTGCCGCTGGATAGTGCACAGGGATGCAGCGTCTTGTGTTTGGCTTCGACTGGCGATCGTGATGTGGAGCAGTCACGACATGTGAAAGGTAGCTAAGTCTTCCTGCGCTCAACGAAGTCAAAGCTCAAATGTGGAAGAAATCGGGTTTTTTGTGTGCGAAAGGCAAGATCATGCATGTTGCTATGCGAGTGGTATTGAACCACGACAAAGCAGATTCCAGTGAACATGACACCTTTCGTTGCACCCACAAGAGGTTCCTCTGGTCCATTGTATGGGCGCAGAACAGGGTCAACTGCTGTGCCCTCTGCTTCCAAAAAGCGATCTTCAAACCAGTTACCTGCACACGGCAGCCATCCTTTCTCCTGGATACAAGCTAGAGCCTGCAGTGGCGAACCTCACATGATGGACGTTTTGCTCAATTGACGATAGTCCCACCTTCAAGCACTTTATTGTTATAATCCCGCTGCGGCCGAGCAAAACTGCCGCCTACTAAAGACATACTGCAGTGGAGCACAGCGATACTGCTGGCAAAGATCACGAACAAATTATATATGTTGGAAGAGCAGAAGCGCGACCCGGCCAACGCAGACACTTTGCGGCATGCGTGTTTTAAGGGCTGTTTTTTCAAGGCTGAGCTCACGTACAGGAGAGGTTGCTCCGAAATTTGCAGTTTAGCTACAAAGGCTTGTCGTCAAAGCTTTGCGTGACAGCGACTCTGGACGTATCCTGCGTGCAGATTCCGCACTGCACAGCCATGCGGAAGGGCGTTTTGATGTGGCACCTGGGGGTCCGCCCCTGATGTCAAAAGTTGCAGGAATGCTATTCTGACCGATCAAAAAGCTGTCTAAGGAGTTGTTGCACGTTTCGAAACTCGAGCTTGCAAGCATATGCAAGTTGGACGGCACACTCACGCCCGACGATGTATTCCCTTTGACCAGATTTGCCAGACAAGCATATGTCCTATCGTTCCAGCTCAGTTGCACAGTCTCGCTCGTCATAATACGGTGCAAAATAATGCAAAGCCAAGGCAGCGAACCCATGCCGTGGTTGCAGCGCAGCGCACAGCACTAGCTACAGACGACGCTGATGGTCCCGAAGACTTTCCTTTCCAGGCTCTGACTAATTTTTCTTCGGGTCAAGCGCGCAGAGCAGCACCAAGAATACCTCCAGCCAGAAAACTGTCTCTGTCACTTCTGCAGCTTGGCACAGTAATAGCACTTTTGATCATTGGGCCAGTTTGGTTGTTTTGTAAATGTATCACTCCGCGAGTATGGGCAGCAGCTGCAATTTACTGTGTGTTTTTCGGTTTTGGAGGCATACGCCGCACATTGAAGTATGGCAAGCTGAGTAGCAGGAAGCAAGATGCGCAAGTGAGTACCTGGCAGGGCAAATGGGCAATTGCCACATTTGTGCTGCTGGTGATTGCAGGTCAGAATAGATTGTGTTGCTTCTTCATTGCTTTGTATAGGCACAATATGCCAGGCGCACTTGGGCACAGGACATGCTGCAAGGGCAACATTGTTCAATGTACGCATTCGTGCAATAACAAAACAACAGTGTGTGTTGCAATGCTGTGATTGTCCAGTGATCCCTTGCTGTTAGCAAGCATTGCACAAACATTGCAGTTGTAAGCAAACATGGAGTTGGCATTGCAGGCCATTGGGGTTCATTGCACTGGTATGGAACCTGCTTCAAGCAGGCTGCTCTCCATCGCATCCTCCGTCGCCCTGTGATTCAGTCTTTATCTGTTGTCCTGCTTTGTGGAGCCCTTGCGCTGCATGTATGGGCTACTGAGACGCTGGGCAAGGTATTCGCTCTACAATCAACTGCATATGGTGCCATCATGGATGTACTTCAAGACAATTTAGTGCAGGTCACTTACTTGGAAGCGCATGGAGGAGTCACTCATAGTCCACCGCACAACACATCTGTGCAGCACATTGTTGCACCCGGCTAACTGAGCTGTGCAAGATGACTTGCAGGCATACGACCGTTTGGTGGTGCCTGACAACCTTGTGAAGACAGGACCTTATGCATGGTGTCAACATCCTATCTATACTTCCTACATGTTGTTATTTTCAGGCTTCACTCTGCTGTTTGGTTCAGAAGAGTGGTGTTGTCTGTTGTTGTATGTCTGCTGGAGGTACTACAAGAGCCGTACAGACACAGAGGCCAACATGTTGCAAGACGCGTTTGGCAATGAGTACAAAGTTTATCAGGAACACGTTGGCAAGTTTGTTCCCAAACTTGTATAATCATAAACTTTAAGGCCAGAGTATAAACATTGTTGTTGTCTTTGGTATATTTGAATAAAGTGAGTCTGGGTCAGTTGTCACAGTCGGTCTGGTCATGATCCTTGGTGTTGTGTTGCTTGCATTGGACTGCACCACTCATGGACATGCCAGACTGGGTAAACTTGGCTGTCTTCCTTCATGTTCTGTGAAGATAAATGAAAGCAAGGCCTGACTGTAAAACAAGAGCTGTGACAAAAAGACATCTGCTTCCTAAAGCTGCTGTGTAAGCTCATTGCTGACTCTGCTGACTCAGTGATGTAGGTGTAATCACTGAAACAAATCCAATTTGAGCTCTACATGCATTGCTTGCTTGTGGCCAGCCGCCAGAACTGTTGGCCTTCACATAACAGTCACCAGCAGACGCTACACCTCAAGTCAGCGGTTCTTTCTATTGTCATTGCAAACAGGTTTATTGCAAGGCTGCATATTTTTACGCAATGCGCAGCCCAACACCACACCGCGTGACTGCATATGTGCCACAAAGTCTTGGTAGGCACATTATCAGGCTCTGCAGATCAGTGTATTCTTACGAAATGTACCTCAGATCCAACAAATCAAGGAAGCTCACGACAGAACTTGAGCGTTGACAACAGAGAATGCAAATTCCGATATACGGGTAGGATGTCAAAACTGTGGGGAAACTAAATAATGCCGAAGACTTTTTCTCGCGTTTCTCGTTCTTGCGTTCTCGTATCTGGCCAAGCTGTGCAAACACCCTGCTCTTCCTCACGCGTACAGGTTGTTCGATTGCAAACGCAGAGGCTGCAGAGATGGCCGAGGTTACCATCTCACCATCAATGCCTGGAGAGAACACCAAGCACTCCCCGATGCAAGAAGGAGAGGTCCCTAGCATGGGGCACATGAGTGACCCTCCCCCAACTTCTGCTGGTGCGCACATCAGAGGACTCGTCGTCGATATTTCAATGGCTTTATTGCAAACTGTGCTTGTTGAGGTTGCGGCTTGACACCAGTGCTCGATTACCCTGGCAATTCTCAAGGTTCTAGGCTGTACGAGGCCAGCTGGCCTGCCTTCCCGCGTCCATCAATGCGATTTGCTCCTCACCTGAATGCTGACTCTCACATGTAATGTAGGTGCCATGGGTGTGGACTCACACATTGACCCCGTGCCGGGGAGCCACACTGCTCATCCAGACACAGACTTGAAGGTGATGGAAGAGAAGACTCACCACGCTAGCCCTTCCGATGAAGCTCTTGCATCCATTGAGCCTCACAAGCCTAACCACGAGATCCCAGCCTCCGTGGATTCTGCTGCTCACGGTAAAATTCGCCTTGCAAGGACGCACTTTGGGCACGGGCTGGCAGCGCACTGTGTCTCACACAAAGCGTGTACGACCTGAATCGCTGCATGTTAGTCAGCGTTGTTTCTCGTTGAACGTCCCCAGTGCATGCCGAGACACATTCAGGTCTGACCTTCAGGCTTGCGAGCTGCATCACCTGACACAAGGCACCCTGCACTGCTGTACATATGAAAATCATATTCCTGTTGCAGGCCACAAGGTTTCTGCTGGTGAAGACAACCTGCAGGAGATGAAAAACTTGAGCATGGGCCACAAGAGTGCTGAGGACAAGACTCCAGCTGAGACACATGATGCTCCAATGGTTGCCAAGTCAGAGACTGCACACGCTGCTGCCACCAAGTTGGACGACATTGGTGTTTCCTCAGAGACCAAGGACAACCACCCTGCTGTGGCTCACGCTGTGCATGGAGTGGTGGAGAGTGCTGCTGTGCCTGCCACCGCTCA
>JAABUK010003999.1_pt1 | contig 24459 bp, 20 predicted proteins | sample 5559141 | NCBI WGS metagenome assembly JAABUK01 (sample SAMN10711869, study PRJNA513367) | rock metagenome | isolation source: Antarctica rocks | place: Antarctica: Victoria Land, Pudding Butte nord | collected 2016-01-03 | reverse complement strand
CGCCGGGCCTGGGCATCGAGGGGTTGGCGACGTGACCGAGCGGACGGTCGCCGTGGCGACCGCCACCCTCTGGAGCGCCCCCGACCGGCCCCGTTCCCTTGACGCGCCGGCTGTGGCTTCGCCATCGTCGGTGCGGAAGTGGACCCGTCGGATGACGACCGCAGAGCGCCTTGACCTGCATGGCCGAGTGGAGTCGCAGGTGCTCCTCGGCGACCAGGTGGTCGTGGTCGACGAGACCGACGGCTGGGCGAAGGTGCTGGTGCCGGTACAGCCCAGCTCGAAGGACCCCCGCGGCTACCCCGGCTGGCTGCCGGCGGCCCAGCTCACCGACCTCCCCTATCCGAGCGGCGGCAGCCGGGCCGTGGTGCGGGTGCCGACCACCACCCTGTATGCGACGCCAGAGGGGCCGCCGGCCCTGGTCGACGTGAGCTTCGCCACGGTGCTCGCGGTCGCCGCCGGCGGGGCCGTAGGGACCGGCTGGCTGCCCGTGCGCGTGCCCGGGTTCCCCCAGCCGCTGTGGGTCGCTGCCTACGACGTGATGGTCGACCCGGCCGGCCCGCCCCGCCCCGCCGACGTGCTGGCCGCTGCCGGCCAGTTCCTCGGCCTGCCCTACCTCTGGGGCGGTGCCTGTGGCCTGGGGCTGGACTGCTCCGGCCTCGTCTACATCGTGCTTCGTCGCTGCGGCGTCACGGTGCCGCGTGACGCCCACGACCAGGCCGCCGCGGCACCGGTCACGGTCCAGCTAGGCGACGCCGTCGCCGGCGACCTGCTGTTCTTCGCCGACCGGGACGAGGAGATCCATCACGTCGGCTTCTGCGCGCCCGGCGGCGAGATGCTGCACGCGCCGGAGACCGGGCGCGGCGTGGTCTGTGAGCCGCTGTCCGAACGCCATCGCCAGCAGCTGGTGGCCGTCGGCCGGTGGGCCTGACTACACCGCGCTGGTTCGGCGCGCCTTGGCCAGGCTGGCTACCGTCGTTAGGAGCAGGACCACGACGATGACACCGAGCGAAGCAAGCGTGTGGATCGTCGGCACGCCGTGTACGCCGGAGCCATGCAGCGCCTCCAGGATCAGCTTGACGCCAATGAAGGCGAGAATCACCGACAGCCCGAGTCCCAGGTAGACCAGCCGGTCCAGCAGGCCGCCGACGAGGAAGTACAGCTGGCGCAGGCCGAGCAGCGCGAACGCGTTGGCCGTAAAGACGAGGTACGGCTCCTTGGTCAACCCGAAGATGGCCGGGATGGAGTCCAGCGCGAACAGCAGGTCGGTGCTGCCGATCGCGACCATCACGATCAGCATCGGGGTAACCAGGCGCCGGCCGTCGACCCGGACCAGCACCCGGGTCCCGTGGTAGTCGTCGGTGGTCGGCAGCACGCGCCTGGTCAGCCGCAGCAGGGCGTTTTCCTGGAAGCTGGTGTCTTCCTTCCGAAAGGCCAGCTTGTACGCGGTGTAGATGAGAAAGGCACCAAAGACGTAGAAGATCCAGTCGAAGCGCGCGATGACCTGGGCCCCCAGTGCGATGAAGGTGCCGCGCAGGACCAGGGCAAGGACGATCCCGACCATCAGGACGTTGCGCTGGTTGACGAGGGGCACCTTGAACGCGCTGATGATGATCACGAACACGAACAGGTTGTCCAGCGACAGGCTGTATTCGGTCAGCCAGCCGGCGTAGAACTCGCCGGCGCGATGGCCGCCGGCGGTGAATAGGACGCCCAGGCCGAAGGCGATCGCCAGGCCGATGTAGGCCGCGACCGAGATGCCGGCTTCGCGCAGCGACACCTCGTGCTCGCCCCGGCCGATCACCAACAGATCGATGGTGAGCAGGGCGGCCACGCCGGCGATGCTGGCGAACCACAGCCATAAGGGAACGTTCACAGGTCAGTCCTCCGGTGGTCGATGTCACCGGAGGTCTCTCCCACCGCGCCCCGGACGGGTGCGGCCGGCGGCGCCGGGCCGCTTCCGAAGCAGCCGTGCTGACGATGCCGCCGTAGTCGGGATACTCCCCTCCACTGCACGGCCAGGGTACCTGTGGGCTCGCAGGTCAGCGGATGCCGGCGACGTCCATCCCGCGCAGCTCTCGCTTCAGCTCGTTGATCTCATCCCGCAGCCGGGCGGCCAGCTCGAACTGCAGGTCGCGGGCCGCCTCCAGCATCTGGCCGTTGAGCTGCTGGACAAGGTCGGCAAGGTCGGCCCGCGGCATCCCGGCGAGGTCACGGACGTTCCGCCCGGCGTCCCCGCCCCCCTTTGCCAGGCCCGGGACCGGAGCCTTGCCCCGGCTCTGCGCCCGCCCGGACCCGCCTACCTTGGCGTTTTCCGCGGCGTCGCGGTAGATGCCGTCGAGGATGTCCACGATCTTCTTGCGCAGCGGCTGGGGGTCGACCCCGTGCGCTTCGTTGTAGGCCACCTGCTTGGCCCGCCGGCGGGTCGTCTCCTCGATCGCGTGCGCCATCGACGGCGTGACGTTGTCGGCGTACATATGCACCTGGCCGGACACGTTGCGCGCAGCCCGGCCGATCGTCTGGATCAGCGAGGTGCCCGAGCGCAGGAAACCTTCCTTGTCGGCGTCCAGGATGGAGACCAGCGACACCTCCGGCAGGTCGAGACCCTCCCGGAGGAGGTTGATCCCGACCAGCACGTCGAAGTCGCCCTTGCGCAGCTCGCGCAGCAGCTCGATGCGGCGCAGCGTGTCGACCTCTGAGTGCAGGTAGCGCACCCGCACGCCGAGCTCGAGCAGATAGTCGGTGAGATCCTCGGCCATCTTCTTGGTCAGTGTCGTGACCAGCACCCGCTCGTCGCGCTCAGCGCGGACCCGGATCTCGTGCACCAGGTCGTCGATCTGGCCCTTGGTCGGCTTGACGACGACCTCCGGGTCGACGAGGCCGGTCGGGCGGATCACCTGCTCGACGAACTCGCCGCCGGTGCGGCCCAGCTCATACTTCCCGGGGGTGGCCGACAGGTAGACGGTCTGGCCGATCCGGTCGAGGAACTCCTCGAACTTCAGCGGCCGGTTGTCCATCGCCGAGGGCAGCCGGAAACCGTGCTCGACCAGGGTCCGCTTGCGGCTCATGTCGCCTTCGTACATCCCGCCGATCTGCGGCACGGTGACGTGGGACTCGTCGATGACGAGCAGGAAGTCCTCGGGGAAGTAGTCCAGCAGGCAGTTGGGGGCGGTCCCGGCCCCGCGACCGTCGATGTGCCGGGAGTAGTTCTCGATGCCGGAGCAGAAGCCCACCTGGCGCATCATCTCGATGTCGTAGGTCGTCCGCATCCGCAGGCGCTGCGCCTCCAGCAGCTTGCCCTGCTTCTCCATCGAGCCCAGCGACGCCGCGAGCTCGTCCTCGATGCCGCGGATCGCCCGCTCCATCCGCTCCGGGCCGGCGGCGTAGTGGGTGGCTGGGAACACCAGCACCTCACCGACCTCGCGGACGACCTCGCCGGTCAGCGGGTGTAGGTAGTAGAGCCGCTCGACCTCGTCGCCGAACATCTCCACCCGGACGGCCAGCTCCTCATAGACCGGGAAGATCTCCACCGTGTCCCCGCGCACCCGGAAGGTCCCGCGGGTGAACGACAGGTCGTTGCGGGTGTACTGCACCTCGACCATGCGCCGCAGCAGCTTGTCCCGCTCGATCTCGTCGCCGACCCGCAGGCGCACGCAGCGGTCGACGTACTCCTGAGGAGTGCCGAGGCCGTAGATGCAGGACACTGACGCCACCACGATGACGTCGCGACGGGTCAGCAGCGACATCGTGGCGGAGTGCCGCAGTCGCTCGACCTCGTCGTTGACCGACGAGTCCTTTTCGATGTAGGTGTCGGTCTGCGGGACGTATGCCTCGGGCTGGTAATAGTCGTAGTAGGAGACGAAATACTCCACCGCGTTATGCGGCAGCATCTCCCGCAGCTCGTTGGCCAGCTGGGCGGCCAGCGTCTTGTTCGGTGCCATGATCAGGGTCGGCCGCTGGAGCCGCTCGATCAGCCAGGCCGTCGTCGCCGACTTGCCGGTCCCGGTCGCCCCGAGCAGCACCACGTCCTTGGCCCCGGCCGCAATCCGGCGCTCCAGGTCCTCGATGGCTGCCGGCTGGTCGCCGGAGGGATCGAAGTCGCTGACGACCTCAAACTTGCCCTGGGTCGGGACGATGTCGGTGACTGCGCGCATGGCCTCCACGATAGGTGGGGGGTCTGACAATTCCGATCGCTCAGCCGCCGGTCGGCTGCCAGCCGGTCCGGGCGGCCCAGGCCTCGGCCTGCGGGAGGGCCGCGTCGAACCACGGCTCCTTCGCCTCGGCGTAGTCGGCCCGAAGCGGATGCTCGGCGGCCAGCCGGCGCTTGACCTGCTCGTACGCCGACCGCTCGACCGGCTGGGCCCGCAGCCAGTCGCGGAACAGCAGCGCGAAGCGCCAGCCCGGTGACCCGGCGACCCGCAGGTGCAGGTGCGCCGGCCGGCCGGGGTCGGCCGAGCCGTGAAACCGCTTGGGCCACCTCCCCGGAAGCGGCTGCGCCCGGTCGAACATGCTGGGAGTCGCCGGGAAGCCGGCGTCGGCCAGCGCCGGGCCGATCGCGTCGGCTCGATCCAGGGAGGGCACGGTCAACTGCAAGTCGATGATGTCCTTGGCGGCCAGGTCCGGCACCGCCGTCGAGCCGATGTGCTCGACCTGCAGGCCGGGGACGGCGTGCTCGAGGCGCTCCGCCAGTCGGCGGAACTGGCGCGGCCAGTCCGGGTCGTACGCGACGATGACGGCCCACGGGCTGCCGGCGGTCCGGCCGAGCCGCAGGTTTTCCGCGTAGGTCGCGATGCGGTCGTCCCACAGCCGGTCGACAGCCCCGGTCAGGTCGCCTCGGGACCCGCCGTTGGGAAGTACGACATCGGCAGCCTGCCGGCGTTCGTCGTCGCCGGCCTGGGCCGCGATGCGCGCCGCGGCGTCCTCCGGCGGCATGCCTCGTTCGACGGCCACGCGGGCGATGCGCTGCTCGGCCGGCGCCTCGACGACCAGAGCGAGGTGATAGCTCGGCGCCAGGCCGGTCTCGACCAGCAACGGCACATCGTTGACGACTACGGCGCCCCGGGGCGCCTCGGCGAGCAACTCCGCCGTCCGCTGCCGAACGAGAGGGTGCACGATCGCATTGAGCCGGCGCCGGGCATCGTCATCGGCGAAGACGAGCCCGGCCAGGCGAGCCCGGTCCAGCGCTCCGCCGGCGTTCAGCACTTCCAGCCCGAAGGTGGCGACAACCGCCTGCAGCCCAGGCGATCCCGGCTCGACGACCTTCCTGGCGAGCACGTCGGCGTCGATGAGGAGGGCTCCGCGCTCGGCGAGCCGGCGGGCCACCGTGCTCTTGCCTGACCCGATTCCGCCGGTCAGTCCGACGCGCAGCACCATCGGTCGAGGCTAGGAGCCGCCCTCGAGCTTGCGGCGCAGTGCCGCCAGGGCCTCGTCGCTGGCCAGGGCGCCGCTGTCGGGCTCGACGGACTCTGACGAATACGACGTCTGCTCGGCCGCGTCGGACTCGGCCTTCTGTGCCTCGGTGATCTGCTTCTGGTGTGCTTCGTAGCGGGCCTGCGCCTCTGCGTACTGCTTGTTCCACTCCTCGGCTTGCTTCTCGTAGCCCGGCAGCCACTCGGCCGTGTCGGGGTCGAAGCCCTCGGGGTAGACGTAGTTGCCCTGCGCGTCGTACTCGGTGGCCATGCCGTAGGCCGACGGGTCGAAGCCGACGGCCTCGCCGATCGTGCCCTCGTTGGCCTGCTTGAGCGACAGGCTGATCCTGCGGCGCTCGAGGTCGATGTCGATGACCTTGACCAGGATCTCGTCGCCGACGTTGACTACCTGCTCGGGGATCTCGACATGGCGCTCGGCGAGCTCGGAGATGTGCACGAGCCCCTCGATGCCTTCGTCCACCCGGACGAAGGCGCCGAACGGCACGAGCTTGGTGACCCGGCCGGGGACGACCTGGCCGATCTGGTGGGTCCGGGCGAACTGCCGCCACGGGTCCTCCTGGGTCGCCTTGAGCGACAGCGACACCCGCTCCCGGTCGAGGTCGACGTCGAGCACCTCGACCTCGACCTCCTGGCCCACCTCGACGACCTCGGACGGGTGGTCGATGTGCTTCCAGGACAGCTCGGAGACGTGCACCAGGCCGTCGACGCCGCCGAGGTCGACGAAGGCGCCGAAGTTGACGATGGAGGAGACGACGCCCTTGCGGACCTGGCTCTTGGCCAGCTTGTTGAGGAACTCGCTGCGCACCTCGGACTGGGTCTGCTCCAGCCACTGACGGCGCGAAAGCACGACGTTGTTGCGATTCTTGTCCAGCTCGATGATCTTGGCCTCGAGCTCCTTGCCGACGTACGGCTGCAGGTCGCGGACCCGGCGCATCTCCACCAGCGACGCCGGCAGGAAGCCGCGCAGGCCGATGTCGAGGATCAGTCCGCCCTTGACGACCTCGATCACCGTGCCGGTCACGATGCCGTCCTCTTCCTTGATCCGCTCGATCGTGCCCCAGGCGCGCTCGTACTGTGCGCGCTTCTTGGACAGGATCAGCCGACCCTCCTTGTCCTCCTTCTGCAGGACCAGGGCCTCGACGGAGTCGCCGACTTTCACTACGTCGTTGGGATCGACGTCGTGCTTGATGGACAGCTCGCGGGAGGGGATCACGCCCTCGGTCTTGTAGCCGATGTCCAGCAGGACCTCGTCGCGGTCCACCTTGACGATGGTGCCCTCGACGATGTCGCCGTCGTTGAAGTACTTGATGGTCAGATCGATCGCGGCGAGGAAGTCCTCGGCAGAACCGATGTCGTTGACGGCTACCTGCGGTGTGGCGGTCGGGGCGGTCGGCTCGGTGGCAAGGGTCATGAGGTGAGGGTCTTGGGGTTGAGGGTCATGGTGGGCGGGGGCTCCGGGGACGGGTGAGGGATCGGCGGGTGGGAGAGGGCGCGCCCCTGAGGGCGCAGAGCGCGTCTGTCATCGTACGGTCGGCTGTGGATGGCGGTCAATCGAAGGTGGGTCGATGGGCACCGACACCGACTTGGGCACCGTCGGCGTGGCTCGGCGAGCGGCCGGCGCAGCGGAGTCTGTGCGCGCAAACCGACTCTGGTGGGACGCCGACGCCGACGCCTACCACGCCGAGCACGGCGACTTCCTCGGTGACGTGCGCTTCGTCTGGTGCCCGGAGGGGCTCGACGAGGCCGCCGCCGGCCTGCTCGGGCCGGTGTCCGGCCAACGGGTGCTCGAAGTCGGCTGCGGCTCGGCGTCCTGCTCGCGGTGGCTGCGCCGGGCCGGCGCGTCGCCGGTAGCCCTGGACCTGTCCGCGGGAATGCTGCGGCACGCGGTGGCCGCCGGGAAGCGCAGCGGTGTCACCGTCCCACTGGTGCAGGCTTCTGCGAACCGTTTGCCTTTTGCCGACGCCTCATTCGATCTGGCCTGTTCCGCCTTCGGTGCCGTGCCGTTCGTAGCGGACTCCGCGGTGGTGATGCGCGAGGTAGCGCGGGTGCTGCGTCCGGGCGGCCGGTGGGTCTTCTCGACGACCCATCCGCTGCGTTGGGCCTTCGCCGACGACCCGGGACCCGACGGCCTGGTTGCCCGGACCTCCTACTTCGACCGCACGCCCTACGTCGAGGTCGACGCCCAGGGCAGGGCGACGTACGTCGAGCACCACCGCACGCTGGGCGACCGGGTGCGCGAGGTCGCCGGCGCCGGGCTCGTGCTCGTCGATCTCATCGAGCCGGAGTGGCCGGACGGGCATGAGCAGGTTTGGGGTCAGTGGAGCCCGCTGCGCGGCCGCCTGGTGCCGGGGACAGCGATCTACGTCTGCGCTAAGCCGGGCGGCTAGACCGGACCGAGGCCCAGGCGCGCGTGCAGCCGGCGCAGTGCCGGCGGCGCCCACCAGTTGGCTCCGCCCAGCAACCGCATCGTCGCGGGGACGAGCAGCGCCCGCACCACCGTCGCGTCGACCACGATCGCGACGATCATGCCGACGCCGATGAGCTTGATGAAGGTGATGCCGGAGGTGGAGAACGCCCCGATCACCACCACGAGCAGCAGGGCGGCGCTGGTGATGATGCCGCCGCTGCGCTGCAGGCCGGCGGCGACGGCGGTGGTGTTGTCGCCGGAGGCGTCCCACTCCTCCTTCATCCGCGACAGCAGGAACACCTCGTAGTCCATGGACAGCCCGAAGGCGATCGCCAGGACCAGGATCGGCTGAGTCGCCTCGACCGTCCCGGTAGGGGTGAAGCGCAGCCAGGCGGCGAGGTGGCCGTACTGGAACACCCAGACCAGGGCGCCGAACGCCGCCGAGAGCGATAAAACGTTCATCACCAGCGCCTTGACCGGCAGCACCACCGAGCCGAAAGCGGCGAACAGCAGGACCAGGGTGGTAAGGACCACGACCAGCGCCATCCAAGGCAGCCGCGAGCCCAGGCTGTCCAGCAGGTCGACCAGCGCCGAGCTCGGGCCGGTCACCAACGTCCGGGCGCCGGTCGGGGGCGCAAGCGACCGGATACGGCCGGTGGTGTCGCGCCCGGCTGCGCTGAGCGGGTCGCCCGCGTAGCGGACGCTGACCCGGGCCGTGTCGCCGCTGACCCCGGTCACTGCGGCGGACCGGACCCCCGACAGCCGGCTGGCTTTGGCGGTGTATGACGCCAAAGCGCCCCGGTCGACCTGACCGGCGAACCTGACCGCCACGTCCTCCTCGGTGCCGGAGCGGCCGAAGTCGCGGCTGAGCGCCTCTGCCACCTGACGGCTCTGGTTGCCGGCGGGCAGCGATCGCTCGTCGATGCCGCCGAAGCGGACATGGCTGAACGGTGCCCCGAGCAGCAGCAGACCGGCCACGATGACCACCACGTAGATAACGGGCCGGCGCATCACCGAGTGGGCGATGCGGGCCCAGGGGCCGCTGTCAACCGGCGTGCTTGGCCGGTGCGTCAGCCGGCGGAGCGAGCGACGCACCGAAAGCGAATTGACCCGAGTGCCGAGCACGGCGAGCAGGGCGGGCAACACGGTCAGCGCACCGACGACGGCAACCAGCACCGCCGCCATGCCGCCGTATCCCATCGAGCGCAGGAATACCTGCGGGAAGAGCAGCAGACTGCCCAGTGAGATGCCGACCGTCAGGCCGGAAAAGGCGACGGTGCGGCCGGCGGTCGCCATCGTCGCTCGCAGGGCGGCCGGCACGCTATCTTCGCGGCGGCGCAGCTCCTCCCGAAACCGGCTGACGATGAAGAGCGAGTAGTCGATCGCCAGTCCTAACCCGAGCAGCGTGACGAGGTTGATGGAGTAAACGGAGACGTCGGTCACGTAGGTCAGCAGCCGCAGCATGGTGAAAGCGCCCAGGATCGCCAGGCCGCCGATCGCCAGCGGTAGGCACGCCGCGGCGAGGCTGCCGAAGATGAAGAGCATGAGGACCAAGACGATCGGTAGAGACAGCGACTCCGCGCGACCGATGTCGCGGCTCACCTGGTCGCCGATGTCCGCGCCGATGGCCGTGTCGCCACCGACCCTGGTCTGCAGCCCGGGCGCCGGCAACCCGGGCCGCAGATCCGCCAACTGGCTCTGCCGCACGTCGTCGGAGGCGCCGCGGAGCCGGACGACCGCATAGGTGGCGTGCCGGTCCCTCGACACGAGCTGCGGCGACTGGGTTGAGTAGTACGAAGTGACGCCGGCGACCTTGTCGCCGGGCAAGGCCGCCAGCGTGCGTTTGACGGAAGCCCGGAAGCCGGGCTGGTCGACGGTCGCGGTCAGGCTGCTGTAAAGAACGATGACGTCGGCCCCGGCGCGGCCGAAGCCCTGCTCCAACAGCTGGCGGCCGGCGACGGAGTCCGAGTGCGGGGTGTCGAAGCCACCGCCGGTCAGCGACCCGAACACTTGCGTGCCCCACACGCCGGCAAAGGTGAGAACGGCAACGGCGGCGACGAGGATCAGTCGCCGGCGGCGGTAGGCCCAGCCACCCAGTGCAGCGAACACGCGCTCTCCCTCGGGGTAGTGTCGTTAACAGCCCAACGACTAGTGAACGCTGATAACACAGCATACGGTGTTAGGACGAGGAGGCGACATGGGGGCCGCTGCACCCTCGCGGCGGGACCGAATGCGGTTGGAGACCGCCAACGACATCAAGGCGGCCGCGCGCCAGTTGCTGGTCAGCTCCGGCCCCGGCGGAGTCGTCTTGCGCGCGATCGCCCGCGAGGTGGGGATGACGGCGCCCGCAATCTACCGGTACTTCCCCAGCCTCGACGAGCTCATCGCCGCCCTCATCGTGGACTGCTACGACGAGTTGGTCGCCGTGATGGGAGTCGCTCGCGACGCCCGCCCGGCCCGCGACCTCGGCGGCCGGCTGGTGGCCGTGTCACGCGCATTTCGGTCCTGGTCGGTGAGGCATCCGGCCGAGTTCGGCCTGATCTTCGGCGCTCCGCCGCCCGGGTTCTCTGCCCCGCCGGACGGGATAACCGAGAGCGCCGGCGCGCGCTTCAGCGCCGTGTTCCAGGACCTGTTCGTCGGGATCTGGACAGACCACGGCGTGCCGCTGCCGCAGCGCGGGACCCTCGACCCTCGACTGACCCGGCAGCTGAGGGATTATGCGAGAGTCGCCGCGGTGCCCCTGCCGCCGGCGGCGCTGTACCTGTTCCTCGCCTGCTGGGTCCGGATCTACGGCGCGGTGGCCATGGAGGTCTTCGGGCACCTGCGCTGGGCGGTGGTTGACGGCGAGGCGTTGTTCGAGACCGAGCTCGGGCAACTCGCGCACCAGCTGGGCATCGCGAGCAGCTACCGGCCGCCGGCCACCCGCAACAGGTGAGCCCGGTCGGCGATCTTGACCCGCTCGCGGCCCTGCTCGGCACCCAGCGCGAGCTCCGCGTCGTCGATCGCCTGCCAGCCGGCCCAACCCACGACTCGCACCCCGCGGGCCGTCAAGAGTTCGCTCACGGCGCGGGGATCGCGCACCGGTGCCCGGCGCAGTGCCGGCGCGTCGGCGAGCAGCGCCGCGACCGACTCCCGCGCATCGGCCTTGTTGGTGCCGATCACCCCGGTGGGGCCGCGCTTGATCCACCCGGCGACATACCACCCGGGTAGCACCGTGCCGTCCCGGACGACCCGGCCGCCGGCGTGGGGAATGATGCCCGCCGCCTCATCGAACGGCAGGCCCGGCAGCGGCAGTGCGCGGTAGCCCACCGACCGCAATAACAGCTGCGCCTCGACGGTGACAGTCTCCCCCGTCCCGACGGCCGAGCCGGCGCCGTCGAGGCGGGAGCGCTCCAACCGGATCGCCGTCACCGACTCCGGGCCCAGCACCTCGACCGGGCGGAGCAGGAAGCGCAGGTGCAGCCGCCGGGGCCGTCCCTGCTGCGGCCGCAAAGTCCACTCCCGCAGCACCTCGACGTTGCGCCGGGTCGCCGGCGACGCCGCGGCGGCGGCCTGGCTGGCCTCGTCCAGCTCCAGCTCGCCGGCGCGCACGACGACATCGGCGTGAGCAAGCTCGCCGAGCTCCCGCAGCTCTTTGGTGGTGAACCTTGCCTGCGCCGGCCCGCGCCGGCCGAGCACCCAGATGTCGCTGACCTGGCTGCGCGACAGCACATCGAGCACGTGGTCGGGCAGGTCGGTCCCCCGCAGCTCGTCGGCGCTCTTGGCCAGGATCCGGGCAACGTCGACGGCGACGTTGCCGACGCCGACGACGGCCACGCTGCGGGCCCGCAGGGCAAAGGCGTCCAGCGCGGCGTCGGGATGGCCGTTGTACCAGGCGACGAACTCCCGCGCCGAGAAGCTCCCCGGCAGGTCCTCCCCCGGCACTCCGATCCGCCGGTCGACCGCGGCTCCACCGGCCACCACGACGGCGTCGTAATAGGTAGGCAGTTCCGCCACTGTCAGGTCGACGCCGATGTCGACGTTGCCCAGGAAGCGGACTTGCGGGTGCTCCAGCACCTGTCGTAGCGCCGAGACAATGGACTTGATCTTGAGGTGGTCCGGGGCAACGCCATAGCGCACCAGGCCGTACGGACTCGGCAGCCGCTCCAGCACGTCGACGCTGACGTCCTCACGAACCGTCAGCGCCTCGGCCGCGTAGATGGCGCCGGCCCGGAGCCCACGACCGCGACGCGCAGCACCGGCCCACTGTGGCACCTCGGCGGCGCGTTCCGCTGGACGCTGTGGTGATCGCGGTGCCGCTGGTCAGGCCTCAACCGGCCCGATCTCGCCGAAGTTTTGGCAAACCGCCGTACCCTGACCGCGGTGACGCCGCTCGCCGCCTTGGCCGTGCTCGCCGCCGGCGCTGCCGCCGGGACGGTCAACACGATCGTCGGCTCGGGCTCGCTGGTGACCTTCCCCACGCTGCTCGCCGTCGGCTACCCGCCCCTGCTGGCCAACGTGTCCAACACGGTCGGCCTTGTCCCGGGATCGGTCAGCGGCGCGGTGGGCTACCGCCGAGAGCTGGCCGGCCAGGGCCGGCGCTGCCTGAACTACGGGGCGTGCTCGGCGGCCGGCGCGCTGACCGGCGCCATCCTGCTGCTCCGCCTGCCGGGCCGGGTATTCGCGACGGTCGTCCCCCTGTTGATTCTGTTGGCCTGCGGGCTGATCGCCGCGCAGCCGAGGCTGCGGCGGCTGGCCGGCGCCGGCCGCAACGGCCGGCGGCGCGCGGTCGGCGGCCTCCTCGGCGTCTACCTCACAGGCGTGTACGGCGGCTATTTCGGCGCCGCCCAGGGGGTCATCCTGGTCGCGCTCCTCGGCACGGTCCTCGACGAGACCCTGCAGCGGGTCAACGCGCTGAAGAACGTGCTGGCCGGCGTGGTCAACGCCGTCGCGGCCGTCTTGTTCGTGTGCCTCACCGACGTTGCCTGGGCGCCGGCCGCCCTGATCGCGGTCGGGTCGGTCGCCGGTGCCTTCGCCGGCGCGCACGCCGGCCGGCGGATCCCCGACGCCTGGCTGCGGTGGACGGTCGTCGTCGTGGGGACGGTGGTGGCCGGCGTCTTGCTGGTGCGCTGACCTAGAGCTCCTGCATCCCCCACGGCGAGCCGTACTCGGTGAGCAGGTCCAGGAACGGCACCGCATCGAACGCCTCGGGGCCCAGCACGCCGGCGCCCTCCCAGACGCCGGAGGCCAGCAGCTCCAGCCCGATCACCGGGTTGAGCGCGGTCTGCCAGACGACGGCCTGAGAGCCGTACTCGGCCATGGACTGTTCGTTTTCGGCGACGTGGTAAAGGTAGGTCGACCGCGGCCGGCCGTCCTTGCCGGTGCCGCGCACCCATGTCCCGGCGCAGGTCTTGCCGCGCATCCGGTCGCCGAGGGTGGCCGGGTCGGGCAGGCAGGCCGCGACCACGTCCCGCGGGGATACCGGGTGACCGCCGACCAGGATCGGCACCGTGGAGTCCAGGCCGATCCGGTGCAGGGTCTGGAGCACGTCGATGAACTCCTGCCCCAGGCCGTACTTGAAGGTCACCCGGCCGGTGTCGACCCAGCGAGGGACGAGGAGCACCTCCTCGTGCTCGACATTGACGCACTCGACGGGGCCGATGCCCTCCGGGAAGTCGAACACCTCGGGCTCGCTGAACGGGGCCGTGGTGTACCAGCCGCGGCCCTTTTCATAGATGACGGGCGGGTTGAGGCACTCCTCGATGGTGGTCCAGATCGAGAACGTCGGGGCGAAGTCGTAGCCCTCCACGCGCAGGTCGGCACCGTCGCGGATGCCAACCTCGTCTATCGCGGTGAACAGGTGATCGGCGGCATACCGGGCGAATACGTCGGACAGCCCCGGCTCCACGCCGAGGCCGACCAGCGCCAGCCGCTCCGCGGACTGCCACTCCGACGCCATCGCGAACTGCTCGTCGCCCAGCTTCACCCCGCTCTCGCTGTGCGGCCTATCCGGATGCGGCTGGGAGAGCGACATGGCCATGTCCAGGTAGTGCGCGCCGGCGGACAGGGCGGCCCGGAACAGCGGCATGACGAAGCGGGGATCGGTGGCGTTGAGCAGCACGTCGCAGCGGTGCTCTCGTAGCAGCGCCGCCACCGACAGCTGGTCGGAGGCGTCGACTCGTGCGGCGACAAACCGCTTATCGTCGGCGGCGACCCGCTGTGCGCGCCCCTCGTCATAGTCGGCCACGACGATCGTCTCGTAGAACGACCGACGCGCTGCAATCTTGGCTATCGCGCCGCCGACCCCGCCGGCGCCGACCAGAAGAATCCTCATGACAGTCGTCGTCGTCGTCGTCGGCATCGGCATCGGCAGGTTCCGGGCAGTGCTTCCGGACCGCCCCGGTTGGCCAGCAGCGTGGGGGCGCAGCCACGCCGGCTAGCGAGTGGCACGGCGCCGGCCGGTCACCTGGCTGACGAAGACCAGCGCCAGCGCGGCCAGGAACATCAGCGCGCCGACCACATTGATCTGCGGCGGGGTGCCGCGCTGGTTGGCGCCGAACACGAAGAGTGGGAAAGTAACCCGGCTGCCCGAGTTGAAGTTGGTGATGATGAAGTCGTCGAACGACAGCGAGAAGGCGAGCAGCGCCGCGGCCAGGATTCCGGGCATGACCAGCGGCAGCGTCACCCGTCGGAAGGTCTGCCACTCGTCGGCATAGAGGTCCATCGCGGCCTGCTCCAGCCGCGGGTCCAGCCCCTGCAGCCGGGCCTTGACGGTGATGACGACGAAGCTGATGCAGAACAGGATGTGGGCGACGAGGATCGTCATCAGGCCTGGTGAGATCTGGAGCTGGACGAACAGCGCCAGCAACGACGACCCCATGACGACCTCGGGGGTGGCCATGGGCAGGAAAATCAGCAGGTTGGTCGAGGATCGGCCCTTGAACCGGTGCCGCACGAGCGCGAAGGCGATCAGCGTGCCCAGAATCGTCGACACGAACGTCGCGATCAAGGCCACCCGCAGGCTCAACCCGACCGCCTCGCACATCCCCGGCACCCCGCAGACGTTGCGCCAGGCATCGAGAGAGAAGTGGTTCCACTGGAAGTTGTACCGGCCGGCTGGCGCATTGAACGAGAACGCGAACACCACCAGCACCGGCAGGAACAGGTAGAACAAGCCCAAGGCTGCATACAGGATCACCGCGTGTTCGGCGACCCAGCGCAGCAGGCCGTGCGGCCGGCGGGCCGGCGGCGCGGGCCGGTCCTCGGCCAGAGAACGGGCGATCTCGGTGACGGTCGTCATCACACCAGCTCCTCGGTGCCGGCGCGGCGGACGTAGGCCACCACGAGGACCAGGATGGCGATCATCAGCATGAACGACAGGGCCGCTGCGATGGAGTAGTCGCCCACCACCAGGAACCGGCTCTGGATGACATTGCCGATCATCGACTCCTGAGGAGTGCCCAGCAGCTCGACGTTGACGTAGTCGCCGGCGGCGGGGATGAACGTCAGCAGCGTGCCGGCGACCACTCCCGGCAGCGACAGCGGAAACGTCACCCGGCGGAAGGTGGAAGATGCCGAGGCGTACAGGTCGCCGGCCGCCTCGAGCAGCCGCGGGTCGAGCTTTTCGAGGCTGGCATACAGCGGCAGCGTCATGAATGGCAGGAAGTTGTACGTCAGGCCGGTGACTACCGCCAGGGGCGTCGCGAGCAACCGTCCGTCCTGGCCGAGCAGATGGACAGCCCGAAGGGCCTCGGCCACCCAGCCGCCGTCGGCCAGCACGACCTTCCAGGCCAGCGTGCGGACCAGGAAGCTGGTGAAGAACGGTGCGACGACCAAGACCAACAGCAGATTGCGCCACCGGCCGGCCTTGAAGGCAATCGTGTAGGCCAACGGGTAGCTGATCACTAGTGCGAGCAGCGTAGAGATGCCGGCGTAGATCAAGGAGCGGCCGAACTGGTGGTAGTAGGTGCTCAGGGCGTCGGTGTAGTTCTGCCAGTGGCCGGTGAAGCTGTAGCCCTCGTCCAGGGAGCCTTGCTGCAGCGACTGGGACGCCAGCGTGATCGTCGGGATGACGAAGAACACGATCAGCCACACCATGCCCGGCAGGAGCAGCAGGTAGGGCGTCCGGCGCCGACTCATGACGGGCTGGCTGCCGGCTGCGGCGTGCTGCTCGGGTCGAGCTCGGGATCGACCTGCGCGCCGGCCGTCACGTCCTGGCTCGCGTCCAGGCCGAAGGTGTTGGCCGGCTCCCACGTCAGGATCACCGGGGCACCGGGGCGGAGTCCGTGGCTGAGGCCGATGTTCTGGGCGAACACCGTGACCTCCTGTCCCCAGGAGGTACGGACGAGGTACTGCGTGCTAACACCGGTGAAGCTGGCATCGGTGATGACCCCTGACAGGGAGTTGACACCGGGTGCTGGGGCCGCATCCTGACCGGCGGCGATATGCAGCTTCTCCGGTCGGACGCCGATGAGCACCTCACTGCCCTGGGATCGGGCTCGGTCCGCCGGCATCGCCAGCCGCCCGCCGTGGACGTCGAGAAGCAGGTCGTCGCGGCTGCGGCCGGTCACCTGGGCCCGGATAAGGTTGGACTGGCCAAGGAAGTTCGCCACGAAGACGGTTTCCGGCGACTCGTACAGCTGGGCCGGACTTCCGAGCTGCTCGACTTTGCCCCGGTTCATCACCGCGATGGTGTCGGCCATGGTCATGGCCTCCTCCTGGTCGTGGGTGACGTGGACGAAGGTCAGTCCGACCTCGAGTTGAATGCGCTTGAGCTCCAGCTGCATCTGCCGCCGGAGTTTGAGGTCCAACGCTCCGAGCGGCTCGTCCAGCAGCAGCACCTGCGGGGAGTTGATCAATGCTCGGGCGAGGGCCACCCGCTGCTGCTGCCCGCCCGACAGCATCGACGGCTTGCGCTTGGCGTAGTCGGGCAGCTCGACCAGCGCCAGCATCCGCTCGACCTGCGCAGCCACGTCCTTGACCCCGCGCCGGCGCAGCCCGAAGGCAACGTTGTCGAACACGTTCAGGTGCGGAAAAAGGGCGTAGCTCTGAAAGACGGTGTTCACCGGCCGGCGGTAGGGCTTGCGGTAGGTGATGTCGTCGTCGCCGATGAGAATGCGGCCCTCGGTCGGGTCCTCCAGGCCGGCGACCATCCGCAGCGTTGTCGTCTTGCCGCAGCCCGACGGCCCGAGAAGGGCGAAGAACGATCCGGCCGGGATCGTCAGAACCAGGTCGTCGACAGCGAGCAGCGGCCCGAACTGCTTGGTCAGGTGCAGCAGCCGCAAGTCGCCCTCAGACACCGATCACCTTCTGGAACATGTCGTTGTACTTCTTCTCCGTCGCGGCGTCGAGCGCCTTGAAACCGTGCGTCTTCTGCAGCGTCGCGGCGTCCGGGAAGATGAGCGGGTTCTTGGCCGTCTCGGCATCGGTCTTGGCCAACTCCTCCTGAGCACCGGCGACCGGGCAGATGTAGTTGACGTAGGCCGCGACGGCCGCGGCGTTCACCGGGTCATAGAAGAAGTTCATCAGCTTCTCGGCGTTCTTCTTGTGCTGGGCCTTGTTTGGAATCATCATGTTGTCCGACCACAGCATGCAGCCGGCGTCTGGCACGACGTACGCGATCTTGGGGTTGTCGGCCTGCAGCTGGATCACGTCGCCGGACCAGGCCACCGCCGCCGCGATGTTGCCGGCCGCCAGGTCCTGGGCGTAGTCGTTGCCGGTGAACTTGCGGATCTGCTTGTCCGACACGGCCTTTTGCAGCATGTCGATGGCGTTGGCGAAGTCGTCGTCGGTGAACTTCTGCGGGTTCTTGCCCTGCTCGAGCATGATCAGCCCGATCGTGTCGCGCATCTCGGTCAGCGCCGTCACCTTGCCCTTGAGGCGCGGCTCGGTCAGCAGCTCGGTCATCGTCCGGACCTCGCCGCCGCTGACCTTCGGGTTGTAGGAGATGCCGGTCAGGCCGCTCTGCCACGGCAGGGTGTAGTCGCGGCTCGGGTCGAAACTGACCTTCTGCAGCGCCGGCTGGAGGTTCTTGAGGTTCGGGATGTTGGCGTGGTCGATCTTCTGCACCCAGTGGAAGCGCATCAGTTTGGTCGCCATCCAGTCGGTGAGCACGAACAGGTCGCGCCCGGTGTCCTGTCCTGCGGCGAGCTGGTTGCGCACCTTGCCGAAGAACTCGTCGTTGTCGTTGACGTCCTCGGTGTACTTGACCTGGATGCCGCTGCTGGCAATGAACTTGTCCAGCGTGGGCTTCTTCTTGGTCTTGTCGTCGATGTCGATGTAGAGGGGCCAGTTGGAGAAACTCAGGGTCTTGTCGCGGTCGGAGTAGTCCGGCGCCGGCTTCGCCGACGGCTTTGCGGCCGCCTTTTCGGCGGCGCCCTTCGTCCCGCAGGCGGCGAGGGCCACGGCGGCCACGCCGGCGCCGGCCCCCCGCAGGAACAGGCGGCGCGACAGCATCGCCCGGGTCAGGACGGCCAGGTGCTCGTCGGGGTGGGTCATCGGGGCTCCTTGCTGGTTGGATGAGTGAGACTGAGGGCCGGTGGGGCCGGTCGTATACCTCCGGAACGGTGCACCTCGACGCCACCCACCCACGTGCTGGTGACCGGCAGGTCGGCCAGCTCGGCCGGGGCGAGTCCGGCAGGGTCGGCCGGCAGCAGGCACAGGTCGGCGTGCTGGCCGGGGGTGAGGCGGCCGGCGTCGTCATCGTAGGCCTGGTAGGCAGTCCCGCAGGTGTAGGCGGCCAGCGCCGACTCGAGGTCGAGCCGCTGCTCGGGCAGCCAGCCGCCGGCGGGCTCGCCGGCCGGGGTCTGGCGGCTGAGCGCCACGGCCAGGCCGGCCAGCGGCCGCATCGACGACACCGGCCAGTCGCTGCCGAAGGAGACGTGGGCGCCGCTGTCGAGCATGCTGCGCATCGGGTACTGCCAGGACGAACGGACCGGTCCCAGCCGTGGCTCGGTCAACTCGGTCATCACCGAGTCCGGGCACGCCCACAGCGGCTCGAAGTTGGCGATGACACCGAGGGCGGCGAAGCGGGACAGATCGTCCGGATGCACCAACTGCGCGTGGGCGATCACCGGTCGGCGGTCGCGCGGACCGTTGACCCGGGCGCAGTGCTCAACCGCATCCAGAGCCATCCGGATCGCGGCGTCGCCGATGGCGTGCAGGTGAGCCTGGAAGCCGGTCGCGTCGACGGCGGTGACGGCCGCGGCCAGCTCGGCCGGTGCCCAGTTGGGTAGGCCGCAGGAGTGGCCGGCGTCGGCGTAGGCCTCGAGCAGAGCGCCGGTGCCGGCTTCGATCACCCCGTCGACGAAGAACTTCACCGTGCCGACACTCACTCCGTTGAGCGTCGGCGAGCGGACGGCGGCGAACTCCGGCACCTGCTCTCGCCAGCGGTCCGGAGAGATCCGCAGCGCGATGTTGACCGGGCAGGGCAGCTCGCCGCGGCCGGCGAGGTCGCGGTAGACGGCAATGTCTTCCGGCTCGAGCGCGGCTTCCTGTGCCCAGACGATGCCGGCGGCGACCATCTACTGCATGGCCCGCCGGAGGCCGTCACGCCGCGCGGCGGCGTCGGGTGCCGGCACGTGCCTGAGCACCAGCTCCTGGGCACTCTCCCGAAGCGTGCCCAGCGGGCTGCCGTCCGGTCGACGGACGATCTCGCCGAGCGCGGGATCGGGGGTGCCGGCGTCGATGCCGGCAAGGCGCAGTGCGGCGCTGTTTGCCCAGGCGGTGTGGTAGTCGGCCGCCTGGAGCACGGCGGGACGGTCTGGGACGACCCGGTCCAGCCAGGCGGCGTCGAAGCAGCCAGCGGGAGCGAGCGCCGGCGGGTAGCCGCCGCCGGTCACCCACGGCGCGTCCGGGTGGTCGGCCGCCCAGGAGGCGACGACGGACAGCAGCTCGTCCAACGTGGCTGCGCCGGCAGCCGGGACGAGTGACAAGCCCGTGCCGCCCCAGAGCGGGTGGATGTGGCCGTCGCGGAACCCGGGCAGCACGACACCGCCGGCGAGGTCGACCCGGCGCCCCGGCAGAGCGGCAGCCGCCGGGCCGATCGCCTGCACCCGACCGTCCGCGATGGCAAGGGCCTCAGCGCGCGGCCGGCGGGGGTCGCCGGTGAGGACCGTCCCCCCGGTGAACACGACGCGGTCCGCGGCTCCGGGATGCGGAGGTCGCGCAGGCGGCTCGGCCGGGGGGGACACCTGCAGAGACTCACATCCGCGGCGGCATATCGCAAGGGAATCGGTCGCGTGGTGGCCGGATCGGTATGGAATCGGTCGAGGAACGACCCTGGGATGCTCTACCCTCACCGACCGTGGAGGACTACCGGCGGCTCAGCCTCTGGCTGGACACCGCCGACGACGACCTCGTCCCCCGTCCGGCCCTGCCTGGCAACACCGCGGTTGACGTCGCCGTGGTCGGCGCCGGCTACACCGGCCTGTGGACCGCCTACTACCTGCTGCGGCATGACCCCACGCTGCGGGTGGCGGTGCTGGAGCGCGAGATCGCCGGCTTCGGGGCCTCCGGTCGCAACGGCGGGTGGTGCTCGGCACTGTTCCCCGCCAGCCGCGACGCGATCGCCCGGGCCGCCGGCCGCCCGGCCGCGCTCGCCATGCACCGGGCGCTGTGCGACACCGTCGAGGAGGTGGGCCGGGTTGCCGCCATCGAGGGTCTGGACGCCCAGTACGCCAGAGGCGGGACGGTCACCCTGGCCACCTCTCCCGCCCAGCTCACCCGACTGCGGGCCGATCTGGCCGCAGAGCGCGTGTGGGGGCTCGGCGAGAGCGACGTGGCCTGGCTGACGGCCGAGCAGGCAGCCGAACGGATCGGCGCCGCCGGCGTGCTCGGTGGGCTGTTCCGCCCGGACTGCGCGGTCATCCAGCCGGCCCGACTCGTACGCGGTCTCGCCCGCGCCGTCGAGCGACTCGGCGGTCAGGTGTACGAGCAGACGCCGGCGACGTCGCTGCAGCCGGGCCGGGTCGACACGCCGCAGGGCACCGTACGTGCCGACGTGGTCGTCCGCGCCACCGAGGGCTACACCGCCGGCCTGCCCGGCCACCGGCGGCTGCTCGCGCCGCTGTATTCCTTGATGATCGCTACCGAACCCCTGCCGCAGTACTTCTGGGACTCCGTCGGTTGGCGGCAGCGCGAGACCGTCACCGACGGACGGCACCTCATCGTCTACGCCCAGCGAACCGCTGACGGCCGGATTGCCTTTGGCGGGCGAGGCGCGCCGTACCACCTGGGCTCGAAGGTCCGACCCGGCTACGACCGCGAGCCGCGGGTGTTCGCCGCGTTGGAGGACGCACTGCGCCGGCTGTTTCCCGACCTGGGGACTGCCCGCGTCACCCACCGCTGGGGAGGTCCGCTCGGCGTCCCCCGCGACTTCCACTCCTCGGTCGGTCTCGACCGCGAGCGCGGCATGGCCTGGGCCGGCGGCTACGTGGGCGACGGCGTCGGCACCTCCGCCCTGGCCGGTCGCACCTTGGCCGACCTCATCTGCCGCCGGAACACCGATCGCACCCAGCTGCCCTGGGTCGGCCACCGCTCCCCGAAGTGGGAGCCTGAGCCGCTGCGCTGGCTGGGCATCAACGGCGTACGCCTCGTTGCCGCCAGCGCCGACCGGGCTGAGCTGCGCACCGGCCGGCCGGCCCACCGAGCCCGACTGCTGGACCGGCTGACCGGCGGCCACTGAGCCGCCGCTGCTGGCGACGCTGCCTAGACCTCGATGTTGCTCATGACGTGCTTTATCCGGGTGTAGTCCTCGAAGCCGTACATCGACAGGTCCTTGCCGTAGCCGGAGTGCTTGAAGCCGCCGTGCGGCATTTCGGCCACGATGGGGATGTGGGTGTTGATCCATACGACGCCGAAGTCCAGCCGCTTGGCCATCCGCATAGCCCGGCCGTGATCTTTGGTCCAGACCGACGACGCCAGGCCGTAGTCGACCCCATTGGCCCAGCGCACCGCCTCGTCCTCGTCGGTGAAGCGCTGGACGGTGATGACCGGCCCGAAAATCTCGTTGCGGATCGCCTCGTCGTCCTGGTTCAAGCCGGAAATGACCGTGGGCTCGTAGAAGTAGCCCCGCTCGCCCACCCGATGACCGCCGGCCCGCACGGACGCGTGGTCCGGCAGCCGGTCGACGAAGCCGGATACTCGGGCCAGCTGGTCGGGGTTGTTCAGCGGGCCGTACGCCGCATCGGTGGCCGACGGCGGCCCCGTCACCGTGGCCTTGGCCTGCTCGGTCAGGGCGTCCACGAAGTCGTCGTGCAGCCGCGGCGCGACCAGCACGCGCGTGGCGGCGGTGCAGTCCTGGCCGGCGTTGAAGTAGCCGGCCATCGCGATCCCCTCACTCGCCGTGGACAGGTCGGCGTCGTCGAAGACCACCACCGGGGCCTTGCCGCCGAGCTCGAGGTGCACGCGCTTGACGTCGGAGGCGGCGCTGCGGGCGACCTCCATGCCGGCACGCACGCTCCCGGTGATCGAAACCATCCGGGGGATCGGGTGCTCGACCAGCGCCCGACCGGTGTCCCGGTCGCCGGTGACGACGTTGAAGACGCCCGGCGGGAGAAACTCCCCGAGGATCTCTCCCATCAGCACGGTGCTGACCGGCGTCGTATCCGAGGGCTTGAGGACGACAGTGTTGCCGGCGGCGATGGCCGGCGCCCACTTCCAGACCGCCATCATCATCGGGTAGTTCCACGGCGTCACCTGGGCGCAGACACCGACCGGCTCCCGGCGGATGAACGAGGTGTGCCCGGCCATGTACTCCCCCGCCGACCTACCGTCCAGGATCCTGGCGGCGCCGGCGAAGAACCGGACCTGGTCGATCATGGGTGGGATTTCCTCGTCCAGGGTCAGCTGGACGGGCTTTCCGGTGTTCTGCGACTCCGCCGCGACGAGCTCGTCGGCGCTGGCCTCCATCGCATCCGCGATCCGTAGCAGGGCGCGGCTGCGCTCGGCCGGAGTCGTATCGCGCCAGCCCTCGAAGGCGGCCGCCGCCGCCTCCAGGGCGCGGTCCACATCCTGGGGCCCGGACAGCGGTGCGGTGCCGAAGACCTCGCCGGTGGAGGGGTCGACGAGGTCGGTGGTCCGCCCGTCGCCGGCGGGGGCGGTCTGGCCGCCGATGACGTTATGCAGGGTTCGAGGCATGCAGGCACGGTGGCAGAAACCCGGCCACGAATCAAGGGAATCGGTGCTCTTGCAGCAGTCAGACCACGGATTCACTTGCCAAACACCCCGTACACCAGCGAACATGGCAGCGTGCACCCACCCGCGAGCACCGCCGAACGCGACGTTCACGTGGTGCTCGACGGGACCGCTAAGCGCATCATCGAGGAGCTGCAGGCTGACGGACGGCGATCATACGCCGCCATCGCCAAGAACGTCGGGCTGTCCGAGGCCGCCGTCCGCCAGCGCATCCAGCGGCTGATCGACGGCGGGGTGATGCAGATCGTCGCGGTCACCAACCCGCTCACCCTCGGCTTCCACCGCCAGGCAATGATCGGCGTACGGGCGGAAGGGGACCTGCGCGTGGTCGCTGACGCACTCGCCGAACTGCCCGACGTCGACTACGTCGTGGTTACCGCCGGCTCGTTCGACATCCTGGTCGAGGTCGTCTGCGAAGACGACGAGCACCTTCTCCGCCTGCTCAACGACGGCATCCGCGCCGTCCCGGGAGTACGCGAGTCCGAAGCATTCGTCTACCTCCGCCTGACCAAGCAGACCTACACCTGGGGAACCCGATGACCGTCACACCGCAAGCAGCCAGCACCGAGCCGTCGACCTTGTCGGACTCGGCGAGAGACCACCTGTGGATGCACTTCACCAGGATGTCGTCGCACGCGACAGCGCCGGTGCCGGTCATCACCCGTGGCGAGGGGCCCTATATCTGGGACGAGCACGGCAAGCGCTACCTCGACGGGCTGTCGGGTCTGTTCGTCGTCCAGGTAGGGCACGGGCGCACCGAGCTGGCAGAGGCGGCATACAAGCAGGCGTCGGAACTCGCCTTTTTCCCGCTGTGGTCCTACGCCCATCCCCAGGCGGTCGAGCTGGCCGAACGGCTGGCCGGCCTGGCTCCCGGCGACCTCAACCGGGTCTTCTTTACCACCGGCGGGGGCGAGGCCGTCGAGTCCGCCTGGAAGCTGGCCCGGCAGTACTTCAAGCTCAAGGGCAAGCCCACCAAGCACAAGGTGATCAGCCGGTCGATCGCCTATCACGGCACCACGATGGGCGCCCTGTCCATCACCGGCATCCCCGGTGCCCGCCAGGATTTCGAGCCGCTGGTGCCGGGCGCCTTCAAAGTGCCCAACACGAACTTCTACCGAGCGCCGGAGCACGGCGACGACCCCGAGGCATTCGGCCGCTGGGCCGCGGACTCCATCGCCCAGATGATCGAGTTCGAGGGGCCGGACACGGTGGCCGCCGTTTTCCTGGAACCGGTGCAGAACTCTGGCGGCTGCTTCCCGCCGCCGCCCGGATACTTCGCCCGCGTCCGGGAGATCTGCGACGCCAACGACGTGCTGCTGGTTTCCGACGAGGTGATCTGCGCCTTCGGCCGGCTCGGCCACTACTTCGCCTCCGAACGCTACGGCTACGTCCCGGACATGATCACCTGTGCCAAGGGGATGACGTCGGGCTACTCCCCGATCGGGGCGCTGA
>JAABUK010003997.1_pt1 | contig 24461 bp, 30 predicted proteins | sample 5559141 | NCBI WGS metagenome assembly JAABUK01 (sample SAMN10711869, study PRJNA513367) | rock metagenome | isolation source: Antarctica rocks | place: Antarctica: Victoria Land, Pudding Butte nord | collected 2016-01-03 | reverse complement strand
GCAACTTGGGAGGGCAGTCCCCAGCAGCCCTTGCCCTGCTGGATCCCATGCTGCCCCTTCTGGTCAGGGCTCTGGGAAGCCGCCACGCCAACTCAGTCTCACTTGCCCTGAAGTGCCTGGCCTTCCTTATCAGGCTGCCCCTGCCAAGTATGCCCTTCTTATGTAGCCTTGCACTGTCGGGGTCTTCACACTGCTAGAGTGCCTGTCTGCACAGCCCTACTGTTTCTGCCTGTCCCAAGCACTGAATAATGTACCTGTCATCTAGCGCGGCTCATGAATTTGTTTGTATGGCTCATTTATGACTGGTGCAGCTTTCCAAGAGACAGTCCAACACTGCACTTGGCCGATGCCATCTTATACTCTCTATTGCTGTTAAACTTGTCAAGATGAGCACTCTTGACATCACAGTAGGCAAGCTGATTGCTCTGGTGATTCCCCAACCATGAATGTGTTTCTTTGTACACAGGCCTGGCAGCTGAGTCAGCAAGTGCTGGTAAGGCAGTGACAGGTCTGCTGCAGCGTATGTCCAAAACAGGCGACCCAATCGCCCAAGATTGCTTCAAGCTGCTAGCCACGCTGCTGAGGGAGTCTCACACATACAAGCCTACCAGTGCTCAGCTGCGATTCCTGCTGACTTGGGCCTTTGGAGACATGGAGGAAGCTGCCAATCGACAGGCTGGCTTTGGCCTTCTCAAGGTCAGTCCAACAGGCACATCTCACCCAGTAACTTCTCGTCAGTATTGTCATGACTGCTGCCATGTTGCACCACACAAGTGCTGCTTAGCATCCTGTTGAGACCATGAGGCAACGCTGGCAAGGGAGTTGCTGTTTTGGCTCAACCTGGGTCCTGAAACAAAGAAATGCTATTTTAGGACCCGGGAATCATGCTGCGTTGTAGGTGGTACACTGTTGAGAGCTTCCAGTCCTGAACTGCGAAGACAGTGCCTCTTGTTGTAGTCAGCATGCATGCTGAGCAGGTTGTGTGCTCAAATTGCAGGCTGTATTGCAGCGTAAGCTGGTGGTTCCAGAGGTGTACGACATCATGACCAGGGTGCAGGAAATGATGGTCAGGTCTCAGTCTGCTCCCATTCGCCAGCTCTGCGCTTCAGTGCTGCTGCAATTTCTGCTGGACTACCCAGTTGGGGACAGGCGCCTGCAGCAGCACCTTCACTTCATCATTACCAACCTCTCCTATGAGCATGAAACTGGCAGAGAAGCTGCCATTGAAATGTTGAAGGTTAGTCATTGTAAAAGACTGATCACTGCTACCATGCCTGATCATATGTTTTTTTGCTGCATGCTCAAAAACACCACATTACATTATAACAAGTGCTTGTAGCTCAGAGACTATGCGTGTGAGCATTTGTGAGCGCAGCCTGCTTGTCTGTATCAGCTGCTGCATGGGTTGGTGAAGCAAGGGTAGTCATGTTGAGTGCCAATGAAGCCCAGGTCGCCTTGGCTTGGAGGCAGCAACATGCTGCTGAAGTGTGTACACCACACTGTAAACCCTAAACTCTGAGCATTGCTGCAGATCATCATCAGCAAGTTCCCAGAGGAACTAGTAAACGACTGGTGTGAGGTCTTCTTCTTGCCACTGGTCCAGCGCTTGACCGGAGATCCAAGCAACAAATGCAGGGAGGCTGTTGGGGCATCCCTGAAAGCCCTCATGCACAGAGTTGCCCCTGACCCTCTGGACAAGCTAGCTCAGTATTGCCTAATCTGGCTTGGTGGCGGCGATGCAAGACTGGCACGCACTGCAGCACAGGTTGGTTCATGCTGCTGCATTGCATCACCTACTACTCTATTTGACCAAAAGCCACAGCTGGCTGTTGGCCAGCTCAAATTTGCCCACATAGAGTTGTGCTCAGGGCGTGTTCACACATGACTAAACCATTGAAACCATTACACGTTTTGTGTCATGATGCACAAACTGTTTCTGCACAATAGCATATGAAAGCGGTCTCAGCCTGAGCTTTTACTGCTGCATCATGATTTTGTCACAGGATGGTCAAAGCTGCACAAGCAGGGCATGCACCTTTGTGACACATGCAGTTCAGATTGAGGTACGTGCAACTGCCTTGGTGAGTTTTTGTAATGCATCCCTGCAGGCCTTGGGGATACTAGTACAGGTTGAAGGTGCCAAATATGGCCGGCGCGTCCCCGCTGTTCTTCCTCTTCTTGCCAGCTCCCTGCAGAAGGGTGTGCAATCCATGGAGGAAGAGCAGGAGCTGAGTCAGCAGGATGCAGAGGATGAGTCATCCGGCAGGCTGCCTGGGTGGCAGGAGGTGTATGCCTGCCTGCTGTTTCTAGAGCGGCTGGCCAACACAACACCCACCCAGGTCAGTCTGCCCTAGTTCTTGCTGTGACATGCTTCATCTCCTTTTTTGAGTTCCTGTATGTCCTGCATCATTACAGTCTACACCATTATGGTCTTGAATGGGCCCACTCATACCCTACAAGACTCTAAAGCAGAGTTGCATTCCCCTGCATGTGAGAGACGGTCACAGATGCTTGTAGCCAGTTGTCCATCATCATGTTTTGCTTTTGATGTATGCATTTCTTACAAGAGTTACCATCAGATGGCACAGTGCTGAGGCAGGATTTAGTGCCTGGCTGAAGCTTGGGGTGTGGATCTGGATGCAGGTGGCTTGGCAGAAGAGTGATGCAGTGCAGCAGGTGTGGCGCGTCGTGGTGGCCTTGCTGGCCTACCCCCACCTCTGGGTGCGCAAAGCTGCCGGCCGCCTTGTGGGATTGCTGCTGTCCACTGCCAAGCTAGGTACAGCCCAAACCTTCACACTGCCTCATCACAGCTGCCTTGTACTGTCTGTGCCCATGTCTGTTACTGGCTGAGCTTGGGCAATAGTCACCAGCTGGCTGCACGTGCGTTAGTCACCATGAACTGCTGTAGAAGAATCACATGGAGGTCTTGGGTCCTTTGCAGCATGTTTCTTTCCTCTGCCTGCCTGGAAACTGCCTGGAAAGCAAAGTTGAGACAGCCTCTGGTGGTGTTGCAGGAGCTGGGCTGCTTTCTGGTGAAGGCACAAAACCTGGCCAGCTGGCTCTGGCCGTGTACTGCCAGCTGGAAGCAGATGTGGATGACACCCTGGCAGCGCAAGCTATCAAGTGCTTGGTGCACCTCTCCAAGGAGATGCTGCAGGTTGACAGGGCAGCAGGGCTGATTCCCACAGCCCTGCCCAGTGTGAACGAGGATGGCGCTGTCAACAACAGCAAGCAGCTGTCCAATGGCCATGCTGCTGGAATTCATGAAAACGCGAGCAACCAATTACAAGATCATGATGAAGATGGGGCTGCAGCAGCTGACTCAGAAGCTGAGAGCGAGGGCCAAGATGAGCAAGAGCAGCAAGAGCTGGGGCTTGCTGGAGCGCCTGGCCTGACTTTACAGGGGCTAGTGCGGCGCATGGCAAAGATGGCTGGTGACAGGTAAGCTAAATGATCAAAACAGCACTGATACCCTGCAGACACAGGTTTCAAACAAATGGCACGGTATGGCTCCATTGTTGACCAATGTGTTGGCCAGTCATGCTGCAAATGCAGAATGTTGCCTGCATGGCAGGGCTTGCAAATGTCAGGCACATTCTGCAGCTACTCTGTCTGATCACATGCTGCTGATGCTGCAGGACTTTCCATCGTCAGGTGCATCGCATCTGGGCCCTCAAGTTTATTGCTGCCTTGACAACCCGGCTGGGGCCAGAAGGCATACTGCCCTATCTGAACCAAATCATGCAGCCGTTGTACCGCATACAAGAAAGTGGATCAGCTCCCAACACTGATGAGGTGGGTACATGCTTCCTGGGAAGGAATCCAGTAGTTAAACTTTGTATGTGGCTTTGCATGGCTGCTTGCTGCGAGTGATCTGAGCCTGGCAGATGCATTGTTGCATGCCGCTCTGTGTGCTTCTGTTGCAACATGTTCTGTTACTTACTTTGAGCATGCAAACAGTTAAGGACCTGCATGTGCAGACAAAACAGCTTGCTGAGGAGATCATATCACACATCAGAGAAGTAGCTGGAGCTGATGCTCTAGTCTCAGCCTTCACCTCTGCCAAGAAGGCGGTTACAGCAGTACGCAGTGAGCGCAAACGCAGAGCTGCTGTACAGGTATGGCTTCCTTACACAGACAGCAACTGTGCAGTGTTGTTTCACAGAGCACTCAAATGTGTACTTATTGGTGCAGTGTTTTGCCATTTGAAGTCCTTGCTTGACAAGCAATGAGCTGGCACTTATTGCTTTCTGCTATTCAGTGGCGTTGTGATAGGCATTATAGTGGAAGCTAACAATGTGTGCTTGATTACAGGTGCTGGTAGACCCTGAGGCAGCAGCACGCACCAAGCTGCACAAGCAAGAGCGCAGAGCAGCTGGGCGCAAAAGAAAGATGGAAGAAATGCAGAGGCGCCGTGGTGCTGGAGTTGCCGTCAAGAACAAGAAGAAGCACAGAGGGGTGGACGTCTAAAAGCATATCTGTGCATGTAGAGATCTTTTCTAGGTATAGGTAGCTGATAGATAGAATATATTGACATCAGTCTTGGCAGTTTCACAGACAAAGAATGTCTCCATGTTCCCATCCAAATGAATCCATGCATTCTTGATCTGCATGTTACTGTATGTCACAAAACCATGCAGTGGTGGGCAAAAGGACTGACAGATCACATGATGTACACAACATCTGCACCGTCCTGAGCTGATAGCATGACACACTCTTCAGAGTCCCTTATCTGCAGAACAGCCAGCATCTCCTTCTCTGTGCAGCTTTTGACATTATTGGCATTCAGCATTGTGCTAGTCCAGGCCAACAGTTCAGACACCTGCAGTACAATGGCACCTCAGGTACCAAACCGTAGGCAAACAAGCGATGATGATGGTCAGTGGCAGTCAGCACCTTGTACTTGTAGGCTTCCTTGGTGAGCTTTCCATCCAAGGCCAACACCATGGCCCTCTACACAGCATACAGCTGTGTTGCAGTGACTAATTACCAGCAGAAGCTGCAGCAGTCTTACCTCAATCATGTTGAACCTAGGCACATGAACTCCCATCAACAGATTTTCCTTGTCAGCATGCTGAGATCCTAGCAGCTTGTCGGAACCTTTTGTCAATGAGCAGTTGAGTTGTGCGTTGTGCACTTTTGAGTCTGACAATGAAGCAAAACTAGCTGCTTGCCCAGGCTGCACTGACACTGACAACTTCTTGGTGCCAGTATCGGGGCTCAAGCTTGGGGCTCTGAAATTTGCAGACGCAGAAAAGCAAACCGAAGCATCGTGATTTCCTCTCTGATTGGCACCACTTGACAGGCGGAGCTGTGGAGGGAGGGGATCAGGCAGTATGTCCTCAGCTTTGGCTCCTGTCGAGGCTCTGTTGGACTTGTTCTGAGACGCTGCAGTCACAGTAAGTGCTCAGCGCTTGCTAGGCACATCATGCCTGCAGCTGCAGGAGCGTAGTCAAACTTACAACGACCACTGCTACGGTGACTGTACACTCTGCTTCTGCTCGACTTGCGTCTGCCCGGCTGCACTCCAGTGGCTTCTCCAGGAGTTGCGTCAAACAAGTCTGGCGTGGCTGTGGGCACAGCGGTGGCGAGTGGAGACCTATGCTGATCGGCTGCGCCAGAAACGGGAGCTGGTGACAGAGACAACCTAACTCTCTTGTGAGACGGGCTTCCATCGCTGCGCTGCGTCAATCGCAGCCTAAGTGATACAGGCTCCTGCTGTATAGCCACAGCTACATCATCCTCTGCCATCTCCCTGTTTCAGAGCGGCAGTGACTCCGGACTTGAGTGCGGAGACTGCTTGGCTGGTCAGGCAATAGCTTATGACGCAGCTAAGCTCTTCTCTGCAGTCCCTTCGAATTGACGCGGGAGAGCTGGCATCAATGCAGTGCTGGCAGAGCGCGTCAACCGATGCACACTCATCCACACTGAGCAATTAATAGTATGGATTATCTGTTGGTAAGCGTTTTCCCGAGACTGTACATGCAGACTCAGCATGCAGGTCAGTAAATGTGCATCTGATCTTTCAAGGTAACACAGCTTGTAAAAGGTAAATTCACCATGACAGGTGTGGAGGTGATTCAAAGTTTGCACACATCACAGGTTCAGTATGCAAGTTGCCTTGAATGTCCAAAAGCAAACGCATTCGACACTCTGTGAGGAACTTGACTGAATGCAGTACAGGACAAGCTTGTAACATAGCAACTTTATGTGAATAGTTCTCAGAAAAGTCAATTGAGATCAATGCTGTCCATGTTCAGTCCCTCTCCAGCATACTTCTTCAGGTGATCAATACCATACTCTTCGTCTTCTTCAGCACTGCGTTGATACTCCTCAGAGGTCAACCTGGGGTCCGTCTCAGGGTTCTCTGTGCAAGGGGCAATGAATGAGTTTGACAATGGATCTGTGATTTTGAGCGTCCATGACTGCTTTAGCGCCATACAGTCTTCAAGCTTCTGGAAGAAAGCACCCCATGTGCTTCTGTCCAATGCAGATGCACTGTCCCCAAGCTGAAAGGTCTGTGTCTGTCTCAGGGCAGTGATGATCTGCTCTAGCAGGCCTTCAACAGTTGTAACAAGGCCACCCATGCTGCCTGCACAACAAAAGCGACCATGTTGCTATCTGTACATAAAAGAGCATCATACGTAAGCACTTGAGGCACTTGAGGAGCGGCGCGGGCAAGGGTTATTGCTGAGCTCAGCATGTCACTATTGTTCCCTCCTTATGTTACGGTACCATTTGGGTGTAGCGCCAGCGAGCATCTTTGCCCCCTGGCAGATGCACAGAAGCATGCTAAATCTGTTGTTACAGCGAGTATGTCATGCATGCACATCAAGCATGAGCTTGCACAGAGTGTTGGTGCCCTGTCCAGACCTGTTGTGACTTCCAAGTCTGCCTCAGGAATGGAGATGGAAGCACTCTCAGCCTTGATGATGTCTCGTCTCAAGTCCTCTTGCTCTGACACAGCAAGGGTGATGTTGCTGCCCTTCTCGCTGACACCCCCCCCTGCTTTGATATCTGAACTTCTGTAGCCACAGGTGTCACACGCATTGGACATGATCACCACTTCCTGCACCAGGCCACCTCACTTTACTCTACATCCCAAATATAACTATAATGAAGACTGCATGCCATGCTCACACATTCATTCATCAAGCTGACCACTAGCAAATGTGGTATGTGACAGCTGAGCCTACAGGAACACAAACTATCTGCATGCACCACCTGGTCCAATGCTTTTGTAGCAACCCCACTATTTAGCAGCAATACCTAAACCAATCAACCAATCAGCCAAGGTGTAAGAAGCTGCTGTCAGAGTTTTGGAACAGAGCGTAACACACCTTGAAGTAGGGTATGCTGGTCTTGAACACCCTAGTCACAGCATCGGCATTGCAGGCCATGCAGTGGCCAGGTAGCTCGATGACCTCTTCTGGCGCTGTGTACTTGCTCATGATCTTCTCTGCCTTGTCCCCTTGTATTCTTGCAAGAGCCTTCTGCAGTGCTGATGCACCCACAGCCCCGGGGCCATGGTGGGGGTCACTTGCATCTATCTCACCCTGTCATGATACAGTCAACACTGGCAGGGATGCACAAAATGCCTTAAAAACTTTGTGTTTGTAGCATGACATACATGCAAGGCAGAGAGCACGTGTAATGCTGCAATTGTTGCAGTACTGTCCAGCAGCACTGCAGAACAACTCATAGCAAAACATGGTTGGTGGTGACATGGTGCAACGCAGAGGAAGGGTGAGCATGCCAAGACTTGGTAGAAGGAAGTCAGGTCACAGCATGGCTCACCTGCTCAGCAGAGGCCTGCGCCTCTTCTGGTGCCAGCAAGCCAATGTCCACCTGCTGCTGCCGCGTTCTGTCGTAATGCTCAGCCTGCATCAAAACACTACCTCAGCGCACTGCAACTTTAATGTTGAAGAATCAGTTGCCCAAGCGTCCACATTGTACAGTGTCTGCACATGATGAATCTGAGAGTCTCAGCTGTAACAGCAGCAGAGACAGTCTTATCAAGTGGCTATACTTGAGAGCTGTATGCAGTGACTAAGTCTGGCAAAAACAAAACATGCAATTCACACCTTGCTGAGCATCACAGAGGATGCTGAGCTCAACACATGCCATGCAGATGCTGACTGATCACAAGCTGTCTTTCACAGTCTATGTACCATCTTTTCAGTTGCCAGCCAAATTCTGTCAGCTTACCTGCAATATAGCATCTTGGCGAGGGTTGCCACCTGGGCTTTCTACGTAGCTGTTGCCTGCTGGGTCATTTACAATGACTGTGAAGTCCCTTCCGCCTTGCTGGCAGCTGTCCAACTTAGTTAGGAAATCATCAATGAGCTTAGCTGTTGTGGGGTCGGCAGCTCTACGCTCTTCTTGCAGCAGCTTGATATTGGACGCTGTGTCCATGAGCAGACCTTCCACAGTTGTGATTGAGCCTTTTTGAGTTGCTGCTGGGATCTCTAGCTCTAGCTCTGGGACTGTGACGACTGCGCTGTCTGATTTAACAACCTGCCTGCTGAGGGCTTGAAGGTCACCCTTGGCAACTGTAAGAGTATACTTGATGCCCCGCTCGCCAAAGGCTCCGGTAAACGATACTTCGCTGTTCCTGTACAGAGAATGTGGTGCTGAACGCCCACACAGTGTGTAGGTGTTGAAGACTCCATGGTTGTGCAACTGAAGACAAAGGGCAGCTCTCACCTAAAATTGCAATGCTCGCACTCAAACGACGCTACCATGATGTCGCGAAAATGAGGAACATGTGTGAGCAGCATGGTAGTCATGCCCTGCAGATAGTCAGCTGTGAGACTGGTGCAGGTAGCGTCCGAAGTAGAGCAGTCTGACAAAGTGTACACTGCCTCCGTACGTTTTCATGACAGTTCATGCATAAGCTTTGCATCTGCACAGGTTCTTCGTCGCCTTGGTTGACATATATTGCGTTGGCAGGATCGACAGCTGCGTCTGGCTGGTCAGCAGCAACTGCCATTCTTGAGAGTGTTTGGAGTGTAGCTGGGAGTGTAGTTGGGAATACGAAGCCTGCAAAGCTTGGAGTTTCGACTGCGTATTTATCTATTGAGTACAGTAACTCGAAACACGGTTTCGCCAGACCCGTCCGTCAAGTCGAGAATGTTGTAAGTGCTGCTTGTTGGCGTTATGATGTCGCTGGCCGTCCCCAGGTAGTCATAGCCTATGACTCATAGGGTTCAGGTCAGCTGGACAGATGCATCTGAAGTTACATGACATGCGACAAATACTGCTGTGAGCAGTGAGCATGCTGTGCTCGAAGATGTAATGCTCGCAAGCATGTCCTGATGTATTCTGAATACACAGCTTGACATTGTCAGGCACAATGTGCAGGGGAGCTCAAGTTTGCAAATCATCCAATACCTCACAAGATTGCGACCGTAGGCGGTCAGCTGGCATACATGTACGTGTCATATGTGACAAGCCTCTTCAGGTCACATGTGGCTGCACCATTCCCAATGAGCAGCTATAGTGTCATTTTTTTTCCAGATCACATGCTGCTTGGACATCCCTGCAACTGGAGTCATTTAATTTAGTAGCAACTTTCAGATATGACTGCATGTACAGAGCCTGTAGAACCCACTGAACATTCCAAAAGCGTCACGTCACGCAATGCATTCAAACCCTTACAACAAAGACCAATTAACTACATGCACTGTGCATAACAACAATCAACCAGCTCTGAGCTGCTTTGAGTTGATCAATACACATGTAAAAGACAGCATATTACGTCACCATAGAGGGACTTGACATGCAACCAAGAGCCTAACTTTTGACACTTTAATAAAATCACAACAAACTCCCTTGACTCAAACAGACTCAGGTGATAAAACTGAAGAGACAGTCTGCTGAGCAACATTCCCTGCCAGGCTTGTGCTTTCCCCAGCAATGTCCAGATCAGCAGCAAGAAGTGTGTCAGTGAGGCTGACGCTTTTGGCTAGCTCCAAGATTCCCTCCAGCCCATCTTCAAACTTTGGCCTGTCCAGCTGTTCCTTGATGACTTGCACCAGGGAAGCTCGATATGCATTGAGTAGATGTGCCTTCACGCGCCCGCCTGCACCCACAAGCCCATTTGAGAATGGCCATCCGATGATGATCATTCCTCACGGCTGGTGCCCTGAAACGTCAGCATAAGCCTTTCTAGGGGCAATCAAGCTGCAAGCGCATCAGCCATCATCACAGAAAGCGGCAATCAGATTACACAAAATTTGCAGCAGAGACTGCTGTGTTTGCAGGCATTTATGACAACTCAACAGCTGGTGCAAAATGCAGCGTGTGGATTGGTGAAGAGCTTACATGCTTGTGCCAGCTTGAGATCCAGAGGGGTGGGCCGGACTATCATGTTGCCCTTGGGGTCTATCAGCACACGGTGTCCTGGCCGTGCATACACACTTCCAAACTTGCCTACTACAGGCACAGGGTCCTGCACATACTCACACAACTCAGGCTCAAAAATATGTTATGTCCTGTAAAGATATCAAAAACTCGGTCCCCCAGGGTTTTATCACAAGCGATGCTCAATGATTGATTATGCAACCGATTGACTGCATTGAACTGTGTCTACCACCTTTGCGTGTCAGGTTACAGCTGCTTGTAGCTTTGCCTGTCATGGACAGAAGTTCATATTGTGCTTTGCATAGTGCATACCCTGTCATTGATCACATGCCAGGTGTCAGGGACTCTTGCTTCATACTGCTTAGCAAAAGCCCTGTTGCCAGGCCTGGGGGCACCCACAGTGTAGACTTGCAGGGAGAGCCAGGGGAAGAGGTCAGCAATGTCATAGGCTGCTAGCACAGCCATCACTCCTCCTAAAGAATGCCCTGTATTTGAGCAAGCAGTGCCTCAGATGACAATCAAGGGCACTAGTGACACAGCAAGCAAGAAGAGAGCTCGCGTTTGCTCCAGCAGCAGCTGCATCACATCACCTTGCTTGCCCCAGCTGTAAGTAAGCATTCAGATGCAAAATTGGCATGAAGTGCCTGCTAGAGCTGCTTGTAATGCACGTGCTAAGTGCCTGTCAGAACTGTTTGTGAAGCAGGTGGTCAAACAGCATGGGGTATGGCAGCAGGTCCTGGCTTGACCTGTGATGAGCACACGCATGTGGCCAGCCTGATTGGAGCCAGAGGCCATCATGCCAGAAACCAAGTCATTCACCAGCTGCCTGAGCCCACTGTGCCAGCTGGCTCTGAAACCAGAGTGGACTGCTGCACCTACACACTCTGCCTCATCACCAAGTGGCACAAGCCATGCCTGCATCCACCAAACATTGCTGCAACATGATTCGGCTGCTTGGTCTATGATAGCAATGGCAGGTGTCACAACAAGATCAGCCATGGTCCTGCTGGGCTGCAGACCTGTGGCCACAGGTGCCAGTGACAACCCACTTCGACAAGCTTCTGTGACCATGTGTCATGGAACCAGCATGGTGTGCTAAGTGCACTGTATGCTGCATGTTGCAACACAGACAGAGCAGCTGGCACTGGCTGACCTTGACATCATGTGTTGCATTCTGGCGGTTGGCAGTGCCGCGAAAAGAGATAAGCAGGGTGTCACTGCCCCATGCTACCAGACACTTCGTGTTGGTGGCAGGATCACGCAGCATGTGCAGCTTCTCCAAATTGTACAGTTGCATTGCCGTGGTCTCTGATAGCTTCTCTTCTGTACGTCCCTGCCCAAAAGCAAGATCAGGTAATTGGTGACCAAAGAAAGTATGCACAACCTGTCAATAACACAGAGTCTCACTGGGTTGTCTGGTACTCAACACCAGGGAGGTGGTGATATTTGCCTCAAGACACGGCACTTAGACTGGAACAATTTGACAGATGTTGTTGTCAGGCAAAGAAGGAGCAACAAGGACCTATCACCAGGCTGTGCAGCTGAGAAGACACAGCACAGCACAGCACAGCACAGCACAGCACAGCACAGCACAGCACAGCACAGCACAGCACAGCACAGCAGATGTGCATGCGAGACCAACCTCATCATACTCGTAAGCAAAGCCACACCAGTACAGCAGCTTGACAGCCGTCTCAAAGCAGAACAAGGGCTCCTGCTCCAGAAGCTGCCGGTTTTGTGGCTTCAGCATACTGTTGCGCTTCTCTGACCTAAAACTCTGACTGCTCTCAGTCCACGCAAAGTGCTGAAGCCATTGCTGCACGGACACACGTGGCTGCTCAACAGCCAGCAGGTTGACTGCTTCTCAGTCACTCGGATATGAGTGCATACAACATCCCTGAGGCATGCGCTCCAAGCATCGTTCCACCACTACAATGCGGCATTTGCACCCCAATTGCTTGTCTCCCTGCTGTGCTGTTCCAAAGAGGCTTTGTTGACAATAACATTCCTCACGCAGAAGTCTGCACAATTTTGCGTTGCCAGCAGTCAGTCAAGGTGCTAAGATGGATGTAGCGGTGCAGAGTTGAGCAGGAAGGCAAGAAGCTGAGGGCCTGTTGCTGGAAGCAAGGCCCTGTCATGCTGTGCCAACAAGACAACATGCTAATGCAGGGCCAGTGTTGCTGACCTGCATGATGAGGGTGTCTGAGCCCGTCGCGGTGCAGGGGTGCAACAGTAGGCAGGAGGAGATGGTCATGCTGAAAGCCTGCAGGTTGGCAGCCAGCTGCATCCAGCTGCCCAGACAGCTGGAGCACTTGGTGGGGCGTAGTACAGTAGCTAGCAGCAGACCAGCGTCTATGAGGGAGCTGTGACCCAGGCCCAAAACCCTGCTGGTCCTTAAGCGTGTCAGGGCACGCCCTAGCCTGGAAGGGCAACAGCACAATCACACAAAAAGCTGGTATGTATGCCTTACTTGGGCGATCATGGTTGCTGCAGCATCACATGCATCATCATATCTCAAGGTATGTACACAGGCTGTGCACCTTCAGATCACTGCACAGGCTTGTTGGTGTCTTGAGGACTGTGCTGCAATGCAGACATTTTGATTGTCGTGTACCTCTAGCACCTCTTTTTCAAGCAAAGGCTGCATTGGCATTGATGCTGTATGCAGAAGCAAGGCGGATTGGCAGCACACCTGAATGACCGGTATGGCATCTGTTGAGCATCCTTTACACCAAACTTAAGCAGAATGATGTGCCAGTAGAAGAAGATACCCAAGGCTACTGCTTGTGCAATGACTGCAGACATGTAAGTATGCGTCTGATGGCACGCTAAATCAGGCCGCTGCACACAGTTCATGTCCGGAACATTGTGGTATGCACCACCTGCAAGCCATACAATGCTGGTCTGAACGCCAACAACAAACAGTATTCAAGATGTTCTTGAAAGCAAGTAACAAGATGCCATTGCAGTGATCTTAAGCATACAGGTTTTTCTACGTCAATGCAACAGTTGGAACAAAGGGCAATGTTGCTGCAACATACTGCGACACTATAAGCAACTAATAGTAAGAAGCCCGGCTGCCAACTGCTCTGATTGTACAGCACTCTTCAGAGACAAGGGAGCACCTGACAGTGCATTGGCCAACTGCAAAGTGAGCATGGCTTGCAGCATCAACCTGCAGCAGCACACCCAGGGGCACTTGGCATTGGCAGAGACTGTCTGTATCAGAGTTGGCAGTGTAGTTTTTGTTATGAAAATGAATGCAGTTTGCAGGACTTGCCATGCTTGTAGGGGTGGCAAAGAGCAGCACAAAGGACACGGTTTAAAGCAATTATTCAGGTCATCAAACAAAAGCAATATGCAGCAAATTACCATGGGAAGACTTTTGGAAGGTGAATCAGCCAAGGTGCATCGAGCACAAGAGAGTAGCTGTCTTGCTGTTTCAGCCAAGCCGCCCCTGCATCATAAAGCAGTGGTAGATGCGTTGGATAGCTTCTATAGCCATAAGGGGGAATGTGTGTCTCATTCTCAGGGACTTTAGGAAAAGCATCCATAGTACATGAAGTGACAAGATACATGGCAACTTTCGGCATGCAATCAAGATATGCAGGGCAAGAAGATGAGCATGCCAAAGGCGCACTGTGGACAAGAAAACGTCTCCAGCGCTTGCCATCTGCACCCGTCCACGCTGTTGCTCCATCAATGAGTATGAGATGGAGAAGCAAGATCTGCAGTACAGATGTGCAGGTCTTAGTGCAGATTCAGTTGCAGTGACGTAGCAGTCTGAATGTGCAGATGCATCCTGCAGCATGCCGCTTGTCCAGAGCCAGTATCAGTTGCAGCTGAGGAGACTTCAAACCACAGCAATGGACTGCAGCAGAAGCACATCAGTAGCGCAGTGAATTTTGAGACCCCTCAGAGACCTCTCTCTGCAGCTTTGCCTTTTCTGGTAAGCCTGTGTACATGCAATCATGTATGTATGCTGAGCGGTGCCTTTGTGACAAGCAACCCAGGTCAGCAGTAGATAGGACTCACAGCATTCCAGCCTGACCACTGCACATACTCGCTCCACTTGCAGAAGTTGGTGAACAGGTGGCAGCTGCCGTGCGTACTGCCATAGCCACTGGACACAGCCAGCATCAAGTTGGACAATGCCTGCAACACAAGGGTCTTGCCCTGGCTGAGAAATCAACTATAACGCTGTCCCAGTGCAATTCAGCACATTCATCCTGGTGATCAGATACCAGAAATCAGGCAAGGATGTATCCACAAAAATTCTCAGGAAAGGGCAGACACTGTATGGCAGCAGTCCAGGTGATGATATGCAGCTGGTGGTCATAGACCAGTGCTCACCAGGCAGACTAACTCAAGCATGATCAAGGTCACAAGCCTGCTGCGCCTTTGTGTCCTGCAGTTCAATTACTCCTTCACTTCTTAGGCCTGATGCTCAAGAATTTTGACACGCTCAACCCACCACTTGTGCTGTGCTCTTGTGGCCTTCAGCACTGCTGCCCAAAATATAGTGAGGGTGACACATAGTGTTGCAGTGCAGACTGCACCCACTGCAGCGGAAGCAACAAGCAGTGCAAATTTGGATTTTCCGCCATTCTGCCCTACATAGAGAGATGCAAAAGCTGCAACCCATGCGGCTGTAATGGTCCACCGCAACGCCGAGAACCCAATGAAGATCTTCTGCAAGAGTATAGAAAGTCCTCAACTGTGGAACTTGGAGAGTACCATGTATGTACCATGTATGTACCAGGTATGTTACACTTGACTGAAGGGAGCTACCTTGAGCGTCTTTGCTGACACGCATTCCAGTCTAAGCACAACAGAGACGCCGGGATTGACAGCCTCAGAGAAGTCTGAGTTGTCGGAGCTGCTCGTAGTGCTGAAGGTAGATCCAAGGCTGACTTGTGCGAGTGTGCTAGGATTGTGCTCCCGTTGCGTCAAACTCTGCTCTTTGTTCAAGCAAGAGCCATCGCCATGGGAACTTGTGGTTGGGCAGTGCATATGTCACCCATAGAAGCGGTCACACTGCAACGTACGTAGCGCTATGAAGACGATGCTAACATACTGATCGTGCGAACTGCCTGCGTGCGCGTGGCAACATGGCTTGTTGCCGTTGAACTTTTGCTGCGCATGCATACATACAAGGTACGCACGAAGGCCTGAACGCGCGCAATGCAAAGTATGGGTGCAATGCCAGGCCTTACCGGGGTAGCACTTAGTAATAGGATAGCTCGAGCAGCTGACAAATTGGTCATCTTCTGTCTCTAGACAGGCCCCATGTCCTTGCCGCTGCTTGCAAACTTTTGTGCTTTCTAGCCACCTTCACAACGCCACATTCATGACTGTTGTGCTGCATTGCCGCCTGTCACTCTTGTCTTTGCATGCTGCGCAACCTTGAAGCATGTTAAGCTGCATGATGGGTTTGAAGGGGTGTTGACTTAAAGTAAAGTGTTCAACACGTGGCCAGATAACCTATTTAACCCCTTTGAGAAAATGCGATGCATGCTAGTGTCTTTTGCCATCGTAGGCAGCTATGCATGAAGTTTGCTCACTAACAGGAGGCTTCTTCACCAACAGAATAGCTCTCATTACTTCACAATTTCTGGATAAAGTGGGGTGAAACAGCCGCACAAGTTCACACCTAACCGCACCTTTAGCAGAGAGAGAGAGAGAGAGAGAGATTACAATGCTTTAGCCAGCCAGCAGTGTCACAATGCGTGACACGTGATCTTGTAAACGAACGAGTTAACGTCAACAACTGCGCAAGTGTCCCAGCAATTGCGGGAGCTTGCTGAACGTGAGGGAGCAATCGCAAGACTTGATGCACTGATGAGATTCAACTCCTGATTGGTTTGGTTTATGTCAATCTCGGGTATCGACTTTGTCAACATATAGCCACAAGCAACTCGAAACACCATAGGCTTGACTCCGCCGCGCACATCAACATAGCAGAGTCGTCCAGGTAGACGTTGATATACTCTAGATCCGCTGGTTGGCGTATATGTCTTCAAGCTGTTGATCAACTGTACCTTAGCTTCTCCGCAACTTGAGCGTGAGCCTGTGTCGGACTGTTCAGACCAAGTGGCTGCTGCTGTTTCATGAGGCGAGCCAAGAAGGTTCCCAAGGTGCGCCTAGAAGTGCGGAAATTACCTGTGGTCGAGCATGATGAGCTCTGCTTGACATTTGATGCCTGCTACAGACCAGCGCCAAGGCAGATGAAAGACGGGAAAGCTTGTTTGACAAGTACAAAGACCCTTCCGAAGACTCTGTTGGGCCAGAAGGTAAGGCCTGCCACTGTGCATGTCATTTAGGACCCCAAACATGCACAAAGCAGAGGTTTCAGCATCGCAAGTGGGCTTGGCAAGCAAGACATTAGGTCGCCTGGCGCTTGCAGGAGTGGAAAGGCTATGCCGGGATCTTCAGGTGGACCCAGCTGACAGAAAGGTGTGTTATGTTTAGATTCTGCTTTGGAAGACAATGTCTGAGGAATGACTGTCCTCAGTTGCTGAGCAGCGTTTGGCCTATCATTTAGGAAGCGCAATGATGCAGTGAGGCACTACAGTCAGTTGTGCAGATCAAGCCAAGCTTGTTGTGTGCTGCTTTACACAACGTGATTGCAGGTACTGCTGATGGCATGGAAAATGGGTGCACAGCAGATGGGTTTCTTTTCAAGATCAGAGTTTGAGCAGGGTATGAGATTGTGCTGAGGCCATGATGCAAAGCAGCAAATTGGATGCAACTAACATGCAGATTGCCGAAGCGGTGTCTGCTTGTTACACATCAGCTCACCATGTTATAGTGTTGCAGGCCTCCGAGTCCTAAATGCAAATGATGTGCACACGCTAAAAAGTAGCCTGGAGCAAGTTGCCATCACGGTGGACAACGACCCAGATGTCTTCCAGGGCTTCTATCAATTTGCTTTCAAATTTTGTCTGACGGTAAGCGCTGCAGCTTCTGTCCATTTCCTTGCATAGCACCCAGTGCTTGTGTAACTTGTGTGTGATGTGTTGCACACAGTTGCCCAGAAAACTGCATTGCAAGCATTGGCAGGCACAAGGAAATTGTTTAGTGCTGTTCCAATGCGTGCAAAGCAACTCACGCTGTGATAATGAAAAGAGCTGTGCCTGTGCAGCAGTTGTACATGGAAAAGCCTTTGCAAGAGATGGTCATGTGTGCTGCAGGAGCCAAGGCAGAAGATCATAGATACAGAGACCTGCATACAGATGCTGAGCATAGTGATGACCAATCAGGCTCACCTGCAGCCTTTCATAGACTTCTTGCAGCACCAAACTGAGTACAAGGTTATCAACAATGATCAATGGATGGGCTTTTACCGCTTCAGTCTTGAGGTACATTCCTTTGCCTGCCAATGAAGACACCTCAGCTGCTTGAAGAAGCCATATGGGCAGTGTCTGCCCTGTCATTTTGCCTTTGTCTAAGCAAGCCATCCATCACCCTGTTCTGTGCGCATCTTGCCTTGCAGTTTCAGCAGGCTATGAGGCTGCTTGATGAGGGTGGGTGTGTTGCAGGTGGCGCCAGACTGCAGTGACTATGATGAAGCTCAAGCTTGGCCTTTGCTGCTAGACAACTATGTAGAGTATCGGCAGAAACACCCGTAGCAGCCTGCTTGCTGTTGTATAAACACTGCACAAGCGTGCCCCATACACTGTGCAACAGAATATTGTCCTGCTGACGTGCGCAACAGTCTTGGCAATTGGGGTGTCTATGTACCATAGTCATGCACAACAGAAGGTCTGCAATATTGCAAGCTGGTCATCGATGATACCATTTGACTGGTTCATTGTTCACATCTGTACTCTGCAGATCCTGTTTACACACAGTTGTGTGCTTAATAGTGTATGTACTAACATAAGCGCTTGCAAGTTCTGGTCAAATGCATGCATGTCAACTGCGTGAGTGAGTCTACATGTCAGCGTTCTCTGAATGCGCATGCCTCCCAACAGCTACAGAACTACATGTCAGGTACAGAACTACATGTCCAGCAGGTATCATGCTCGCATGCACATGCAGGACACATGTCAGCATTCCCTCGTTGAAGGTGGCAATTCATGCAGTGAAAACACAATCACGCAACTTTAGCTATTTGATCAATATGACAATCACATTCACATGGATGTTGGAGGCACTGATGTAACATGAATGGCAAAGCTATGAAATCACAGGCATGACTAGCAGTCAGGTTTCAGTCAAGCATTGCAGCATTGGTCTGTTACAGCCGGCGCCATCAACAACCGTGAGACTTGATTGATGACACTTTGGTCTGTGCCATAACATCCTGCAGGACATTCAGTGTTTGTGATGCTGATGCAGTGGACAGCAGCACTTCATAACAAGTATACCCTTGCCATCTATTACACATACAAAGCTAGAGTACAAGCCATACACAGTGACTGCAATTAATGTACGTGGTAGTTGCGCACAACCCAACAGTAGGATAAAAAACGACGACCTGGCCATACAAATATACTTCAGAACTTCAAGTATGTGACGAAAGCACTGGGTGGATTTGCCAGTCTCTGGTAAAACACAACAACTGCACATGCAAACTGCTGTGCTGAAAGAACAAATTCTGACACAGGCAAAGCCAACGCAGATTTACCCAAAGTACCCTGTGCTAGGCCTGAAGGCACACTTAGCTGACAGTGTCACAGTGACACAGTCTTTGGCTTGGGCGTATACATCTCCATCTGTACTTCAACAACATGTAATGCTCATTTCTGTCCATCACTTTGGTAATACCAATTCGTGCCTATGCACATACCGCACTGAATGCGCTGCGAGCAGCTGGCAGGTGTAATACAACCAGCTGCAATAGCAGATTCTGAAGCACATCATGAGGCTTGATCAAGCAGTTCCAGGCAGGTTCTCAGGGGCCACTCCAGTGACTGATGCAACAGTTCCGTTGAACTTGGAGGCAGGACCAACCCCAACTCCTGATGCTCCATAGCTTTTGAGAGTCTGGGAGCAGTTGGCTCCAGTAAAGCTCAGCCCATATGAGGACCAAACTTCACCAACTGCAGGCTGACCAGTCCCATTGTATGTGGCCTGCGTTGACGCACAAGAAGTTGATTTGCTGTACAACTGCTAGCCCCATATACGAGAGGCACCAGCCGCAACTGACATAACAAGTGCTTGACAGTGTGCTCAGCATTTGTTTGCCCAGCATGCTGAGGATCTGACACTGGAGTTAAAGCAAGTATCTGCACTGTTCAACCCCAAGCGAGGACAAAGGGTCTACTGAACTCTGCTGTGACAGCATAAACAATGTTATACTGATGCACATCCTGTCAGCATCAAAGTATACGTGGGCCAATCAAACCATTCAATCCAACTCACAGTTGAGTTTTTGCATGCATGTCACATGGAGGCGTCACCTGTTGAGTAGTAACATTTGAGACGCAGCCTGAGCAGACTGATGGGTTGGGTGGTGCTGGAAAGTCACCAAACAGAGTCTCCACAGCAAGCAGCAGAGACAGAATAGTGGAATCATGACCAGGAGGACCGACAAATTGTAGGCTTGTTGGGGTGCCAGATGACGTCAAGCCAATAGGAAAGTTGCCAGCTGCAAAACAAGCAGACGCCTTGCAAACCGTGATCAGGTTTGCCACGCACTGAATGCAGAAGCTGACCCCTGACTATGACCAAAAAACACATACACCGAGTCAGAGCTGTGCAAGCTCGCTGCAAGGAGAATCTGCATGCACGTCTGCACGGACTGCATGGAAGCAAAAGGGCTTGGCAGTCTATACAGAAACTTCATGGCCATGTTCTCGCATGGTTCAGATGCATTCCAGGACAGAAGCTGACATGCAGAGTTGAGCTTGACATAGGATGAGCAGCTCACATGATCCTGCAATCTGGGGGTCATCCCCAGTGAAGCTGGCCTGAGGAAGAACAAAGCTGCCAGTTGCATTATTGAAGACAGCATAGTCCAGCCCTGATGCTATTGGCCTGCACCACTAAGCAATGTCAATATTGGCATGCTTGTGCAAGCGCTTGTGCTAGCAGTGCTTGCCGCCATGTGTCATGTGTATCGAACGTATGCAGTCACTGGATGAAGTCTCTGCAACCTTGTGTTCAGCAGCACAATTTGCCCAGTCAACCTTGCTACTGTGTATCAAAGATTCAAAGGAAAATGCAACAATGTGGTGCTGGTGCAACACCAGACCACTACCTGACGGCATACAAGGACGTACGTATGAGGACTTACAGCGTTTCTGTGTTCTGGATGGGGTACAGCAGGGCTGTAAAGCTGTTGTTGGCCATGACCTGGGTCCAGTATTCAGTCAGAGCAGGACGCCCTACACTCCAACAACAATCTCAAGATATCTCAACATGCGCACTTACACCAAACCAAGTCTTGAGCTAGTGAGTGTAAGCATGCCACTGTTGTCCGTGCTGCAGAGCTTACCATATTTGAGGTACTGCACAAAGTTTTCCGTGGAGCCATACACAGAGGTACTGGACGTCAGGGCAGCAGCCTGGTAGCTCTGCTTCTCGCTGGGTCGGTTGATCTGGTTGATGACATCAGTCACGCTGAGTGAGGAGTTGTGCAAAGCCAGCCACCTGGTGAACACAGAATTGTGTCTACGAAGTAGTATCAAACCAGGCTTTTGATATGGTAGCATGCCCAAGCTGATGCAGGTGAAGAAGATGTCCAGGCAAGGCGGCATAGGTGGCATGAAGATGTGTGAGGTATACTGGCATTGAGTGACTGCATGCACAGCAAGGCCAAAACATGTATGATGTACCAGAGATGCCAGCAGCTTGCCTGCCCAGCACTTCTATAGACTCATAGTCTGAAGATGCGTCCAAATTGTTGATTGTTTCTGCTGTAGCTCCTGGCCATGCACTCACCGCCAGCTCTTGAAATGTTGTTGAGTCAAAAGGGACCAAGACGGCCCCAGCACTGCGCAGCTTTGCTAATGCACTGTTGATTGGGACTGCAACCTGTAGCGCAAGGGACCAATATGACGGGAACTGCGTGAGACAGAACGGATACTGGGATACAAACAAAAATACCATGCTATGTATTGACAGTGGTCTTGCAACTGCAATTACAAAGGCGCACCCAGCAAGTGCATAGTTGTGTGGCTTCAAGCAGAGCGGCAGGAGGACATGCGTCTGCAGTGACATATCTAGCGGATAACACATACAGACAGACAACAATGCATAGACTCTACTTGCATGCAACTGCAGTCTGATATACAGACAGTGTCTGTGACACAGACCAACAATGAGCGCCCTATGAAGCAGCAAGCAATTGAATATTGTTGCAATTTCACGTCAATGTCTGCTGCTGAGAGATCTGTGCAAATTTCTCTCAACGCAAATTTGCACATGCTGATATTAGCCCATAGAATTGCGCTCAGCAAGGAGGGACTTGCCTCACCACTGATGCCGTCATAGGTGGCTGAGGGAACCCAGCCCTCTGTGCTAGGCAGGCCTAGCCGCACACCCTTCAGGCTCATGCTGCTGTTCACATTCACCGCGCATGACAGTGCAGATGCAACAGCACCGTTGCCTGTTGTCTTGGCTGCACTGTTCCTTACAATGCTGTCGAGCAAAACGAGATCTCCTGCAGTGCGGGCCATGCTCCCTGCGTGACCAAGCATACTCCTGTCAGGAGCCTGACAAGGCTGTATACAAGTCAAGGTCAGCAGCACATGACAGCAGACAGTCTAGTTGAGCAGGGAATTCTTTAAACAGGTCACTGATGACTGGTCCTAGCGTGAACACTCTGGGCCGCCCAGGCACATCTGGGGGCCAAATGGCACAGGCTGTATTTTATGACGACAGGATGTACAAGCTCACCGACTGTATCACGGGTGATCTGGTAGGGCTGCAGCCCATCAGAGAAGTTGTAACAGCCAATGGTGGGCCGCAAACTGAACAACCCCTGAGCTGCAGCTGGCAGTCGGCATGATCCTGTACTCAAAGTGCACAGCTTGGCATCACAAGCTTCGAGAAAGAAAATGAGGGTCTTGTAAGTTGCAGAGAAATGTAAGTGTGTGACAGCATCTAGCATGGTTTTATTGCTTGTCTGAGTGACATGTGTTGTGCTGTGGGGCTTGCACATGCTTGAACAACACATGAAACAAAACCTGTTCAGCGACAGAGCAGGCATTTATGCCAGTTATTAGTAAGCTATGTGACAATCTGCTCCCAAAGCATGATGCTGAGAGACCATAGCAGCTAAGTACAGAGCGATATAGGCACAATGCAGCAAAGAGCACCTCCAGTGTCTTCGCAAAGGGCAAACGGCGCAACACGAGATGCAACAGCAACCGCAGGTCCAGAACTGCTCCCTGCAAGCACCGTCACCTGTTCATCTGATCTGAAATCAATGTGTCATGTACTCATGGCCATGCCGTTGGGCTACAAATTGCACTGGCGCCAATCCAGCAGTACATGCTTACTGCAGGCATGTCACATGCATGTGCATTTGTGCATGTAGCCTGCATACAGGGCAGAATATCAGCCACTTAGGCCTTCTGCCTCACAGTAACTGTGCCTCACAACAACTGTTGTTGCAGCTGTGACTCAAGCACAACAAGAGCACTCAAAGACATCAGTACCTGAAGATGTTCTTGTTGGGTCATATGGGTTCAAAGCTGTTGTGATGCCATTGCTTGTGGGGTTAGTGGCATACCCACTCTGCAGCTCTCCCAGATTAGCCTTCCCCAACACAATGCCATTGGCAGCCAAATACTGGTTGACCAAAGGAGCACTGGAAGCTGGGAAAAAGTCTACATTGCATCACCTTATTGCTCAGCACATGCACTAAGTGATGCACATCCCCGGCAGCCTTTTGCCAGATGACGGCCATATAACACAATGGACATTTAGCTTCAGAAAAGGTCGTACTTACCAGCTAAAGCCGGCGTGGCACATGTGGTGGGATACCTGAAACACACAAATGCCAAGTCAGCCTGAGTCATGATGTGGTGTCCGCTGCCAGTTTGCAACTGCACAACAAAGCACTGACTTTGACAGCACATAACAGTGTTTCACAATAGTCAAGCAAAAGGCAATTTGTATGTTGACAAAAGCATACCCCTTCACGTCAATAGCGTCCTTCACAGCTAAGGGCAAACCACATAATGGCTGGATACTTGTGCCATTGGACGCCTTTGCATCAACAGCAGCAGCATCTTGCAGTGCCTATGCATGTCAAGGCATTCTCTATGTCACTGAATGCAGAGGGCATTGCACCAAGTACCAAGACACGGGAAGGCTGGCTGTACCTGCGTAATGTTGTATGTAATCCAAGGGTTGTTGCAGGAGTAACCTCCTGAGACATATCGTGTATTGAGAGCGGTGACGTACTCCACGGCGGTTATATTGCGAGCGCACAGCAAAGCAACTGCCTGGACGGCTGTGAGATCTGGAAGAGAACTATTAGGTCCAGTGTTAACCGCAGAACTTCCTGACTGCAACAAGTATCGAGTTCCTGCAAACGATTTGAAGTGTGAGATAGCATGTTATTGCAAGGTCAGCCAACACGTAGCTTGTGGAGGTCAAGATCGGATCAATCGTATTTGAAAAATGCAGAGGAGGCTACCGTAGGCGAGCAGCAGCACACCATCGGCAAACTTACGGATGTTTACTCTATGACAAAAAACTGTACCTGGGCGGGGGACGTTTACCTTCTCCGTCTGAAATGCTTGCGCACGTCCACTATACGTTGTCGATGGGAACAGAAGCAAAACAGCTAGCAGGGCATACCTAGAACAGCTTGCAGGCAAATAGCGAGGAAACATCGTGCCCAATCGGCAGCAGAGCTGTCGGATCCTACAGCATCAGGTCTGTTATCACTGATAAGTTTGCAGCGCAAACAGCTTATGACATAAGGAACCGATGACGAAAAAATACCTCTTCGAAATCTTTACTAAATGATGGTAGCTGATAAGTGCCTGCAAGAGCAAGACTTTGATCTACAGCTTGCATCATAAGTTTAGGTCTGGACCATTGCATTGCTGGAGATTGCAATGTACATTGTGAATCCCATTTGTGGCTGCATCCTGAGTCAGCACGCCCTTGAGGATTGCACAATCAAGTTT
>JAABUK010003996.1_pt1 | contig 24469 bp, 21 predicted proteins | sample 5559141 | NCBI WGS metagenome assembly JAABUK01 (sample SAMN10711869, study PRJNA513367) | rock metagenome | isolation source: Antarctica rocks | place: Antarctica: Victoria Land, Pudding Butte nord | collected 2016-01-03 | reverse complement strand
CATCTTCTCCATGTCAAAGGTGAGTAAATGCAGCCAGAGCAGACTTGAGGCATCAGGACACCGATGACATTTGTGCATGCTCCTGTTCTTGTATGGATGCTGCAGTGATGGCTGCCTGATTGTGCAAGGAGCCAAAAGACATGCCCTGCTCGTGATGCACTTTGCCTTATACAAAGTTATTTACACTTTGCCTGTACTTTGCGCTATTGTGTGTGGCATCTACCATCTGCCATGTGTCACTAGATGCAAGACAATGACAAGTGTCACTGCAGCTGATGGGGCGCAAACAGCCTGTTGGAGCTGTGTACAACCAAAACAGCAAAATCACGACATTAACAATGTTGCTCAGAGGTTGCGCAGTCATCATAGTCACCACACGCAGTGTCAGGGATGATGAGTGCACAATGAAGGACAAATGTATTCATCATGTCAGTATGTCACAATCTTGTCCGATGCGCAGGCATTTGGCATGATGGGCTGGCGATTAGGGTACATTGCATACCCTAATGCTGACCTGGCGGCCGATCCAGAGGTAGGGTTTCAGATGTCCAAGGTACAAGACACCATTCCCATATGTGTGACCCAGATGAGTCAAGTGGCAGCACTAGGGGCCCTTCAGGCCGGCAGCCCTTGGGTCAGAGAACAGGTCCAGGGCCTTTCTAGCAACAGGTCAGCCTGATGCTGCCACTGCTTGGCATAATGTAGTGCAGTATGTTGCCATGTGGGTAAAATGATACCTTTGCCTTTCTTCACACCCAGCATCCTTTGCTGATGCAGCAGTGATCCCTGATCCCTACTCAGAGTAGCTGCAGACATTATGCTCCTGGTGAGTAAGCAAGGATGCCAAATCAACATGACAGATGTTGAGCCCTTACTGTACGTTGTGCATCCTGGTTGAGCCCCTAGGCTAGCGTAAGCATCTAGCATTCTGGTATCACGCACACAGGCTGCAGTCGCCCATCTTGCTGTGAAAGCCTCCCACCCATGATGCTGTGTGCCGTGCAGGGAAGCTATTCTAGATGCCTTGTCACCTTTGGCAGATGGTACAGACAGTGGCATAGCAGGAGGCGAAGGGGCCATCTACTTCTGGGCCAAATTACCCCGAGGTACTCTGCATGATATCCTTTTGCATTCTTACTCTTGCTGGTGTTTCACACGCATTAGTACTATGCCTGTATCTGTTACAATGGAATGAGATCAGTTTCTGGGTTGTCAGGTGATGATTGCTCTGTCTGTGCTATCTTTCTGAACACAATCAGCTGACACACTTTTCTTGAGTAGTGGGTGTGAGGCATGCTGCAGGGTGTGAGGATGATGAAGCAGTTGTGAGCTGGCTTGTGAAGGAGCACAAGGTGTGTGTGGTGCCAGGCACTGCGTGTGGCTGCCCAGGCTATGTCAGAGTTGCTTTTGCCAATTTGGATGAAGGCAAATGCAAGCAAGCAGCGGCACAGCTCAAGCGTGGGCTTCAGCAGCTTGTTCATCAGGGGCCAGCTGCGTTGGATAGAAGTACATCGGCAGAGAGTGGTGTTGATCGTAGTGCTGCACCCAATGAGGATCTGTGACTGCGCACAAATCAATGTGATGACCATTGGCAGCTGTAGTGTGTGACTTAGTGCTGCATGACAAGAGATAGGTTACAATGTGGATGTGCATGCACAGCATGTGTGCTGACCGCTAAACAGACTGCTGATCTTGCTCATATCAGGGCCACCTACTGACATAGGCTTTCTAGCATTATTTTAGCTGTGTGTTGAAGGAACACTTGTTTGCATAGTAGGCTACGATCTCAAGGCACCAGTGTGTTGTTTGTGCCATATTGCACATGAGCTTCAGGTGGAAATTCAGCCAGGTTGAGATCCGTTTCTTTCTCTGCATGGCAGATCTGAAACGCCTCCAGTACCTGCCTCTCCGGTGTGTGTAGTGAGTTTCAGTTGTTGTCACCGTTCACAGATGCATGTGTGGCCCTTAGCATTGCGTTACAGCCTGCAGCAGGCAGTGCACCTTGTATGTAGGCACGACTTGTCGCCCTTCATCAACATAGCCAACCACATAAATGTTACTAACCAGAAGTCTGGGGGTGATACATACTATGCATTGTAACGTGCACAGTATGCACGTCATTCCAACTTCCAGCATACAAGCATGCGATTTGTGTCATAATCCATTGTTTTCTAGATAGCAGCCTGACGAGGCACATGGTCCTGGTGGCACCCTGATATGTGGTGTCACCTCACCCCAGTGGTGAGGTGTTTTGATAAGACACAAGAGCAAGACTTAGGCAGGCTAAATTTAATTGGAGCTGTATCTGTCATTGCTGTTGCGCTTTGACCATCCTCGGGCTTGTGAGCGTCAGGAAGCCCAAGAAATCAGATTGAATTTGAAAAGACGGCTGATTTTGCTTAGCAAGACTAAATTGGGTCTTACAAGCCCTTGGTACAGCGCAATTGTAGGGGACCATGTGGTCTCCTTCTTGCAACGTCAAGCAGTTTTGTGACTACTTCACTATTCCATTGTATGGTCTCCACCGGGTCCAGCTCCATTACCGTCCTGTTAAAGGCAAATTGTTTATGCATGTCTGGCATACACATGCAGCAGCTGCCATGCAAGCTGCTTGATCACGTCAATGTGTGGGCGCATGTGCTATTGGGCATCTTCTTATTGTTCTGTGGGAGGCAGTACAGCATATGCAATGTAAGTTCAATTCACGATCAACCTTGCAATATGGTAGAGAGAGGCACCCACAAGCAAAGGAGATGTTGTCAGGTTTCAGCAGGGTGGCATGTTGGTCTGCCGTGTTGAATTGGGCAGCCTGTAAGGTGTGGGAGCTTTCATTGGACCAGGTGCTAAAGTTTGCAAAGCTGTGCCAATGGTCAGTAGTCGCAATGTCATGCACAATTAGTGTCCTTGCTGCAATTATTTCACATCTTCCTATGCTTGCAACTGCTACTGTACTAAGGCTTGCCAGGCCACCAAAAAACATTGGATCGTTGTTGCTCAAGCAAGACCTCTTGCTGTTTTTGGGGGAGGAGGGGGTGAGCTGTGTCATCTGTTTTCGCAGCTCTGTCATGCTTTTCTGGAGGCTGTCGGTGTGAGCCTGAACCTGTCGTGGCTCAGCCACAGGTGTTGCCAGTCTCCTTTGACCAGCTGCCGCATGGCTTCACCATCTAGCTTGTTGCTGGAGACATCAAGAGAGACCAGCGCTGGGAACTTCCCCTTGATGACTTCTGACATGCTGTCGGCGTCTAGCTTGTTGTCACTGAGGTCTAAGCTGGTCAGCCAAGGCTAATCCCCTTGGCTGAGCTGTGCAATGACTGCCAACCCCATGCTGCTTGACTTGACCAGCGTGAGGTCTAAGCTATTCAGCCCTGACCAGTCCTTGCTGAGCAGGTGTCTGAGCGGCTGTGCGTAGAAACGATTCTTGTCGTGTCCCAGAAGCTGTGGGTGCTGTAGAGGCTGAAGGAGGAAGACTACATCCACAGGGCCGAAGACACATGTAAACAAGTCAATGCGCGCCAGAAGACGCCATTTGGCTGTCAGCAGCTGCTCAGCAGCTGCTTGGCTGTAGCCGTACTCCTGATTGCGCATGATGACTAAGCCGAGATGTGGCCAGTCGCCTTTGAGCAAGCAGGCGATGTCAGCTTCATGCTCGATGGTGAGGACTGTTGTCATGTCATGTACAGCTGCTCTGAGGTTTCTGCTGGTAGCTGAGAGGGCTTTGAGGGAATCTTGAGGGAGCATTTCCAGCAGTCTGGGTGCTTGATGAATAATGTCTAGAAAGGCTGAAGCTGTAGCTTTGGCGCTGGATGTGAAGCTGACCAGAGGCTTTGTAACACTGCAGCATTACATCACCGTCAGGACATGACACGCTACAATGATGGTGAACTGCAGAGCAGCATCAGATAGACTACAATCATTCTGCAACCAGACAGACAGTGCATCATGTTCAGCACCGGCGTGATGTGCAAACCCTGGCACAAGCAAATGGCAGCAAGGTAGGCAGGCTGCGCAGCATGAAATGCATACCTTGGGCATCTGGGAGTGTGTTTTGCGGTTTGCACACGTTGCTGCGGTTGTGCAGGCTGCTTGACCGTTGTCTTAGGTCTGCAAATGGAGGGCCAATAATGCTGCACGATGTTGCCATTTCCTTGTCTGTGAGCCTTTGGATGCGCAGGGCGGACTGTCAGGCGTATGCCTGAAGCACTGTATCCACATCCCGCTTGTATGGCGTGTTGAGCTGAAAGTGCATCCATAAAGGTCACAAAGCTGCAACACAAGTCAATGCACAGCAAGTGTCAGCAAGTCAGCAGTTGCTTGATGTGAAAGAACCCATCGCAGCAAGCAAACTTCCTTGCTGGCTTACGAAAAACAGCCCTAGAAGACTCACCCAAAGCCTCTAGGTCCACCGGTGTAATGATCAGTGACTATTTTCACGTGTGCTATTGGCCCAAACCAAGAAAACCCATCATACAGATCTGCAAAACAAGCGTCATTGTTGCTGACTGGTAGCAAGAAACGCTACCTTGCCTCACAAGGGCCGCGGGTGCCAATGTCTCATACCTCTATGTGTAACACCAGCCAGACCACCAACGAATACTTTGTTGCCAGCAGACGGCGAATCAAAGTAAATTCCAGTAACAAGCGGTCACACAGGAGCACCGGGCTGAACGAGAAGAGCCGTAAGCTGTTTGAGTGATCTGCTCGCTATCTGCGGTGAGATGCTAAGAGTTGTGCGAGTAGACGCTCATTTGAAGAGGAGAACTGCAGCACTCAGGCGCAGGCTGACCAGGCACAACATGATCGGTCGCGCAATATGTCGGAAGATTGTGACATTCGAGGCAGGTGTCGGGGTCGTATGACTAATGCGACCCCGACAGAGTGGTAGAAACTTTATCTGCAGTGGCAATCCATGCCAGCCCAGCCTCCACCTTGACAGATGCAGCAGTGAAATGACGCTGAGAAACAGCGTGACATGATGTGCATAAGTGAAGCATTGTAAGAAAAGGGTTTGACATTCTGCATGCCTGCAGGATGCAGCTATTGCAATTGCTCTCTGGCTTGCCAGCTGGAGCATGACCACAGTGTAGGCATTGCTGGTTTGGTACACAGTGCATTTGAACACTGTGTTGAACGTGTTCAATGGTGAGCATCGCCATGTCTGTTTCCCACAGTACAAAACGCACACAAAGCAGCGGCTGCTTCAGATATGCTGCTTCAGATATGCTGAAGCATAACTGAAGCAGACTGAAGCAGCAGCTGCTGCATATTCAAATCTACATCCCAAAGTCATAGCTAGGTTTTAGAGAATGTTTTGAACATAGCAACACCCTGGTGGCAGCACAATCTGGACAAACCCTGTAATTTAGCTTAGAGCGCGTCAGCTGTGAACATTAGTGTTTTCCTTAAGTGCTTTAGGGTATCTTTGTTTGAGCCTACTGGTAGAATGGGCCTCAACGACCTTGAAGATCTAACGAGTGAATGAATGCATTGCAGAACACGCTTCTAAAAATTTCTGGATTTTGAAATAGTTTATTCACAAGGCATGGCTTTCATGGAAGTTCGCAGTGCCGCAAGCGCGCAGGCAGTGTATACGTTCAACTACAAAGCGTATAAATGTATTCAGATATGACAAGCTTGTAAACGTGTTCAGATATCATGCGAGTCATTAGAGCGCAACGTGGATTTGCGTCACTGATTGATCTTATCAAGCAGAAGCAACAGCCTAAACAAGGTCTGCCACCTTTGTTCGACGTGCATGTTTGGCTATATTTGCTTCCGAGGAAGCAGGAAGGGAGGCTCGAAGTTATTGATGCCGTCCTGCCCACTGCAGCACAGAGCCTCAGAGAGGCAGCAGAAGAGACAAAGTTGCCTGAGAACAGCCTAGCTAAGCTTGGCAAGACAGGTGACAAGCACAGAGGACATTTCAGAACATATTGGCGGTACTATTTGTTATTGGCATTTGTAACTTTGCAACCAGACATAGAGTACATGGAGTACATGAAGTACAAGCGCAAGCAAGAGGAGCTGGCAGCCAGCAATGCCATGGGAGCTCCCAAAGATGCTGTGAATAGTGACGAAGGCAATGCAGAGTCCGGGTCACAGTAGACCAGACAGGACTGTGGCTAAAACGAGCCAATTGACTTGCATGTTGTGTCACATCGTCCACTGTTTTTTTATCAGCAGTTCGCATCTGATCGTCGCGAGCAAATTTTTGTGACGCCTGTTGCGGCAATAGGGAACACATCTTGCAGCTGTCATCATCGTGACATAGCATTTTTGACATCATGCTAAATATCTGCATTGCAGCAGGCAAGGTGCATAATGGACTCATGGGACATGCCTGAACCCTAAACCCGCCAGCAGCCCTAAATCAGCAGCTGTACATGCACATATGTGACAAAGCGTTAGATATCCAGTCAATCAAGTATCTGCAGCACTTAGCTGCATTCAGCTGTAGAACGCTGATGGTTCATCTCCCTGTATGCGCATGGCATGCTATTAGTGCGAGCACGTCATTAGTAAGGTCTGATCAAGTCTGACTCAGCAATGGTTATCCAGGACTCAGGCTGAATTAGAAGACTATTAGCTCATTCCAGGTTTATACTACACTAGTATTTATTAAATCACTGTGATTAGGGCTGATTGGAGCTTAATGGGACTAAATGCAGGGCTGATGGAAATGATTCAGGGCTGATTGGAGTGATTGTCATTCTTCTGCATTCAGCCCTGGGTTGTTAAATGTACTTAGGGCCAGATTGTTATAATCATAGGGCTGATTGACATTAGATGGAAGGGCGCTAAGTTTAGAATCTAGGGCGCTGGCAAATCACAGGCCAATCTATATAAGCGGGCCAAACTGCCACTTTTACAAGCTACGATCACCTCTCTTGACTTGAGACCTCTCTAGTCTACCCACTTGTAACCACTCATACACGCTCGAAAATTTGCGCGCTCTGCACTTGGTTGCATAGTGACGCCTGCACGCGTCACACACAGTGCTGCACTGCCAAAATGCAGCATTTTCAATTTGAAGTTTATTGTTTTGCAGTGAAAGATGTGTGCTATGGTGAAGACTAAGCTCAAGCACTTTACAGGTACTACTGTCCAAGCAATCTCTCTGAGCAATAATGACACTGCATGGCATCACCAGTGTCTCAACTTTTCCTGCACTTTTCCTGGAAAAGCCTGGGGTCACAAGCATGTCAGTGCTGCTGCAATACTGCATGCAGGACCAAAGATGTGCAGTCATGATGATGCTCAGTGTGCAGCATAAACACTGCTCTACAGCTCAATGACATGTGCTATTGCCCTTATCTGTCCAGTAGGCTGTAGCCATTCATGCATGCAAATGCAACTACCGCTGCTGGTAAGACAGACTGAGCCCTGCAGGCACAGCAGTGCAGGGAGACAGTTGACAGGTCTGCTCAATGATTGGCAGCTAAGGCTGCCTCAAAGCCTTGCCTGCTGCTGCTCCCTGGACAAGGAAGCAGCTTCTGTGGAGTCTGTGGTGAGGCTGTCGCTCCTTCCAGATCATCCTGTTGCTGATCTGCAGCTCTGATCTGCAAAGCCTTTTGGCCTCTGCGCTATCGTGCTGATGTGATGGCTGGTATCAAGCGACCAAGCAAAAGCTTTGTTGAGATGATCATGTTGCCTGTTGTTTTCAACGGCTTGTAAGGGTCTACAAAGACAGGATGATGCATCTAGGGATTCAGACCTGGAGCCGGGCTGCGGCGACGATGCGATGGGTTTTGGCAATCACCCCAAACGACTTTGAAAATACGTTCCCCATTCCCTTGCTGCAATCATTTGGACTGAGACCAAGCGACCGGAGTGCCCCGTTCTTCTCAGGGGGCATAGATCACTACATGCTGTCTGTGCAGCCAAGTGCTTGTCTCCTGTCAGAGACAATTCGGTCAATACACTGAACCCGGTATGTCTCTGCTGCAAGTGGTTGCGGAAGCACTGCTTTGCGCCCAGTCTGGTCAGGCTCGGTCTGCTGTTGGTCAGGGCAAAATATCTACCTTATGGCAGTCATTGCCAGTACCCAAATAGCAGACAATGATTGACCATGTGCTCTAAAGCTGCCAGCCTCCACCTTGACTGATGCAGCAGAGAAATGAATCTGAGACACAGCGTGACATGATGTGCAAAAGCGAGGTATTGTAAGAAAATGTGTTCTACATTCTGCATGCCTGCAAGATGCAGCCATTGCAATCAATATTGCTCTTTGTCTTGCTAGCTGAAGCATGACCGTGGTGTAGGCATTGCATGCATGGTACACAATGTATTTAAACACTGTGTTGAATGTGTTTAAAAGTGGACATCGCCATTTCTGATGCCGAGTTCAGCAACTTTATAAACTCCAGTCATTGCTTGCACAGAGTCTGACTAATTGTGTGATCACCCACAATGCAATGTTTTCACACAGTACAAAATGCACACACAGCAGGCATAAAGGAGGCTTGCCCTGTTGAGGATCCTGACTCACGGATGCACCGGAAGAATGATGCTGAGAAAGACCAAGGACAGCTACAACACTGATGGCACATTCAATGTAAACTGCATCTATTAGCTATAAGTCAAACTGAATACTGAGGTGTCTGGGCTGAATGGAGTGCACTGACCATATTGAGTTGCGCATGCTGGTTGCTTGAGAACACCAGAGAAATCACTGTCAAGCTGTCGGCAGTCTTACAGTGCGATTAAGCGTACCAGCCAAGCCCAGCTTATTCAGTACAAGTTACCTGCAACATCAGCTGAGCAATGTCAAGGACTGGTAGAGATGACAGGTGTTCAGCAAATTCGATGCACGCATAGTGCTGCAGCTGGACCAGTGCGGAGCATCTCACTACTCATGTGGTGCATTCTGTGCAAAAGTGCCATGCAAGCAATCAATAGTCAACGAGAAAGAAAGAATCGTTCTCCTCTCTTCAGGTTGGGCAAAATCAGGTGCAAACACTAAGGGCAATAAACAAAGCAGGTTTGAAGAGTGACTGCATGGTGTTGTGAGCTGCAAAGGACGGGCTAGCTGTCTGCAACTGCAACAAACTAGATCAAGCGACAAGTTGTAATAGCTTACCGGGTGCAGCAGCTGCAGGCTCCTCGAAGGCTCCTGCAAGCTGCCTTCCACCCATGAGCAGGCTGTTGAAGCCACCTTCTACCTGGGGGCTCTGTGGAAACATGTGACGCACAGAATGGTGGACAGGCGCTGGGGGCACTTTTGTGCGGTTCTGCCCTGCCTTCTTGACCAACCTAGCCTTGCCTCTGTCCAGTTTGCCCAGCTTGAAGAGCCTGGTGCCCTCAAACACAGGAGTGCTGATGGCCTGTGGCTTCTGAGGCGCTTGCAGCATGGCTTCATCAGGACCTGCTGGCTGTGCGCTTGCAAAGACAGTTGCAAGGGGGGTGGCGGCAACTCCCAACAGGGGGGTCAGGGAGGCAGCCTTGGGTGGGGCCAGATTCAGAGGGCTGAGCCTAGGTGCTGAGCTGAAGCTGAAATCAAACTCCTGCTGAGGCATGCTGTCCACAGCAGCTAGTGGGCCAGCACGGCTCAAGGCTGGGTTGAAGGCAGAGCCCATCTTGGGAGATGAACTGGGGGTGGATCCCATACCACTGTTGCCATGAGATATGTCCTGACAGACCTTGACTGCAGCATCGCCATGGCTAGTGCTGTTCACTGCAGCCACTGCTACAGCACTGTCACTAGCAAACAGCTGAGGCTGCACTGGACTGCTTCTGTTGCTGCTCAAGACAGAAACAGGCTGAGCCTGGAGGCCAGGTGCAACTACCTTCTGATGGCATGAGTCTGTCAACTGCTCACTCACTGGCCTGCTGGTCATGAGTGAGGAGTCAGCACCTGTGACACCTCCTAGTTTGTTGCTGGTGGTCAAGGGCTGCTGGTGGGCGGATTCAGATGCCACTTCCAAACGACTGCAGCTGGCTGCAGCTGCATTCTCCTTACCCCTGCTAGCCAGGCGCTTCAGGATAGACCTGCTGTGTTCCAGTGAAAAGGTCCTGGCTGCAGTGCCTTCAGGCGCTGTCTGGCTGGTCTGCAGACCAAACTTTGCGAAGGGGTTGCGTGTGGGCCCCTTCTCAGGAGCTGCAATCATTGGCTGAGTCACGCCTGCCCTGTGGTGAGCACGTGGCAGTGAGGAGGAAGAAGAGGGAATGGAGCGTGAGCCGGCCAGCTTGGTCAGGACTGTCTTGCTGTCCTCATCTGAAGTGAGACCTGGCTCTCTGATGGGGATGCGGCTGGTCCCCAAGAGGCTAGCAGCATCTGTTGGTGCCTGGGCACTGCTTGATGCTGCTGCTGCAGCAGCTACTGAGTCCACTGAACGAGTAGGTACATTGGTTGGCACAGATGCCTCCAGTGCAAGGCTGGAGGCCAATGGCAGCTGGTCAGAAGCTGCATCTACCTTGCCTGCTGCTGCTGATGACCCAAAGATGAACTTGATGGGTGACATCAGCTTGGATGCTGCCTTGGCAGGGGGTGACCCAGTCAGCCCCTTGCCCTTGGTGGGGGGTGACCCAGCCAGACCCTTGCCCTTGGTGGAGGTCTTCCCGAAGGCCTTCTTTGGGAGGGCAAAGGCCTTGGTGAGGCTCTTCAAAGGGCTCTTCACAGGGCTGGGCTCACACACCACAGGTTTAGGGGTTTGGCCAGCATTTGAGGGGGGTGAGAGTGCCTTGACAGGGGTGCCAAAGGGGGCTGCCTCGGCCTGAGTGGAGGTGCCCAAGGGGGCTGCATCAGCCACAAGGGGGGTGGGGGACCACATCATGGGGCTGCCCATGGGTGTGCCAGGGGTGGGCTGCTCTGTTGGGTCAACCTCTGCATGGGCAGCAGGGCTGGCTGAGACAGGCCCCGGAGTCATAGGCTCGCCCAGGACAGCTCCCACAGAAGAGCCAGTAGGCACAGAAGCTGGGCTCTTGACAGGGGTGACAGTGGGTGTTAGGAGGGGCTGGCCCTTGCCTCTGCCCCCCATCAGAGTGTTGATCCTGGGGTGCCTGGGGGGCTTGCCAGAATTCTTGGAGATGGGGGTGGGGGCTACCTCAGCCTTGGCCTCATCAAGAGACGGCAGAGCCAGCATGCTTGCAGCAGCAGGCACATCATTGGGCTGGATGCTGTGCGCCTCACTTGCAACCTCACTCTCAGACAGCAACGAGGAGGAAGAAGACAATGGCAGGGAACCCAAGGGCAGGGGATGGGAGAAGGCTAGCTGCTTGGGGAAGCCTTTGAAGATTGCGTCCTTCATAGCGTTCATTCTGTAATGGGGGGCGTGTGGGGCGAAAAGGGCTGTCTGGTTTGAAAAGGTGAAGCCATCCAGGGAGACAGCAGTGGTGCCCGTGGCAGAGGCCTCATCTGAGGGGGTCATGGGGCCCAGTGAGGGTAGTTTGGCAGGAAGCTCCTCCAAGATTCCAGGCCCTGTTGGCTCTGAGGTACCAGTGTTGACCACACCCTTGATGGGAGATGTGCTCTTGCTCAGATCAGTGGGGCTGTCAGCTTTCAAGATGCCAGCAGTGGCTGCAGGTACTGAGGGGGAGCTGCCGCTGGGCTGTGCCTTTGGAGAACTGGGTTGTCTCCTTTTGGCAGCAAGGGGCTTTGCCTTTCCAGCTGTGGCCTCTGCCTTTTGGGGGCTGATTGGCTCCACCCTGGCAGCCTCTCTGACCCTTCTGGGCAGCTTTGACAGAGATTTTGTGGAGTGAGACAGCACTGACGAGGCTTCACCAGGAGACTTGATTTCCTTCTGAGGCTGATCCACAGAAGACGCTTGACTCAGACCAAGGCCAGCTGCAGCTGGCAGGTCAGTAGCAGCTGCCGTAGAAGGGAGTGCCATAGAAGGCTGGCCACTGGTGGTGAGGGCACCTGATCGGGTGTCCATGGGAGGTGCAGGTGCCTTGAAGGGCAAGGCTACAGGGGGCTGGCCAGCTGGGGTGAGGGCGGGGTCAGCGAGGAGCATGCTACTGGGCGGGTCCTGAGCAAAGGATGCCAGAAAGGTGGCCTGCAACATCACAGAGATCAAGTTGGTATTGTGCCCACTAACTTTCATTTCTTCCAAAAGATTGGCATGATGGTGGTGGTGAAACTGAGGCTTTACTTACTAGGCATCTCGATTCCGTGTCTGTTGCGCTGTTTCAGGAGTGTTTGCAGAATTTCAAGGACCAAGGAGAGGTTGCATCCAATAGTAAGATGTTTTGTTGCAGTGTGAGTCTTTTCTGTTAATTTGCAGAGGGAGTCTTTTTCTGTTAATTTGCAGTTTAAAAGCAAAAACTTGGTATGTTTTGATCTGCCGGATGCTGGCCAGCAAATTGCCCAAAATGCTGCTGTATGAACTTGTGGTAGGCCAGAACTACCGTGGTACCACCAAGACTTCTAAAAATAATGTTGTATTGTCTGATGTTCCTAAGCTGAACTTTGACCACCAGATTGGGATGATGAGAAGAAGTCTGTCTGGAAGAAGCTGACCTGCGCTGCGCTTGTTGCCTCAGCCCTTATGGTTTGTCATAGTTATTTTTATCTTTGTGTTCTTTTTCTTTTCATTGTTTTCATCAGTAACAGCATCATCATCATCACTGTTACCGCCAGTGCCATGGCATTTGAGAGTTTAGCAAAGAATCTAGTTTTTAATCAATACCCCTGAAAGCGGCAAATGACCTACCTGTTGGATTTGGAACCTTGTATGTCATAGGTAATCTGAATCAAGATTGTGTTTACCAAAGAGGATGTTGTCAAAGTGATCAGTGTTATCTGTTTTGTGCATTAGTACGGGTGTACACTTAACTGTCTTGAAGACAGTTTGTTCTCTAGGGGATGAGGCAGACTGGCAGTTAAGAACATAGCTTGACGGTGGCCAAAGGTACACACACAATGAAAGGGTCACTTATGCCAGGGCATCAGTCTTGCACCTGAACTAACAGCCTGCTAAACTCCCCCAATAACATTACTGCCCTGAAGCAGGTGAGCCGCTACCCCCGTGGTGTTGCAAAAGGGATTTGGTAGGGTGGGGCAGGGCAGCGACCAGGTAGGACTTTGGGGGCTGGGGCGTTTGGGGGCAGGGTCATGTAGTGGACAGGAGGGGCTTCACAGATTAACAGATATAGGAGGGCCTCACCAGAGTGACAGTGCATCGCAATCCCAGGTAGACCCACACAGGCTCATCTGGCATCGCACTGAGCAGCATCACACCCAAAGCTGACAGCCTGGTATTCTTCATACGCACAAAGCTGCGGTGGTCCATGGGTGGCGTCCACACATTCTGCACCACATGAACCTCTTGTCAGCATCCCTCACAATCACGTCTCAAATCGCAACATCAGTTGTTGTATAATATGTGTTGCTTGCGTTCATAGCAAGGTGCTGTTCAGCTTGCACTAAGACTTAGGGAATCATGGCAGGGGATGCTGCACCATCTTGACCTGAGCAAAGTTGGGTGGGAGCTTGCACTTCTGGCCCACATGAACCTTGCCCCCATCAGGACCAAGGGGACCACTGGCCCCATCAAAGGAACTAGGAGCAGCAAACAAGAATGCTGACATGCGACTCCAAGGAGGAACAGGTTTATCACTAGGTATATAGTATACATTGCCTTCTTTGTGGGCAAGTCTACAAGTGAATCATGAAGAAGGCGATGTACATTATGTACCAATCTAAAGGTCATTTTACTATACATAGAACTGATAGCAACCCCAGTTCATTTCAAAGCTTCAAACTCACTATAATGCATAAAGATGCAGAGACGGGACTTGTCCCGAACATACCTAGCTCATCATGAGCTGGAAAGCGTTTGTATTAATTTTGTTCTTACTATTATCATCACTATTATCATCATTATCAATATCATTATTAACATCATTATTATTACTGTTATTATGCGGTGATTGTAGTGCCAATTCGAGCACAAGGAGCGCGTTGACCCACTTGACCCTATCCAGCTCTGCATATCACCCAACACAGCAGCCTTGATGCATTGGAACACATTTCAGAGCAGTTTCTGTGGTCTGTGATCAGCTCAGCCATGTAGTGGCATGTCAACTGCAGTGATTAGTGGAGAGTTGTATTGCAGGCAGCCTTCCTAAGACTTCAATAAAAAGCATTATTGGCCTACTCACCCATATGTATTTCCCACTGACTTGAGTTTGAAAGTAAAGTTTTGGATCAAAGGGTCGTTTGCGATGTTTTGGGGCGTCCTTACCTTAAACCTGACCTGCTTTGAATTCACTATGGTACTGAATGTGAGGCCTTTCTACTTGGTTTTGCATGTCAGCATTTCCTGCTCTTGCAATTCTAGTCGCCTTGTTTGTGTACGCTGTTTCCATGGTCCTGTTTCTTGTCTGTACGTGAGGTAAGCAAGGATGCACACATGTGCCACTTGGTGTCATCAACCAATCAGCTATGCATTATAGCACAAGAAACATCTGTCGCAAGGGAAGGTGCAGACCTGGATATGGCAGAGGAACTTGTGGAGAAGGATGACCAGGCACAGGCAGTGCATCCTCACATACTTGTAGAAGTCCTCATCGTCTTTCTTCACCTGCGCAGTGGTACATGTTTGGTGGACTTGATGCAGACCTGGGACTCTGTGTGCAATGCCTGCTTCTTGCATGCACAGGTTTGATGCCTGCTAGGTCCTGTGCAGAAAAAACAGCAGGTAGCATACATATCACGTCGTCAACAGACTAAGTATGTACAGAACCAAAGCGCCTTCATGGTGGTGTTTGCTGAAAGCAACAGATAGGAATGGCAAATGTAAGAGCACAAACTGCTCAGCTGAGCGTTCAGCAGCTTCTATTGCAAGAGCTGTGACACTGAGAGTGTCAAATGCAAGGATAGCGGCAGTCACCTTGGCAATGCAGATTGATGCCAGCAATCTTGCCAAAGTCCATGAAGTCTCCACCAGAAGAACAGTACAGAGGGTGTTGATGATAGGAACAGACCACCACCAGTTGGCAAAGTTGACTGGCGGGCTGGCTTGCCTCCCAAGCTGTCCTGTCGATGAGTTCTGCCCAGAAACGCCTTGGGTGTCAGCTGCTGTTGGCAACTCACGTGATGCCTTGCTGGCATGATCAGCAGCGATGCTGTGAGATAGATGGCTGCTTGTGTGCAGTGCAGGTGCGTGTTGCCAAGCAACATCACTGGAAGTGCTGTTTGGTACAGGCAGCAAAGTCATCACTATGTCACAAAACGGGAAACAGCTGGGCTCTGGAGGAAATGGTGTGGCTACAACTGGCAGAGAAGCAGTCATCGCAAATGCTGTTGGCTCTGTGATGGTGAGCGTAGGTGAATTCGCAAGTGGAGCCAGTGTGAGGAAAGCCGTGCTTGGACTGGTCGAATTTGAACAGTAGGAACTGGCAGCTTGGTAGGAAACCTGAACAGTAACAGGAGCAGCTGTCAATATGGATGGAATTTGAAGGAGATTCATGCTTCAGGATCTGGTTTGACACAAAGAGAGCAAGGCACAGAGTTTCTCAGTCACATATGGCCCACGTGGCCGTGAACTGTCCAGCAACGGCACAGCTCAAGTCTGGCAGGTGATGAGTGCGGACGGCGTACGTAACAAACAGGTCCACACACCGTTATCTGGCTTGGGCGTGCTGCAAAGGTGGTGTACGACAGAGCAAGCACCAGGGTCACGAACACCACGGTGCATAGCAGCTTGCGGGGGCTGGCACGGGCACGGCTAGGCTTGAGAGGAACTTGGTGGTTCCAGCGGGGGGCGATCTGCTCCTGCATTCGAAGTTTTACTCAATCAGATATGTAACCCTGAGCTGTCTTGCAGACTTGAAGACGTCAGCGAGGTTACATTGAACATTCTTGCAAATCACAACAATGCGGTGAATGTCGTCACGCGTGTCAGCGCTTCATGCTGGTTCAGATGTGGCACCAACAACTAGCTTGTACAGTCTGAAGTCAGCTTGTGATGCTCTAGATACCCACAGAGAGACCTTACCTGACTGAGGGTCCCAGACGCAGGATCTGCCATGCTGCGGATTATCGATGCGAATGTACGATGTCAAGGCTGGCTATTGCGCACTAGCGCAAAGAATGCGAAGTCAACGCTTTATCAAAGCAGGCGAAGTCAACGCTTATCAACGCAGGCGAAGTCAACGCTTATGAAACCCTGGGACCGCCACAAGCCAGATTCCTGTGATATAGGCCAGATTCCTGTGATGTCCAAAATGCATGCTGACCCAAATAAATCTCTCTCGTTTCAGTCCCAACCATGTCGCAAGATCTCAGGGATCAAAGCTATATGCCATGTTGTGCAGTGGTGCGACGAACTTTGACTTGGCCAACTTGTTTTAACAAGATAATATCCGTAAGGTCTGCACTGGAACCTTTGCTCAGGATCCAAATCAAAAGTACACCAGCTATACTCTTAAGAGGCATGTTGCAACAGCACGTCTGAGTCATCAGAGCAAGTCAGTACACTACCGCTACACTATCAGTCATGAACCCCAATTTGCATGTATGTCGCAGATACAGAGCCAAAGTCAGCATACCAATCCTGCAGATGCAGGTTGACAGCAGAAAAATTGAATCAGGGGATTGTTTCATGGATTGCACAATCCAGGAGTCACCTGCAAGGCTGGCATAGTGATACTTGCCAGTCGTATACAAAGTAGCACATGCATCTCTGCAAATCTTCAACCACCGACTTCTGAAAGAACCGCCTGTCTTCTAGATTCTTTTGTAGCCCGCTGTCTGGCCCCAGCCTCTCTAAGCAATCTTGCAAACAGCTCAAAGCTGGTAAAGGTGATGGCTGCTGCAGGCACTGTTCTGAACATGTTGGTTGCCCAGCCCTTGTAAAATCCTACCAAGCCCTCGTTGTGCCAGATCTCTTTGCAGATAAGGCCAAAACCATCGAATGGCCCGAGACCTCTGACATGCATCTGAGACCGTACTACCTCATGTGGGTACGTGATGCTGGAAGCAATGGCCTGCATTGAAGACACCATCATTGCTGGCCAGCATCACCTGCCATGCTGCTGCTTGCAAACAACACGGCTGAGATGTTGTGAAGCGGGGAGCAGCTGGAAGCACAAAGGCAAGATCTCGCGCAAGCAGTGGGCATGCCTGCCAGCTTTCTAGCCACAATGAAACACGTGCTGCACGCACTGCTTGTAAGCTGCTGCACACTTGCGTCTATTTTCCCCATGTAAGTTGTTCATAAATGACTGCATCCAACAAACCCTGGCCATGCACTCAGTCTGATCACAGTCAATACACACACAGCCTATATACCTCCCTTCCTATACAAAAACATAAGTGTGACATGCCTTCTATCACACAACAGACCGGTGCATGACACCACATTCATGCCACCAGAACTGAGATTGCTTGGCGCCCAAAATAAGGCGGGAAAGGCTCAGTGGGCGGGAGTCACCGTGGCAACAGAGGCTGCAACAGCGAGCTGGTAGGCGGGAAGCTGCGCTGGCCTGTGACCAATCACCTTTGAGCCACTGCTTGCCACAATCAGATCCACGGTGGACAACCGGTCAGCCACACTTGCTTCCCCTCGCTCACGTCTCCTTCGCTCGCCCAGCCACGACTTGAAGTACTCGTACACTGGGAACTGGATGGCCACATGTGATAGGCCAATGGCCGACGCGCCCATCCCGCTGTAATCAGGAGCGGTGTCAGTTTGCATGTAAGCTTGGGTTCGCTGACGCACAACACAGGGCTCTGGGTGGAGTTGTCAAATGCTGTGGACATGTAGGCACATGACCAGTTTCAGATGGAAGTCCATTCTTTGCCACACATGGCAAGCAAAGCAAGGTATGAGCTCTGTGACACAAAACAAGTGTGTCTTTAGCAAGTTTTTACAAGCATGACACATAATGCTCTTGTTATGTTCACAAGCATGACACATAACAAGAGCATTATGTGTCATGCTTGTGTTTAAAGTGTGATCACAACATGCAAATTGGAACAGCAAGGTCATGGCAGTAGCAAACAGCAGCTGACCCTTGACCACAACATCAACAAGGGGCCAAACTGTCTTATCGTCAGAGAGCAAATGCGAGAGCAGTTGCACTATGGCTGCCAACTGTTAATCGTCCAGTGTATCCCAAATATTGTGAAACTCACAGTGTCCAACAGCAAGGCATCACTCGGTAGCCAGGGTTCACCTTTATAGGTGATCAGTACGGATAGCAACCAGATGAAAGACATGTGTTGCAAGATGGACACGGTGGGATTAGCAGGGATTAGATGCTAGGCATGTCCATAATTGGAGCAGACATGTCACATCAGGCTGCAAGCACACCACAATTGTACCTATAAAGGCGCCCAACACCTTCCTGCCTGGCCATTGTTGCTAAACAATGGAATGTGTTGCGGTATAGGGGCCTGCCGGCGGGTTGATTGCCCATGTGCTGCACCTGTAACCTTGTTTTGGCAACCCACAGTGGGTTGGTGACTGCTAGCGTTGCTGCACCTGCAATGTAGCCAAGCTATTTGTAAACATCTGCTGTGCTCTTGCTGCATCCTTTCACAAGTGTCTGCCTGGCTTCACAGCAACATGCCCACGTGCACAGGGTACAACTAGCCTCAGTTGGTGTCTGCATGACATCGGGCACAACACTAACACCACAAAACAATAAGTCACGCTGTTAAAAACAGAGGATTCTTGTTAGCTTACTGGTCATCCATTCAATTTTGCATGCAGTTGCTTGGAAAGTTGTGTTTGGCTACAGAAAATAGTGCAGAAACTAGGACCGCATGGCTAGCATATTTCCCTCAACATTCAGGCGACGTGTCTGTATGCAGCTGTGATGCATAGCCATGCAACAAATGTTGGGTCATGCTTCAAACACAAACTGAAACTACGTGGTGCACAGACTCAATCACTGTTGAGGCTCTCAAAACTCTGTCCTGAAAAGCAGCTGCCCACGCAACTGAGTGCAAAATATCTGTGAAGTGTATAAATTGTTACCGGCTCCCACAGCTGACACCATGTGTTGTAGAGGCTGGGGTATTCCTTCCCTCTTCCTCATCACTGCCTTCAAGTTCTCATATGTAGTGAAGTATACCTGCAACCGTCATGCAGCATGTTCAGATGCATGTACAGCCGCCATGCCACATGCTGATGACAGCATGCCTCTTAAGACTACAGTTTGAAAGTCACACATAAAGCAGTGACTGATAACGACAAACGGTTGCTGTCAGGCATAAGTGTTAGCAGATGAAAAGGAGACAAGCAGCAGCAGTCATCTCACCGCCCAGTTGGGAAGTAAAGCAACAAATTGTGGTCCCAAGCCTCTGTACAAGCCTCTTGGTCCTTCCTCAGCAACAATCTGCTTGAGGCCACCTGAAGTGCAACAGCCCTGCCGTGTACAAGCAGCAGTGCCTGACGTAGAACACAGCATGTGCAAACTTTGTTTTGCTGCATTGAGATGAATGACGCTCTGTATCATGAACAAAGCCTTGGTGCTTGTGCAAGAGCAGACAGAAAAGATGGCAGCATACCATATATGTGTATGCCTCCCAGATATTTAGTAGAGCCTCTGGCTTGTGTTTGTAGCCTTGTCTTCAGAACCTCGAGAGGACTAACAAAGACAGCTGTGGTGCCACCTGCAGGTTGCCCAAGACGGAAGTTACAGCTGCTTGCAGCAACAGAATTAAGGCCATTCTAGCCAGAGCTTCCGTGCGCCTACCTGCAGCACCGCCGGCGAGAGCATCCACAACCCTTGGGTTATCCAGATACAAGCCCTGCAAAGTTACTCATTGTTGATCAGTTGCATGCCGAAAGCATGCAGTAAAGGAGTGATGGAGAAGTGAACATTGTGCGTCGCAATGAAGGTGTGCGGCAGACAAACAGGAAACTATATATCGATGTCACATCTTTCGAGCACCACGCAGACATACCGTGACGGGTGCCTGCTGTTTTGACATCAAGCAGGCCCTCCGGCCTGCCTCTTGATTTGCGCGGTCTCAAAACTGTCCAATGAAACAAAATGCTCAAGTTGTCTTTTTGATGAGGCAGCTCTGACCGCAGCGTCAGGACGTGCAATAACGCTTTTCCGCCTTGCAGTTGACTTTAGGTCGGAGCCGACAATTCAGTGCGGTAGCAAGACTACTTGCAGCAGCGCAGATGAGCAAACACTGCAGGCTTGAAAAGTTTACTCAAGTGAATGTTGTACTATTTGCAGCTGCGACGCCAGGTCAAAACAATCTGCATGCACGTCGTGGGCAATCCCATCCCAGCGCAACGGTTCTAAACCCCCAAAATGCAACTTCATGTAGAGGCGAAGTGGCATCCTGGGACAAAATTCAAAAAACTACCTGCCCGACCATGCAAACGGGGCCTTACTACACAGCATCTGCTATGTCCCATACTTATGGCATGAAACCTCAGGGGCTTAGAAATGCAGCAATGCCGCAACGTTGAGGATGGAACCAATGATACAGAGAGGTATTGAAAGGCAGCACAAGAGAGAGAGGACCATGTCAACACGTTGCTAGACAGACCATGCCAACGTCACATCAAGTACTTCACCTTCCATCCATAGATGTTGTGGAATGCTGGTATCCTGCACATACAACAGCTTGTCCAGACGTTAATTTGCAAAGCACACAATGCGCCCACAAGATCAGGTCAATTGACATTGCTTGACTCACAATGCTCAGAGACAAAGTGTTCAATGCTCAGATACAAGTGTGCGCAAGTAGCTAAGATCACCTGGCCGCAGGTCCACCCTTGACTAGCGCTGATGCATGTCCATTCATTTGCATGGTCTGCCACAGGCTCACATCACTGCTACTGCCCCCGCTGCTGCTGTCGTCTTGCTGCTATCTCAGTGAAATTTGTTGCCTGAAGCTTGTCGCAGAAAGGCAAATGGGAAACAGCAGAAGCTGCTGTTTCTGGAGCGTCTTTCTGGCTGTGCCTGAGCCCGGTGACCTCCAAATTGACCATACTGTGGTGAGTGATGCTGAAAGCTAATCATGGTCTGGGTCGGAGCCAAAACAGGTTGGCGGACTTGCTGATCATACGATGAAGGTTGGTGCTGAGGATGCTGCACGGGGGAAGATCTGCAGGAGCAGCATACACAGAGTCTGACATTTCAGAAACAGCCCTGTTATGAATTGCGCAGCAGGAGACGCATGCAATGCTTTTGACCTTGTTGGCTCTGCTCAAATTGCATGCAATACAACATGTCCACAATGTTAAGTCACCTAAGCAAACTGTCACTGGTACAGACTATTGCAAGAGGTGTGCAGTAGAAAGGCCTTGTGTGGACTGTACACTCTCTCAGCCTTTTGTTGCAGCAGTACCGGACTTTTTGGCAACAATTCAGGAAGAAGACAGACCTTGGGCGGCCGCCCCAGTTGCGTGGCATGGTGTGTGTATATCTCCAGGGGCCGTCCCCATAGGCATGCATCAACAGCATGGCCAGCATGGGATCATGAGCCTTGATCTTGTCCCTAGTGTTGAAGCCATCATTCACATCTGCATCAGCCGCCAGCAGCAACAGTCACTAATCTTCACCCCATGCAGCTTGCTCACCAGTTGCAGGGCTCTGAGTCTATTTTGCAGGTCACAGCAGTGGCATGATGCATTTGAGACCCTGTGTGTGCTGTGTGACAAGATACACAACGTATGCAGAGGCAATGATGATACTCTTGATGACATCAGAATGTGCCTTGCTACTTGAAAGCTTTATGCTACCGTCATCAAACATGACCGGCCTATCACCTGTGCGTATTGTTGCATCAAACCACGATTGTGTGGCCTCTGCCCAGTATTCATCAGCATTTGCCATCATGTAAATGTGCTTTTGATAAAGACCTGACTGCTTAGCCTCTTCGTATGCTCCACATATGCTCTGACGTTGCTCATCATCCATACCAATGCACATGACGCTGTGGGCAAACTCGTGAATGAGAATGTTCTCTTGGCTATAGTGCTTGTCGTCCAGCATTGTCACATTCTCTTCACCTGTTCATCAGCAGGTGACAGCTTGGTGTGACTGGAACGGGCTTCTAGAGTCTATGTGGGCAAAGGCAGAAAACAAACCAGAACTGTGTTTCTTGGCTTTCTGTGCAAGAAGACACCAGAAATGGTGAGTGCAAGACAAAATGTACATGGCTTGCACCTCAGCTTATGGTATACACAGCTGTGTTTCAATGTGATCTCAGACAAAGCTGCTCAGTGCTCTGAGTGCAGCTCACCTACAGAGCAAGTCGGGCAGCCCATATTGCCACCCACGCCGCGCGTGCCTTGGTCAAAAGTGCGATCACCAATAGCACAAGATTGCCCTCGCAGATGACGGTGAGGAGGCATATCTGATACCACCTGATCTCGACCAATGACTGCAATGTCTGCATCATTCCCAGCAAGCCTCTTGCAGATAGTAGAAGGTGTGTCAGCAAGCATGTAAGAAAGTGCTTCTGCTGCAGCAGACATTGCTGCTTCAGGTTCCAGGTCAAAAGCCTGCATCATCACATCATCTCAGCAAGATACCAATAATAGCTTGTTGCCATCTGTAGCTAGTGGTACTAGTTGGCCTATGAAGTGTGAGTAATCTATGATTGAAAAGCTCACCATGATGGCTATACCTTTGACGCTGCGCCTTTGATGATAAGCACCCCAGTGTAGGGGTGTGGGGACTGGCCTGGGACAAATATGTTTGGCAGCACCAGGGTGAATTATGCAACCCATACCAGGGGAAACCTCGACAACAGCTGATTCTCCCATGTAGTGGCCTAGCACCTGCTGCGACTCTTTGAGCCTGACGATCCAAGGGTGTGCTGTGAAGGTTTCTGTAAACAGCATAACCTCTTACGAAACACGAACTCAAGAGCCATATCTACCTTGTTGCAGGACAGCATCCTAGGGGTGCAATACAGGCTGAATCTGTCTACCTTCCACGTGCTGCGAGTTGGCAGGAACGCTGGCGTAGCTTTGTTCCGCGCCCTCATAAGTAAGCCACAGGATGCACACTGCCTGGTCGCTGTTATTGACGAAGCGCAGCCTACACGGTCGAGTGCTCGAGGTCTGTGTTGACTTGAACATGGATATCAGCATGGACGAAGCAGGCAGTTCTCACGCCGCTGTACAACGTAGAAGCTCGACGCGATGACGCAGCAGAGTTTTGAAAATTCAAGGCGGTTAGGTTGTAACCGTTTCACCTTCAAACCTGTTGCGGTTTGTTTGCTTCCTTTGTGTTCGTGTGTGCGTGCGTGTATGATCACAGTCCGACACCTGCCTGTGATTCCGCCGCGTTCCCGAAAACCTGTCCATCCAGATTGAGATAGATGAAAGCCAGGAAGATTAGGCAACGCTCTATATCTGTTGCCGACGACGAGGAGGGTGACGATGGTGCGTCTGAGGCACTTCGCAAAAGCGTTGCTGCAAGAAAGCAGCAAAAAGAGAAGAAGGGAGGCAAGAAGCCATCGTTGAGCTTCGACGACGAGGAAGAGCCCCAGGTCGTACCGATCAAGCGGCCGCCTTCCAAAATTCGACCAGACTTAAAAGGCTTGAAAATAGCCTACCCAGATGTGGCTAAACAAAGCACTCAGCGATCTGCACCAGGTGAGCAGCAGCATCTAGGACTTGATGTTTTACTGGACTTCTTTTCTGCGCACTCAGCAATAGCACTCTGGTGTAGGGGACTACTCAGCAGAAAAGCTGCTGGAGTTGCAGCGGAATACTGTCAGGCTCCCTTCAAGCAAACCTGCTGTTGATGCCAGTCAAGCTGTTCCCCCACCTGCCTTTAAGCTCTCTGGAAGCTTCAAGCAGGCTGGTGCACAGACATCAGTACCTCAGGTATTTTGCAGCATATACACCACCGACTTTGCCACTGCTACTGGCCTGCATCCTACCTGAATTGTACACACAGATGCTCATGAGCCTATGAGATGTGCAGAGCATGTTGCACGTATGAGCATATTACACATGGACTGCAGGCAAAAAGCAGCACCAGTGCACAAGCCAGGCAAGATGCTGATGATGAAATGCCTCTGCCTCCTCCTGCACGACCAGCCAGCAGGCCACCTCTGCCACCATCATTGCCTTCGCAAGCAAGAGCCAGACCTGATGCTGCTGACGATGACGACCTGCCCTCTTTTCAAGCTCCAGATGAAGACACAATCAGGTATGCCTGTCCTTGTTCTGTCTCATGCATCAAGTCTGCTTGTGTCAGTGCAATTCTCTAGCATGGAAGTACTTGCAAATGCAGCATTGCTTGATGCACCTGTGTCATCTTCTTGGTGCCTTTGAGTACAACCATGTGAATGCACTGTGCCTGACATGCAGGAAGATCAAGGAGCGGCGTGCTCGATTGCAGCATGTGCACATGGCGCCCGACTACATACCTGTGGCAGGTGCAGCCATGGACACGCTGCGAAATGATGTCAAAGCTGAGTCTGGCTCAGGCTCAGACTCTGAGCCAGACGCTGGGGATCAGCTGCGGATGAGCTTCTTAGGCGACACAAAAAAGCGGGGTAAGGCTGCGCCCGGGGTGTTCGCACAAGTTGCAG
>JAABUK010003995.1_pt1 | contig 24471 bp, 20 predicted proteins | sample 5559141 | NCBI WGS metagenome assembly JAABUK01 (sample SAMN10711869, study PRJNA513367) | rock metagenome | isolation source: Antarctica rocks | place: Antarctica: Victoria Land, Pudding Butte nord | collected 2016-01-03 | reverse complement strand
TGTTGAGATCATGTCTAGAATCTAATCACACTGCAGCGAGATAGTGCGTAGCTGAATAGAATGTTTGATCAATAGAGATAGCTATAACTAGAATATTAAGAATACAGAAGAAATCAAAGAGAGTTTCAAGCTGTATTTATAGTAGGGCAAAACAAAGAGAGCGAAGCAGGTTTGCTCGAGTATCGAAAGCGCTAGAATAGAGTATCGAGGCTGAGGTTTAACATGAGTCAAAACCCTCAGAGCTTATTGACTAGAAAACTCTATTCAATCTCAACACACTCGTAACATTAATTCACAACACTTTTACACAGATGTTAAAGCATTGAAAACATCATTGTTATACTATCAGTTATCAAAAGACATAATAATGTTACAAAGACTTAAAAATGATTAACATCAACAATCTTGCATTAACTTTGTTTATGCTCATTAGCATGATCAATTCACGATATTTCTAGACTGATCATTAAGTTGAGTTTCGAGTTGATATTTTGAACTCGAATCAAGATCGAGTCGAGTTGCTCACATTTTCAACTCGATTCGAGTCGAATTGCTCATATTTTCAATTTGACGCGATTTGACCCGACTGAGAATTGAATCAACTCGACTCGACCCGTCAAGGACTCGAGCTTGACGTCAAGAGAGCTAAATATAGAAATTTTTCCGGCTTTTGCATTACCTTTTTGCATTACCTTTTTGGTAGGAAGCCATGAAGGGGAAACATGAAGGCCCTTTGATAGAGAGTCATAAAGGGAAACATAAAGGGGAACATAAAGGGGAACATGGAGGTTGTTTGGTAGGAAATCATGACGGGAAACATAAAGGGGAACATGAAGGTCGTTTGGTAGGAAACCATGACGGGGAACATAAAGGGGAACATGAAGGTCGTTTGGTAAGGGGTCATGAAGGGGAACATGAAGGGAAACATGGCGGGGAACATGAAGAGGAACATGGAGGGGAACATGGAGGCCGTTTGGTAGGGGGCCATGACGGGGAAACATGAAGGCCGTTTGGTAGGGGGCCATGACGGGGAACATAAAGGGGAACATGGAGGGGAACATGAAGGGAAACATGGAGGGGAACATGACGGGGAAACATGAAGGCCGTTTGACTTTGGTAGGGAGTCATGACGGGAAAACATGGTAGGAAGCCATGAAGGGGAACCATGTAGGCTGTTCAACCAAGCTATTTACACCTATCTAATATCTTGTCGGGTCGGGTCGGGTTTTCGGGTCGGGTTGTCGGGTCAAGCTTCTCAACCCGACCCGAGTGCTCGGGTTCAACTTCTCAACCCGACTCGACACTTTTCCAAAAAAATTCCAACCCGACCCGACGCGATCAGTCTAGATATTTCTACATAAATGTTAAAATGCTGAAGAAGATATTACTACATTGTCAGTTGCAAGAAGACAATATGATGTTATGAAGATTCAAAAATTAAGTCTTTAAAAAGAAATGCAGTTGTGAGTAGACTGATCGCGTCGAGTCGGATCATCGAGGTCGGGCTGAGTTCTCAGCTCGCCAAGACTCGATTCGGGTCAGGATTCTTGGCTCGAGTATTCAGGCCGGATCAGAAGATTCGACTCGAGTAATTGGGCCGGGTTAGAGGGTTGAAACCGAGTATCGACCCGGAATTCCCGACCCGGCCCGCCAAGACATGAAGGTAGGTAGATAGATATTCTATTATGGCTCCCTATTATGACTTTCTACCATAGCTCTCTACCAAATAGCCTCCATGACTTCCCTTCATGACTCCCCTTCATGGCTCCCTATCAAACGGCCTCCATGTTTCCCTACCATGTTTCCCTACCATAGCTTCCTACCATAGCTTCCTACCATGGCTTCCTACCATGGCTTCCCTTCATGGCTCCCCTTCATGACTTTCTATCAAACAGCCTTCATGTTTCCCCGCCATGGCTCCCTACCAAATAGTCTTCATGTTCCCCTTCATGACTTCCTATCAAAAAGGTAATGCAAAAAGGTAATGCAAAAGCAAAAAACCGGAAAATTTTTCTATATTTAGCCCTCTTGATGTCATATTCGATTGCTTGGCGAGTCGGGTCGGAAACCCGGATCGAACCCTGACTCGAGGTCGATACTCGAGTAATCGAGCCGGGTCAGAATGTAGGTATGAAAACTCGGCCCGACGATCAGTCTAGTTGTGAGAATGCATCTCATTGACTATGAATGATGCATGTCTGCGAGACTAGCTTGCGAGATTAGATCAAAGAAATTAATGAGTGAATAGAAATAATGACTTGACAAAAGATGAAAACTCTGCAAGCTTTTACTTTCATTTCTTAGCAATTAGTTCTATCATCAATAAAGTGCTATCTTATTATCTTTTACTATGCAGTTTCATGTATAGAAATCTCATTATTGTTACGATTCTAGCCTTCGCTCAGCCTTCGCCCCAGCCTTCGCCCCAGCCTTCGCCTAGCCTTCGCCTAGTTCCGTCCTGATCGGGCCTAGCACAGGGCTAGGGCGCACACATATAGCAGCGAGTTCTTTCCTGTAGATACTTTCCTTTCTTAGTATTTATCTATTAGTTATATTACACTTCTATGACTCGCTCTAGGCCGGCCCCTAACAATTATCTCACAGTTAATTAACATTGTTGAAATATGATTGTTATTGTTCTAAAAAGTAGAATTACAAAGAAAGAAAGAAGTGAAAAGAAGTAAATACTCTGAATTCTTTGAATTTTCTAGCATCAATCTTCGACTGAAAGCGAAGATTACTAATCATAGAGATAACAGTACTGTTTTCAAGTCATGTAGAAAGCATTGTTTGAAGCACTGTTTGATTCATGTTATGCATTCATAATTTGAAGCATGTAGAAAGTTTGATAGAGAATTTGATAGAAAATTTGATAGAAAATTTGATAAAGTGTTTGATCGAGAGTTTGATAGAGAATTTGATAGAGAATTTGGTAGAAAGTTTGATATTGAGTCATGAAGAATGCGTTCTATTGAGCTAATTAACATGTGCTATGAAGCATGTATGAAGCATATCATGAAGTAGATCATGAAGCGAATGACGCGTGTTTGAACACGTCGCATGAAGCATGTTTTGAAGCGAGCAAGCTGATGAGTAGACTAACGAGTAGGCTAACGAGTAGGCTAACGAGTAGGTAGAGTGGTAAGTAGAATGATGAGCATGTAGGGTGATGAGTAGAATGATGAGCATGTAGAATGATGAGTAGGGTGGTAAGCATGTAGGATGGTGAGCATGTAGGATGACGAGTAGGATGGTGAGCATGTAGGGTGGTGAGCATGTAGGGTGACGAGTAGGGTGGTGAGCATGTAGGGTGGTGAGTAGGGTGGTGAGCATGTAGGATGGCGAGTAGGATGGTGAGCATGTAGGGTGGTGAGTAGGGTGGTGAGCATGTAGGATGGCGAGTAGATAGGGTGGTGAGTAGGGTGATGAGCATGTAGAATGCAAAGGACGAAGATTTTGTCAATCTGGCTGTTAGCCATTTAATTATCTATGCGCAACGGTAAATGATGCAATTTACCAGCTATTAGATTTAACTGCGAGGTTAATGACGTAATTAAGTGGTGTTTGGTTGAACCTTTGATCTAATCAGCTGCCAACGATGCCAACGATGCCAACGTGGTGATTAGCTGCGTGTGGTTGACTAATTAGCACTCGAGGATTTGTCGATGTTGACAGAAGATGAAAACTCTGTCAGCTTTTACATTTGTTTCTTAGCAATTAGTTCTATCATCAATAGAATGCTATCTTATTATCTTTTACTACGCAGTTTCACGCAAAGAGATCTTGTCGTCTCACATTGCAATCATGAACGCAAAAATCTAAAATCTAAAATCTAAATTTCAATTTTCGATTTTTGATTTTCGATTTTCGAAATGGTCTGTCGTAGTGAAACTCATCGCTCAGTCACTTCTTCTCTGTTTCTCAATTATTCATGATCAAGTTTTCACAATCAATTCTTCACAATTGATCTTACAGCTGGTCGAATGCGCAGAGTTGACATTTGCATTGCAAACTAGTTCCTTACATACAGTTTCGCCGTCATGCTTGCCTCATTTCAAGAGATGGAGAAGGCATAGCGGCTGAACTCGTCATCATCCTGCAAAAAATCCCTTTCTTCCTCGGACAAAGTCATCACAAATTCAATGCCGCCATGCTGTTTGCGCGGAATCACAAAGCACGTTCGGTACCCGCGATTGCACATCCCCATCATTGGACGGAATGCTTCTGGCCTTCCGCCGTTGGCAAACACGTGCTCTCCGAAGCAAGTGTCGTTGAATGGCAGCACCATCGGCGACAAGATGCCCACGGATGGCGACTGCGTTGACAGGCGCGAAGCGCGTATCTGCACATGGCGGTTGTCATACTCTGGGATAGACCGCAACAGACCGTAGGCTTCCAGCAGAGCATTCTCGTGGGCTTGTCTCGTGGCGTTCGTGCGGATCATCTTGGCCACCCATGGAATGCTCGTCTCTGGAGAGATCAGAGTGCGCAACGGAAGAGTCAATATGTGCTCGAAGTTCAGATTGCCGAGATAGTTGGCAGGCAGAAGATGCGAGAGATCTGGCCGTGCATCGAAGGGGATGGCAAGCGTCGCTGTTTCGCCCAAGTCTGCTTTCTGTTGTGCTCTTACAGCTGTCCAGGCTCTAAGGATGCTCTTCCAGATGAAAGCACAGATGACATCGTTCCCGGAAACGTCGGTAGCATTGTGTACTGAAGCAAGTTCTTTACGGAGTTCCGTGTACATAGGCTGTGGCATGTAGAAAATGCTGGGCTTCATATCAGACTCCTGGTAATTATCATGGCTTGTACCAAGTGTAACATTAGTTTCAGCGCTGTCATCGAGCTGAGCTTCATTTTCGCTTGCCCCGTCACATCCATCAATCCCGACGAGGTGCTGCGAATGTGAGGCTTGGTTTTTATCGAAGAATTCAAGCAACTTGGACGGATCTCTCGCTTCAGCCAAGACAGTGTCTAAGGCAACCCGATCGACGCCTCCTGCGGGAAGTGGCAGAAGTGATTGATTTCCGTTTGCCGTCTTGTCCTCGCGCTCACGCAAGAGGCTGCTACAGTGGTCCGCCCACAATCTGGTTACACTGAGCATTGCAGTTCCATCCGAAGCCGGCGGTGCGATGGACAAAACCAGGAGGCAGCCCCCGGGAACGAAATTTGCCTGCGCTGCAAATACTTCCGCTCCTGACTCGAAGTCTGGTTCGAACGGTGATGTCCAAAGCAAGGCCTCATCATCGAAAACGTCCAAGGGAAAGCCAGCCTCACGCAGCTCAGCGAATGACGTAGACTTTGGGAGCTCATTGAAGCGTAATCGGATTTCAGAAGTCTGAGAGGATCCTCGGCCTTGATCTATGGAATTGTAGCGTATCTCTAGCTGACCTGGTCGCCACCCGGGCGAGTCTCGTGATTGTAAGTACACCCGGCCATTGAGCCACGGTGCCTGGAGGATCGTCTGGCGTAGACCTTCACAGAGGCAGGTAAATGCATCTTTAGGGTCGATGTCTTGCTTCAAGCCAAGATATATGATGCTCTGAGGAATGTTGCAGGGCGCGATGTGGTCCAGAGGGCCGAGCGGGATATACAGCGTGTCAGTTGCTGAAGCCATGGCCCGCAAATATCCAGGCCATTTGAAGGAGTCGAAGGCATCGACGGTCATCAACCGGTTGTCGGAATATTGTGACAACCATATTAGGCAATGAACATCTCGTTTGTTTTTTTCACGTTCCGAAGGTCGGATATTTCTGCATTCAAGAGATCCGCGGGAATCGCGGGCACGGCGGGGTGCGACCCTTTGAAGCGGCAGTCTGCTGCAGGCTCCTGCAGGCTCCTGCAGCGCCCTTTACTAATCTATCCCTACGGAGTACAGAGGTGAAATCCGATCTACTTGTTTTAGCTTCGCAAGTCTTAGCAAATGAATGAATGAACGAACTCATTACGCCCAACTGCCTGATTAGGCTAGTTCTAATACCAAATACGAAGACCGAGCTAGTATCTAAGGACAGAAATCTTTAAATCCTCCCTCGTCGGCGAGGTATTTGACATGGGGGTAAAACTGCTATTCTATTCTGATTCTACTAGATTATTGTACCTCCGCATACGCTGGTTCTAGTCACCGTCATAGTCAATGCAAAAGGCACATTTGCGGGTATTCAGAGACCGCAAGTCCTTTCTTCAGAAGTCATACAATGCTTGCAGCTGCTTTCCCTTTTCAGCCGCATCCTTTGCCATGGAGATTATGGTCGAAACTTCCGACCTCTTGAACGGTATATCATGACCTCCATCATGCCGATACAGTTGGGTTAACGAAGGAGTATACAGTCCCTCTGCCATACGCGACTGTTCTGCCATAGCATATACATCCTTCTCCCCCGAAACGTGCACAGTGGGGATGCGGATACGCTCCTTGTATATTTGCGGATGTAACAGGCGTGGAACATTCCCTGCCTGCGCCTCAAACGAGAGGAAGTCGAGACGGGTGTTTGGCAGAATGTTTCCGACGCTTGAGTGCATCGACAAGACGACTTTCAGATATTCGGCGAAGACGCGCTCGTCCTCCGAGTCTAGCAGCGAAGCAAAGTCGCCATCTGGGAACTCTGTGCGGAAATCTGAGTGGTCGTCATCAAGGATGCGGTCGACAAGGCTCTCATAACAATGGTCGTCGGGTGAGGCGATGAAAATGGGCGAAAAGAATAAGGCGAAGCAGAAAGGCGGCTTGGTGTCTGGGTTTTTGCGTTGCTGGTCAAGGATGTAGCTCACGGCCATTGCAGATCCAAGGCTGAACCCCAGAACGCCGTCGAAAGGGCCTTTTTGCTTGATGAAGATGTCTATCCGATGAAGCGCCTCTCGCATTTCCTGCGGAGAAAAACCCGTGGCGTAAGACTGAAAAGGCCCAGATTCCCAAGCTGGAACCGCTGTAAAAAGTCAGGCTAGGAGATATGTCTGTGCATAGGTGTGAAAGCATACCGGGTCCTCTTCCACACGGTATTGCTCCGTCAAAAAATACAAATTGATAGCCTGCGCCAAAGCTCTTGATAAATGGTGCCAATTGAGCCTTCAGCATGACGCCGGACGCGCCCAGTCCGTGCAGAGCTAGAATCTTCATGACACCTAGTACGATACTCCATAGAAGAATGATGTTGACGACAAGAGATCCGAGAAATACAGATGATCGTGAACGACTGACGATCCTAAAATGTGGGCGCCAGGTCACCCAGCACTCTGCGAGAACCGCTGTACCTACAGAGCCGAGCGATGAAATGCACGATGCCCCTTCCATTGGGTTCCGGAACTTCAGCTCGGATTTTTCCTAATCTGGCAGTCGAATTTTCGCTTCTGAACCTTACACGCTACATTTAATACAGTGTAACAGTAATCATCAGCTTCGCTTGCAGGCCTCCTCAAAACCGCCGTGGCTTTTGATTGCTCTTTATCAAATCCAGATCGTGTCAGATTATTCTGTGAAAAACTGATCGCTCAATTCTAAGCGTTGCAACATAACTCAGCCTCTGAAGATTGCAACGAAACACCTTCCGCACCATGGGAATCTCGTATGGCATGGTAGCTGGAGTGCTTCTCTTATGCTATATAGTATGGAGAATCTCTTCCAACTCGGGCCCACGTCTTCCCAAAGGTCTCCCAATCATTGGTGCACGCAAAGGCGACTGGTTTCCCTTTTGGCAGGCGACACTGCGAAACTCGCTCGACGTAAAGAAGGCAGCAATGGATGGATACAAGCAATACCCTAACCAGGCGGCAATTCTACCTGTCGCCGGTCCTGGAGGAGCCAGCTTCATCGTCTTGCCTGCCTCCGAGACCCAATTCGTCACCGAGCAGCCAGACTCAGTCCTCAATCTCCGCGCCGTTATTATCAAGGGACTTCTCTACAGATACACAGTAGCAGACCAGTTCATCGTTTCTAATGCGGCGCACCAACATATCATCACAACCACGCTGACAAATCAAATTGGCAATATGTTGTCTGCGTTGAACGACGAGACGGCATTCTGCTTCGAGCAGATTTGGGGCACCGACACCGAGACCTTCCGCGACGTAGGTGTATGGGACACTCTCGGTCGCGTTGTGGGCGGCGTCACGAACCGTGCCTTTGTTGGGCTTCCCTATTCCCGCGATCCGGCACTGCTCAGCGCTGGCCTTAACTTCGCTCGATGTCTACCTCTGAGCGCAAGATTTTTAAGCTTCGTATGGGAGCCTTTGCGTCCATTGGCTTCGCCATTCTTCACCTTGCCGAATCGTATCTTAGAGCGCCGCTTCACCAATATTTTACTACCAGAGATCGATCGTCGTCTTCGGCATCGCTTTGACCATATGAATAACGACAAGGAGAAGTACGTTGCGGACAAGAATGACTTCTTGCAGTGGAGCATTGAGCAAGCCATTGCGAGCGGTGATCCGCGTATGTGGAAGCCCAGGACACTAGCAGGCCGAGTTCTTCTGCTGAACCTAGTGTCCATCCATACCTCATCCCTGACAGTTACAAATCTCGTCCTGGACCTCATCTCGTCGAAGGCTGAGACTCTCGATGAACTTCGCAATGAGATCACTAGCGTCTTAGCGGAGACGCAGGGTGTTTGGACCAAGACCGCAATGTACAAGATGGAGAAACTCGATTCTGTATTCCGTGAGAGCGCACGTCTCAACACTCTGACAGCAGTTGCTCTGCGGCGGGTGGTCGTAGCAAAGGACGGGTTAACGACTCCTTCGGGAGTTCATATTCCCTTCGGTAACTTCTGTGCAGTTCCCAGCCTCGCGGTGTTGACAGACGCTAAGAAATACTCATCGCCGGAAAGCTTTGACCCGTTCCGGTTCGTCGATCTACGACGAGAGGTCAACAGCGGCGAGAGGCTTCCTGATCACGTGGAGCGATCACGCATGTCATTTCCCGCTACCAGCAACGATTATCTAGCATTCGGCAATGGACGGCAAGCCTGTCCTGGTCGCTTCTTCGCTGCTGCTGAGCTGAAGCTTATGTTGGCTTATGTTTTATTGCATTATGACTTCGAGATGCTGCCGAAGAGGCCGTCCGATACTTGGGTGGGGATTTTGCGCATTCCCTCACCCAGCGCCAAAATACGAGTAAAGCGGAGGAAGCCATCGGAAGTTCCAGTGTTTCGATTCCCAACACACGATGTGGATTGGACATAATCGTCTTGCGACAACGTGTCGTTTAGGGGAAGTGAGTTCTACGCTCAAAGACAAGCGCTAATGTTGGTGTCGATGTTCGGGATCTATAGAAGTAGATATTGTAATATCTCAACTGAAATTGACCCGTTAGCTGACCTGCATCCCTGCCATGAACTTTTGTGCGTCCGTAACGGTGTGAACGCGTTTCTTCTGAATGGTTTATCGTGGTGTGCGAGGTATATGATATTCCGGTCCGTGTTTGGGTGTTAATGAGTCTGGTGATGCCAAGGTAGAAGGGATATGCTTCGGTGGTGGCCTTTTAGCTATCGGGTTGAGACGAGTAGCGTGTCGTACTTTCCTTCCTTTGAGTCGCCGATCCCACCCAATTGCTGAATTTCCAGCATGAAGCTGTTCTTGAGACCGGCATTGAGTTATGATTGGTTTTGCTAACGGTCTGCTTAAAGTGGGATATGCTTTGACGATAAGAGAATCTGGTGGGGTCGTGGTTAATGATGTGGCGGATGCAGAGGCGACGAATGAATTTCTGGTAGAATTCATAGCTTCTTGCTGTTGCCGGCGAGTTTGATGTGACTTGGAGGCGTTGAACGATTGGTTTTGTTATGTCATGAGAAAGGAAAAGTATTGTTATCTTGGTCGTGCCTGCTTTGGAGAGTTGAAGATGGAAGCTTCCTGGGCGTTTTCGAGTATGACGTTGTAGAGCAATACCCAGTTACTTTTTGCCTGATATACTGATCGATGAGTTCTACCAAATCTATATTTTATGTAAGCACACAGTCTTTCCATTGGAACCTCTGCATCCTCAGCACCTGTTCCTCCATCACATCATACAAATAACACTCTTCGACAAGCTTGTAGCTTCCGTCGTCCTGCGTTCTCAAAACATACGGTACAGTGGCCTCATCCGAAACACAGATTATATCTTCGGATCGGGCTTCATCATCAACTCAGCCCACATATCCTTTCCCACTCACAAATAAACGCTTCTCAACCGTCAAGAACATGAAGATGAAATTGTGCTGTCACACCTTCTGCAAATCGCGAGCATGCTTCTTCCTCGCTGTCGTATTGAGAATCTGCGTTGCGTTATAGAGGTTAATGATTTGAGCGTAAGCGGCTAGGAAGTTCTCTCATTGATGCTGGTGCGTGGTACTGGATGCTGCGAAGTCACATGACATGATATTGTGCCAAATTTCTTTGAGATTCTCGCCTGTAGGGTAGGGATTCGCATCTCGAGCGAGTATCTCGCATTTCGTGAACATTTCGCCTGCTTGGTGTATCTGCAGGAGATGGCCCTCTTTGATGAGAAGCATGTCAGAGGGTATCTCGGCTTCGAAGGTATGGTGGGTGAGGGTTTTGGTGTTGTCGAAGGTAAACCCGCGAAGTGTCAATCTGAGGTTCGCCGAGATCTTATGTTTGTAAGACGCTGGAGGGTATGACCAGCCCGCTTTGTAATGATTGAGTTGATCATGAAGTGAAGGTGAGTGATTGAGAGGTACATAACTCCAGTCAATCACCCAAGAGGGAAGAGTCAACCTCCCCGAGTGTCTACTCATTCCCGCGTGGAACAAAATTGTGAAAAGAGCTCAGATTCTTCACTGAAGAAAGTGAAAACTGAATGAAAATTTGATGCATGGACTTGTCGGGTGTTGATACGCTTGATCTAGCTCATGATGCACAGGATGAAGCCCGACGATGGCCTGTCAAGGGGATGTCAGTCACTAGAAGCTACTTCTCTCTAGAGCGGCCATGCTCCCTTTCAAAGACAGAAAGAGCTTTTGTGATTCAATCGAATATGCATCCACCTTCAGCTTCTATCACCAACAGTTCTTTTTCTCGCCCTTCACCTTCCTTATCCATACCACCACCATCCCAAGCCCCGAGATTTTCATACTCGTATAACCTTTATCGCCTCGTTCTAGTATTCACCCCTGTCCTAACATTTCACCCCCACCCTAGTCTCTCAAACAGCCAGCGTTCTTTTTCGACCGAGTCGGGTTTGTTGCTTCAAGGGGGAGAAGGGGAGAAGAAGAGGGGGTGGTGAGCGGTTGGGAGGGAAGGGAGAGGCTTGAATTAAAGAGGAAGGATGGTGGGTTAGGGGAAGGCGGCAAAACCTCGAAGGTGTCGAGTAATCCGTCATGTTTGCGACGGTGCAGATGGTCTTGGCGGTTGGCGGTGTTGGCATGGGAGCAGTGATGGGATAGTAACAAAACACTGTATCAACCTTTCCAAAACCCCGTGTTCGTGACTCGTTTTTTGGTGGGAGAGTGGAGAGTTGGGATTGAGGTTCAGGTATGATACTTCAAGGCACGTGGCCTTGGTGGGAAGGAGAGTGGATAAAGTGCGAGGGTTCCGGAATGGATGGGGGGCCGTGTGAATGAACTGCAGCCTTGTGCAAGAGTACGAGAGAACCCGGATGGATATAGCTGGCTTGGATGCTCAAAGGAGGTTAGGTGGTAGAAAGGCACGAGGGGCAGTTAGCTGTGTAGATTGTGGTGTAAATATCCGCAGCCTATGGGTTGTTTTTGTTTGGTTCCTTCCTTCCTTCCCTACCTCACATCACATCAAGAACGCAGTTCTGTGGCTACAGTATGTTGGGATAAGACGGGGGAGATGCGCGATATGCTCTTCTTGAACTGGCAGAAATGGGTGATGAGGTGAGGGATCATTCGGGCTTGTGTTTGGGGCTGGGGCTTTTAGATGGTTTGGGGATGGAGTATGGTGTAAGGTGTGAGCGGGAGTGTGAGCGTGGCTGGCATTTGAGAGTGGGTAGGCGGTATACTGGAGTGTGGATCCGATTGCGTCATCCCTGACGTATACCTTACCGAGTCTAGCGATGTTCTCCACAACAATAGACAGTCAAGCAGAACGAATGAGCAGCCAGCGCAGAATCTCAGCCATGCACTCATGCAATACATCGACAGCGTTGTGAGTTACGCCATTATTGAGCATGCCAAGTTGCTGTTCTGATGTGAGAAACTCCTGTGATGTTGAAGTTGAGGTATTGGACCAAAGGAGTGGTGTGGAGGGGTTTATGGCAGGTTGAGATATGTTTTAATGATGCGGGTTCTTCGTATTTGAAGAGCCAATGGAGATGATTATTTGGTTGATGTAAATCAACAGAGACTGGCAGCAAGAGGTACGTCCCCAGATGCACCGACAACTATCGTGAACTGCTTCGTCTTGTGTCGTACTGAGCGCAAGTTGGAAGTAGAAGCACGCCGTGCACTTCGCAGTGCTGGTGGTCGGCTTACGAAGTGCTTGCAGAGCTCGGGGTTGGAAGATCGAGAGTTCAGCTGGACTTCATTGTGATCTCTGTGAGGGATGGTTGTAAATGGGTGACGATGAATTTCAGGGTTTAGTTTGACGCAGTGATGCAGCAGTGCATACGACATGCCTATATCCTTGATATAAGGCTTCTAGCTGGCGGAAGCTGTCCGTCTTGGCGACACCGTATGGCCCCGGTGTGGGTCGTTGCGTCGCCCGCAAAAAGTCTAGGGTCAAGCCCTACATTGGTACAATACCAAAGAAATTGCGCAGAGAAAATTCGGTTGCGAACCTATATCTAGGCATATAAGGGCTCAAGCCCCCGAATCGACCATGATACGCCTACTGGACACAACCACTCACTCCATCGCCTCCTACCTCGATCCACCCTCCTACGCCATTATCTCCCATGTCTGGCTCCCCCCCGAAATCATCCACACCGACATTATCGACCCATCCATCCCGCTCTCCACATTCACCAACCCCTCTCACCCCAAATGCATCAGTGCCGCAAAAATCCTCAACTCATGCAATACCCTCGTCCGTCTCTACAAGGGCAGGGTCAAGCACCTCTGGCTTGACACAATATGTATTGATAAGAGGGACCTAACAGAACTGTCGACAGCGATAAATTCAATGTACAAGTGGTATAGGTATGCGGAGGTCTGTTTCGTGTATTTGGCGGATTATCCCTCCCCTTCCGTCCGCGACTTCACGCACTCCAAATGGTTTACGAGAGGCTGGACACTGCAGGAACTCATCGCCCCCAAGTCGGTCCTCTTCTTCGACGCATCCTGGAACCAGATTGGCGATAGTGATACTTTGCAATCCGACCTCACGGCACGGACGAGCATCCCGGCGAATTTCCTGCTCGGGAGCGGGAACGTGGGACGGGCGAGTGTGAGCTGCCGGATGTCGTGGGCCGCGGGAAGGACAGTGACTGTTGAGGAGGATATTGCGTATTGTCTGCTCGGTCTTTTTGGCGTCAATATGCCGCTGCTGTATGGAGAGGGGGCGGAGAGGGCGTTTCGAAGGTTGCAGGAGGAGATTATGCGGTATAGTGATGATCATTCGTTGTTCGCGTGGAAGAGCCTACATGCGGGCTCATATATTCGTGAACCGCGTGGGGTCGATGTATCATCATCGGGGTCAGGGTTGTTGGCAGCCTCACCCGACTACTTCGCCAGCACGGGAGAATTCATGTACACGCCAAGTCGGGAGAACAATCGCCCCTTTGCGGTAACGAACAAGGGCATCTCCATTAATCTCTATCTTCAGCGGTATGGGCATGAGGGACTGTATGTGGCGAGTATAGAGTGTAAGCATGGGCCGAGTCACTATTTGGGTATTTTTCTTAGATGTATTGATGAGGAGCTGCAGCAGTTTAGCAGAGCGAGGCCAGAGGAGTTGGTTAGAGTGGTGGCCGCGGGGAAAGGGCAGTTGAGGGGGATTTATGTCAAGTCGCCGGACGATCTCTCTTTCTGCAGAACAGCATGAATTCTAAGCTGTGCTTTGTTGGGATGGAAGGCATCCGATTGCTGAGCTCTGCAGGCAACATTTGCCTGGACAAACGTACCACAAGAACTATGACACAGTTCATGATCTTTTGTAGTCCACATGTTGCTTCAAGAACTTAAAAGTCCATCTTATCTTTCAACCACTTTTTTCAGTGCCTCTTCATGTCGCTTCATGCTTCCGCCCCATATTGCGACTGCACATACGCCGCATTTCCCGGCCTCTGGTCATGTTGTATGACCGCCAGTTTCCACCTGCACCCACTACATCGATGCTCGGTATCATACCCCATCTTCATACAGTCCGGTATCAGACCGCATATACCAAGCAGCGGGAAGCTGCCCATCGCGTACGAAAACCTTAGCTGCCTATTCGTTATCAACGACAAACCCATCATCAGCGAACATCCAACATGGAACAACGGAGTTGCAATCTCCGGGAGCAAAGTGTGATTTAGATACGCACCGAGTTGTTTCGCTGGCAACGCGGTTGACGATTGTCTCCGTCCGCTTCCGGCAGTTGGGGCAGTCGACGAAATCGGGCTCGAACCCTAGCCCATCCGCCGGCCTCACTAGACCCGCATTGCCGACTTCGCGCATGGGTGACGGGGAGGTGTATGCCAAGTGCGTGTTTGCAGCGGGTGACTTGGTGGAAGGAGCGTCGTCGCCGCCGACTTCGCGGAGTTTGGTGGGCGCTGGCGTTGTCGTGTTTCTTGATGCATTGGTACCGTACCGTTGGCCCTGGCCCTGGACCTGCCCGAGCTGGTACGCGAGGGCTTTGTCTAGCATGATGTGGTGGTGGTTGTGCGCTGCGAGAAGGGATGAGAATGGACGTAGGCGGATTTCGTCAGCTCATCGCGGTTGGAGCTATCATGGGGGTGGAGGAGGAATATGCCGTTGCCCCCAATGCAACACAGAACTCGGTCATACCCCTGAGTCGACCACCCCATACCTTACTCGTATGCACGAGGTTTCCGCGCACACAGGGTCCGCGTACGCTAACTACGACTGATTATCTTAGTGCCCTTTTTGGAACGCTAAACCCGATACAATCTATAACTAGATTAGAGTGGAAACCCAGTGGGCGTGAAAACCCTGTGCATACGAGTAGGGCTACTAGCGCAAACCCTTTTTTTTGGCAGCCAACTTCTTTGTTTACTCAACATCATCACGCACGCAACAACAACGTACTATTTCTCTCACTCACTCACTCCATGCAAGATTTTTCAATCAGTTCATTTCTCAAAACTCAGCAAGCGAATACTAGCTCGTTTTGCTGATCAGACTCGTCTTTTACCCGGACAAACTACACAATCGAGTGCGCCCTCTATTCTCGCGCATCATGACGCAAATGCGTTCTCTTACTGGGATTGCGCGACGTGACGGTGAGATCTAGCAGGATGACGTTGAAGAACATCGACCGCGGGCCTGAGTGTCAAATAGAGGGAAAGCAAAGGCGGTTTTCACAAGGATTTGAAGGTGTTGAGATGCTATATATATATATTCGTGTATCGAGGAAAGAAATATAGCAAGATAAACAAAGAGTTTTAGAAACAAAATTCTATATCCCCGACGTCTCCAGATATCTGTTCAGTAACCGTCATCATCGCCATCCCCCTCATTCACATACGTCTCCTCCTGGTACTCCTCCGCATAGCCCCCCTGGCCATCCTCCTCAACCACATCCGTCTCAACCTCGACATCTCCATACTGGTCCGCCGTTGTCGTTTGATCAACGCTCTCGACGAGATCTCCGTCATCATTATACTCTTGAACCTCGGTCTCGACCTCAACATTTCCATATTCGTCCACGGTTGTCGTCTGATCAACGTTCTCTACTAGTTCTCCATCATCGTTGTAAGATTGGAACTCCGTCTCGTACTGGACCTCTCCATCGTCGTCCACAATGGTCGTTTGTTCAAAGTTCTCAATGAGTTCCCCTTCCTCGTTGTATTCTTGGATCTCGGTCTCCGTGGAAGCCTCAATTATGTTACCGTAATCGTCGTACTGAACCTCTGCACTATATTCTGTGACTTCCACTCCATCCTCCCCTTCAACATAGTATTGTTGAACTTCAACCTCCTCTATGACCTCCCCATCGTATAATTGCTGAACACCAGTCGCTGTATATTCGGGGTTCTCCTCTATAGTGGTGTATTCTACGAGATTCCCAAACGCATCGAATTCGGCTTCTGTCGTTTCATATTCGATGACATTGCCATAGGCGTCCACCTCACGGGTCTCGATTATGTCCACTTCTCCGCTTTGGTAGTATGGTTGCGGGACCTCGTAGCCAGACTGTACGATGTAGCCAGGTCTCTCGTTGTATACTGTGGTGTTTATATCAATATCGCGATTGATTATAGTAGATGAATGTCCCGTTGGATAGTCAGTTGCGGCATCGTAGGCTAACACAGCCCCACCTCCCAAAGCGAAACCACCGGCTAGACCAGCAACGCCAGCGGCGGCAGTATGTGAATGTGTGGGCTGCGAAGGCTGATAGTAGTCGCGATTAAGACCCATTGCTGGCGCTCCCACCGGTGGAGGACTTGTGTATTGCTGGCCGTAATATTGGGCATGCTGTTGGGGCTGAGGAGGGTATTGGACATGCTGTTGGGGCTGCAGAGGGTATTGGGCATACTGTTGAGGCTGCGGAGGGTATTGCGCAAAGTCCATTGATCGAGCACCGGGTGCAGGAGGGCCCCTGGAGGTTCCAGCTGCAGCAGGCTTCGGAGCGGTGGGCTTGGCTGCAGGCTTAGGGGCGGGCTTTTCTTGGCTGCATATACGTCAGGTCGCTTGTAATACCTCAATAAAGACGTAACGTGAAAAGGCTTACTTTATCTTCTTCGATAAACCATCGAACATCAAATTGATTCCTTTTCCGACCCCAACAGCCACTTCCGCCCCAACGGCAGTCATGATTGGGTTATTATTAGCTGGCACTGATTTAGGAGTATCCGTAGGGGCAGACTTGGGAAGGCCAACAGGCGCAGCTTTGGGAGCGCCGGTAGGCACAGATTTGGCGGCGACAGGACCAACTGAATTTGGTGGTTGGATTGGCTGAGGTGGTTTGACAACGTTGGTGGAAGCAGTCGGAGGTTTACCTGTAATTGGTGCGGCATTTGCAAGCTCCTTCAGAGTTTGAGTAGGCCCAGCAATCGGCTTTGCTGCAATTGTTCCTGGTGCGGCGGCCGGTTTTGGAGCCATGCCCGCCTGTAGACTAACTGGGATGGCTTTGCTACCAGTCCCAAAGGCAGCGGCGGGAGCATTTGGGCCTCCGGGCTGTTGAATGACTCTTTTGACAGCCGGTACCACTTTCTTCGGATCTGCTGGAGTTCCACCAGACTTGGCAGGTGGAGCATCTACAAGCGTACCATCAGGCATTCTGATTACCCTCCTGACAACTTTCTTTGGTCCTGGAGCAGCGTTGCCGGGGGCAGCGCCTGGGGTGGCCATTGCGGCTGGCCCTCTAGTGGGCGCACTGGGTGGTGCAGCACTCATTTCTTTCAGCTGTTGGTTGTTTTCGTTTTCTAGGATAGCTTGGATTCGAGGATCCGTGCGATTCGAGTTCGACGTGTCAGCTCCGGCAGCGTGATATGTATTAGGCTGCCCCGTCCGTCAGCTTTCAATTCCAACTTAAGTAAATAGGCTGAAGGGCAAGTACGTACTTGGAAGTGGAAAGAGATGCCTATACAGCTAAAGATTTTTTGAGCAAAAGGATGAAGCACAGGGCAGTTGCAATGGTGAAAACAATAGCGAAGATTGTGTGGGATGAGGGGTTTTTGCACTTATATAGGGCGCTGGACGCCTAATCTCGGATGGCGCACACTCGACGGCCTCAAATCTGCAGTCACAACTCATGAAGAAAGATCAAATGAAACGATAACCACCGACGGCGCGTGTCGAGCCATTGCCTAGCGCCGCAAGCTGAAAAGCAGATGCCAATAATGCATTGCTCCGCCTGTGGTCATTTAATCCAGCCTCACAAGGTTGAAGCATCACTTGGATCAGCCTCCAAAGACCGGCGCCATCATAACGGTCCGCCCCAATAGTCAGCACTTATAGGTGCAAGCCCATAGGCTGGCTCACCGCCATTTGAGACGATTGATAATCATTGTCAGGAGGGGGCTGCGCACAGCTGAGAAAGATTGTTATCGCAAGAGCTGTTTCGAAATTGAGCAACTCGAAGTTGAAAGTTGATGCAAAAATCGCCCCCAACCTTCATGCACAGCGCTAAAGTAAGGTACCTTATGGGCGGCCAATGAAGACTAACAATACTGTTAAAGTAAGGAAACAGTGACTTTACTATCTACTAAGAGTTATTGATAGCGTTACTAGAAAGAATTCGTGTGTTAACCATTGTAAATTGAAATGAACGTATTCAACGATACGGAACAGAAAAGGAACGAGATAATCACGCTTCCGAAAATCTAGTATTTATTCGGATTCAACGATCAAGTCCCACTTCGTTTGAGCTTGCCAGCTCTATTAAATTTCGCTGTTTTAGTCAAATCTTACATGAAGATGATAAAATACATTGAAAGCTGCATCAAGTACACATGCACGTCATGCTGTTGATGTTATTTTATACATTGTGTACAGTTGTTAATTCGCTTAATCGTGAAACTGCTTTCAATATCTGACATGGTTTCCAACAAACGCAATCGTAATCAAAACATGATACGCTGAATTCTCAAATTATCTATTTGAAACGATGACAATCGTGGGTCAACAGGGAAATTGCGGTAAAATAGCTTAGTGAGCGGCCCATAAGGCAGTATGCCCCGAGCCTCGAAGGCGAGAGTAGGAGAAACATTTCTCCAACAAAATAATATCGATCATGTCTGTCGCAAATCTACAGTATCTGTCGTCGTGCCCTCTTCTGTTGCGTTAGTGCCTAAAGGCAACCCTTCCATATGAAGAGGTGGCCATCTGGATAAAAGATCTCGAAGAACGAACATCTCGTAGAAGGTACCTCCAGATGGATATTTGAATCTCTGAGTAGGCAGATCGATTGATGAGTATCCCGTCATACTCGTCTTCGATCAAATATCCGGAGAGCTGGATAAGGAAAATGCTTGGAAGCCTTTCATTGAAACTGTCTTCTCAATCCATCTCACTCGGAGACACACCGGATTCTCACATTAAAGCGTAACGTGTTCTTGTTCAAGGTGCTAATTGTATACACTCGGAGCGAAGGGTCAATCGCTAGGAGGAGAAAGGAGGCTATCCACCAGCTCTCGCTCTATCCGTGCAATACCAATCGTTGGGGGAAAACACCGCTATGCAAGTCTTACATTCCAAGTATATGGGTATCTCAGAAAGAAAAAAAAGGGAAAAAGAAACCAAGCCTTGGCCGATGGCGTTAACCATGACTCATCGATCTTCAAATGTCGTTACTGTCGAAGATCCCGTCATACTCAACCTCGGCAGCGGATGGATCGATGGCAAATGTTTGTGTCTGCTCCGCGGATCTTTGGACGGCGGTGGCGGCGGTGTACGGTCAGGCAATGGAGGCGAAACCCCTCTCTCGCCAGGAAACTTGTCCTTTTGGTTGTTCGGACTATGATCCCTACTGCCCGCCTCCCCGTCCTCCTCCACAACCGGCAGCGTCTGCCCTCCGACACCCCCTTGGATCTCCGCGCTTGTGCTGCGCATCGACGTAATTGTTCTGTCCGGCATAGTTTCTTCATTCGCACCCTGCTGCTCCGTTTTTTGTGCCTGTTTCTCCACTTTTTGTACTACTTTGTCTGTTGATTTCCTGGAGAGTCCAAAGCTCGTTTGCCGGTGTGCGCCGTCGAGGTGTTCCCCGCTTTGCTTTTCGCGCTCCGCTTCTTCCGCGGTCATGGTGTGGCCAGTGATGAATTTGACGAAGCGCTCGCCGTACTCTTCAGGTGGAACGGGGGAGATCTGCGACTTGTTGTTTGACATCCCCTTCCAGAAGTGCTCGACTCGTTTAATGAAGCCGTACTGTATCTTCGTTAGCTTTTTAAGAGCATTTTCATCTACGGGTGAGAGAGACTCACATGTGTCAAGCAGTCAATGATGCCAAGGTAGTAGATCTTGTCACCTGGCTGTCCGTCCTTGTGGCTTGCCCTGAACCCGCCATCATCACTGTAGAAGATAAAGTTCTTTCGCTCTTCTAACAATTCATCCGGCATCTTACTTGTGCTTTTGTCCATTGGCACTGGCTTTTGGGTCTTGATAATTTGACGTAGCTGCCTTGCTTTCCGTGCATTTTCGAGCTTCGAAGGCGTTCGTATGAGCATACTCGCCTCTGGTTCTTCGTTCCCCTCCCCTCCAGGTTGGAAAACTTGGAGGGTCTTATCACGCAGATTCTCCTCGTTACCTTTACTCATATCGTGTATTCCGACTAAAAGGGAGTAGTCCATAATCTTGAGCTTTTGCAAGAGGACTACATCTTGTTTTATCTGTTCAACAAAGATAAACTTTTTGTCTGGGCCAAACTCGAAACGGTAGTCCCTACGCAGCCAGTTCAAATCCTTCAGGGTAGCTCTTGGATTACGCTCAAGGTCTTCCTCCTTGAAGTCTCTCCCGATCGTCGAGCCTTTAAGGTCAAATGTTTGGTGTATGTCTCGATGTGGAGGAAACAGGTTATTCATTATGACAAAGTGGACTTTCCTGCCATAAGGCATCTTGACCCGATGAAGGCCATAGAATTGGGATAAGAGGGTGTTGGGGTTACGTTCGATATGGGCGTAGTAATCCCGTAATATTTTCCTTAGTAGTTTGTGCTCGGCATGATGGATTGTCTTAATAATGTATTTATAGTCTCGTGAAAAATAGAAAAAGCTTCCACTTTTTCCAGGGGATCCGAGTTCAGAAAGGATATACTTGCTTGTCAAGGACATCAAGTAGTCTGCAGGATCCAGGTGGAACTTTGCCCTGAGATGGCGGAATACCCATGGCGCGTAATCTTTGAATTTGAAATCATACTTGGCAGATGGAGTCAATTCATTTCCAGTGCTTACGGATAATTAGCAACGGACCCTAGGAAGCGTATAACAACACTCACATATCGAAGGAGAACTTATGTCTCGCGTCAAAGTCCGCATCTGTCAATTCTCGGTTCATCTTGGCATTGGTCCTCGAGACAGTGAAACGTATGCCAGTTAGCATATTATAAGCAGTAACCCAGTTGACATGGTTCATGTCAACCTTGGTTCCGACCATCACCCTGTCATCCTCTTCCTCCTCTTTCTTTTTCCTTCTGCTTGATCTCTTTTGTCGAATTGTTTCCGTCCATCTTGCCATATCACCGTCAGGTGGAACATCGTCTAAATACAAGTCGGAGTGTATTGACCGCGTGTTTCGCCGAACCAAGTTTATGGAGGCCCGGCCTCCAGCATAAGTAGGAGATAATCGTTCGCTGTCGGTAAATGCGTCGTCAAGAGCATTGGTAGGTGACGTAAAGTCGCGAGAAGTTCGGCTGGTCGATAGCCTTGGTACTTGTAGAGTGTGACGGTGCTGCAAGTTGGGCGCTCGTAGATGTAAAGAAGTGGATGAACTTGAGCCATATACGGGACTTGAGTTTGGATGAGTCGAAGGAGAGGAATATCTATTCGTGGCTGCTAGGTCTTTTTGAGTTGGTGGTGTCTGTTCGGCGTTTAGCCCGGCTACTGCTTGCTGTTGATTTATACCGTTTAGACTAGTGTTGTGGATTGGGGGCGCGGAAGCTGAATGAGCCCTCGCATGCCCAGAACAATGGCTGTTCCCAAGTTGCCCGGTCTCTGCTGGCTTCGATCCAGGATCTGGGGCAGTATTGCCCTTCGTCTGCGGCCGAGGAAGCGCGTGATCCAATGCACGGTGTTTCACTAAGCCATTAACAGGCCCGGGACTCTGTCCCCCAGCCTCCACAAGACCTCCAGATCCACTTTTCATCGAGTGATTGCTCCCACTCCTTGAAGGTGCCCTTTCCCTGCTATCCGTACTGCCACTATTTCTCCCATTTGGCAATGAGTGCAGGCTCGGATTCACACCATTAGGCCCGCTCAGAAATACTCCGTCAACTATGTGTTTGCTTCCGGCCGACCCATCAATTGCGAACCCGTTCATCAATTTTCCCACAGTACTCGAAGGCTGCCGTGATTGCCTTTCTTGAGAGGGCCGATGAGGAGGTTCAACGGAGGATGGATCGCTGGCAGTCAAGTGGACGGGCTCCCCAACAAGGTCTGACAGAAGTGAAGGCATATTGGAAGGGAAGAAAAGTAATTGCTTCCCAGCTAGAGAAATGGGGATCTATTAGGGCCCGCACTGGCCGAGAGGTGAGGACTGTCTCTGGTTGAGGGTCTCGGTGATGCAGTCTTCCTAACTCGTTCCATACGGTGAGAGATACGCTAGCCCAGCTCATCAATAATTCGTCTCATGGAACCATTGGGATTAGGAATCTGTTGAGGACAGCTGCGCGGCCTCCTCTATTCAATGGAAGCAATGTGGGATCGCTCACATTGAGCGTCGATATCGTCACTGTTATACTTTTCCCTAGTATCTTGAGGATATGCCGCGTAAATGTAAGAGAGCTGAGGTATTGAGACTGTCTGACAGCTCTGGCCGTTATCCCGGAGTTGAATCTTGCGGTTTCGCCTGGAGAGTCGGCAATAGTGTCGTCCGCTTCAGCCTTACTGTAATTTACACTTACCTAGTCTGTACTGTCAATCCCACTTCTGCTGCTCGAATTATGAACTTGATATCTCGAAATGGTGATGTATAAGACATCTTAGTTGCGGCGTAGTGGAAATTCTTGTCATTCAGAGCTCGTAGCTGGCTGCCTTACGTGGCCAACTATCTCAAGGCATGCTTTGTTTGCTTGAATACGCAGCCTTCCGTCTGCAGCATCCCAAAGCCTAGGTTGCACGAGGTCACCGGAGGATGAGTGAATTACGTCTAGAATACCGACTGAAGTTGTAGATTTCAAAGCGCAAGTGCGGGATGAACGAGAAAAGCGCATTTGTAAAGTGCATTCAGAATTTCCAGCAAAGATATAGTTACAGCGACAATAGCCCTTCGTTCCACAAACGCCTGTAAGCTACAACCACAGCAGCAAGTTCCCTTCATTGCGGCTTAAGACAAATGAAAATCCATAATATCCGTGTATCAGGTCCGTGATACGTAGAGTGTACAACGCGACCGAGATCACATAAACTCCATGCACACCCTCTTTCTGACCCAACCACAACCCTAAAATGATGACAAGAATGAAGCTCTGAAAAGCAGCCTAGGTGGCGGCAGCAGCAGCTTCAGCCTTCTTCTTTGGCGTTGCGGACTTCTTGGCGGCGGCGGCCTTCTTGGGTGCTGCCTTCTTGGCTGGTCCAGCAGCTTTCGCTGGGCCTTTAGTCACGCGTCCAGATTTTGTCTTGCCGAGCACCTTTTCTTGCTCTACTATTGCGGGGGCCTAGCACGAAAGATTAACATGGATCAAAATGACTTCAAGTGAGTGAGAAAATAACATACGGGTGCGGGTGTCTTGCGTTTGCTGGCGGTGTTAGCCTTGGGCTTTGGTGCAGCAGCTTTCTTGGTAGCTGGGGCCTTCTTGGGTGCGGCAGCTTTAGCTTTTGATGCGGTCTTCTTTGGTGCAGCGGCATCGGTAGTGGTCTTCTTAGGACGGCCGGGTGATTTGGCTGCAACTGCCTTCTATACAGAAATTCGTTTAGTACAAAGATGGTTAAGGGTCAGGGTTAAATTTTGGTACATACCTTGGGAGCGGCGGGCTTCTTGTCAGTAGCAGGCTTCTCGGATGCAGTCTTCTTTGCAAGCTTGATGGTGCCCGAAGAGCCTATATGTACATGTCAGACACAGACGCTCGATGTGACGGTGACATGAAAATGAACATTCCTCCCGTATTGGAAGAACTGGCGACAGCAAAAGAAACTCAATTGGCAAGCAGCAACAGATCCACGACAACAAGAGATACAGAAGAGAGTATTGAACGTTGTAGTTAAAGCTTGAAAGGGCACATGAAATACTACAAATATAAAACATACCTTTTGGCTGCTCAAAGTCGCCTTTGTCCACACCTGTGCGAATAGCCTTGTTGAATTGGGAATCAAAGGCGGCGCTAGAGACGGCAGGGATCTTATTGTTTGCTTGGATGTACTTCTTGATAGCTGGACGGCTTTGTAGAGGAGTTAAGTTAGCAAAATAGTCGCTGACGATACGCGCCCGCAAAAAGTAAACAAAGCAATGATGTAGGATATTTTGGCATGTAATGCTCACCTGCTACCATTGCGTTCCTTGAGCTGCACAGAAAGAAGACGCGTCAGCATATGCAATCTCCAGGCATTTATGGTTTGAAATGTGAGACAAAAACAGCTCGGTCGCCTGATGAAAAGTGGACATCGAGCAAAAGCATCATGATGGCGCGTGCGACTGTAGACCTACAGTGAGGATAGCTTCCTTGATCATATCTGTAAAAACGCGTCAGTAAAGCCTCGCGATCACATTCCAAGCTTGTCTGAAGCTGTGCGACAATGTGATGTCGACATAGAAGCAGCGACATACCTTT
>JAABUK010003994.1_pt1 | contig 24472 bp, 24 predicted proteins | sample 5559141 | NCBI WGS metagenome assembly JAABUK01 (sample SAMN10711869, study PRJNA513367) | rock metagenome | isolation source: Antarctica rocks | place: Antarctica: Victoria Land, Pudding Butte nord | collected 2016-01-03 | reverse complement strand
GAACTATGCTTTCCGTGTCACAAGAAAGGTGACGAAGAAACGTTCGAGCTGAAGTACAGGTTTTAGACGAAGGATCCGAATTAAAAACATAGGTACCGGAAGAATTTGATCTGACTGGACATTAAGGGAGTTAAGGCGCATGGTTGGTAGTCAATTTGGGCGATGTCTCTCAGCCGCACTATTTCATGCAGGCTTAGATGACGCAGCCACACCTTATTTATGCCGTGCCTACCCCACATGCAGCTGTATGGAAATAGAGTGACTCGAGGTGAGTAGACGTGTAAGGTGACCACCTTGTGTTGTCGTATGGATGGCAGTAATGCGTGAGCTTCGTATGGGCTCAGCACCACGCAGTCGACCGTGTTGCGGCTCGTTCCGCTTACGACCCAGCTCACAGGCCTAAGAAAGGAGTCTAGATGCTGATTTTTGGAGCGTGGGCAAAGTCGGCCGTGACCAGCAAATACACCGGCCATGTTTCCGTCTCAAGACATTCGATGGCGCTTTTGTTGCCGAGAAGAGCAAAGACAGGCTAGAGATAAATGATCGATGTGAGCCTTCAGACAAAAGGCGTAATAGAGACAATGACAGTCTTCATGTCCGAAGGTGCCAAAGGTTCACAGTTGATGCCTTGGACAAGGAGTGGGGAAATTCGTTGTCGTCCGCCCTACCTTCACACCCAACGAAAGCCGGGTGAGGCCGCCGGATAGAAATTCTGACATTCGCCGCCTTCGTTCCAGCTGCTGGGACCTTCGGTCTCTGGGAATAGCCCGTCGTCACCAGGCTGGTGTTCTTCTTATCAACATGTAGCGATTACCTCTTAGACTCAATGACGATAAGGCAGACTTTGATATGAACACAGACAAATATCATGTCCATGATTCATCGCGCTGGCGCGGCGATCGAAACCAAAGGATGTTGGAGGGTGCGGAGCTGGACGCGATGAAATGCGACGTTGATGCGCAAGACGGATGAACTGCAGATGCTGATCCTGAGCCTAAGTCGCCTGCTGAAGCTACTGCTGTCAATGAGGACGACACGGGGGGATTTGGGATCACTTGGCAAATCGACAAGTGCTAAAGCGAAGAAGAAGGCAATTAGAAGGAGCGCATGGTATGGGAAGGTCTATTCAGAGGGCATGCGTGGATCCCTCAAAGTGGATCCATCAAGTTGGCGCTCTTTTGGGGGAAGGACATAATACACCAGGCACTTTCTAGAAACGTTCATCCTTCATCAAACGTCCGATTCTTGAGCACGTGCCAGCTTAACTTGAAAAAACGTCACTTATTCTACCTACGTTCTGTGCGCGAAAAGTACCAATGTCATAGAATAGTGCAAGGGTACCTCGCAAAATCCCCCGATGCACTGTTGATGCACGTGATGCTCAGGGCCTATCCTAATCGGGTTAGTCATGGGTATCTGTTGGTTAAGGTAGGTAGCCTGTAGGAAGCTGAACCTCCACCTTCATAGACTTTACACACTTACACGACTACGCTGGTTCAACATGCACCGTTCTCTACCAGTCTCACCTTAGTTGGTGCGTTCTTGCCAAGTTCGCGGATCAATCGCACCCTTGTGAATCCTTACCTACCTATTGGCAGCCCAAGCGAGCCAGCTGGCAGCCTCGGGCCGCGCCGCCGTGCCGCTCACCGCAGGGAAATCGCGCACGTATCTTTTAACGTGCGAGTAAGTAGTACTGTCTGATCACGGCTGCTCTTGCCATAACGTCATCTTTGCCTTGCGAATGGCTCCAAAAGTCCTCTCGCGATTCAAATGGCTCGGCAGGGATCGTGGATCAAAGTCCTCCGAACGGCCGAACAGTAAACGTGAGGACGACCAGCAAGGCAGCGCGGCCACCTCTTCCAAATTGTTGCCAATTCTACCAACAGGTTAGGGAATCCTTCCTTGAATGGCAGAGACGCCTCTTAGTTACAAGCTCTAGCAAAAGTCGAGCTCTCGACTCCTGAACCGGCCACGTCCTCAACTGCGCAACCAGCATCTTCACCTCAACAAGCGACATTAACTGCGTGTGCTTCTCCTCCCACAGCGTCTTACCAGTCGCCCCAAACCGAACTACACACCTCGCCATCCCTGCCAGAACAACGGGAGACCGCAGCAGCGCCGTCACTTCGGGACCGCGTGGACGATCGCCTCAGAGAGAAGGATGCACGATTGGCGGAGAGCATTGCAGAGAGTACAAAACCTTCTGCCGACAATGTTGTGCAGGCGCAAGTTTCACCTTCCGCCCTATGTGAGACTGATGCTCAAGCGGGCTCGGCGGTGGCCAACCGCGAAGCCAAAGAGCCTCAGGCATTGACAGAACCCACAGTACAACAGACCCCAGCTCTTTCCACATGCCAGAGACTCTGGAATGATGCTTATGACAGTCTTGAGGATGACAACGACACTGCAAAGCTTGTCAAGGCTTATGTCAAGACTCTAACAAAAGTCCTCGAGGCCGATACAGCCCCTAGCATCTCTACTTCAGTACCCAGTGATGTTTCAACCGAACTGAAAGACTCGACCAAGCGACAGATGTACATGAAGAAACTGGTCGAAGATGGCCGGGCGAAAGTTTTCACGGCATCGAAGATTACGAAGGGAGTGGGTGACGTCGCCCAATTCATTCTTTCGGCCAAGGGAATGATCGACCTGGCGATCCAGAACATACCGCAGGCTGCCCTCCCATGGGCTGGTGTTTGTGTTGGATTGCAAGTGAGCACTGATCCTTCGTGTTTCAGTTGCCTGATTTCTGTGTTGACTGATACCCGTCCAGATCCTCTTGAATCCTGCGAGCGCGACAAAATCCAACCGTGCAGGCATCACTCATGTCGTTTCGAGAATGGACTGGTATTGCTCCCTGACTGAACATCTCCTGAATAAGGACAACGTCGTGATCGGCAACGAGTCTTTCGAATCAATCCTACAGCGGTTAGAGAAGACGGTTGTCACGCTCTACAAGGCTCTTCTCCTGTATCAGATGAAGAGCGTCTGTTCCTATTACCAGAGTCAAGGCCTAGTCTTCCTTCGAGGCCTCGCGAACCTGAACGACTGGGATGGTGACCTGAAGAGTGTTACGGATGCCGAAATTGCCCTTCAGAAGGATTCGGACCAATACAATAAGCAGCACGCAAAACGCCTCTTGGGGGACCTCGTCAACTCTGCTAGGAAGAGGCAGTCACTGCTTGGAGATATTCACCAGGGCCTTCAAGATATCATCGCTCAGCAGAAGGACATGCACAAGGATGAGAAGGACAATCAATGTTTGGAGGCCTTGCGGGCGAGCAATCCCGGAGACGACAAGATACGCATCGAGCAGACCAAGGGCGGCCTGCTTCAGGACTCATACCTCTGGATCCTCGAAAACGACGACTTCCAACGATGGCGCAACGACCAGCAAAGCCGACTGCTTTGGATCAATGGCGATCCCGGCAAGGGCAAGACGATGCTGCTCTGCGGAATTATCAACGAGTTGAAGAAGTCGACCGCCGAAGGGGGCCTTTTATCGTACTTCTTCTGCCAAGGCACCGACTTACGAATCAACAGCGCCACGGCTGTGCTCCGCGGCCTGATTTATCTGCTCGTTAAGCAGCAGCCGCCGCTCATCTCGCACGTGCGGGAGAAGTACGATCAGGGGGTCAAAGAGCCTTTCGAGGGCGTGAATGCCTGGGTCGTCTTGTCCGAGGTCTTTACCAACATTCTGCAAGACCCGAGCTTAAAGAGCACCTATTTGATCGTCGACGCGCTCGACGAATGCGTAACAGACTTGCCGCAACTTCTCGACTTGATTGCCCAGAAGTCGTCTGTATCTTCCCCTGTTAAGTGGATCGTCTCTAGTCGCAACTGGCCGGATATCGCGGAGCGACTAGAAATAGCGGAACAGAAAGTGAGGCTGTCTCTTGAGTTAAATACAGATTCTGTCTCCGCTGCTGTTAGCAAATACATCCAGTATAAAGTACCTCGATTGACGCGGCGAAAGAAATATAATAAGGAGACAGAAAGCGCCGTTCAACACCATTTGATTTTAAATGCGAACGACACGTTTCTCTGGGTAGCTTTAGTCTGTCAAATGCTGGAGAAGATTGAGCGATGGAACACTCTCGCGATGTTAAACGCGTTTCCGCCTGGGCTTGATTCTCTTCACAAACAAATGATAGAGCAAGTTTGCAATTCAGACAACGCTGATCTTTGTAAGCGGATACTTTCCGTCATAGCTGTTATACGCAGACCTGTCACGCTTAAGGAATTGTCGTCTCTTGTTGAGACGCTGGAGCCTCATTCCGATGACCTCGAATCGTTAGAGGAGATAATAGGGTTCTGTGGTTCGTTTCTGACCCTTCGAGAACGTACCGTCTATTTCGTGCATCAGTCGGCGAAAGACTACTTGCTTACAAAGGCATCCGACGAAATCTTCCCTTGTGGGATAGGAATGGTGCATTATACTATCTTCTTGAGATCGCTTGAGATTATGTCTAGGACGCTACGACGCGATATGTACGGATTACACGCCCCTGAATTTACGATTGACAAGATTAAACAGCCTGATTCAGACCCACTCGTCGCGGCAGGCTATTGTTGCATATACTGGGTTGATCATCTGTGTGAGTGGGATTTCAGTAAGGGCGGAAAGTATAGCGGCGGCCTTCTAGATGGCGGCGAGGTCGACAACTTCCTAAGAAAGCAATATCTTTACTGGCTCGAGGCTCTTAGTCTTCTTAGAAGCATATCGGAAGGGGTGATTTCAATGATCAAGCTTGAGGGTTTACTTCAGGTTAGCCTTACCCTTAGGAAATGCTATCTTACTCTCTAGGAAATATCCTAACTTTAATTTAGGAGAAAGCAGAGGCGTCCCAGTTGACCAACCAGGTTCGAGATGCACGCCGATTTATTCTGTACCATAAGTGGGTAATAGAGAATAGTCCTCTTCAGGTGTATGCCTCAGCACTAGTATTCAGTCCGACTCGCAGCCTGATGAGAGAAGCGTACAAGCAGGAGGAGCCAGAATGGATTACGACTAAGCCGATTATAGAAGATCACTGGAATGCCTGTTTACAGATGCTTGAGGGCCATAGCGACGGGGTCTTGTCTGTAACATTCTCACACGACTCGAAGCTGCTGGCGTCGGCCTCATATGACAAGACAGTCAGGATCTGGAACGCCGGCACCGGCTCCCTTCAGCAAACGCTTGAGGGCCATGACAGCGCGGTCATGTCTGTAACATTCTTTTGCATTCAAAGTGTCAGTCTGACATCAGCGTGACAAGAAAGATGAACTATCGAGCAAAGAATGCAGACTAGAAACACTTCAGAATCAGACTCTGTGTCATGTAGCAGAAATGTTCAAAAGAGTAAGCATCGAAACTTTAAAAACAGAAATATACATAAGCTTGCTACATGTTTATTTGAATATGCTACAGAACAAGATCATGCTACACAGTTGAATCAACAATTGAACACAAGAAATCAGATAAGTATGCAAACTAATATGCACTCATTTGATGAGAGTTAATCACGTCATTTCTCACTTACTCATCATCAAGAAAATAATACTTCTGAATGTTTTCATTTGAGAAGATGCAAGAATACAGATGAGATGCAAATGATTATTTCTCTCTGTGACAGCTTTGATAAGTGATAGCATTGCAATAACGCAATATCATAAGAATTAATGAAATCAAAAATGAGAAAACTACAGAAAATGCATTGCAAATATCAATGTCATTTTGATACAAAGATTGCATCTATTCAACAAAATGATGAAGATGCATGATGATTTTCAGAAAGCAGAAAGCATTCTTGCAACTTACATCAAAATTGAATGCATAAATCTGAATGCTTATCTGCACTTTAGAAATGTTTCAGATATGAATAGCTTATGATGTGATTGTGAATGAAGTCATCAGATGACGAAGCATGTACTCATGCATTGCTTGAACTGATTGCATCTGCGATCAAGAATGTTACAAGATGCTGACTTCTTGAACTATTGAATAATTGTTATCATCATGAAGAGTTTCAGAGCAGTAGTAAGAATGACGATGAAAATGAAGCTTTTAAAGCAATTTAAAGTGACTAGAACATTTGTTCTTTAACATGCAATCAACGCAAACAAATTTGATACATAGTTTCAAAACTCACTGTTTCAACTGCGTGAAGCAATTGTATAAACTGCAAGTGATTTTCTATCTTAAAAAGTTTTGTTCACTCGATACAAATAGCATAAAGTCTTTCATGAGTTGATTTAATCAATGTCACAAAAGTGTATGAATTTATTATTATTATTATTATTAATTTGTTGTAATTACTACATGAAAAAAATTCACTAAGTGATTAATATTTAAAATCTGAAAGATGCAAAAATTAAAAATGTCAAAGATTGAGTTAAACTAAAAATATTATTAATAATAATAATAATAATAAATTCATACATTCTTGTGACATCAATTAAATCAACTCATGAAAGACTTTATGCTATCTGTATCGAGTGAACAAAACTCTCTGAGATAGAAAATCACTTGCAGTCTACATGATTGCTTCACGCAGTTGAAACAATGAGTTTTGAGACTATGTATCAAATTTGTTCACGTTGATTGCATGTTAAAGAATGAATGTTTTAGTCACTTTAAATTACTTCAAGAGCTTTGTTTTTATCATCATCTTTGCTATTGCTCTGAGACTCTTCATGATAACAACAATTATTCAATAGTTTAAAAAGTCAGCATCTTGTAGCATTCTTGATCGCAAATGCAATCAGTTCAAGCAATGCATGAGTACATGCTTCATTGTCTGATGACTTCATTCGCAGTTGCATTGCAAGCTATTCATGTCTGAAATGTTTTTAAAGTGCAGATAAACATTCAGATCTATGCATTCAATTTTGATGTACATTGTAAGAATGCTTTCTGCTTTTTGAAAATTATCACGCATCTTTATCATCTTATTGCTCAGATGCAATCTTTGTGCTGAGATTATGTTGATGTTTGCAACATGTTCTTTGTACTTTTCTCATCGTTGATTTCATTGATCTTTGTGATACTGCGTTATTGCAATGCTATTGCTTGTTGAAATCATTGTGAAGAAGAGAGTGTGTCATCTGCATCTTGACTGTATCTTCGCATCTTCTTGAATGAAAACATTCAGAAGTATTATTTTCTTGATGATGAGTAAGCGAGAAATGACGCGATTAACTCTCGTCAAATGAACGTGTATTAATTTACATGCTTATCTGATCTTTTGCATTCAATCATTGACTCAACTGTGTAGTATGATCTTGTTTTATAACATGTTTAAATGAACATGTAGCAAACTCATGTATGTTTTTGTCTTTAAAGTTTCAATGTTTACTCTTTTAAACACTTCTGTTACATGATGCAAAGTTTGATTCTGAAGTGTTTTTAGTCTGCATTCTTTGCTTGACAGTTCATCTTTCTTGCTGCGCTGATGTCAGACTGATGCTTTGAATGCAATTTCTGATCTCACTACTGCTGAGTATACTTGTCTCGCTTTTGTGAAGATAGTTTCTCATGTGAAGACTTCAAGATGACTAAGTGTCAGCATTCTTGTGACGTGATTTGTCTCTATTTGTTGAAGATGCACGTCTCATTGCAGTTTCATGTTCAGTTGCACTTCTAAAACTCATACGTCTGATTTCAATTTAATAACTGAGCTTTTTATTTGTATGCTAGTCATCATGTTGAATCTCTTCAATTTTCTAGTGAAATGCGTAAGCTTGTACTTTTCTGATGTGAACGTTGTATCATGAGTGCAAGTTCATTTCACGTAAACGTTGTATGTTTTGCTCAGTGTTCTGCAAATTTCTTCAATGAATCTGTCGTAGACTAGAATGTTAATATTGTTTATGAAGTCAAGCACTTTGATTTTAATTTTCAATGCTTCGCATTTTTCAATTAAACTTGCGTTGAAGAATAGAAAGAGAATCAATGAAATGAAGAATTTCTGTGATATGTCTGCATTTATCTCGCGCATGTTGCTCATTTATTCATTGAATATTAGCGACGTCTTTCGATTCTTTAGAAAGCTGCATGTTCATTCAATTATGTAGCTTGACGTTCTTTTCATTTTCAGCGTATGCAAAAGTTTGACATGTGAGACTTGATTAAACGCTTTAACGACGTTTAAGCTTAGCATGAAGATCACATATTTGATTTTACAGCTTCATACTGTGTGAACTTAATCTATTAGTAGATCTAACATCAAGATCATGAATCACTTGCATCTCGCTCTCATTTGAGCATTTGATAGCATGTGATGAGTCTCAACTATATCACTCAGTCTTTTGATCATGATTGACTTCAGCGCTTTGTTCATGATATTGAGCAAAGCAATGAGTTGATATGTCTTTGAATTGATATAGTTGCTTTTCTTTAATTTGCGTAGTACTATTGTTTGAGTCTTTTTGAACTGCTTTGAATGATACTTGTGTGTTACGCATGCGTTAAATAAACTCGTCAGTACTGAGATCAGTTCTGCGAGATTCACTTAAAGCACTCTGTTTGAAATATCTGAAGCACTTGATGCTTTGTTTGCTTTTACTCATCTGATTATCTGCTTCACTTCATCTTCTGTGATGCGTGAATTGAATGAGACTGTCAGAGATATAAATGATTCTGCGATGTTGTTGACATTCGCTTGAGAAGATGAGAAAAAGAACTTTTCTCGCAGTATCTTGATTTTTTTCTTGAACGTCGTTATCATATGATCAATGTTGCTTCACTTTAATGACGAAAACTGAGAAAGCTTTTTAAATAGCTGACTTTCAATTCTAGCTCATTTTGCAAAGCATCATATCAATTTGAGTGCTTTGCTTAACTCATGCATTTGTGTTCTGAAGTGTGTGCATTTCGTTTGTCAAATGATTTTGTTTTTATGATTGTTATGCTTCAGATATTCATTTCATGCTTCTAATGTGTCTTACGTTTTTCATATGATTCACAGTTGTCTTGATTTCATTACTACTTCAAAGCAGCTTTGATTTCAAAAGTCTCTTGCTTAATTTGATGATTTTGTCAAGAGAGTAAATTTCTTGATGATTTTCTATAGCACTTTGATAATCTTGCACACTTTGTCATTCATCATAGTCTTGTCATCTAGAGAGCATTTCAAAGATAAATGTATTTGCAGATAAGCACTCAATGCTTCTGTATTCATTTTCTTTCAAAGTCATTAAGTCAAGAGTTGCACTGAGATTGTTTGTAGACATAGCTCTGTGATGATAAAAAGATGATTCAATCTTTGATGCAGATTGATTTGTATCTTGCACTTGCATGTCATGAACTGTATTTTCTCGCTGCTAAAGACTAGATCAATCGTCGTAAATTGATTGTGAGCTTCGCAAGTAATAATGTCTGATTTCAGTAATAATTTCAGTCTTGCATTTGTAATGATGTTTAGTAAAGTATCAGTCATCATATGATGAGTGAAGCATCTTCATTTCTCTCAATGAGAATGATATAGATTGAAATCTTTTTTGATCAGTTGTTTGCAATCATTCTTGAGTAGTTCATTCAAACGAGAAATGATTGAAAATCTCTCTGTGAATGTAGTAAACAGTGAGCATGAGTTGTAAACGTTTAGAAGTCTTAGCATCTGCATTTTGTTGTCTGTGTTGCGAGTTAATATTCTGATTAAGCAAATGTCTGACTTAACTGTTTCTACTATTCATTGATTGAGTCTCAAACATTTGTTAATGTATATGCATGTTCTTGATTGAGATGACGAGTTTTTCACTAGATGAAAGAAGTTGTGTGCTGAGTTAAATGATTGCAAGTCATTGTTGTTGTGATCTTGCTTCTGTATAGCTACTATGTTAAATTCGCGAACTTCTCTGTTAATTAGAAATGATTCTTGAATTTTTAATGATTTTCTGATGTTGTACTGTAGAATTTGTAGAAAAAACTGTTTCATCATAAAGTTATTTGTAGCTGTTGTTAACTCTGTGATGAGAAGACTCTTTGTATGCTTTCGATCATCGATGATCTTTCTCACTTTCTGATTGAACATTTCTGAATCTGCTCAAATGTCGTCTCATCTGAGTCACTACTCATGCAAGAGAAAAGATCAACTCATCTTTTCTTGATCTTTACTATCTGTCAAGCTGATTCATCAGCGATTCAACTGCGTGTTTTCAGCATGACTGTTACTGAGCTCAAGAGATTCATTGAATCGAAAGAATTCATTAAATCTGAAGAGTTCGTTGAATCTAAAGAGTTCAGAAACAGCAAGAAGAGTGTGCAATTGTATTTAGACGTTTCAGAGTATTTGAACAATCTGTTTCTATAGATTTTGAACGTTTGTTTCATTTGCTGTCATCACTTGAAACAGATGCATCTTCAGAGTTCGTGATTTTCGTTGCAGTTGACGCAACGTCTTTTATTCAAAGACATCACACACTTCTTTATGTGATGCTTGTCTGCGCATTTTTCGCAGCGCTGATTCTTTCTGCAAATCTTAATCATGTGATCAAATTCGTGACATTTGAAGCACTGTGTGATGTGACAGTTCTTTTCAAATAGCTTGCATGCACATTCTTGATACAAGTTCAGCATGCTCACGTTCATTAGTCGATTCATCATCGCTTCGATTGCGATCTCTATGATGAGTGATGAATGAGTCTTTTCGCTATTTGCTATCTTCTTGAGTCAGACTATTCTTAGAACTTTCAGATCTTCATGAAGTCTTGCATTATCTTTTATCAATCTTTCAATGATCTTTTCTTGATTATTCATGTTTATTGTAGTGTGTACTTCATGTGTCAGCATTGCGAAGATTCAACGTGTTACGCATGTCAAACTCGTGATTTTTTTTACTTATGTTTAAGTCTTTTTCAGATTTGCTCAAGTCTTTGAACTAACTGCATGAAGAAAAATGTCATCACTGCTCAGTTTGCGAAGTGACATGATTAGATTTCTTTGATTTGTCAATACGTCTGCAATTCTTTATAGAATTTGTTTGATCAACTTCTTCTGTATCTCTTTTATTTCTCTTCTGTTCATTATTTTAATCATGATTTCTCGTTTCTTGCAAAGCAACAACGAGTTACTTCTGAGACGTTGCTTCTTCGTCGCTATTTCTTCTCTTGTCACGTTTGCTCATGACGTGATTTTCGTTGAAAGACGTATGTTTCTCTGTGTATGCAACTGCTTGTTAAGCAGTTGAACTGATGTTTTCAGTTTCTGTACATTCTTCGCAATGAACGCGTTCTGATTCACGTGATGTTTTTCTTCTGAGTTGAGTCGAAAACGTTGAATCAGCTTTAATGCTATCTCTTTTCACGAATGATCTTTGCTTTTCTCTTTCTTTAACGTTGATATCTTTATTAGTAGATCAATAATATTAGCAACGTTCTCTTCATCATCACATGAGCATTTCAATCTTACATTTCTGTTTTCTTGCAACGAATCAACATCGCTCACAATCGTCTTCAAATCAGCATTGCTGCAATTCATGCAATTCATCATCATTCAATCATCTTCTAGATTCACTCTGTCTTGTTTGTAGTGCTCTTTTTCAAAATTTGTGATGCGTGCGTTGTGATTGTTTTTAATAAATGATTATTAAATCAACTTTCAATATTATTAATATAAAAGACTGATATTATTATTACTTTAATAAAATCTAAATACAAGATAATATTTCAAATAATGTATAAAATGAAGTCTTTTTGCATTTGTAAACTTTGTTGTCATTATTAATGATATAGATATTTAATAAAAGAATACAATTCATTGAACACTTGTCAACAAAATTACTTAAACTATTTAAAAACAAAGCACATCATTAACATGATGCTTACGCTTTATTCTGATTATTAAGAACAGATGAGAAACGTTGTTGATATAACATCAACAAGTGAACGAGAAGCAATTATTATTATCTCGCAGAAGAATTCAGTCAAGGCAAAAGATATACAGAAAAAATTACATAAGCTGCAAGTACTTTATGAGTTCAACAAATGTAGAAACAACAAGCTGATGCTCTGAAAGAAGATGAAAAGTTTGACAGAGATGATAGAAAAACTGACGCGTCAACGTGTCGCTGCATCAACTGTCAATCAGTGCATGAAGAATCAGTTGAAGAGACTGAAAAAGATAATGAGCAGACTTGAAAAAGAGTTCATGAAGAAGAGAAAACACGTCAACAGCTGAGCAAAGAAAGTGAGCATGAAGTCAATAACATCATTTGAAAGTCATCTTGTATTCAACGTTGACATATCATCATCAGTGCAAAATCATTATGAGAAATTTGAAGTAAAGATCTTCATCAAAGAGAAAGAAGAAGTAAAGAGAATCATGATGACAACAATGAAAAACATAGTAAAGTGAGCAAAAGAGATTGACGTTGACAAGATGCTGTTGATACGCAAGAACATAAAGATGATAAAAAGATGATTAAAACTATTGATATTTCAAGTCAAGATAAAGAGCAGCAAAAAAACATTGAAGAAAAACGATTATTGAATCAAAGAGATATCATTGAATGCATGTTTGCATGAGATCAGTTTTGAAGTAGTGATACATGAAATTAGAATCGAAGAAATGTTTAAGAACATAAAGAAGAAAGAAATGAAAGCGCTCATCAAGATCAACAAAGACATACATTCAGAAATGATGATCAAGAAGATTAAGTGACTCACAAAGAAGAGTGAGCAGAAGAGATATGTCTTGCTGATGATACATGTAATCAGCGCTGAGATGATAAACAAGCTGATTAATGAGAGAGTATATCATGAAATCAACATAAAGATCACACAGTTTTATGACTTGAGTTGCAGAGTGCATCAGTGTTTAAAGTGTCAAGAATATGATTACAAAATGTATGAATGCAAAAATAAGCAAAAATGCGTTTACTGCATGCTGAATCATCGTTTGAAGCACTGTTTTTACAAACAGACTTGAGACATGTGAAAATGTGAAGCATGTCAAGACATACACAAAGTCTTTGACTCTCAATGTCATAAATGACAAGCTGAAAAAGAAAGAATAAAGAGAGTTACAAAGCACAAATCTCTATATCATGTTGTATGAAGGCAGAAAGAACTAAAGACAGTGATGTCAAAGACATTCACAGAAACATTTATCAGTCTGAAATTGCTGATGAACAACGATTTGAAGAGAAAACAAAGACGTTCAATGAATGAAAGTTGTTTACTCAGCGCAGTCATCACATCAGAAAACACTATACTGAATCACTTGATCAAGAAGTCAAGATCAAATGAATTGAAGTCAACGTCAGTCACGTCATTGTCAATGTCATCTTCTGTTGAGAATCTTACAAGTGAAGCAAGCACTTCGTAAACACTCAAGAAAACATTAAACAATCTGAAATGTAAATTTTAATGTTTCAGCAAAAGAAGCTTTGAATACTACAGTACAACGTTCACAAGTTCAGAAACAAGATGATGATAGCACTACTATATGAGAAAAAGATAAAGAACTATGACATTTTGATTCTTTAAAAATTCTGATGATTTAATGACATTTTCAAAGCATACTGCTCAACAACTGTTGACTTTACGCTGAAGAATAATGAAGATAGAAGCTGTTTCTACATAAACAAGAGAATCAACAGCAACATTTGACATTCAACATGACACTTCAAAGATGTAAACACAATTACGTTACAAACATTAACAGATAATGCACAGATGACTCAGAAAGTTATACACATTCATGAAGCATACAATTCATCATTCAGAGATTATGAAATCATTCATGAAAAAGAAAATCTTTCAGACATTGAAAAGACGCTGCACATGTCGAGAGAAAGCATTCTTGTAGAAGACTTCAATCTGCATCACTTCACATGAGAAGAATCATTTTATTCAAGACAACATTTATTGTTAAATGAGCTAATTAAAATGATCACAAACATCAATGCATTGCTAGCATTATCTTAAGACACAATTACGAGAAATTATCAAGAATCTCAAACGATAATAAATTTAATCTTCACGACAGATGACATTAAAAATCGATTAATATGATGTGAAATTGACGAAGAAATGAAAAACTTCTCAGATTATTTATCGATACAGACAATTATAGATTTCAGAGTCTGCAAAGAGTCAGCGCGAAAATTGCGTTGCAACTGAAAGATAATGAATGAAGAGAAGTTCATCAATATTCTGAGAGAACAAATGTTGAAATCACTGTTGAATCATGAGATGAAACATTGATGCATAAATGAGTACATCAAGCAATTGCTAAATGCACTGAAGAAGATCATCAAGATTTTCATTCTTTGAGCGAGATCATATGAAATAATCAAAGCAGAATGAACAAAGAAATGTACAAAGATCATTAAGAATGTGTGATGAATGAGAAAAAGCTGTTGAATTGTCAACAATTGAACAAAGTACATTCAAGCATGTAACAAAAAGAGCAAGATCATCAGAAAACAGAAATGCAGTGAATATTGAAAGATCATGCAGAACATTGAACAATTCTCGAGAGAATTGTTCAAAACTGCGAAATGAGCAAGAAATGCAGTTGCAGACACATTGACTTAAGCAACAATTTTCTCTCTGATCAAGTCAAAATGCTCTGACATCATCACAATAGCACAGAATAAAGTGAAAATAATGTTTCAGACTTACTTTTCATCATCTTCAAAGATTCTCATGCTGAACACAATAGACTTCAAGTACTCACTCTTGATTGAAGATGATACTTCACTGATGCATCGTAAGATTAAAAGAGTCATCTACAAAGTGACATCTGACAAAACATTGAAACACACAAGATATACAAATAAACTAATGCGCAGACTCATTGATGATACGTCAGAATAAATATGCTCTCTCTTTGAAAAATGTTTACAGAAGAGAATACAATCAACTTAGTTCAAAAGCACAGTCACAATAGTGATGTAAAAGTCAGATAAGAAAGATTACTTCAATGCAAAAACATATAAATCAATTATGTTACTTAACACACTGAGCAAAATACTGAAGTTCATTGTATTTAAACATTTGCAAAATGTTGTAAAAGCTTGCAACTTAATATTGAACATTCAGATGAAAGCTTGCAAGCACAAATCAACAGATACGACTTTGCAACTAATTACAGAAAAGATACATACTGTGTGAAGCAATATGAAAAGAAGAGTAGTTTCACTGCTGAGTCTGAATGAAAAGAATGCATTTAACAATGTGATGCACAGCAGACTCTTACACAACATGAAGAAGAGAAAAGTTTCTAGACTGCTTCTCAAGTTTGTGAAGAACTTTCTGAGAGATTGATGCATCATGATCACAATTGATGATTACACGACGATGAAACACAACATAAACATCAACATATCACAAGACTTTTTGCTATCGTCGATATTATATCTGTTTTACAATGCGAACTTGTTAGAAGTATGTGATGACATCAAGCTGAGAACTAACTTCACAGACTTCATGAATGATGTCAATATTTTAACATACAAAGAGTTTATAAAACGTAATTGTAGAGTTCTTAGCAAGATTTATGATAGATGCAAATAGTGATCAAAAACGCATGATATCAAATTCTTGATGACAAAGCATGAACTGATTTACTTTATGAAAATCTTTAAATGATTCAATATGAAAGTTGATGTAAAGTTGACAAAATATTAAATTAACTTGAAATCAGATATCAGAATCTTGAAAGTTCAACTGAACTTCAAGCTGAGATGAGCAACTTACATGCATCATGTTGAAGCAAAACTAGTGATTAAACAAAAGATCATGCAGACAATCATTGAGTTTACTTGAGACTCATCAATGACGATGAATAAGCAAATATACTTCGTGATGACGCGCTCTTTGCTTAGTCACGAAGTCATCATATGATATACATCACAAAGAGTGAAAAATCATCAAAAGAGTCTGAATGTTAAGCTGAAATTAATGCAAGAAAGAGCATTGTGACAAATCATCAATGTTTATCATGCAATATCAACAAAGATTCTACAGATGAAAATAAACATGACGTTGATAAATATTCACTTACAAAAGCTGATACAAAGATCAATAATAAACATGAACTTTTGAAAATCAAATAAAGTTATCAAGATAACAGTGCGTCAAATTTGCAATGACATGATACTCAAAAGAGATTGAAAATCAAAGCTGTGCAAGACATTTCTACAGCTGAAGCGAAAGTGAATGAAAGAAATACTTAAGCAGACAAAGATGAATTGAAGTCATTTTTACACAGCGATTCTTTGATCAGAGTCATCAAAGATAGTTATAGTTGCAAACAAGAAAATGTCAATAAGATAACATAATCTCAACACGTTTACATTGAAGCAAAGAGTTTACTCAAATGATAGTGACAGCAAAGATGATGTTACAACGATTGCAATGAGAATGAACTGAGAGCTAAATAAGAGATTGAGAAGATTGACTTTAATCATCACTCATCATGATGAACTGAAAGAATTAGTCGCGAAGATGAAACATCTTGCAGACGTAGCAACAGCGAATCAAAAGTGTCATGAAAAGATATACAAAGTATACAATGATAGTCAGACTTCTCTGAAAACAGTGAAAGCTATGATATCAACAAAAGATCAGACACGTCTGCAATGAGTTTAAATTGCACATGAGAGCATTCAATCTTGAGAAGTTACGCTGAAGTTACATTGAGTGACAAGACATGCAGAAGTACTCTAAAATAAAGCGATGAACAAGATAATTGACGATGCACATGATTTGTCTCTATTGTTGATTAAGCATTAGCACACTGAAGTGATGATGAGACTGATGCTCATACAGAAACAGATCAGACAAACATGAAGAATAGTCTGAAAAGAAAGATTCAACGCAGCTCATTTTTGATATCTGACATCAAAGATGACACATCAACATCTGTGATAGCACAAGAATCATGCAAAGTTTCACAACGCATTACTGACGCAGCTACACACAAGAAAAATTGACTTCAATCAATTTCTATATGAAAGATGAGTACTTGATATCATTACAATGACATGCAAGTGTGACAAAGATCAAATGTTGATCAAGCATGTTTTATTAACATGTTTTAAATGAAAGATAGAACGAAAGATGATGCAATGCAAAGAGAACATCACGAACTTGAGAAAACTTCTAGAAATTATGAGCATGATGACAGTGATCATTTAAATGATACTCTCGACAAGCATACTGAATCAATTTCAGACTGTGATGTCATTAAAAAGTCAGATGAAAGAGAGAAAGAGTAGAAAAGAAACAAGTTCATAAAGTTCTTGCATTGAAAACAGTTACAGTATAAAGTGCAGAAAAAAGCGATAGTAGATATGAAAAGAGCGTTACGCTAGCGCAGCGCTGACTACAATATATAAAATCTTGCATAGACTCATAATGAGTGTTGAATCAAGTAAAAAAAAAAAAAAATGTATAAAATGAAAGATAAAGAGCAAAAGAAAAGAATGAAAATTCAACTTTTATATACATGAATTGAGTAAAATCAAGACTAGACAGTAGTTTTATTGACTTAAAATTGCAAAAGTTCATGCACATAATTGAAATGATTAAAACAGAATTGCTGAAATTAAATTAAAATGATGATGATTAAATTGATAACTTGATTCATTGAACTGCAAAATAGATTCAATGAATTGAGATTAAATCTGTTATTGAGTTTGAGTTGTTCAACTCAACTCAATTAAGTTAAATCAGACTCTTGACTTAATTCAATCAACTCAATGAATTAACTTGAATTCAATGACATGTTTAAACATTTTACTTATTTGAAATAAGTATTAATAGAATGAAATTATGAAATTATAAAATGTGTATGTATGAATGATTTTTATTTACATGTTGAAAAGAAATTTATATGTATATAGAGAAATATCTTCAACTTCTTTATTGTTAACTCAGATTTTAATCACTGTTTCTAATTAAACTGCTTGAAAAATGCGTAAGCAATTTCATGAAAACAGTAGATTGCAAAATAAATTGCAAAATAAATTGCAAAACTATTTACATAAGCTTTTTATTAATGTCTTCTTATCTTCTTTGCTCAGACAATGCATTCAATTTAGCTTTATTCTTAAATGATGATTTCTTCTTGAAATTAATCATTTCAAAGCTATGTTTACATGTTGAAACAGAACTTGACTTTAAAGAAGAAGTTATCTTGCGCTGTTTTTCTTTCATTGCTAAAGATGATGACTTAGATTCTTTATTCAATTTAAAGACTGTAATAAATTTCTTTAAATTTCTTTAATTCACAATCTTTTATAATGATTAATCATTTTTCTTTAATTTGTTTCTTTCAATCAAGTGTGATGTAACTTAATCAAAATGAGCAAATGTTGAAAATTGAACATTTGAAAGTAAAGTTGTTGTAAATCTTGCTGTATTGAATAATGTAAACAATATGAATTCTTTAAAGTTTGAGAATCTAGATTGCAAAGATGTTATGAAAAGATCAACATTAATTGAATCATCATTCTTCAATTCTGATATTGTTAATTAAATGTTTGATGATGAAAAATATAACATTACTTATCATGCTCATTATCATCAACATCATTATCTGATGCATCGTTAATATACTCTAAATCTTCATTAATGTTAATGATGAAGATTAAATCTTTGTTTTTTTCTTGTTTCTGTGCATAGACTGATCATTGAGTTGAGTTTCAAGTTGACATTTTGAACTTGAATTGAGATCGAGTCAAGTTGCTCACATTTTCAACTTGATTCAAGTCGAGTTGCTCATATTTTCAATTCAACGCGACTCGATTCGACTGAGAATTGAGTTAACTTGATTCAACTCATCAAGAACTTGAGCTTGACATTAAGAGAACTAAATATAGAAATTTTTCCGATTTTTGACTTTTGCATTATCTTTTTGCATTATCTTTTAATAAAAAGTCATGAAGAGAAACATGAAGAGTGTTTGATAGAAAGTCATGATGAGAAACATGAAGAAAAACATGAAGAAAAACATGAAGAAAGTCATGATGAGAAACATGAAGAGAAACATGAAGAGAGTCATGACGAGAAACATAGAGAGAAACATAGAGAAGAACATAAAGAGAAACATAGAGAGAAACATGAAGAAAAACATGAAGAAAAACATGAAGAAAAAACATGAAGATCGTTTGACTTTGATAGAAAGTCATGACGAAAAAACATGATAGAAAGTCATGAAGAGAATCATGAAGACTGTTCAAGCTATTTACATTTATCTAATATCTTGTCAAATTGAGTCGAGTTTTCAAGTCAAGTTATTGAGTCAAGCTTCTCAACTCAACTTGAGTGCTTGAATTCAACTTCTCAACTCGACTTGATACTTTTTTCAAAAAATTTCAATTCAACTCAACACTTTTCAAGTTGAGTACTTGACTTGACGTGATCAGTCTATCTGTACATTGAAAGCTCTTTTCTTCTTAATAAGTTCATGAAACTTAAACTCTGATTTCAACTTCAAAGCATTTGCATGCTTAATCATCATGATATTTAATATGATGTTGACAACAAGAGAGCTGCAATGATAAGATAATACATTTTGTTTCAAATTGAAAGTTCATTCAACATCTGTCAAAATAGCTGAAATTGCTAAAATATTTCAAATCATTCTGCTTAGATTAACAAAGTCTCTGAGATAATTTCTTCAGAACTTAATGAAATCAATGTCTTGAACAATGTTTAAAGCTTATTAAAATTTGATATTTCAAAATATATGATTGCAAAATCAATTGCAAAATTAATTGTAAAATTGATTGCAAAGAAATTATGAGACAACATTAATTGTACAATGAACGAAATAAAGAAAAGAAAAACTTACTTTGTTTCAGATATTATTTCGCTTCGTTAATTAAAATAAGTGATGATGAATTATAATGTCTGAAATTTCATTTAGCAACTATATTTGTAATGAAAGATGATTGTTACAAGACTTTTTCTTAAAGTTGATCTTACAATGTAGTTGAGTCAAAAGCGTAATGTTTAGCATAATAATTTATAAACTTTCGTTTGTATTTTTGTTTATAGTTACTGTCTTGTCATGTAAATCAATTATATAGATTTAGTTTCTGATGAGAATTTATAATATTTTCAAGATTGTACATTAGCTTTCGATCATGACTGACATTCACATAATATTCAAATAATTTGATTCAAGCTTGCGTTAAGACTTTCAAAAGTGAATGCTTTCAAGAACGTTGCTTTTTCTTCAGAGCTGTCATGTGATCTTTGATATGAAAGAACAAAACATCATAAATGATGTAAATTGAATTGATGTTGAGTTCATGATTATATTCAAGTAAATCAATGAATATTGCGAATGATTTGAGTAGTTCTACAAGATATCAAACATGTTTTCATTCTTCACTATTGAAAGATAACTTTTAAAGAGTTATATTTTCATTTTTGTAAATAGAAATATAACTCTTGATGAAGTCTTGAAGACGAAGTGCTTTCAAAAGCATAAGACAGATGAAATTTCAATGAATTTTAATGTCTTGTATCATCTTGAGACAAAGTTCGAAATTACGTTGAGTTTTGTAAAAGTTCTTTATTCTCTGAGAACTTATGTTCATATAAACAGCAAGCTTTTGAATCTAATTAAAGATTATTATAATGTCATGAATAAGAGTTTACTCTGTATTTCTGATTGCAATTGCAAAATTGATTGCAAAATTGATTGTAAAAATAATTGCAAAGCAAAGTAACATGATAAATAAAAATTATTAATTATCTTGAACAATGTTTAAAATAAACTCTCTTGTACAAACATGCTTTGAAGACTAATCTTGAGTATTCAATATTTCTTTTCATTCTTGTTTTCTGAACTTAACATCAGCAATTTTAATAACTGTTTAACAGCTAACTAAATTATGTATGTTAAACATGATAAATGTGAAGTAACTGAGAATGTTTGCAAAGTCTCATTTAATATCATCATCATGATGTCATTATTGCTGACATTGTTCATGATTGTAGTCATAACTCAATCTTGAATATCAAGTTCTTGCAATATTCATTCAGTAATACTGCTTAGATTGCTATCAGTATGCTTGTCTTCAATTTGTTCAAAGCTCAACAAGACTTTATGATATTTTCAGAATTCAGTGTAATAAAATCTCATGATGACTAAAAAAGATAATTTATTAAACCTAGTTCATTCATTTAGATTAATGAAGATTTTAGAATTCATTGATAAATTCTTAAGTATGTTGACTTAAACAACAGTCATTCAATTCTTGAAAAAGATAATAATAATAATAATAATAATAATAATTCATACAATTTTGTGACATTGATTAGATCAATTCATGAGAAAAATCTATGCTATGTGTGTCGAGTGAACAAAACTCTTTGAAGTATAAAATCGCTCGCTGTTTATACGACTGCTACACGCAGTTGAGACGATAAAACTGAGACTATGTATTAAATTTGTTCGTGATGATTGCACATTAAAGAGTGAATGTTCTTGTCACTTTAAACTGCTTCAGCAGCTTTGTTTTCATCATCATTCTTGCTGTTGCCTTGAAACTCTTTGTGATTGAGATGATGATTTAATAGTTCGTGAAGTCAACATCTCATAGCATATTCGATTGAAGATGCGTTCAATTTAAACAATGCATCAGAATATGCTTAACTGTTTGATAACTTCATTCACAGTCACATTGAAAGTTATTCACGCTTGATACATTTCTTAAGTGCAAATAAACATTCAACTTTATGCATTCAATTCTGATGTAAGTTGCTAAAGTGCTTTCAATCTTCTGAAGATTATTGCGCATTCTTACTGACTTCTTGAATAGATGAAATCTTTGAGCAAGAGATGCATTAATGTCTGCGATGCATTTCTTGTAGTTTTCTCATCGAAGATCTCATTGACTTTTATGAAACTATGCAATTGCACGTTCACTTGTTTAAATCAACGTTAAAAAGTCGAGTCATTTGCATTTAAACTGTATCTTTGCTCTCTTGCAAATTGAAACGTTCAGAAACGTCATTTTTTTGAAGATCAAAGAATGAGAAATGAGTCTATTAGTTTTTATCAAATGAGCACATATGATCTTGCATGCTCATTGAGTCTTCTGTGTTCTGTTGTTGATTTAACTGCGTAGTGTGACTTGATTCTGTAGCTTGTTCAGATGAACATGTAGCGAGATTGTATATGTTTTGACTTTCAGCGTTTCAATGTTCACTTTCTTGAAGATGTTGATCACATGATGCAACGCTTGATTCTGAAGAGTTTCTAGTCTTCATTTTGTATTCGACAATTCTTCTTCTTTATCACGTTGATGTCATATCAATGCTTCAAACGTCATTTCTGATCTTATCATTGCTGAGTATATTTATCTTGCTTTTGCAAATATAGTTTCTCAGATGAAGATTTCAAGTCGACTAAGCATCAGCATCTTGATGACGTGATCTGCTTCTATTTGACAAAGGTGCGAATTTCATTGTAGTTTCATGTTCAGTTGAACTTCAAGAATTCATATGTTCAATTTCAACTTTATTATCAAGTTTTCTATGTGTAAACTGACTGTCATGTCAAATCTTTTTGACTTGCGAGTGAAGTGTGTAAGTTTGTATTTCTTTGAAGCGAACGTAGCGTCATGAATTCGAACTCACTTCGCACAGACATCATATGCTCGACTCAGCGTTTTGCAGATTAATTCTGTGATTTTGTCATAGATCAGAATATTAATGTCATTTACAAAGTCAAGCATAGATCTGTTATTAAGTTAAAGTTGAGTTGAGTTGAGAAGAGTCAACTCAACTCAATTCTGAGTTCAAATTGAGATTGAGTTGACTCTTCTCAACTCAAGCTCAACTTGAAATCGAGTTGAATTGCTTGAACTCAATTTCTAAAAATAGTATACTTACTTATATGCACTGAGTTTTCATGCAAACTGAATTTGAACTTGATTTTTAAAAATAGAATAATTACTTGTATGCATGAAATTTTCATGCAAATTGAGTTTTCGCGCACTCTAATCTAGAAAGATTAGCAACAAATAGTATTGAGTTTGACGTGCTAAAATGACATCAATATAGATAGTTTTAATTAGCGTGCGCGAAAATTTCGTTTGCGCTGAAATCTCATGCATACAAGTAGTTAATCAATTGACTTTACATTCAAGGGAAAAAAAACTAAAGTTCTTGACAAAAGCGATAAGAATTAACTTGAATTATGCGCGAAAGCAATAGTATCACTAACAGTGTGACAGTGCAAAAATTGTATTTACTATCTATTTATCTTGCGACAGCGTTGCATTCTGATTGCATAGTAACATAACTATTTACTTCATCATGTAATTTGAACAAGCTTCAAATATAAACTTTTCGCTCGTAAGACGAAAAATTAACCTCATATTCTTCGCTTAAATGATTACACACTTTGCGTGAATTGCGCAAAGATTGATGTCTGTTAAGTAATCAGTATTTGAATCGCAAAATCGATTGCAAAATTGATTGCAAAATTGGTTGCAAAATTGATCGTGAAACTAATCTTCATACATTGCAACAAGTCATGCTTCTGTTGTTTTCTGCAATGTCTTTATAGCTTTTAATTGAAAGTGAAGATTAACTTTAATCAATTCATGACACACTTCGCGAATCACACGCTGAAACAACAGCTTTGAAATAAGTAAGTCAATTGTTCTTTGATATCGACGAATTTCACGAAGTATCACAGTTTCTTTGCAATATTTTCGCATTTTCTTGAGCTTAATAAGATTACTTTTTATGATGACATTGATAACATGAGCTGACTCAATGAGTCAAACATTCTAACATATAATCAGCGTCTTTGAAATTACTTTTGCAATCATTTTTGCAATCTAGTAAGACTCAAAACTTACTCTGATGAGCTTCAACTTTCTGTCATCAGTTCTCGACTTCACTGTTGACTGTTTTCAAGACATCTTTTTGACAAATTGCTTGTTATTGTTATGAGTGTATCAAGACTGAATAGAGCTAGTCAGCGTCTTTAGCTCAGATCTGACTCAGTCTCTATTTTCTTTCACCAACATCTCTTTGTTCAACATCATCTTTCTTTCTACATCACATTCTACTCGTGTCACAAATACATTCTCTTCAAGCTTAGCGCAGTCTCTGAATATTACTTAAATAAAAGCTCTTGTACTCATCTTCTTCTGTATTCTTAATATTCAGTTATAGCTATCTTTAAAGATCAAGCACTATTCAATTCTGACTTTCGCTGATTGACTCATCTAGACACGATTCTGACATTATATTAAGAATTTGTTAATCACACGATACTGATCTCATTACTCATTCAACATACTCGTACAGACAGAATGAGTCTAAAGAAATTCATTTACCTGATGATCGACGCAATCGAAAGACTGAACAACACTAGAAAGTTTGATAGAATCAACGACAAGACTGTTTGAATCGCTAGACAACTTATCGCTCACTAAGTATGCAAAGTTCACTCGATCAAGAGAATCAACTCATTCTCATGAAACAGACGAGTGAAAATAAGCTG
>JAABUK010003993.1_pt1 | contig 24482 bp, 29 predicted proteins | sample 5559141 | NCBI WGS metagenome assembly JAABUK01 (sample SAMN10711869, study PRJNA513367) | rock metagenome | isolation source: Antarctica rocks | place: Antarctica: Victoria Land, Pudding Butte nord | collected 2016-01-03 | reverse complement strand
TCGTGAAGGTTCTGGATGGGCTCGCCTTTCCCAACGGGATCGCGCTCTCGCCCGACGGCAAGGTGCTGTACGTGACAGAGTTCTCGGCCAAGCGTGTCATCGCCAGCTCCGTCGTGCAGCCGGGTCTTATCAGCCCGGAGCTGACCTACGTCGTCGCCCATCTGGCTGATGGCGCCGGCCCGGACGGCATGACGGTGGACGCCAACGGCACGATGTATGTCGCAGAGTACAACGCGAAGTCTGTCTTCGTGATCAACGCCGAGAACACCGTCCTCGGCCGGATCACGCTGCCGGAGGAGGCTGGACCGGGAACGACCAACGTAGCCTTGCATGACGGCTACCTTTACATCACCGAAGCTCGCAAGAACGAGGTGTGGCGGGTGAAGATCAACACGAAGGAGCCGTGACACGGCTGAAATGCGGGCACCTGCAAGGCCTGTCGCAAGCGGCGCAGGTCGGGTTCACGGCGTGGCTGCTGGCCGACCTGATGCGACGGGCGATCCCGGAATCATACTGGCCCGAGCGCATGACGGCAGCCAAGCTGAGCGGATACATCGCCAGCGCGGAGGAAACCGTGGTGCGCAGTTCGATCGCGCTGGAGGTGGGCTGCATCAACACCGCTACCCCGCCGCGCTGGCCGCGCATATCGCAGAGGTGAGGGTGCGCGGGGCCGAGTGGGCAGACGAGCTGATCGAGCAGTATTGGTACTACCCGCGCAATGCGCGCGACCTGCTGCTGGACCGCTTGCCGGCGTAGTCTCGTGCAGGCGCCAGGTTTGGCCGTTTGCAGACCGGCATCTTTGCGACCGTGGGTCCTCGGAAGCCGACGCTAACCGGTTCAGGCGGGCGGTCCCCCAACGATCTCGCCGACTGTTTGGAGCGCGCGTCTCGGAAAACGTATTCGGAACATAAACCGCTCTTCCGCCAATAGAATTCCCAAAATACGCAAAGCACTCATTGAAACTACATGGGTTCCTGAGCTACGGGACGTAATGTAGCGTGCCACCGTCGTTCGCTCGCGGCGGTGCTAAGGTTTCGCCGGGAAACAATGTTATGGCTATCGCATGGAAGCCGGTCAGCAGCGAGTGGCGACAACCTCCTCGGAGTGGGCGCAGGGTGCGGGGTGGGAAACGAAGCACCTTCGGCTAGCCGTCCGTGCAGCGGGCGTGGCCCTTTGGTCCTGGAACGTGGACACGGACCGCCTCGTCCTTGACGACCAAGCATACGCGCTTTGGGGGCTTTCAGCGGGCGTGGACGTCTCCTTCGAGGATTTGTCGGCACACATCCACCCCGCAGACCGCGACCGGGTCCCGGCGGCCTTCGCGGCCACCCGCGCCCTGCTGGGACCGTACGAGATCGATTTCCGCATCATGGTCGGCGACGAGGTTCGGTGGATTTCGGCCCGGGGCCAGGGTGACGACGCCGACATCGTGGCCCGGGTCATGTACGGCATCTTCCTGGACGTAACCGGGCGCAAGCAGGCCGAAGAGGCCCACGAGCTGCTCGCGGGAGAGATGAGCCACCGGGTCAAGAACCTTTTGGCTATCGCGTCCGGGCTTACCGCCATCACGTCGCGCACGACCACGACGGCGGTCGACATGGCGCGCGAACTTACCCAGCGGTTGACGGCTCTAGGGCGGGCGCACGACCTGGTCCGACCGCTTCCGGGCCAGGCCGTGGCAGCGACACTGCTTGGGGACCTGCTCACCGTTCTGCTCGTGCCCTACGATGACCTGGAGACGTTCAGCGGACGCATCCGAGTGTCCGTTCCCAGAATAGGCGTCGGCGAGGCCGCAGCGACCGCGCTGGCCCTGGTCGTCCACGAATTGGCAACAAACTCGCTCAAATACGGCGCCCTTTCCGCCGAGGTTGGCACCCTTGACGTTTCGTGCGCCAAGCCCGGCGAGGAGGTCATCGTCGTCTGGACGGAGCGAGGCGGCCCGCCGGTGGCCGCGCCAGCCGGGAGAAGGGGCTTCGGCAGCAAGCTGGTGTCCGTCAGCATGTCCGGCCAGCTGGGCGGCTCGCTGGACTACAACTGGGACAAGGCTGGCGTGGTCGTGACGCTACGGATGAGTGCGGAGAGGCTGGCGGCATGAGGCTTTTCGCGAGCAATTCGTGATCACTGAGGGAGCTGCCGCAATGGCGAATGAGCTCTCGGCTAGCCTGACACCCTCCGGAGCCGACCCGGTCGCGAACCTCGAGAGGCGCGTCGACGAGCTGACCGCGGCGTTGGCCGCTCGCGACAGCTTCATCGCCGTTGCAGCTCACGAGTTTCGCAACCCGATGACCCCGATCCTGGGCCAAATTGAAGCGATGCTGGTTGCGGTCAGGGCTGGCCGATGCCCGCCTGACCAGGTCGCGGAACGACTGGAACGCATCCAGCTGAGCGTCCATCGCTTCTGGAAGCGGGCCGGGGTGTTGCTGGACGTGTCGTGGATAAACAACGGCAACTTTCGACCCGAGCCGGAGGACTTCGATTTCGCGGCCGTGGTTCGTGAGGTCGCCCTTGCATACGCCGAAGCAGCGAGACGTGCGGAGGTCCCGCTCAAGGTGGTCGCGGACGAGAGCCTGCCGGGCACATGGGACCGCCTCGGGGTCGAGCAGATCATCGATAACCTGCTGTCGAACGCCCTCAAATACGGGGGCCGCACTCCGGTTGAGATGTCGGCAAAGGCGTCCGGAAGCCGCGTCCAGCTCCGCGTTCGCGACCACGGCGGCGGAATTTCCGCAGACCAGCGGGACCGCCTGTTCGGGCGCTTCGAACGAGCCGTGGGGCACGGCGACGCGCGCACGGGCTTCGGCATTGGCCTGTGGCTGGTCCGGCAGTTGGCGGAGGCGATGGACGGTGAGGTCGTGGTGGAAGACGCGCCCGGCGGCGGGGCCCTGTTCACGGTGACCCTGCCGCGCAATGTGAAAGGAACAGGCGGTTGACTGATGACGACGGCTCCGGGCTCGAGCGGGTCACCACCGGGATCGGTGGCCTCGACACGATCCTCCAAGGCGGCTTTCCGAAGGCCGGGCTGTATCTCGTCCAGGGTACCCCTGGAACGGGGAAGACGACTCTGGCCAACCAGATCTGCTTCCATCATGTCGCCGGCGGCGGCCGGGCGCTCTACGTCACACTCCTCGCCGAGTACCACGGCCGGATGATGCAGCACCTGAGCACCATGTCGTTCTTCGACATGTCGCAAATCCCGGACCGCCTCTCCTACATCAATGGGTTCGGAACCTTGCGACAGAACGGCTACCCTGCCCTACGGGACATGTTGCGTCGGGAGGTCACTTCGCAGCAGGCGAGTCTTCTCGTCCTCGACGGCTTCGCAACCGTTCAGCGGCAGGTTCCCGAGGAGCAGGATTTCAACGAATTCGTCCACGAGCTGCAGGGCATCGCCACCGCGACCGACTGCACGATGTTCCTGCTCAGCAGCGCCGACCGCGTGAGGGAAACGCCGGAATACACCATCGTCGACGGCATCGTGGAGTTCAGCGACCGCGCGGTCGGCTGGTCGTCGGAGAGCACGCTGCAGGTCATCAAACTTCGTGGCACCGGCTTTTTGCGGGGTCGGCACGCCTTCCAGATCACATCGGACGGCCTTGCCGTCTATCCGAGGCTTGAGGCGCTTCTGGCGAAGCCCTCGCTCCTGGACCCCGGCGCCGTCTTGAAGGTCCCCAGCGGCATCGGTCGGCTCGACACCATGCTGGGCGGCGGCATGCCTGCCGGGTCGACGAGCATGGTCATCGGACCAACCGGGGCGGGTAAGACGACGCTGGGGCTCCAGTTCCTCTCATGCTGCAGCGAGGGGGAGCCTGGGCTCCTGATGGGATTTTACGAGACGCCCACGCGGCTGGCCGCCAAGGCGGCTGAGGTGTGCCGTCCCCTGCGCGGCCTGCTCGACGGGGGAATCGTGGAGATCCTCTGGCAGCCCCCGGCGGGAGGCATCCTCGACGCCTATGCCGAGCTGTTGCTTGAGAATGTGCGCCGACGCGGCGTCCGGCGCCTCTTCATTGACGGCCTTGGAGCGTTGGAGGCGGTCGCGGCCGACTCTACGCGGATGAACCACTACCTCACGGCGCTGACGAACGAGTTACGAGGGCTCGGTGTGACAACGATTTACTCGCTAGAGGCGCCCGAAGTTCTCGGCTCCCAGGTGCGTCTTCCCAAGGGCGAGTTCTCCCTGCTCGCGGACAACCTGATCCTCCTGCGGCACATCGAGCGGGATTGGCGGCTGTTGCGCCTGGTCTCCGTCCTGAAGGTGCGCGACAGCGACTTCGACCCCCTGCTTTACGAATACGTCCCGACCTCCCAGGGACTGCAGATACGGGAGAGGCTCCATGCTCCAGGGAAGCCGAACCAGGAAAACGAGGCAGCTGTCGCGGATCGCGGCACCCCGTCCGGTCGTGGAGGCTAGCCATGGCGACTGTGCTTGTCGTTGACGACGAGTTTGGGATTGCGGAACTGTTTGACGCCGTCCTTTCCGATGAGGGCTACCGCGTGCTGACCGCCATCAATGGCAAACATGGCCTGGAGGTGCTGGCCAAGGAGCGGGCCGACCTAGTCTTCACCGACTACATGATGCCGGTGATGGACGGCGCAGGGCTGTTGCGCGCGCTGGCCGCCGACCCTGTCCTGCGGGCCATCCCGGTTGTCGTCATGAGCTCGATGCCGGAGGCCGCCGTGGCGGAGCGGTGCTCCGGCTATGTGACCTTCATACGCAAGCCGTTCAAGATTGCCTGCATCATCGAAGTGGCCGCCCGCTGGTCAATTACCTGAAAAGCTGACCTCGGCCGAAAGCGGCGGCTTGCAGAAACTACGGTGCGAGCCCTGATGCATACGGAACTCGGGTTTTCGGCATGATGACACCTTTCGCGAAAGCGCTTTGGGTGTCCACCAATCCGGGTCAATCCCAATCCCACCCAATCTCAGTCGCGGACCGGGTGGCGCACCGGCTCGCGTTCGAGGTTGCCGCGCTGCGAGAGCAAGGCGTGACCACTTCTATCGGCTTGGCGCGGGCGTTGACCCAGCGCGGGGTGCCGAGGCCCCGAGAGGGGCGAGCGTGGACGCACACCACTGTGGCTCGGCTGATGGCGCGGGTGGCGGCTTGATGGCCTCTCGGAGCGATCGTGATACCGGACCCAGGGTCGATCGGTGACCGTGTTGGGCTACCTTCGAGACCATATCCGTCCAACTACATACCCAGTAATCGCCGCAATAAGCAGGCCGGCGACCGGCTGCTCGCGGGTGCCATGGAGCATCGAAGCCACCGCGCCTCGACCTTCGAACATCCACCTGAATGGGGCTGACCAGCTGCGATGGGCCATGCCGCCGGTCTCCAGCGTTTGTATTGCGTCCAGCACCCTCCCATGCATGCTCTCCTCCCCGCCCGACATACCTTCGCTTTCGGCCACGGCAAGGCTTCGTGCATCATGCTCCCAATGCCGCAACAGCTTCAGCTTAGTGCTTCGGGATAGACCCCGCTGAGCGATCACATCAGCCGGCTGTGCGAAGAAAGCCGATGGATCCGCCATCGCTCGTCCGATATCGAAATCTTTGGCCATGGTCCGCATCTACTCCCTGAGCGAGTTCTACGCGGCCGCCGCCGCCACAGTTCACTTGAACACAGCGCGATAATAGCCGGCTACCTTGACCCAGGCCGGCGACCTGCCGCGCGCCAACAACCTGATGCCGCGAGTGTACGCCGCCATGGCCCAGAAGGAGCGTGAGTTGATCGGCGAGCGCACCCGGGCGGCGCTGGCCGAGCGGGTAATCCGCAACCGGTTGATCGACCTGGCCTTCCTTGGCCGCGCGGCGCTCGCCAACCCGCATTGGCCGGTCTGGGCGGCGCGGGAGCGGGCCCACGACGATCCATTCTCGCTCTTGCCGCAAAACTGGTCCTGGTGGCTGCGCAACCGGCCGGGCTCGGGGAATTCGCGCGGCTGGCCGGCCGCTGCCGCCGCTTCGGGGTAGCTGGCCAACGGCTGGGGCGGGGTGCAAGTTGCCGTCCAGCATCCGACGGAGACACGCATGACCACCGGCCGCGTCGCCAACAAGGTCGCACTCATCACCGGCGCCGCCAGCGGCCTCGGCGCCGCCTCGGCACGGCTGCTCGCGCGGGAAGGTGCCCGCGTCGTGTTGTCCGACCTCGACGAAGCCGGCGCCCAGCGCGTCCAAGGCGAGATCGAGGCCGCCGGGGGTACCGCCATCGCTCGGCGGCACGACGTCACCGACGAGGCCGCCTGGGCCGCCCTGATGGCCGACATCCTCGACCGCTACCGCCGGCTCGACGTTCTCGTGAACTGCGCCGGCATCGGCGCCGGGCCGACCTTGCTGCCCAGCGAGCAGAGGCTCGAGGACTGGCACGCGATCATGCGGGTCAACCTCGACGGCGTGTTCCTCGGCATCAAGCACGCGCTGGCTGCCATGACCAAGAGCGACCCGGTGCGCGGGTCGATCATCAACATCTCCTCCGTGCTCGGCATCCTCGGCCGGAGCGGCTCCGAGGCCTACTCCGCGTCCAAGGGCGGCGTGCGCCTGCTCAGCAAGTCTGCCGCCCTCTCCTGCGCCGAAGGCGGCCTCGACGTGCGGGTGAACTCAGTCCATCCCGGCTTCATCGATACGCCGCTGCTGCGCGCCGGCATGAAGCTGCGCTTCAATGACCAGGACGAGGCGCAGCGCGTGTATGATGCACTGGCACCGGTGGGGCGTCTGGGCGAGCCGGACGACGTCGCCTACGGCGTGCTCTACCTGGCCAGCGACGAGTCCAAATACGTGACCGGGTCGGAGCTGGTAATCGACGGCGGCTTCACCGCGCGCTAGCTCGCGAAAAGCGAAAGCGACGTGGACGCCGGGCTGCACTTGGCCGAGGAGCAGGCGTCCGACGTGGACGGGTGCGAGACCGGCGAGGTGGATCAGCGGCTGGGCCGAGTTGATATCGCGGTCTTCATCAACGCGTGCGCGGCCAGCCCGGCACCCATAGGACCGAGGGCGACAGTGCGCTCCCGCTGCGAGATGACGACCCGCGTCAAGGCAACCTAACCCGTCGCGGAGCTTGGCAACGGCGTCACAGCGGCATCAAACATGCAGGGATGCGGTTCTTGAAGGATTGCCTTCGCGGCAGCCCTGCCCGACCATCCGCTTGCACCTGCTTTGGAGATTCCAACGATGCGCCGCCGTCACTTCCTTGCCGCTGCCGCTTCTATCCCGGCTTTGGCCCGGCCCGCCCTCGGTCAGGGTTCGGCGCGGACCCTGAGGTTCATTCCCGAGGGGAACCTGCAGAACCCCGATCCCGTGTGGTCCACCACCACGGTGGCGCGCAATTTCGGCTACATGATCTGGGACACCTTGTACGCCGTGGACGAGAGCCTCACGCCCAAGCCGCAGATGTGCGAGGGCCACGACCTCTCATCCGACAACCTGACCTGGCGCTTTAAGCTGCGGGAGGGATTGCGTTTCCACGACGGCACGCCGGTGCGGGCAGCAGACTGCACCGCGTCCATCGCGCGTTGGATGAAGCGGGACGGGTTCGGCCAGCGTATCGAGGGAGCGCTCGCCGAACTGCGGGCGGTGGACGACCGTTCCTTCGAGTTCCGGCTCAAGCGGCCGTTTCCACTTTTATTGAGCGGCCTCGCCCATCCCGTGGCGAACGTTTGCTTCATCATGCCCGAGCGGATTGCGCGGACCGACCCCTACCAACAGATCCAGGAGTACATCGGTTCCGGCCCGTACCGCTTTTTGCGCGACGAGTGGCAGCCCGGCGCCCGCGCCGCGTTCGCGCGTTTTGAGGAGTACGTACCCCGCCAAGAGGCGCCGAGCTTCGTTGCAGGCGGTAAGCAGGCGAACTTCGACCGGGTCGACTGGATCATCATCCCGGATACTGCAACGGCCGCGGCCGCCCTTCAGTCCGGCGAGGCGGATTGGTGGCAAAGTCCGACCGTGGACCTGCTGCCGTTGCTGCGGAAAGCGCGCAACGTGGTCGTGGAACGGCTGGACGACTACGGCAACATCGGTGTGATGCGGTTCAACATGCTGCATCCGCCCTTCGACAACGTAAAGCTGCGCCGGGCCCTGCTGCCTGCCCTGAACCAAGTCGATTTCATGGATGCGGCGATGGGGGGCGACAAGGAACTATCGCGAACGGGCGTGGGCGTGTTCACACCAGGGTCTCAGCTGGCGAACGCGGCCGGCCTGGAAACCCTGACCGGGCCGCGGGACATCGCACTCGCAAAGCGCCTGGTTGCCGAGAGCGGCTACAAGGGGGAGAGGGTCGTGTTCCTCGCTCCCACGGATTATCCCATCCTCAATGCGGAGTGCCTCGTCGGCAGTGACATGCTGCGCAAAGTCGGACTGAACATCGATTACCAAGCCTCGGATTGGGGCACGATGATCACCCGCCGCAACAACCGCGACACCGTCGACAAGGGCGGCTGGAGCGCGTTCTGCACGGCCTGGGAGGCGTTGAACCTCGTGGACCCAGGCTCGCACTATCCGATCTTCGGCACGGGGCTGAAAGGCTGGTTCGGCTGGATGGACAGCCCGCGCCTGGAGGATCTTCGTACCGCCTGGTTCGAGGCCCCGGACTTGGCCGCACAGAAGACTGTCGCCGAGCAGATCCAAAGGACCGTGTGGGACGAGGTACCTTATTACCCACTGGGGCAGTATTTCCAGCCGATCGCCCGACGCAGCAACATCACGGGCATCGTGCGCAGTCCATTTCCGTTATTCTGGAACGTGCGCAAGGGATAGGGGCTACGCCGCCGCTGATCACCCCCGGCCACCCGAACTCCCCGCGGGCAAGCGCACGACGGCGGAATTGCCACGGCGCCCGGCAGGGTCGGCCCACAGTGCCGATGAGTATACTGCAGGATCGTCAGCCGCACGCGACGGTGCCACCCTCTTGCTCAGTAGGCCGTATCCTGGAATCGGAGCTCCGCATGGGCGAGCGTCGTCCCACCATCGCCTCTCGCCACGGCATGGTCGCCGCCGCGCATCCACTGGCTGCCTCCGCAGGCGCACGCCTCCTCGCCCAGGGCGGCAATGCCTTCGATGCGGCGGCGGCGGTGGGCGCCGTGCTAAACGTCGTCGAACCGTTCATGTCCGGGCTCGCCGGCCTCGGCCTGGCCACGATGTGGGTGGCAGCGGAGCGGCGCGTACGCGTGCTCGATTTTGTTCCTTGCGTCCCCGCAAGCTTTCCGCTGGCGCGCTTCGGCGCCCGTGCGGACCTGGAGCGGGGCGCGCTCGCGGTGGCTCCCCCAGGCAACCTCGCCGGCTGGTGCGAGCTGGCGCGGCACTATGGCCGTCTCAGCCTTGCCGACATTTTCGCGCCTGCCGCCGCGATCGCGGCGGACGGCTTTCCCTTGCTCGAGTTCGGCGCCTACGAATTTGCCGAACAGGCCAGGATAATGACGGACTGGCCTGCGCTTCACGACGATTGGTCAGCCAATTACCGGCTGGACGGCCCAGCCGCGGTCGGCACAATCCTGCGCCAGCCCGATTTGGCTGCAACCCTTACATTGCTCGGCGCTACCGGCCCAGAGCTTCTGCATGGCGGCGCCCTGGGTGCACGCATCGTTTCGCATCTTCATGCCTGCGGCGGCACGTTGAACCTGGACGACCTCCGCGCGGTGAGCCCGGTCTGGAAGGCACCTCTCTCGGCCAGCTATCGCGGTCTGGACCTGCACGTGCCGCCACCGCCGTGCGAAGGCTTCCAGATCCTACTGACACTACGCATTCTCGAAGGCTTCGAACTCGCTAACCTGCCGCGTAGCGGGGTCGAGCACTTGGACCTGGTCTTCCGGGCCATCCGTCTCGCCGCCGGTCTTCGGATCGCGCACAATAACCCGTCAGATAAAAAACTCGACGAGTTACTCTCCGAAACGGCGATCTCAGCGCTGCGGGCGCGGGTGACGGACGGCGCGCCCATCGATGGTCCGACCGAGCAATGGGCGCCCGCGCCCGGAATACCGCCGAAGCAGTTCAACACCACGTCCTTCTCCGTCACCGATTGCGACGGCAACCTCGTTTGCGTGACCCAGAGCTTGGGAAGCGCGTTCGGCAGCGGTGTGGTCGTGCCGGGCACCGGGGTGTGCCTGAACAATTTCCTTTACTGGGCCGACGTGGACGTGGGCAGCCCCAATCGCACGGCACCAGGGGCACCGTTGCCGATCTGCATGGCGCCCAGTATCGGCCTGCGGAGCGGCGCGCCCGTGCTGGCCCTCGGTACGCCCGGCAGCTACGGCATCCTGCAGACCCAGGTGCAGGCGCTGGTGCAGTACCTCGATTACGGCCTGGGGTTGCAGCACGCAATCGAGGCGCCGCGCGGACGGTTGATGGACGGCCGGAGCGTGACGGTGGAGGACCGGATCGCTCCGGGCGTCGTCGCAGGCCTGCGCGACCGCGGCCACGAGGCGTCATTGTTCGGCGCCGATTGGACAATGAGGGTCGGCGGCATGCAGGCCATCGCGCTCGATCCGACAACCCGGGTTGCCATCGGCGCGGCCGATCCCCGCCGTGACGGCCACGTCGCGGTGCCATAGAGGCGTCGAGAACAGCATGACCTGGTCCATCATCACTCATGACGCCAACAGCGGCGCTTTTGCCGTCGCGGTCGCCACGAAGAACCTCGCGGTCGGCTCCACCGTGCCGCATCTTCGGTCGGGTGTCGGAGCCGTGGCGACGCAGTCGATCGCCAACCGCTATCTGGGCCCTGCCGTGCTGGACTCCATGGCCAGCCGACTTTCCCCTTGGGACGCTATCACGGCAGCCATCGCGGCCGATGCCGGACGCGGCCTGCGGCAGGTTCATGCGGTTGACCGGCATGGCCGCACAGCTGTCTGGACCGGCGAGAACTGCGTGATGTGGTGCGGCAGCAGCGCCGAAGGCCCGGTCAGTGTCGCCGGCAACATGCTGGCCAATGAGTCCGTCGTGCCCGCGACACTTGCCGTGTTCATCACGGGTTCGGCGCAGCCTTTGCCCGAGCGGTTGATCGCGGCGATGCTGGCCGGCGATGCAACAGGGGGCGACCGAAGGGGCCGACAATCTGCGGCGGTCGCGATGACCACGACCGAGGATTTCCCCGACCTCGATCTGCGGGTGGACGATCACGCGGCCCCGCTCTTGGAGTTGCAACGTGTGCTTGGCATCTGGCGCCGCGACCGGGCGCCGATGCTACACAAGCTGCCGCGCAAAGCGGACCCCGCCGGACAGATCGACTTCGACGCGATCGAGGCCCCCTGGATCGCCGCAGGGTCGGATCTGCGGCTGAGGCGTCCATAGCTAGCGCTTACAAGCAAAGCTGGCTGGGCGTCTGGGTTTGTCCGGGTAGAGGGTCGCGCTCAGCATTGGCCTGGCGATGCAGCACGTCCCATTCCGCGACGCCGAACAGGCCCAGGGCGATGGCCACAATGTCGATGCCCGTCGATAAATGCACCTGCCCGAAGGTGAAGCGCTCGGCGCCGGTGTTCACGTCCATCCCGACCAGCCCCAGGACAAGGCCCAGCAGCGTCATGGCGATGCCCTTCACGGGCGCTCCCTTGGCCAGGGTCGAGCCGGCAAGCAAGCCAAGCAGCATCAACGAGCAGATCTCCGCCGGGCCGAACAGGAAGGCGACCTGCACCAGGAACGGCGCGAGAAAGATCATCTCCGTAATGCCGAACGCAGCGCCGAAGAACGACGACAGCATGGTGACGGTCAGCGCCGTCCCCCCCCCTTGCCCTGCCGCGTCAGCGGGAAGCCGTCCAGGCATGTGACGGCATGCGGGGGGGGTGGCAGGGAAGGTTGAGCAGGATCGAGCAGATCGCGCCGCCATATTGGGCGCCGTAGTAGATGCCGGCCAGCATCAGGATCGCAGGAAGCGGCTGCATTGCGAAGGTCAGCGGCAGCAGCATGGAGATCGTGGCCATCACCGCCATGCCGGGCAGCACGCCGACCATGTTTCCGATCAGCACCCCGGTCAGGCACCGCAGGAAATTGTGCAGCTCGAGCGCGATGCCGAAGCCGTGCCAGAGGTCGGTCAGTGCCGTCGCGATCATTGGCCCGGCCACACGAAAAGCGGGAACTGAAGTTTGAGCACGAAGGAGAACAGCAGCACGCCGACCACCGTCAGGCCGGCGGACAGCACAGCGGCGCCCAGGACCGATATCTGGCGGTCTCCCATCGCGGCGATGAATACGGAGACAAGGATGGCGGCGACCAGGCCGAACCAGCCGCCGACCAGGATGAACGACTATAGGCAAGCACATCCATCCCGAAGCCCAACCGGCAGGCCTCGGCCAGCCGGCCACCCACGTGGCGAAACCCGACGATCCCGAGCGTACGGCCGAAGATCGTCGTGGGGCGGCGCGGTTCACTGGCCTTGTAGGGCATCAACCATCCAGAGAACGAGGGAGCGGCCCTATACGCCCATCGCTGCAGCCAGAGCGGGGTCTGGTCGGGTGTTAACATCCCGCGCACCATCTGACTTTCCCCACCCTGCTAGATCTCCACCTCCAGGCCGATCTCGACCACCTGCGCCCGCGGCAGCCCGTAATAGGTTGCACTGCGGTTGGCGTTCAGCAGCATCGCCGCGAACAGCGACTTTCGCCAATGCGCCATCCCGCTTCTCCTCTGCCCCGCCACCACCGTCTCGCGCCGGAGATAATAGGTGAGGGTCTGCGGATCGATGTCGTGCAATACCGGCCGCTGGTAGAGCTGACGCAAGGCATCCGGCACGTCCGGCTTCTCCATGAAGCCGAACGGCAGCACGACCCGCGTCAGGCCCCCGTCCATGGCGGTCACCACCGCCCGTTGCTCCGGCTCCACATGGGGCGTCGTGGTGGTCAGGGTGGACACGAGCAGCACCCGCTCGTGCATGACGTGGTTGTGCTTGAGGTGATGGATGAGCGCTAGCGGGATGCCGGTCGTGGAGAGCGCGGTGGGAGAGATCATCGCCTGGCGTATGGTGAAGAATCAGCAGATGCGTTGGAGCCGGGCCACGGTGCAACCCTTCCTCGACGTGCGCACCGCAGTGCTGAACGGAACCCTTGAGGACGCCTTCCGCCGACGCCACCCCGGCTTGCGGCCAGCGAACGATGACCAAGCTCCGCCAGCGGCGGCCTGATTATCCCCAAAAGGTTTACATGCTCTCCATTCGCACCAATGTCGCGACACACGCGAGATCGGCCTTGCAGCGACGGGCAGTATGTGGCGATGTCGGCCTCAATGCAGAGCATGGCGGAGCGGCTGTTCCGGGTGATCGGGCGGCAGGACCTGATCGACGATCCGCGCTTTCGGACCAACGCCGACCGGATCCGCAACAACGACGTCCTGGACCCGATCATCGCCGATTTCATGCGGCAGCGCACGCGGGCGGAGAATTTGGCGCTGTTCGACGCGCCGGCGGTGACGGTGGGCCCGGTGTGCGATTGGGCGGACCTGGCGAACGAGCCGTATATGATCGAGCGCGAAAGCGTCGTGGTGCTGCCGGACGAGGAGATGGGGCAGCTGCCGATGCACACCGTGGTGGCGCGGTTGAGCGGGACGCCAGGCGCCATCCGCAGCCCGGCGCCAGAGCTGGGCCTGAACACGAACGCGATCCTGGCCGGGGTCGGGGTGGATGCGCGGGCGCTGGCCGGACTGCGGCGGGCCGGGGTGGTGGCATGAGGCTGCGGTCGCTGCTGTTCACGCCGGCGGACGACGGGCGCAAAGTGCAGAAGGCGTTCACGAGCGACGCGGATGCGGTGATCCTCGATCTCGAGGACGCCGTCGCGGTGAGCAAGAAGCCGGCGGCGCGGGAGAAGGCGGTGGCGGCGCTTCGGGACCGGGCGAGGCCGACGTTCGTGCGGGTAAATGCGTTGCCGACGCCGCATTGCTTCGACGACCTGCTAGCGGTGGTGCCGGCGGGGCCGGACGGGATCATTCTGCCGAAGCTGGAGCGCGCGTCGGACGTGAGGACGGCGGAGTGGGTGATCGGCGAGGTGGAGCGCCGGGCGGGGATTGCGGCCGGCAGCGTCGGACTGGCGGGGATCGTCGAGACGGCGTTGGGGGTGGCGGCGGCGGGCGAGATCGCCGCTGCCGGGTCGCGGCTGCGGTGGCTGATGTTCGGGGCGGTTGACCTCGCGCTCGACATGAATGGGGGGCTGGACGACGAGCTGGGGCTGATCGGGCATGCGCGGTTCGCGGTGGCGCTGGCGTCGCGTACGGCGGGATTGCCAGGGCCAATCGACACGGCGTTCGTGGACATCAAGGGGCTCGACCGGCTGCGGGTGTCATCCGGGCGGGCCCGGGCGATGGGATATTCGGGGAAGGCGTGCATCCATCCGGCACAGATCGCGGTGGTGAACGAGGTGTTCTCGCCGAGTGAAGCCGAGTTGGCGGGAGCGCGGCGGATCGTCGAGGCATTTGTCGCGGCGGAGTGCGCCGGGTCGGCGGCGATCGCGGTGGACGGGGCGATGATCGACTATCCGGTGTTTTTGAAGGCACAGCGAATGCTGGCGCAAATGGGGGAAGCGTGATGGGGGTGAGGCGTCGGGCGGTGGTGGGAGCCGGGTTGTGTGCGCCGTGGGTGCGGCGAGCTTGGGCGGCGGATTATACGTTCAAGGTGGGCATCAGCCTGGCGCAGAATCATCCGACGGTGATCCGGTTCCAAGAGGCGGCGGAGGCGATCGGCAAGGAGACGGGAGGCAGGCTCGAGCTGCGGGTGTTTCCGAACAGCCAGCTCGGCGGCGAGGTGGATCTGCTAAACCAGGTGCGGTCCGGAGCGGTGGAGATGTTCCCGATCGGCGGGCTGGTCATATCGAGCGTGGTGCCGTTGGCGGCGCTGAACGGGACCGGGTTCGCGTTCCGCGACTACGGGCAGGTGTGGCCGGCGATGGACGGCAGCTTGGGCGAGTTCATCAGAAATGCGATCAAGCAGTCCGGGCTCCATGTGACGTCGACGATTTGGGACCTGGGCTTTAGGCAGATCACGTCGAGCACGAAGCCGATCCGAACGATGGAGGATCTGCAAGGCTTCAAGATCCGCGTGCCGGGGGCGGCGGCGTATAGCGACGTGTTCAAGGCGCTGGGGGCGGCGCCGGCGAACATCCAGTTCCCGGAGGTGTATTCGGCGCTGCAGACGCACATCGTCGACGGGCAGGAGAACCCACTGGCGCTCATCGTCACCTCGAAGTTCTACGAGGTGCAGAAATACGTCTCGATGACGAACCATATTTGGGACGGGTTCCATGTGCTGGTGAACGGGCGAGCGTGGCGACGGCTGCCGGCCGATCTGCAGGGCGTGCTGGAGAAGCATGTGAACGCGGCGGGGAAGGCGCAGCGGGAGGATTTGGCACGGATGGAGGCGGGATTCCGCGACACGCTGGAGAAGGCGGGCATTCAGATCGTGACGCCGGATACGCGGCCGTTCCGGGCGAAGCTGGCGTCGTCCGGTTACTACATGGAGACGCGCAAGCGGTTCGGCGAGGAGGGGTGGAAGCTGCTCGAGCAGGCGGGCGGCGGCGCGCTTGGCTAGGTACGAGGATCGCGCGCCAGGTCCGCCCTGGCTGAGCCGGGTCGAGTGCGGGATCGGTTGGGCGGTCGACGCGGCCGCCGTGCTCCTGGTGGTCATCGACATCGTCACGCTCCTGGCGGGGGTGATCGCCCGCTATGCGTTCCATCGTCCAATCGTTTGGGCGGACGAGTTCGCGGGGGCGGTGTTCATCTGGATGGCGATGCTGGGCGCCGTGATCGCGCTCCGGCGGGGCGAGCATATGCGCTTCGCCGGGCTGGTGGTGCGGCTGCCGATCGCGTGGCGGCGGCGGGCAGAGCTGGCCTCGCTGGTGCTGGTTGCTGTGGCGCTGGCGCTGCTTGTGCAGCCGGCAATGGACTATGTGGAGGACGAGAGCTTTGCCACGATGCCGAACCTGGGCATCGCGTATAGCTGGCGCGTAGGAGCGCTGCTATTCGGGCTGGTGCTGATGGTGTTCACCGCCGTGCTGCAGGCCTTGCGCGGGTGCCGCTGGCGGGATGTGGGCGTGGTGGTCGGGCCGGTCCTGGCCGCGGCCGGGGTGATGGTGGTGCTGGGGCCGGCGCTGACGGCCATCGGCAATGCCAACTTGCTCGTGTTCTTCGTGCTGATGATTGGCGTGTGCATTGCCGCGGGGGTGCCGATCGGGTTCGCGTTCGGCCTGTCGACGACGAGCTACCTCGCACTGACGACGACGGTGCCGCTCAGCGTGGTGCTGAACCGGCTGGACCAGGGGATGTCGCAGCCGGTGCTGCTGGCAATCCCGATGTTCGTGTTCCTGGGATTGCTGATCGAGCTCACCGGGTTGGCCGGATCGATGGTGACGTTCCTGGCCGCGCTGCTGGGGACGGTGCGCGGCGGGCTGAATTACGTGCTGCTGGTCGCGATGATGCTGGTGTCCGGCATCTCGGGGTCAAAGGCGGCCGACATGGCGGCGGTGGCGCCGGCGCTGTTTCCAGAGATGAAGAGGCGGGGCGGGGACGAAGGGGAGATGGTTGCGCTGCTGTCGGCCTCGGCGGCAATGGCGGACACGATCCCGCCGAGCCTGGTGCTGATCACGTTCGGATCGGTAACGGGGATCTCGATTGCGGCGCTGTTCGCAGCCGGGCTGGTGCCGGCGGTGGTGCTCGCGGCGGCGCTGGCGGTGGTGGCGTTCCTGCGCAGCCGGGGGGAGGCGCGGGCGACAGGGCGGCTCGAGTGGGGGAGCGTCGGGCGGACGTTCGTGGCCGCGATCCCAGGGCTGTTGCTGCCGTTCGTAATCCGAGCGGCGGTGGTGGAAGGTGTCGCTACGGCGACGGAGGTTTCGACGTTGGGCGTGGCGTATGCGTTGGTCGCCGGCGTGGTGTTCTACCGGCCGGTGCAGTGGGGGCGAATGGTGCCGGCGCTGGTGGAGACCGCGGCGCTGTCGGGGGCCATCCTGTTCGTGATCGGGACAGCCTCGGCGATGGCGTGGGCGCTGACGCAGTCGGGCTTCTCGGGCCAGATGGTGGCGACGATGGCTTCGGTGCCGGGCGGGGCAGCCGGGTTCCTGCTAATTACGCTAGTGGCCTTCGTGCTGCTGGGCAATATTCTCGAGGGGATTCCGGCGATCCTGCTGTTCGGGCCGCTGCTGCTGCCGGTTTCGCACGGGCTGGGCATTCACGACGTGCACTATGCGATGGTGGTCGTGGTGGCGATGAGCATCGGGTTGTTCGCGCCGCCGTTCGGGATCGGGTTCTATGCCGCGTGCGCGATCGGCCGGGTGCCGCCGGACCAGGCGGTTCGGCATGTGTGGAAGTATCTGTTCGCGCTTTTCTTGGGGCTGCTGGTGATCGCGGCGGTGCCGACGTTGTCGACGGGGTTGTTGTAGGCGACAGCGGTTTGCCGGAATCCCCTACGCTTTTCCGACGTACGCAAGCTATCTGGCTGCGCAGCACCGCGTCCTCGATCGTGCCCGCGGTGACCGGGTTGCAGATGAACACCTCGCGGGTTTGGCCGATGCGGTCGATGCGACCGACGCGCTGCTCGATCGTCATGGGGTTCCACGGAATGTCGAAGTTGATCAGCGTGTTGCAGAATTGCAGGTTGCGGCCCTCGCCGCCCGATTCGGTGCACAAAAGCAGCGGCGCATCGTTGCGGAACGATCCCACGGCGGCGTCCTTCTGCGGGCCCGACATGTCGCCCGCAAACAGCACGAACCGCATCTTCTCGCGGCGCAGCCGTTCGGCCAAGTGCGTCATCGTGTCACGGTGGCGGACGAACACCAGCTTCTTTCCGCCGGGTTCTGGGCCAACAGCCGAAGGAGAGCCGCCTCCTTGGCCCCGGCCGGCAAGCAGAGCAGCTCGTCGAAGCCCTCGAACAGGCTGAGCCGCACCAGTTCGGCGCGCGGGCGGAAGGCCGCTTCATCGGCACAAGCGCCGTCGATCTCGATGCGGTTGGGATCGGCAAGGTCGAACGTCATGTCGAACCTCGCCTGCAGCCGCGGCAGGTCGACGACAATGGGCAGCACCGGCCCTGCCGGGCTGACGGCACGGGCCGCTGGGGGGCGAGGGATGGAAACCCGGGTGGGGGCCGGCTTGGCTGGCCGGGCTGCGCGGGGCGACGGACCAGGCGGCCGCCTGCCGAGCCGCCTCATGGCACGAAGCTGGCCGAGGAGCCAGTCCTCCATCACGTCGTCGCCGACGAACCAGCCGATGGCGGCGCGGTCGGTCTCCAGTTGCGCTGCCTGCAGCAACGCCCAGACCTGATCCTGCTTGCCCTGCTGCGCCAGGGCCAGGGATGTCAGCAGGGTGATGGCTTTGCCGGGCGGGTAGCGCTTGCCGTAACGCTTGAGCACAGCGTGCGCCCGTTCGGGCTGCTCGCTGGCCAGCGCGGTGAGCGCCGCCAGCAGCAGCAGTTCGGGGTCAACCGGCCATGCCTGCAGAGCGATCTCGGCGATCTCGGCGGCCCGGGAGGACCGCGCCTGCAAGGCGCTGCGCACCTGATCGACGCAAATAGCGCGATCCGCTCGGGCCTGCTCACGCCGAGCGCTCGTCCGTGCCGCCGTCGCGCGGCGCAGCCCCGGATGGCTCGGAGGTCAGCGCGGGCGGCAAGGGGCCGCTGCCGCGAACCGATCTCTGTTCCATCGCCCGTGATTATCCCGTATTGTCGGCAGTCAAGCCAAGCGATTCGACCGAGATCGCTGTGCCGCGGACCGTGCGCGTGGTGGACCGGTGCGGGATGGCCGGGATGATGCCGCGCTCGCTCCGGCCATCTCCACGGTCGCCGGCTAGACCCTGCACCCTGAGTAAGGTTGCCCCGCCGGGCATGGAACCCCCTGCATCGTTTACGGTTGAATGCATGTTCCGGCCTTCCGTTCAAGATCGCCGGTTATCGCTGTTCAGGGTAGGCACGAATGACCAAGGCACCGGAAAAGACCCAGGCCGCCAAGAAGCCGAAGCCGGCCACCAATGCCGCGCCAAAGGGCACCGCAGTCGATAAACCGAAGGCTGGCAACAAGCCCAATGCCTTGCAGCAGCCGCTTCAACCCTCCGAGGACCTGGCCGCGATCATTGGTCAGGGGACCGTCGCGCGAGGACAGATGGTCAGCAAGGTCTGGGAGTACATCAAGGCGAACAAGCTGCAGAGCCCCAATGACGGCCGTCAGATCCTGGCGGACGCCAAACTGGAGAAGGTGTTCGGCAAGCAGAGCGTCACGATGTTCGAGATGAACAAGCTGCTCTCCGCGCACCTGAAACCCCCCAAATAGGCCAGCACCAGCACCCGACGCAGGGGCGCACCGCCCGCCTGCGGCGCATGGGCCGAGCCGGCGCCGCCCAGCGCCCCTCGTCTCTGGGCAACCCTCGTCTCTGGGCAACCCTCGTCTCTGGGCAAACGCACGCGCGGGATATCCTCGCCGCCGTGACGCCAGGTGGCAGCAAGTCGCTGCGTCCGGCCGCAATGAGCCTGGTGGCGGCGAAGGCCGATCCCTCTCTCCCTTGGCGGCAGGCTTCCCGGGTGGCATGGTGAGTTGCGGCACTCGGAGGAATAAAGCGGCAGGGTGGAATGGGCGAGCCGAAATCCATACCGCTGTGGTGCCGGGGCCAGCATAACAATACGGGCGCAATGCCGATCATGGGAGGTTCAGATGTCTGAAAGCGTTTACAAGGTGATCGAGGTGATCGGTACCAGCTCTGAGTCGTGGGAAAGGGCTGCGAAGGTCGCGGTCGAGCGGGCAGCGGAGAGCCTGCGCGACTTGCGGATCGCCGAGGTGATCGAACAAGATGTTCAGCTCAAGGATGGCAAGGTGGAGCTTTATCGGGCAAGGCTGAAGCTGTCGTTTAAATATGAGGCCGGCAGCCAATAATGGCGTAGTCTCGCCATCCGCTCAACAGCGTAAAGCGCCCTCCTCATGGCGCTTCGGCCGGACGGGTCCGTGGTTGTGGACCCGCCGGTCACGGTAGTTCCGTACTTGCCTCCCGTGCCCGCGGCGGGGCCGGCGGCACTTCTGCGGCTCGCGCGGCAAAAGGGGAGAAACGATTGGACGGCATCGAAGGAAGGCAGTTCGTTGTCACCGGCGCGGCGGGCGGCATCGGCCGTGCGTGTGCGCGCCGATTGCTCGATGCAGGCGGGCGTGTGCTGCTGGTCGATGTCGATGCTGGCCGGCTTGACGAGGTCGCGTCCAGCTTGGTTGCGGCGGACCGGATCGGCGCCCACCTCTCCCGCCTCGCATCGCCGCATGAGGCAGCGTCCGCCCTCGACGCGGCGGCGCGACCGATCTTCGGGATCATCCACATGGCCGGGCTCTACGAGTTGGATCCGCTGGACCCCGACGACCATTCGGCCTTCGACCGCGCCGTCGCATCGAACCTGACGAACGGCTACGACCTCGCCGTCGCCTATCAAACCCGGCGCGATCGTAGCGCGGTGGGGCGGATCGTGTTCTGCAGCTCCGGCGCATACCGTAGGGGCGTGCCGGGGCGCGTGTCCTACTCCGTCGCAAAGGCCGGCATCGTGGGGCTGACCCGGGGGCTTTCACGACAGTTCGCGCCGCATACCCTGGTCAACGCGGTCGCACCAAACGCCATAGTGACCCCGATGACGGAGAAGGTGTTCAAGGAGCGCGGCGACGCCATCCTCGCCTCCATCCCGCTCGGCCGGTTCGGCGAAGCGGACGAGATTGCGTCCGTGGTCACATTCCTCTGTAGTAGCGGCGCGTCCTACATCACGGGTCAGACCATCAACGTCGATGGCGGCGCCTGGCATTCATGAGGCTGCAAACGTCCGGTCCACGCGGACGCGTTCGATACTGAAGAACATGCCGGGCATGTTCGATACTGAAGAACATTGCCGGGCACCATCGCGTGACCGGGCATCCTGGGGAGGAACGAAGGTGGTAGCCCGTCGGACACTGGCAAAGCTGAGCGCCGCCGCCGCGGCGGCGATGGTGATCGGGCCTCGTGCGCACGCCGCCGAGGACATCCTCATCGGCTATCATGGCCCGATGACGGGCCCGGCGAGCTGGGTCGGCCCGGCGGCCGCGATGGGGCGCTCATGGCGCTTGACGAAATCAATGCCGCTGGCGGGATCAACGGGCGCAAGCTCAAGATGATCGCCTATGACGACGCCGGGAAGGCCTCCGAGGCCGAGGCCGTCGCCAAGAAGATGATCGAGAGCGACAAGGTGTTCGCAATCCTCGGCGGCGGCGTCAGCAATGTCGCGATCGTCGTGGCGGAGGAGGCGCACCGGGCAAAGGTGCCCTACATGAATGGCCCGGGCGCCAGCCCGAAGATCATGGACGTCCAGAGTCGCTGGGTATTCTCCGGTATTAGGTAGCAAGCACACCAAGCGCCATATGCCCTTAGCGGCCTGAATGGACTAAATAAGCTGCCCACATTAGGGCAGCAACCGATGACCGATCACGTCCTAGCCAGCCTGATAAAGCGCCGCACCGATTTGACCAGCGAACACGACAAACTCAAGGGCAGGCTGTCACAGATCGGCACTGAGGTTGCCCACCTAGACGCCGTGATCCGGTTGTTCAATCCAAGCCACAAGCCGGCCACTCTGCATCTGGACGCGCGCGAGTTGACGGCCATAGCTCGCGGGGAGCGCAGCCGGGCCTTGCTGGACGTGATGCGGGAGGCGGGGGAGCCAATCACGGCCGCGGACGCGGCGCGACGCACCATGGCGAAGCAGGGCCATGATCCCGAGGATCGGGAGCATCGGCGGCTTATCACGCGGAAGGTGGAGGCGGCGCTTTGGCGCCAGGAGCGGCGTGGGGTGCTGCGGTCGATCAGGCGCGATGGGCAGTTTGTGTTGTGGGAGGTGGCCCGGTAGTCAGTCAGTGTGCGTCAGCTAGGGTGCTGCATCTGTGCGCAGATGTGTTGCCTCGATCTACGGATCGCTCCATTGTGCAGGAATGGAGAAAGGGCTGCGCATCGCTAACCTATTGCTTCTGCTCGTGAACGTGGGGCTATTCGGACTTTGGTTCTCATTAATAAGAAAGGATGCCTTGCCGCCGGGCGGGGAGCAGGCCACTTACATTCTCAATCAAGTGTCTGTTCAGGTGACTGCGCTTGGGACAATGGTCGCCTTCGGAGCGTTGTTTTTGGCTGGGTTAGGAGTGTTTGGGTTTCAGGCTGTCATGGAACGTGCAGCATCTCAGGCCGAGGCGGTGGCGCAGAAGCTTGTTGCGCAGAAATGGGATGATTTTCTGAGGCAAAGCGGCCCGCTGATCGTTCCTAGAGCGCGTGGCCCCCTCCCGGAAGCTTCGGATGCGAAAGAGGCTCAGGAGGGATCATGACGATAACTCGCAATCCAATCTCACAGACAATAGCAAGGTTTCAGAAGGCCCCGCCGATCAAAGTGATTGCTCTTGCGCACGAGCTCGGTCTAAAGGTCTATACCTCATCGCTTGGGCCCAATGTTTCAGGAATGATAAAGAAAGACGGTCGGGGTGGAAGTAGCGGCTACGCAATATTTGCTAACTCAGGCCATGCCGAGACGCGCCGGCGCTTTACGATCGCTCACGAAGTTGCTCATTACATTCTACATCGCGATTTAATCGGTGATGGTATTATAGAAGATGCGTTACTTAGAGCTGAGGGGCTAAATAATTCCTTAGAACGACAAGCGAACTCTATGGCTGCCAACATTCTCATGCCATGGCATTTGATTGACGGTGCAAGAGAGACGGGAACGACAACGATTGAGGGACTAGCCACCCTATTTAATGTCTCGCGAGACGCGATGTCGTATCGAGTGCTTGGCGTGCCTTATGCGGAAGCGAGGACTGCTGAGTTACCCCAGCTTTAGACTGCGCTGCCAGTAGCCCTTCCACATCCGCGACACCGGATGGGCTAACGACGCCGCCGTAGCCGCCTCATACAGCCTGCCGTTCGGCATCCGGCGGTTATCTTCCCGCCAAGCCATCTCTACGGCGTAGGCGGCAAGGTATTTGCCGCTAACGTGGTGGTGCTGGCCGATCTCAGCGCGGCGCAGGCGGGGCCCGGCCATAGACGGTCATCCCCTGCCAGTAGAACAGCGCCGCGGTCGCGATGACGGTGGTTGCCAGGATCAGCAGCGAATTGGCCGCGACGGTCGAGCCGAAAAGGTCCACGTCGCGGTCCCCGAACAGCCAGGGCTCCGCGCGCAAGGGGTCATCGCTGAAGACGTAGCGCGCGCCCGCCTGCAGCAGGATCAGCAGCGAGATCGTCCCGATGACCTGGGCGATCTTGCTGCTCCTCGGCAGCAACACATGCGTCACCCCGTAGCACAGCAGCCCGCCGGCGATGCCGGCAACGACGGCCGCAAGCAGTTGCAGCAGCGCCGAGTCCGTCCGGTCCGCTGTCAGCGCGTAGGCATAGCCGGCGACCATCATGAGCTCGCCCTGCGCGAAGTTGACCACGGCCGTGGCCCTGAACACCAGGACGACGCCGATCGCGAGAAGGGCATAGACCGACCCGATCGCCAGCCCGCCGATCAGCAGTTCCACTTGCCCGGTCGCCGTCTATCGCCGCGAGGGCTAAGCCGCAGGCTTGAACACGCCCCCTTGGTTGATCACGGGCTGCACGGTCCGGTTGCCCTGATGATCCGTGGGGGTGAAGCTTCGCGGCAGCCCGATTGGCTCGGCGAAGGTCCATACCGGATCCTTGCCGGCGACGAAGTCGTGGATGTTGGTGTCAAGGCTCTGCAACAAGCTCTCCCGCGTTAGGTCCTTCCCGGCTTTGCGCATCGCCTCGGCCACGACATAGACGTCGGAATACAGCATCATCGAGTAGAGGTTCGGAGTATTGGCGGGCCGCTCGACCCCGCTGGCCTCGAGCGCCTTCAGCCAATTGCCCATCGCGCCGGTTCTGTCGTCGATGAATTGGCTGCCGCCGAACCAAAAGGCGCAGAACCCCTCCGCCGACTTTCCAGCGCCCCGGGCCACCGCCGGGTCGGCAAGCGAGGTGTCGGCCACGATCTGCGCCTGGATGCCGGCGCGCCGAAGCTGCGGGAAGATGCGCGGGCCGTCCGCCGCCAGCCCGTAGACAAAGACGAGATCCGGGTTGGCCGCCTTGATCTGCTGGATCTGTCCGGTAAAATCCGTGTCGCCCGAGTTGAAGCTGGTCGACGTGACGGCAGCGCCCGCTTTCTCGAGAAACGCCTTCACGCGCGGGCCGCCCGCCATGCAGTGGCCTTGGTCGCATTGCATGAGCGCCACCCGCTTCGGCTTGAACCGGGCCATGACGAAGTCGGACATGCCCTGCGTCATGGTGGCCTGCGACGAGGTGGCGCCGGAATAGACGTTCTTGCGGAACTTCTCAAGCACGGCCGGGTCGGATGCAAGGCTCACGTAGTACGGGACGCCGTTGCGCTCGAAGTAGGGCAGGACCGGAACGGTCGAGGTGCTCGTGCCGGCGCCTAGGACGAAAAACACGGTCTCCTCGTCGACCAAGCGGCGACTGCTGGGATCATCGATATCGCCGCGTCCCGGAGAGGCAAGCCCCGATTATCCGGCTTGAGACGAGGGGCCCGGGCAGCGGTCAAGAGCCTTGGCGGTGGG
>JAABUK010003992.1_pt1 | contig 24482 bp, 26 predicted proteins | sample 5559141 | NCBI WGS metagenome assembly JAABUK01 (sample SAMN10711869, study PRJNA513367) | rock metagenome | isolation source: Antarctica rocks | place: Antarctica: Victoria Land, Pudding Butte nord | collected 2016-01-03 | reverse complement strand
CGGCAAGCAGGGCAGCAAATGGCACAGGGCGACCTCACGAAGCGGGAAAGTCGCCTCCATACAGCCGCTACGTCACCCCGCCACCGCTCACGCACAGGCCGATATGCCAGAACTGAATGGCCCTGCCACCCTTATGGGGTTTCGACACCTACCCCCCCCTAAGGGGGTCGAAGAAGCTGGGGCGCCAAGCAAGCGGAGACCATGATCCCGCCAAACTTCTGCATGCACGAGTTAAATTTCCGACCACGTTGAACTCTCCGACCGGATTGAGCGAGCATGATTCGGGGCCAAGGCTCAGGCAACCGCTCTACCCAAAATCCCCACCAACCCGTTTGGCAATCTCTCCCAACCGAACCAGGGCAGCAGCACCCGGCGCACGCCAGCCGGCGACCTTGAGCAAGTAGATGCGTTCGTCCGGCGCCAAGGCAGGATGCTCCGCGAGTTCGAGGGCCTGTGCACGCCAGTCAGGCGGCATCTCGTCGGCGTCGTCATCGCGACCGACCGGAACAAGCGCAGTCCAGGATAATCCTTTGCGCTGCAACAGCCCTGTTGCTTGGAGCACAGCCGTGGCGCGCTGGCCAGGATCGGCAGCGCCCAGCTTGAGCAGATACCCGAGCAAGCGTTTTCGGTCGGTATGGCGCAGGGGGAGCGCGGCAATGTCGGCAGGCATCTTCTAGGCTCCATTCAGATTTATCTTGACAAACGGCCCAAAAAATAGACCGCGCGCGGGTGGTTTCACCGTTTCTGGCATTCAATGAAAACACTCGCTTAGGCGAGCGCCAAAGACACGGTTTTTACGCATAATTACCCCCAGAGAGACCGCCAATAAGCTGCCACCTGACGCCGTACAGCCCGCTCGGATGCACGTCCGCCGTCATCGCCGTAGCTCCCTACCTGGCCCTGCACGCGGCGCGAGAGGCACCGCCCAGGGCGGCACAGTCTTGGCCTCAATCAGCACGTAGCCCCTCCCCCGCGGGTCGGCGCAGTGAGCCAGCCGATGCCCGAACCCGCCGTGGTGGTGCCGCTGGCCACAGTAGGGACACGACAGTGCGGTGCCCCCGCCGGGTTCGGGATAGGCCGGGACTTTAGGATGCAGCGCCGGCACGTCGCAGGACATGAACGGCACCGGCACTGGTGCATCCCACACCACATCGGCCGGCTCGACGTCACCCCATTCCGCAAGCACCCAGCCGCCCAGGTCCTCGACCGGCGGGCGATCCCACGCGGGATGTCCGGGCGGCGGTTCAGCGTCATCGTCAGCGGCGGGCGGAGGTGGAGGCGGCGGGCGAGGTGCCGGCGGCGGGTCCAGGTCCGGGTTCGGCGGCTCCGGCGGAGCAGGGGCGGGAGAGTCGGGAGACACAAGCACCGGATCGCTGGCCAGTGCGCCAAGCAGAGCTTCCAGCGCAAGCCGCGGATTGGGGTGCCGGTTAGTGTCGATCAGAGCGCGGCTGGCCGAGCCGGCCTGCCCTCGACGGCGGTAGCTGTAAGTGGGGGGGTTCTTCAAATAGAATACTATTTGAGAAACCCCCCCACTTAGCGCTTGCTGCTTCAAGCAGTCATCGGCCGCCGATTTCGTTGAGAACCCAGCCGCAAAGGCGGGTGCCGAGTAGGCCGCGTGTAGGTCACGCGAACCGAGCGGAAGCACGCCCAGGTCTGCAAACACCCGCTCCAGCCGACTGCCGCCAGCGACCAGCTCCTTGTGCGTGACGATGCGGTCATACGTGAGATCAAGGACAAGGCTGTTGGCGAACACCATCGTTCGGCGGTTGAAGATCGGGCGCACCCGGTCGCCACCTTGCAGCACCTCAGCTTCGCGCACCTGTTCCAGCACCTCTTGCACGCGAGGGTCAGGATGGACCTCGACTTCGACCGGCTGCACCGTACCGTCCCGCATCCGCCGCCCCCGCGTGGCCTTGAACGGCCATTGCTTGTAGGTCCAGTCATCCTCAATCGGGCCGACCGAGGATATGAAGGGCGTCGGGTCGTTGACCATGAACGGCCGGGCCAGTGTCTCGATGGCCTCGACGGATACCGTTTCCATGCCAAGGGAGAGCGCACTTTCACAGCCCTCCCACTCATTGCGGCCTCGCAGTTTGCCGAAGTGTGCAATCAGGTCGGCATCGGCAACGCCATCCTCCCGCAGCTTGGTGGCCGCCTTGAGCGACGCGATAACCAGGGTATTGCCCGGCAGGCGTTCGGCAATCTGCTTCACCTCCCCGCGCAGCCGCGCAGCCGCCGCCTCCTTGTTGGGGACCGGAATGCCGTGGCGATCCTCCCCTGTGATGCTCTGCCGGCTATAGTTGCGGCCAGAGGTGCCGGTCACATGGGCATTGCGTTCAATGGCGATCCGATGGTGGACGAGATCGGGGAGCAGCGCCCGGTTCAGCCGTTCGCTTCCTGTGCCATCAAGGAGAAGCACGGTTGTGTCTGCCGTGATGCCATGCAACTGCCGGAGGCGATGGATGCGCAGCCGCGGTTGCCGCTCCTCCCGCCCATCGACGACGACACGGGCGGCAGGATCGAAGGAAATCCCGTTGAACACATCGCGGGGCTGGCCCAGCTCGTGCAACACGGCGTTCAGGATTACCAGCGCGCTTCCGGCCAGATTGGCTTGCTGGTTATCAAGCACGGTATGAATTTCGGCGTCTGTCATGGTGCCGCTGATTGCGGCGGTCTGGCGTGCGTCAATCGCCCGTTCCAGCATATCTTTGGCGAACTGCAATTCATCCTTGGTCGGCCCCTTAGCGCGAAGCTGGGCGAGGGGCTTGGGGCCGACCAGCACATCAGCAAGGCGGCTTGTGGTTTGATTCGCAGCCATGATGTTCCCGAGATTGCTGCCCTCGAAAGGGACAGGACTTTTCAGGATGCTTGGCGCTTCGGAAAGAACAGCGTCTATCGCCTCAAGAGTAATGCTTTCGTCAGCAATGAGGATGTCAGCGGTTGGGGCGGGACACGGGAGGAAGTTGTAGGCCCTTGCTGCAATGAACACGCCCCGCCCATTCATTGCCTTGATCTGCTTTTCTTGACGGATATAGCCGCAGGACGACTCAAAAGCGCATGACCCACAAATGGCCTTGCGGACAGAGACGCCCTTTCTTGCGGCGCGGGTTGCGACATCGTGCCGCAGGCACATGCGTTCTTCTTCGGCTGACATAGGATCAAGAGAGCTGCGGCCCCGAACAAGCAGCGCTGGCAGGCTGGTTGCCGTGGCGATTGCTTCGTAATCCGCCAGCACCTCTGCTGCTTTCTCATGCGATGGCTGGGTGATCCGCACCACTACGTCCACCAACAGACCGGCTGTGATTTCGGATGAGACGTGCGTCTTGCCCGACCCCTGCGACCCGCTAATGAGGATGCGATTAGTCGGCGGCAAGCGTGTAAGATTCTGCTCTGCCAGAACTGCCCGCTTGATCTGTCGCGTCACTGCCCCCTTCTCCGCGGGAGAGCGCTGGTCAAAGTCGGGATCGGCTGCAACGGCCTCTTCCCGTAGCTTGGCTATCTTACGCCGTGCTGCACCGCTCACCGCGCCCGTCTTGATGGTGTCCTCGATCAAGGCGCGTTGACGTGCAAGAGCCTCGTCACGCAGTTCTGTCGGCGCATCATAGTAGGGGCGCAGAAGCGACGGCGTTTTCGGCTGAACCGGGGGAACCCCCTGCGAAGCAGCCGATGCGCTACCAGCCAGCAGGGCAAAAGCGCCGTCGATCAGCCGTTGCAGGTAGGGGTTGTCATAGGAAGCCAGGTCGTTGCGGTCTGCCCTATGTGGGGCTGCATGTATGGCGTCCAGCAATTCCGCTTTGAACGCAGCGTCATCCTGCCCACCAGAGCGGTTGCACTCCTGCGCATAGCGTAGCGTTGCGGTGCGCAGAGGGGCGTGGAAGCCGTCCCGGCCTTCCCCATCCCCCAGGGTGGCCAGGGCCTCCACGACGTTGCCAGCGGTGCCCGTAGCGCCGCCCGTAGAGGGGCGAGCGGCCTGCGGCATCAGCGCAGGCAGGACGACGGCAGGCTCCATCCCACGCCGCCAGCCCGTGCGCCGCGGCAACGGGTCAGGACCGCCTTCGACGACGGGATCAGCGATGTAGTGCGGTTGCGCCGCGCTGAAGGGCGCCCGGTCCACTGCGGGGGCGTGTTGCTTCAGAGCCGCCGCGATGTGCCGGTTGTCCGCCGGTTCTGACAGCCAGAAAAACAGATGCGCCTTGAGAACGCCGGGGACGAACCCGGCAGACGATGAAAGCTGCCACCAGCATTCGGCATCGTGGAAGGCATCAGGCAGCAGCGCCTGGATGGCGGCGTCAATGGCGCTATCGGGGTCGGTCGCCAGATCGTCCGAGGCGCGCAACGGCCAACCGTCTATGTCGAGCATCGCCCACTGCCGCGGGGTCTCAATCAGTGTCGGAGCGACGCCTTTCTTGAGGTGCTTGCGCCGTAGGATGCGATGCTTGGGGTTCTTGGCCACAGCTTCCGCCGCAGCAGGAGCCAGCCCACCCCGCACCACGAAGGCGCTGGGGTCGGATCGCACCATGTCCAGCACGGCCACCAGCCCGGCCAGGTCTGCGACCTGGTGCTCCGAAGGTGTGAACCACGCCCCAGCCGAGTAGCTGACTTTGATCCATTCCCTTAGCGTGGGGTTCCACGACCAGCGCTTGGTTGCCCGCTTGCCATCGACGGCCCGCAGGACGGTGATGCTGCACCCTGGCGAAGTGCTCTGACCTGCCGAACTTCCGCCGAATGCCGCGCGCAGCTCGTCCAGATTGTGATGGTCGCCGCCGTCCACTACGACAGCCCCCGCGCCCGCAGCCCGTCTGCGATCTGCTCAACCTTTGCCCGTTGCGCCGGCGTCAAGGGCCGGCGCTTTTGCCGCAAGTCCAGGACGAACCGCGTTTCCCAAGCCGACAGCTCACCGAGCCATTTCAAGCACAGCGTCAAGCCGTCCCCGTCCGGCGACCAGGGGCCGTGCCCGCCCCGTGTTCCGCCGCCAGCCTGCTGCGGCTTGGGTGCGGTCAGGAGGTCATCCCAGCCGATCCCGGCAGCGCGCAGCATCCGGGTGGCCAGCAGGCCGGCAGCGGCTCTTTCGCCGTCAAAGTCGCTGCCCAGCCGGCCCAGGATGCCGACCAGCTTCCGCAAGTCTGCAGGCGACAAGCTGGCCATCATGCCTCACCCGCCACCAGCAAGCGATACGCAGTCGAAGCCACCAGGAACCCGTCCGGCACCAGTCGCCCGCCGATGCGCGAGAACAACGGAACCTCCGCCGTTGCCGACTGCTCCTGGCCCCTCACGGCGCGTAGGTGCGGCTGGACGGGCAGGCGCGGCCTGTGCCGATCCCCGCGAACCTTGTGGGCGGCGTTCAATGCAGGTCCCCACGACGCGGTGCGACGGGGTGCAGACCATCGAAGGGAATGATGTTGATGGTCGGCACGCCAGCCTTGGCAAATGCCTGATGCCAGGCCCTCAGATGCGCGCTGCCGCATTCAACCAGCACCAGCTTGCGGAACTGGACGGTCAGCAGGACTGCCGCCTCGTAATCCTCGACCGTCCCACCGCTACCATTGATGATGGCGCGTCGTGCCCAGCGCGTCAGGCGGCCAACGCCATGCCATCCGGTTGGTCCGGTGTCCGACCCGTCCGCGCAATCGTCCCCGACAATGATGAGGGCTGGCATTCGAGCACGGTCCAGAGCCTTGAGGGGGGCCGCTGCTGACCGCGGCACCGCGGCCAAGGAAATCACATCATTGTAAGCTGCCCGCAGTAGCGGCACGGTATGCGGATGATTGAGTGAGCAGGACGCAATGGACTCTAGGAGTTGCGCCTTGCTGATCGAGCGAGCTGCGGTCATTGCACAGCCTCCCGCAGTTCGGCCGCGCGGTGCGCCAGACGTTCTGCGGCAGCGATGTGCCCGTGTGCCAGTTCAATTCCGGCTTCTAGGTCAAAGTGCCGCGCCAAAGCAGGCTTTTCGGCCTTGCCAACGAAATACAGGTCAAATCGCGCGTGACGCTGCGACGCACCTGTGGTATCTGCGATCTTGCGCATGGATATGTCCGCGTGCCCCAACCGCCCGGCGGGGTGCGCGGACGACTCCGTTAGGCGGCGTGGGCCGGGGTCGGGATCAGTCCCAGATCGGCAGCGAGCGCCGGCACATCAGTTTCCAACACGTAATGCCGACCGTTGACGACCTGCGTGCGGAGCACGCCGTCCCGGGCCATGTTAGACAGGGTGCGGTAGCCCGGCGACGTGCCGTAACGGTCAATCAGCTCAGGCGAGAGACGCGGAAGCGGGATATGGGTATGAGTGTTCATTTGGGTGATTGCCTATATTTAACAGGAGGTTGACTTCCTGCAAACCGGCACTCACGCCCAACATCCCTACCCCTTCTCCTGGTGAGAGAGAAAGGCTATAGGTAGGGTGCTCAGACTGTTGGGACGTTTGTTGCTGGTTTAGTTGCCGGCTTGCAGGCGGGTTAAAGCTATCGGAAGCCGTCGAGGGTGGTGCCTCGGCGGCTTCTGTTTTTGGGGTGGCAGATGTCTCTGTGTTGGTAGTGCCGCCCTTTGCCGGAGACGGATTAAGCTCAGAGTGGGGCGGACTCTTTTGATCCTGCTCTGCGTATGTAAGCCGAGCCATTTCAACCAGCGCGGACCACTCTATGACTTCATAAGAGCTGCGTCCGCTTCTGGGTTCGATAGGACCATCAGGAGACTCGGCCATTTGTGGCGACGTGAAAGTGCATTCTACGGTAATATTGTCGTCTACACGATGTATAATGGTTGCACCCCGAACGGGGCGGGTTGTTAGCCGAATCTTAACATCAGATTTATATGGGTCTTCGGGTCTTAGGCCAAGGTTCAAGTCTTGGACTTTCGACAGTTCTGCAAATCCTTCGAGGTGTGCTATTATCGCATCAAGTAAAGATTGCCCCTGCGGAAATTGCGGCAGAATGTTATCTATTAGGCTGCGTGGCACTCCTGGTGCATACAAATCTTGTTTCACAACTCTTTCAGAAGAACCCGTCCCATCTCCATAAGGCTGCATCATGTCTCGGGCTGAAGCCTCAAGTTTACTCGCAGACAGCGCACCAAACGCCAAAGCGTTTGCAACAGCGTCCTTGGGAGTGCCTGTAACCATCGCAATGGCGGCATAGATGACATGATGGGGTAGAGTACGCTTCTTTGCTCGCCCTGAGCCTGTACGCAAAAATAGGTCGCCAGGAGCGCGCTTCAACTCGCGTGTCACCAGGACAGCATGGACGGGTGCTTCAAAGAGCGCAGCGGCCAGTCCCTTCTCTGTCTCGACACCTGACGCCATCGGCGCACTCCTGCTTACGTAGGAGACACCGTACAGGTTGAGAGAGGGAGAGGGCAAGAGGTGAATTGAGTTTGGCTTAGAATACTGGTTGCTAGTGGTCGTTCAGCCACGATCTCTGACATGGAGCCTGCGCCGCAACGGCCTCGCCAAGTCAAATCATCCACCCAGCCGTGCCCGTCGAGGCTCGAATACTGGCATCCGCCAAGTCCCGGCGCCGACCCGACCGCAGGAGCCTACGGGGACTGTCCGGGGACTTTGCCGGGACTGCTGGCGAGTTCCCATAAGAGGGATTCTGCGACGACGCTATTGCAACGAGTGGGTTATCGCGCGTGATGCAATTACTACGTGAGGAACCCTACGAGGCACTGCATCCCGAGACACGGCATGGTGGGGATCGGATAGGGCAAGTGGCAAATTCTGCCACTTGCTTCACAGACGATACTGCAGCGCGCACCGGCCAATCTGCACGCACCGTTCGATTGGATGCTACGCTCGGCGTCTAAGCGGAACGGGGCGAACCAGCACAGCAGGGTTGGCAATCTTTGCACTACGACGTTCTGGCGCGGGCTGGTCGTGGACGGATGCATTCGTACGTGGTGAGGAGCCAACGGCTTAGCGAACGACCTTGGACTCAACTGGCATCCCGTGCCACGCTGCGAAACCTGCCAATCCTGGCAGGACGGGAAACCGCAATGACGTAGCCCACGAACAGAAGCGGCCGACCTCCTGCAAAGAGATCGGCCGTCTGAAGCATTGATTGATGAGCCGGATTGCCACCCGTGCCAACAATCAACCATTGCGAGCGCCAAAACACAACCCCTAACCGGGTCACGCTCCTGCTTCGCCTGTTTGTTGGCCCCTACCCAGGAGCCGCAGTATGGATAGGAACGACCGCGCCCGCGTGATCTACCGCGCTGAGCGCATGGAACGTGCCACCAAGCCCAAGGGTCGCAAGAACGGGGCGCTAGGCTACACGGGGCTGAATGTCCTGCGTGCGCTGGTGGTCCGCTTCGGCAAGCACCCCACGCCGAGCTATGCCGACATCACCCGGGTGACGGGGCACTGCCTGGACACGGTGTCGGAGGCGTTGAAACGCCTTGTGGCGGCCGGGCTGATTGAGGTGGAGACGCGCGGCGTTCGCACGGCCCAGGGCTGGCGACGCATCGCCAACGCCTATGCCGTCCCGCGCCAGGCGAGCCTTCCTCTGGGTTGCGGAGAGCTAAGGATTCCTGAAGGAAGTAAGAAGATAGCAAGGTTCGTGCCATTTGAGGAGCTGACTGGGCCGGTGCGACACGCTCTGGATGCACTAGGAGCGAGGATATGGGCTGCCAACGCCGCTACAGGCTGACCCAACACTGATGGCAGCATGGCAGACGCGGATCGCGGTGAGATGGAGGCTGATATCGTATGAAACCTGATCGTGCTGAAAGCTTCGGATGCGATGGGCCTGGTATAGAACTGAGCAAAGCGGGCGCGACATCACGGAGGCGGGTACGCCGCCGCGTGCTGCGCCAGCACCTCCAGCCAGGCAGCCACGACGGCCGGGATGGGCGCGCTGCCACTGGCCCAGCGCCGCACCTGGCGTTCGTCGGTATCCAGGATGCGAGAAAAGCCCTGCTGCGACCAGTGCAGCAGGGCCAGACACTCGCGAAAGCGAGTAGATGTCATCAGTGATAGGAGCTGAAATGCAGCGCCGGGCCGACCGGCACGCCGGCGACGGTGCTGGTGTTCCACTTGCTGGCGTGGGTGTGACCGACCTTCACCTGGTCGCCATACGTCACCAGCTTCCGCATCGGCTCACCGACGAACGCACCGGACTGCGGAACGCAGCGCCCCTGTGCCCAGCCGGTGTCTTGGCTGTCTGCGCCGATCTTGCGGATGGTCACATGCTGGCCGGCGACCTTGATCACCTCGTAAAAATCGACGTTGGTTTGGTCATAACCCCAGGATGCGGACAGGATGTCCCCGGCGACAAGGGTGTTCTTGATGAGCCGATCAGCCTTGTAACCCGCCTTCGTGGCCGGACTCGCACGGAAATTCTGAAAACCGCTTCTAAGCAGCTTCTTTACCGTGCAGTTTTACGCGGATGGGCCTTCCGGCCCTGTATCGCCATGCCGGCCATTAGGACTCCGGTTGCCAGCAGACCGGCGACTCCGATCGGGATGGCAGTTGCCCATTTAACTGGCCGCGGTAGGGCAGTGATGTAGGAGTCGATGCGCTGGTCCCAGGTCGGGCAAGTCATTTCAGGTCCTCCAAGCGATTGTAGTTCCTCAGGACGTCACTCCCAGACTGGATTGCAATCTCAACCTTGGTGGCGTCGCATATTGTGTGGGAATGGACTGATTGGATCGTCTCCGGCATGGTGATGGTTGCCTGGCTCAGGCTGCTAAGTCAACCGGAATAGGGTCAGCCAGCTACTCGCCTAGGCTCTGCCATCCGTCTATCTTGGGGTTTACCTAACGTCGATGCTGGTGGCGAGTTTGGCGGTGGTGGAGGTGCTGCTGGCGCGGCTTGACGGGTTCCTGACCTTTTCCCACAAAAAGTTGGACGGGTTTATGGTGACACCCGGGGAGCTAAAGGCTGCGCTGATTTGACGCGTTCTACTCCAGACTTTTTATGCTGGAAAAATCTAACTGCTCCGCAGTGCTGTAGCGCTGAAGGCCGCAGGCCAACGCGGGGCCGTTCCTCCGCAGCAGGCGAAGGAACATGAGCAGTTCTCCGACTTCTCGCGGGTCAACCGTGAGGGCGAGCAGGGCGAAGAGCATACCCCTGAGTTTCTGCCCGTTCAGCGCATTATTCATAGCGACCTCTTTATAGCCGCCATAGACAAGCCAGCGCAGTTCCCGGCGCGCAATGCGGAGCGCCGGGTCGCGGCGTGCAGCTTGGAGGCCTTCCACGGCCTTGGCCGACAAGCGGCGGGGCGAGCGCATGAGGCTGGCGCCCTGGCGGCGCAGCACATACGTTTCAGCGTTGATGTAGTCCATCGGCGCGAGCAGCGAGATGCGGAGGCAAAGTAGCCAGTCCTCCCCGTAGGTCAGCCGCGGGTCGAAGTCGCCGGCGTCGGTGATGAGGTGCCGGCGGAACAGGCTGGTGCCGAGCGGATGCCAGGACCCAACTAGAACACGGGTAGATTCCGGCGTGCACAGGCGCTGCGCGGTGCGCCCGACCTGGGATGGCGGGCACTTGGCCGTGAGCCTCTGGGCAGGCCGCAGCGTTCCGTCGGACAGAAGCGTGGCGAAGCTGCCGCCGATCCAGCGCGAGTCTGGCCACTCCTGCAGGACCGATGCTGCCTGGTCTAGCTTGCCCTCGGGCCAAAGGTCGTCGGAGTCGATGAAGCCAATCCATTCGTGTCTGGCGCTGGCGACACCGACGGAGCGCGCCCGCGCCGGACCGGTGTTCCTATCCTGATTGACGACGTAAACCCGGCCGTCACCGTCCGCCGCATCGCGCAGCGCGGCAACCGTCGCTGGGTCGGTCGAGCAGTCGTTGACCAAAATCAGCTCGACCTCATGCGGGCCGGCTTGGCTGAGGACAGAACGTATGGCTACGGCGAGCACGCCGGGAGGGGTGTTGAACACCGGGCAGATGACGGAGACGTCCAAGGTTTGCTTCCAATTCACGGCGGGCTTGGTGGGCAAGTCGGCACCGGCCCTACAGGTTGGCTGTATTGAACGGCACGGAGCCTACTAGGCGCCCGCGGTCGAGTCTGCCGTCCGGTCTGGGAATGAAGTGTTTCCGTCCCAAACCCCACACCATGGAGCGGCGCCAATGGAATAGGCCCAGCTTCCTCGATCAACCAAGACCAGAACAGGTAACCATGCTAGGGGACTACAACATGTCTCCTGCCGATTATGCCCACATAACTGCCCTCCTTGCTGAGTATCACTACCTGGCACCACAGGAGGCAATGGACCGGCACCTTGCAAATATTGCGCGCGAACGAGAACAAGAGGCGGCGCAGGAACAACAAGACGATACCCGGCTAAGTGATGGTCGCTGAAAGGCCCCGGTTCACCAAGGCATCGCGTACACTCCGCTCGTCCTGTTTGCCACGGTGCTTGCCCAACAGCCCCCGTTTCAGGAATGGGAGGCCTTGGTCTAGCAGTTCAAGACCGTGTGCGATAGTTGGATCCTTGTTATCATTCGGTCCGGACCACAGACAGCCGACACTCATGTGACGCGACGCGATCCGCGCAAACCGGGTTTCGAAGCACACCACCACGGGCATGATGTCGTTGTACGAGTAAGACCGAGGGAAGATGCTGCGCAAGTGGCGCATCCGCGCCGGGGTTACATCCCGCAGTAGGAACGCGAAGGATTGGAAGTGGACCTCGAATTCAGATGACCCAACAAAGCCGGTCAGGTCCCATGGTGCTTGGTCCAGTAGGGACGCTAGATTCCCGAACGGGCCGAACGTCGAGTCGTTCATGACCAGTACGTCGGCATGAGGCGACCCGGCTGCAATGGCGTGCAGACCAACGGCATAACCGGAGAAGTCGAAGCCGCGCAGTCCCTTCCAGTGCAGCGCATCCGCCATGTCCAGTAGCTCCGCCGGAACATCTCCCGGCTCGGGTGCCGCACAGACCACCAGCAGCCGCCGGTCGAGCGCCTTGAGTTGAGCCAACATAAACCGCTGTGCCTCTCCCAGTTTACCGGATGGAAGATAGATGAACACCAACGTCCAGCGTGCATCATGGAACACGGGCTTGAGCATTTGGGACGGGGGCGCCGCTTCACGTACTTTCAGCCAGTAGACCCACCTTTGCCGCTCCAGCCATGACCACGGCCGAATCGTACTTGGCGTGATGGTGCAGTTGCGCGCGAACGTCACTGTCATAGGCACTGCTTTCATCCTTGGACTATCAGGCAAGTTGGTTTCGTGCCTACACGGCTTGGCGCATCTTGCGCGGTATCATTTTGCGGACGACGGCTCGGATCTCGGTAAGCAACGGATGCGCCTGTATCGCCAGCACGGCCAGCCAGAGCACGACACCAGATAGGATTGCGCCGCCAATCAGAGGTGGGGATGTGCGGGGTGACCATCCTGTTGCGATCATCAGCACCAACGATGGCAGTACCGCAGCCACTGTCAGCCAGGTGCTATTCCTGAAAATGTGCAGGAACTCGCCGGGCTGCGTTTCTGCCATTCGGCTCATATGCGGCTGATATAGCATGAAGCCGAATGCGGCTTCCGCAATGCGACCCGCTGCTGCGGCAGTGATGTTGAACAGGCAGCCAAATGCAAAGGCCAGGACGCCAATGATGGCGCGTATCGCCTCAAACCTCACCTGCCGGGCCGTTTCATGGCGGATCACGAACAGCTCCCAGTTCATGCCGAAGCAGAGGATCATGCTTTGCGCCACCATCAACAGCGATAAGGGCACGGCAGCATCCAGCCAGCGTTCGCCGTAGAGCAGATAGATTGCTGGGCCTGACAGAACCGCCAGCCCCATCTGCGCGGGCCACATTAGGGCCAGGATCATCTCGAAGCTGGTCAAGAACATATCTCGAACCGTGCCTTTAGTGCGGAAATCCTCCGATAGCTTGACGAAAACCACACGCGTGATGGCGCCATACACGTTCTCGAATAGGATGCTGGCGATACTGGACGCGCGGGAGTACAATCCAAGAGCCGCCAGACCCAGCATATGGCCGAGCAGGATTTCGGACGCCCGCGCCGCAATGCCGGCCACGCCGCCGATCGACATCATGTGGACGCCAAAAATGACCATTTTCCTGCCCTCGTGCAGGGACAGCCGGAGGCTTACGTGCCTGCACGCCGCAAGGTTCGTGCAGATGACGCTAAATACAGCACCGGCGATATTGCTATAGGCCAGGCTCATGAAGCTGTAACCGTTCATGGCCAGGACAACGGCAAAAGGCGTTCCCACAAAGGTTTTAGCAATGTTGATGATGGAGATTGGGCGAAAATTCATCTCCCGCCGCAGCATCGTGCCTGGACGGAACTCAAACATGCCGATCAGGGGCGAGAGTGCCAACACTGACAACACCTGAGCCACGTCCGGGCTGTGCAAATATGTCCCCTCGACTAGGCTAAGCACATAGATTGCCGCCGAGATGGTGCAGGACAGCAGGCCATTCACGGTGAAGGCTGAGTCAACGGTGGAAGGGTGGAGCTCCGTCGCGCGGACTACGTAGGTCCCCATATCGAAAGCGACGAGGGTGTTCAGCACACCGATGGTTGCCATCGCGATTGCAAAAACGCCCATTTCGTGTGGTGTGAGTAGCCGGGCAATCACAACCGAACCGCCGAAGAACACCACATAGGAGATAATCTGGCCATACAGCGACCAGGCGAGGGCCTTCCGGAACATCACGTCGATCCTTCCGCTTGACCGTCGCTTCCCGGCCCGTGTCTGGTAGAGAGCTGGCGGCGTGACGACGCCCAAGTCTGGCGGACCAAAAATCCGAGCTTGGCAGAAAGGTTCTTACGCAGGGTCAAACGAGGTCCTCAAGTATAGGTGGTATGGGTAGAAGCGGCACGTGGGCGGTCCAGCACTCTTATCCTATTCCCTCAACCCCTAGCGAACCTTGATGCGGACCCGTAAACGCGCTGGCTGTAGCCCTCGTCGTTAGGCCGAGGGTACGACGCCTTTTCGCAGAACATCAGCAACAACCTTCAAGTAAGCTGTGCCATACTGTAGGTCGGGTTCCAAGTGGTTGCCCTCTGCCCATTCGTTCCAAGATTTCAGGAACACTAGCCTATGCTCCAGCGGCCGGTTCGACATGGCTTCAACATTGGCGTCGAGAACACTGCGAAACAATTCAGGATCGGGATTTCTATAGGCAACACCATTCCTGCCGGACCTCGGTGTATTGTCCCAAGCATGAATGACGCAGCGGTAAACATTATCCCCTCCCCGTGCTGTCATCTGGCTTGCGGCAAGGTCAGCATACTCATGGACATGGGGCGCGCCGCGCCAGTGGCCAACCTTCTGCCGTACCCTGACCAATGGGCTGCGCCAGTCATTCCTCCACTGGTGATGCTTAGGAGTATGGTTGTGTATGATGGCGTCGTATCCGAACTGTAAGGGATTTTCATCCTGTGCAAGGGAGTTTGCCACTACATGCAACCCTGCTAATCCTGCGTCTGCCGCCATTGCGCGCCAAAATCGTAGAGTGCCACTGACATCCGGCATCTGAAGCGGCTGATAGATGATGAACATCGGTTTGCCATCTACTCGGATATAGCGCGGGTCGCGGAACGCTGGCAGCAACGTCGCAAAATGAGCACGGTGATCGGCCTCACCTGGATAGGTTTGCTCAATCAGGACTTTGTTCGGTGTGCCGTGCCAGATGCCCGACCAGGTTTCGTTCGCCCAGCATACACAGAACGGGAAATCGGGGCTGGATGAGGTGACCATCTCGTTGAATGGACGCTCCAGTATCCTGCGACCCGCGAACCAGTAGTGGTAATAGCAGAATCCCTCAATCCCATAGGTCGCCGCCATCTCGGCCTGCTGGACACGGGTTTCAGCTACCCGAAGGTCATAAAATCCGAGGTCGGCAGGAATGTGAGGCTGATAATGGCCGTGAAACATCGGCCGAGCCTTTGCGGTGTTAGTCCACTCGGTAAAGCCCTTGCCCCACCATAGGTCGTTCTCTGGGATGGGGTGAAACTGGGGAAGGTAAAAGGCAATTGCTCGCGCGTTCAGCATTTTCGAAAGGTTACCTCGTGTAGGTCAGGAGCAAATAGGTGTCTAAGGGCGGAGACGGCTCTAGTCTACCGTGCTCAGCCCGAGACGGCACCGCCGGGCTGGGTGGGTTCCGCCAGATCGGCCAAAAATACCCCACTTCAAATGCTCAACACGCGATAACTGCGCAACTGTGCCAGGCCCGCCGCTGGCCGGCGACGCCGCGCGCCGCCGGCTGCTCCAGCCGCATGACGGCCTGCTTGACCCCCACTTGATCATTCATCCAGCCGCAATGGTTTAACATTGACGTTGCATTGCCAATGATGGAAACCTGCATGGATTGCATGTGCGGAGCCATTGCGGATGATCCTGACAGTGGGCAACACCAAGGGCGGGGTAGGCAAGACGACCCTGGCCGTGCAGGTCGCCCTGTCATGGGCTATTGCCGGACGCGACGTGCTGCTGGTGGATGCGGACCGGCAGGGATCTGCTGGGCTGGTAGTGGCGGTGCGGGCCGAGGCAGACAGGGTGCCTAGCGTGACGTGCGTAGCTTTCCACGAGGGTGCCATGCTGCGGGCGCAAGTGCAGCGCCAGGCGCCGAAGTATGACGACGTGGTGATTGATGCCGGCGGCCGGGACTCTGGCGCGCTACGGGCCGCTCTGGTGCTATCCGATGCCCTGCTGGTGCCGTTCATGCCGCGGGCGCTGGATGTGTGGGCACTGGCGGATATCGCAGCTCTGATCGAAGAAGCCCGAGGGGTCCGGGATGGATTGCACGCGATGGCGGTGTTGAACGGGGCGGACCCAGGAACATCAAGTGATAACGCCGACGCTGCAGCGGCGCTGGCCGACATTCCCGGCCTCCTGCTCCTCGATGCCCCTATCCGCCGCCGTAAAGCGTTTGGGAACGCGATGGCGCTGGGGTTAACCGTAAACGAGCTGACGCCTAGGGATGTCAAGGCATCAAATGAGTTAACCGCACTGGTGGAGGCATTGCAGCACCATTGCGGCCCCACCAAAAGCAATGGATATTGATTGCAATGCCCATACCCAAGCGTCCGGCGGTCAAGCCTGCCGACCCTTCCGCCGCAACGGCTTTCATCGACCAGGCCCCTGATGCCAAGCCCGCCACCAGGTGGCAACGGGGAGCCAAGACGCAGGTGACTTGGAGCCTCGATCCCGAGCTGCTTGAGCGGTTGGACGCCGTAGCCCGCAAGCGATATCTAAGCCGGGCGGCGTTGCTGACCGTTTGGGTTCGGGAGGCATTGGAGCGGGATGCAGGGAAGTGACACCCAAGCCGGGTAAGGACTACCCGACCAATCTACCCCACGCCCACACCAGCTAGATACCGGCTTGATACAGTCCTCCCCGCGCGTCTCTGACCGCATCCAGCAGTGGATGCCACCACAGCAGCGGGACGCACGCCGAGAAGAATAACCAGGGCTTGCCAGTTGCCATCCGTGCCACCCTTGAGGCAGCCGGCGTCGAGTTCACCAGATGGGGCCGCGCCCGAGGGGCGGCTGCAGTGGGTGAAAGCATGAGCGAGGGAGGATAACCTACAACACGCTGATCACATGACATCTGGCAAGGTGGAACGCCAATTCCATTGTTGCTGACATGACGTGTCGTTAGGGTCTCCTTCATAACATGGGATGGGGGGAACTGCCGGTGTCCAATGAACAGGCCGTAGCTGCTGACCTGACGCGCTTGGATGCAGAAAACCAGCGTCTCCGCGATCAACTGGCCGAGAATGAAGAAGAGATTAGTCAGCTACGCACCTATCTTGTTGTAGAGCGTAAGTATGAGAAAGTCAGATCAAAGCAGGAAACGAACGGGCCGGCGCCCACAACAGTGTCTACATCTGACACGTCAAATGGCAGATCAAAGACCCGCAGGGCCACGGACATGGCCGTTGATATCATAAAGGCTAAAGGGCAGCCGATCCACACACGCGACCTGCTTCCTCAGATGGAACAACGCGGTTTGACTGTGGGTGGGCGGAATCCTGTTGCGACCCTGTCTGGATACCTATGCCGCGACGAAAAGCGTTTGGTGAACAATCGCAAGCTTGGTTGGAAGTTGGTGGAGTGGGGCGACGATACACCGCCTAGTGTACGCCCAAGAAGGCAAAGGCGATATCGGGATAGCCGTCAGACGAAGAAAACGGCGCAGGATCAACAGGGCAGGACGGCCACCTAGCGCAGCCCGCAGTCAAGCCCTGCCTACTGCGTCCGAGACGACCGACGTTGCTGCATGGGTCGGGATGCTGGCCGTCTGTCATCGGGCGCACCTGGCGGCGAGGGCCGGGCAGGCTACCCGAATAGCCTGCCCCACGTCCATTCCAGCCAGAGGCGGACCTCATACAGCCCTTCGCCCACGTCCTTGATAGCCTCCAGTAGCGGATGCCACCACAGCAGCAGGACGCACACCGAGAGGATCACCCAGGCTTGCCAGTCGCCATGCGCGGCGCCCCGGAGGACGCTGAAAACCAGCACGAGCAGCAAATATCGGATCGGCCGGAACTCAATGACGAAGAACGGCATTACGGACCACCTTTGGGCATGGCAGGAGGAGCTGGCGGCAGGGACGCGCGCCGGGGTGGAAAGCGAGACGTGATGGCGTTAGCCTTTCGGGGCTGGACGCTGATCCTGCCGTGGCCTGGAAACAAGCCAAAAGGCACACGTTTTGCCACCGCCCTGTTCGCGCACCGCGTCACCTTGGCACAACTCGGCTATCCGCGCGTCACCGCCGTAAGACCACCCAGCAGCGAACAGCCCAGCGCCGGCTGCCAGCGTCAGCAGCATAATGCCGGCGCACACCAACACTAGGTTTTGCCGGGCGTTCGGGTTCATGGTCCCAGCCATATTCAGCCGCGCCACGCTTTCCTTCCGCGCCTGGCGTTCAAACACCGCCACGATCTGCGTCCGCAGCTCCGCATCCATCGACACGTCGCGTTCGGTGGTAGCAGCGGCGTGAAGGTCAGCCTGCGCCCCGAGGGACAGTGATATGGCCTCAAGCACGGCCCCGAGAGGATCACCCCGGAGGTGCGCCACCTGCACCGCATGGGCGATGCTCTTGCGAGCACCGTTCACGGACGAGACAACGTCGGCGGTTAGGGCAGCCATGTCCGCACACCGCCGAAGTTGACCGTCATGGCATTCAGCCAGAACCGAACCCGCGACCTGTCAAACGGTCCCAGCCCGGCTTTCCCGTCCTGGGCGTCAAGGAAGCCGCAGCGCCGCGCCTCAATGGCATCGGCCACCAGCAGGCGCGGCATCCACACCGGGACTGCCCCGCGCGCCAGGGATGCACGGAACACAGAATGCTTGTGGACGCGGGCGAATGCCTGCTCACGGGTCTGGCCCGGCTCCACCAGCGCCTCGTTGAGCACGATGGCGGTAGCCTCGGGCTGAAAACCACGATCCAGCATCGCCGCTATGGGTGACAGATCATCGACCTGGGGACCGGCGAAATACATCAGCGCCAGTGCTGCGCCCTGTTCTGCCACCATACCCGGCAGCTCGGGCAGTTCATCCACAAGGCGGCGAAGGGTGGTATCCCCGCCGCCCAGGTCGATCACGGTGTTCAGTTTGTTCTGCAACGAAAAGCTGATGAACTGCTCAAGCCAGCGCAACGCTGTCACCGGGTTGTCTGCGTCACCTGGGCGATGGACGCCTTCGAAATAGGTTGAGAAGCTGGCGTTGGTCGGATCAAGGTCGCCCATCTGCACCGTGCGTCCGGAGGACAGGGCAGATTCGGTCATCCAGCGAAGGCTTGTTGTCTTGCCGGTGCGTCCGCGGCCGGCGACCAAGAGGACACGCGGGACGGCGGACAGGTCTATCCCCTGCACCACCTCCGCTGCCGCCTTCGCCTTGGCCGCTGATGGTAGGCCCAGGTTCACTTCGGGAATGTCGTCGGGTTCTGAGCCGAACTGGAACGCAGGCGCCGCACCGCCACGAATGGACACGATCTTGTCGTCCTTGGATGCCATCGGCTTCACTCCGTTGAACTGTCAGTTTCGCCGCGCAACCGGCGCAGCACGGCTTCAACCTCGTCGTCAGTCCGCGACGAGGCGACGGGGGCAGGTGGCACAGCTACCGTCCGCATAGGTTCCTCCTGCATTGCGCCTTGCCGTTTGGGCAGGCTGGCCGGGGCAAAGTAGATTTCGGCATCTGTCGCCGGCTCGCCCTTGATCATCTCAGGTCGCAGCACAGCCCCCGCGCTGATTGGCAGGGGCGTCATGGGCGGAGAGGCAGCGTCGGCTTCCTGGCGCTGCTGACGGACCTGTTTGCGGAGGCGCGCGGCCTTGCGCGACAGCAGCGATCCCTTCCAAGGGTTCCCGCTCGCATAGACGATGCCGGCCAGCGTGAGCGCCCGGCCTATGTCGTCCCATGACCAGCCCTCGTTCTGGACTAGGCGCGTGAAGCGGACGATCCGCCGTCGCAGCCAAGGCTCGATGCCCATAGCCGGAACCCACGTTTCACGGAGGGCGTCCGCCAGGCGTGCGACGTGTGCATCGGGTCGAGGAGCTTTCTTCACCATGCAGGGATTTGTTGCACAGGATTGAGCCAGTCGCTACACCTTTCAGCACACCACATAGGGCCACCACTCAATAAGCCAGTGAATACATCATAGGAGGGTCTTGCACACCAAGTGACCGCTCACGCGGTCTTTTGGGCAGGCCCCGGAGCGGTGTTTTGTTCATACGATCCAACGGAGGCGATGATGTCGGACGGTAGCCTGCACCTAAAATTGGACCGCGTGCTGGCGGTGCTTGAGGACCAGGGGAAACGCCAGGACGAGTTCGAGGAGGTTCTACGGATACTGACGCAGGGGCTGCGCGGCCTGACGCCCCTGTTTGCCCAGCAGCGCGAAATGCTGGTGCTGATCCTGAATGCGGCGACCGAGGAGCCGGCCGGGGATGGCGAGCTGTCCGGCCTGATCGCAAGCATTGCCACGTCGCTGAATGAGCAAACGGAGAACCTGAACGAAATCGTGCGGGTGCTGCAAAGCCTGCCGGATGTCGTAGAGTCCGCCGCCAGCGACGGCATCCGTCTTGCGATGGCGGAGGCGGAACCGGACGAGCCGCACAGCAACGGCCACGCCGTCTAGCGGCGGTGCTGACCTACCGGACCGGCGCGGCGGGGGCGCCATCAGCCGCCCTGGCGATGGCCAAGCATCTGCTGGAACACACCCTGCCGGCCGAGCAGATGAAGCTGGCCGAGTACTACGCCCAGGGTCATGGCACGGACGAGGCGCTGGCCCAGGGCATGGGATGCGTGCCGACGCCGCGGGCCGACATGCACCCGGATGTGGCCGAAGCGTTGGGCATCACGCCGGGGCGGATGCTGAATGAGGAGGAGCTGGCGAACCTGCTGAGTGGGCGCCGGGCGGACGGCGCGGAGCTGCCGGGCCACCAGCGGAGCGTGAGAACCTACGCAGCCGGCGAGGAAGGCGGCCAGGACCGGGCGCGGATTGCCTACATGGACCTGACCCTCTCGGCTGGGAAGCATGTCAGCCTGGCATGGGCGTTTGCAGAGACGGACGCCGAACGCAACTCCATCCTGCAGGCGCACCGGGACGCGCGGGATGCCATCCTTCGCTACATCGAGGGCGAGGTCGGCAAGGCAGGGTTCGGCCACGGCGGGCGCGAAGGCGAGGAGCGCGGGCACTTCGCATGGATCACCGCCGACCACTTCACAAGCCGGCCCACAGTCACAGTCACCCGGCCCGATCCGGTGACGGGGGTGGTGGATACCGAGCTGCACAGCTTGAAGGTTGCCGGCGACCCGCAGCTCCACAGCCATTGCATAATCCCTAACCTGATGGTGACTGAAAGCGGGCGGGTGGTGTCCATCAACCGGGACCTATTCGACGGGCGCATTCACGAGTTTGGTGCGGTTTACCAGGCACTTCTGGCCAAGGAATTGCGCGGCATCGGCGCGGAGGTCGTGCTGGACGAGCGCACGCTGATGGCGAAGCTGCCGGCGATCCCAGAAATGGCGGTCGAGGAGTTCAGCAAGCGGACCCGTGATGCGGAAGGTGCGGCCCGTGCCGAGGCCGAGCGGCGGGGGCTGGATTGGGAAGCTATGTCTCCCAACAGCCGGGTGGAGTTCCTGAAAGGCGGCGCGCACGCGACCCGGAAGGGCAAGGGGGATGACCTGTCCGACCTGGCGGCGTGGCGGGCGCAGGCGGCGCGGCTGGGCTGGGACCATCGGAGCATCGTCACACAGGGGCCGGCACCGGAGCGGAGCCGGGCGGAGCGCATGGCGCACGCCGACCAGGTTGCGGCGCCGCTGCTGGCCGAGGCGCTTGGCAAGCGGGCGGTGATCGGCGGTGGGGACGTGCGCCTGGCCGCAGCCCGCGGCTTCATCGCCGCCGGCATCGAGAGCACGGACGACATTGGCACGCTGACGCAGGCATGGGCGCGCAGCGGGGTGGAGCAGGATGGGCGGCGCACCCGGCTGCTGTGGCGTCAGGTGGATAGCCACCGGGTTAAGGTCACGACGGAGCTGCACCGCGACCAGGAAGGCGAGCTTGTCAGCCTGGCCCGAGGTGCTGCAGCCGACCGAACCCTGTCCCTGTCCCCGGAGGAAATCGCCGCTGCGGTAGCGCGAAGCGGCCTGTCCTATGACGGCGCCCACAGCGAGGTGCAGCGCCATGCGGTCGAGACGCTTGGAAAGGACGGGTCGCTTGGTGTGGTGATCGGTGTGGCCGGCACGGGCAAGACTACGCGCGTGCTGCCGCCTTTGGTCGCAGCTTGGCAGACGCGGGGTTATGAAGTGTGGGGAACTGCGCTGGCCTGGCGGCAGGCGAACGACTTGCAGGACGCCGGCATTGCCGCGACCCATACCCGCGCCCTCCAGCCCTTCCTAGCGGCGGCGGAGGCCGGCGGCATCCGGCTGGGTAGAAGCAGCGTAGTGGTGCTGGATGAGTTGGGCCAGGTAGGCACGCGCCAACTGCTGCACCTGCTGCAGCTACGCGACCAGCACGGGTTCAAGGTGGTGGCGACCGGCGACGACCGGCAGAACCAATCCATTGAGGCCGGGCCGGTGATCGAGTTGCTACGCCGGGCGCTGGGCGAGGAACGCATTCCAGAAATCCTTAGCACCGTGCGCCAGAGGACGGAGGAGGAGCGGCATATCGCCGGGCTGTTCCGGTCCGGCGAGGCGGGCACGGCCATCAGGATGAAGGTTGCCAACGGCACCGCCGAGCTGGTCGAGGGCGGCTATCGTGAGGCGGTGCAGCGTGTGGCTGCACTCTATCGGGAACGGCGGGAAGCGAACTGCAGCGACCCCGCCTATACCGTGACGATCAGCGCGCCCACGAACGCCGATGCCCGCGAGATCAGCCGGGCGGTGCGTGCCGAGCGCCGGACAATGGGCGAGGTGGGCCGGGACCGCGTGAGCATGGCGGCGACGGACGGGCGGGGCGGCAACTATGCCCTGGCGCTGGCCGAGGGCGACAAGGTCCGGCTGTTCGCGCGAACCCGTGGCGTGTTCACCGATGAGCAGGGCCGACGCAAGAGCGCCAGCATCGGGGACAACGGCACCGTGCTGCGTGTGGTCCGCATCCTGCCCACGGAAGGGCTGGAATTGCAGGGTGTGAGCGGCAAGGTTGGGTTCGTGTCTTGGGGGGAATTGCGCGACCGTGAAGGCACCGGCCGCATCCGGCTGACCTATGGCGATGCAGGCACAATCGACAGTTCGCAGGGCATCACGTCCGACGAGCATATCAACGCGATGCCTTCCGGGTCGAAAGACGCCCAGGGCTTCAAAACGTATGTTGCCGAGAGCCGCCATCGCATACAGGCATGGATGGTGGGCAGCATGGGCGCGGAGATGCGCGAGGCGCAGACGCGCCGGCCTATGGGGCTGCCGGGACCGGCCACCGCCGCCGACGCGCGCCGGGAGGCGTGGGGCAACGTCATCCGCAACCTTGAGCGTGCGCCGGTCAAGGAAAGCGCCCTGGCCTTTCTGGAGGATGGCCCGTCCGAGCGCAGGCAGGGGGCACAGGGGATGCAGTCGGGGCTACGCAAGTCCGAGGCCCGCGAGGCGAAGGGACAGCGGGCGACGACGCTGCGCCGCACCTTTGGCGAGCACAAGGCCAGGAAGGCAATGCCGAAGGTGGGAGCGCAGATGGTCGAGGCAGTCCAGAAGCAGGCGGCCGTCATTGCCAAGGTCGCCGCCATCATCCCTCAGAAGGTTGCGCCCGCGCCTTCCCGGCCAGCCCCAGCCCCGGCGCGACGGGTCAAAGTCGGGGAGTGGGAGGCGCAGCAGCAGTTCTCGGACGCAATGCGAATGCACGGCCTGAAACCCCAGGGCCTTCCGATCCTGGACGGCAAACTTCGCTATGTCGCCGTCGAGGGCAACAAGGGGCGCGAGAAGTCCGGCGCCTATCGAGGCTTCTATGATGAGGGTCGGCCAGCAGGGGCAATCTACAATTGGAAGCAGGGCGGGTTCGTCGGCACCTGGAAAGCAGAGGGCGAGCTGGTGCCGGTGTCCGCGGTGGACCAGGCGGCACTGGCCGCACGGGCGGAAGCGCAGGCGGCCGGGCGCGAGCGCGAACGTGTGATGCGCGAGGATGCCGGGGCGCGGCTGGCAGCGCAGCTCCTGTCCGGCGCCAGGCCGGCGGATGGATCGCACCCCTACCTCGCTGCCAAGGGGATTGAGGCACACGGGCTGTCCCTTGCGGTGCAGGGCCAGACCGTGCCGGTGCAGGACGCCAAGGGAAAGACTAGGAACGCCAGCATCGCCGGGCGCTTGCTGGTGCCGCTGCATGACGTAGATGGTGAGGTCCGCAACGTGCAGACCATCGCTGCGGATGGAACCAAGCTCTACCTAGCCGGCGCGCAGAAGATGGGCACGTTCCACCTGCTAGGCGAGCTGCGGCCGGGGACTCCAGTGATAATCGCAGAAGGCTATGCCACGGGGGCGACCGTTCACCGGGCCACGGGCATGGCGGTGGCGGTGGCGTTGGATACGAGCAACCTGATGGCGGTGGCGGCGGCGTTGCGCGACCAGGACCCGGCGCGGCCGATCTACATGGCGGCCGACAACGATCACCACCTGCCGTCGCGGGCGAAGCCGCTGCCGAATGCTGGCCGCGAGAAGGCGGAGGCCGCCGCCGCTGCGGTTGGAGCGACGGTGCTGCTGCCGGAGCCGGCCGCCGACCAGGTAGCGAAGGGCAAGGGCACAGACTGGAATGACTACGAGGCCAGCCAGGGGAGAATTGCGACACGGACGGCGCTGCGGGCGGCAGGGTTGCAGGAGCTGGCGGCGCAGGACGCACGGATGATGGCGAGGGCGCGTGCTGCCGAGAGCCAGGGAGCAGGGCTAAGCGCGTGACGTTTTTGGCAGCAACGAAGGCGTCTTGACGGCGCCCTTCGTGTAGCAGATCGTCCCAACCTGCCGGGGTGCCTGCTACTGTGGGCTGAGATCATACCCGTTGAACCTGTCTGGGTCATACCAGCGAAGGGAGCTGCCCATGCTGTTTATAGTCCAATTCGGGGACGTGTACGAGGACCATCCAGAA
>JAABUK010003991.1_pt1 | contig 24483 bp, 18 predicted proteins | sample 5559141 | NCBI WGS metagenome assembly JAABUK01 (sample SAMN10711869, study PRJNA513367) | rock metagenome | isolation source: Antarctica rocks | place: Antarctica: Victoria Land, Pudding Butte nord | collected 2016-01-03 | reverse complement strand
AGAAGTTAATAGATAGTAATAACATTATAAATAAATTATTATTAATTAGATTAAACTAAAAGTAGGCTTATTAAAATTAGAAGAAGTAAAAGTATAATTAGGTATTAACGTAGCTAGTTATTTAATAGTAGAATTCTACGTAGAATAGTTATAAAGTTGAATATTAATAGATTTTATTAATAAGCTAAAAAAAATACGGGTATGTTAGCTAAAAATACAATATCTAATAAAATTATAGAGGTTTACGCTTAGACGTGCCGCCTTTAAACTGCGTAGTCAGCCTTGCTAAACCGAAGGGGCTTAGCGGCCAGCTTGCTGGCCAATGGCACGTCTGAGGTACTGAGGCAACCGATCTTTGCTGTTATTCTGCCAATTACTCAGCACTTGAAGGCTTAGCGGACGAAGAGTGTCACACGTAACAGTGTCAGGTGGAACCGGAAGAGGCTCGGAGAGTCAAAGTGAGTAAGGTAAATTGGGCGACTACACAAACCCATACCATCGACTCATTTCAAGACGCCCTATCACGAGACTATTTCTCCAGAATAGGCCTTTCAGAGGTGGATTGTACACTATCACAGGACTTTAGCCAGTCGCCCATTCGCTCTTGCACTCTTTGAAATGATTGAGTCTCTATATGAAGTATATAGCATAAACAATCCCTCTATCACTACCATAGTACTTTGTATGACAAGATTACAGACTTGGGAAATGAGGTTGGAGCCGGGGTGCTAAAACTCCACGAGGAGCCGCATGACTACTAGAGATCACGTGATTATAGAGCGCCTTACCCGGTCGATCATCAGAAAGCAATCCAGCCGCAGTCGAACATGTGAGATACGAAATACTGACCTGGAGCTTCATGAGGTGGTTAGTAAGTGCCCAGCACTCGACAAGCCATCTTGTTCTTGCGCCGAACTTCCATTCTAGGGGGGAGGAGCTGCATGACTCCGGTCTACGCCATTCGCTAGAGCAGCCCTGCAATTGAGCCAGACGGTCCCAACGCATCCGGCAACACCATGGCTCACCGTGCGGTGGATGCCCTCAATCCAACATTCGTTGAGCTCAAGTCCAAGAACGAAGAGACTAGATTGCGGGCCTCTTATGATCTCCGAAGCTTGGTGATCGCCGCACACAGAGGTGAAGAGCTCAAGGCTATCATAACATTCATAAGCTAACACTGCTCATAGACCTCCCTTCGGATCGTTTCATAGAATACTACAACAATGTCAATCACCGTATCTCTCAGCTCGTTGTCCAAAGCACCGATACGTCAGAAAAACTTGGGGGAATCTTAGCCATAGATCAGCTTATCACCTTCGATGGTGACGATGCCGCGCAGAAGACTACGCGTTTCTCTAGCTATATTCGAGCCGCTCTACGTAGCAACGACAATGCTGTACTTCTTTATGCAGCTCGAGCCTTGGGTCATTTGGCCATACCTGGTGGAGCACTTACGGCAGAGTTAGTGGAAGCGGAGGTTCAATCTGCTCTAGAATGGCTACAGACAGACCGTCAGGAGGCTCGACGGTTCGCTGCAGTCCTCATCATTCGAGAGCTTGCCAGGAATTCACCGACATTACTTTACGCGTTTGTCCCCCAGGTCTTTGACTGTATCTTGATAGCATTACGAGATACCAGAGTGCTTATACGTGAGACTGCAGCTGAAGCAGCCGGAGCCTGCTTTGAGATCATCGCTGCCCGCGACGCTCATCTTCGGCAGCAATGGTTCGATCGGATATACGATGACGCTGTACAGGGGTTCAAGTCGCAAAATGCAGACACCATACACGGCTCTCTACTCACAATCAAAGAGCTTCTTCTCAAGGGTGGAATGTTCATGCGTGATCATTATCGGGAGGCATGCGAGATCACACTTCGATTGAAAGACCACCGAGAAGCTCGCATCCGTGCTCTAGTCGTGACGGTTATCCCGATACTAGCCGGCTATGCACCAGAGACCTTCTCGGCGCTGTATCTCTACAAATTCATGACCTTCCTACAGGGCCAGCTAAAGAAGGATAGGGAGCGGAACCCCGCTTTTATTGCAATCGGGAAGATTGCACACGCTGTCGGTAGTGCCATCGCGCCCTTCCTGGACGGTATCATCGTCTTTGTGCGGGAAGGTCTGAGTGTCAAAGCGTAAGTCCACCCTAACGATATTTATACAGACACTCATTATACCACAGGCGTAACCGCTTAGGCATAGATGAGGCACCAGTGTTTCATTGCCTCAGCATGCTATCCATAGCAATAGGAATGGCCCTTACCAAATATATGGACGCCCTACTCGATCCGATGTTTGCCTGTGGTCTTAGTGAAGCGCTCACGCAGGCCCTTGTTGATATGGCCCATTATATTCACCCTGTGAAGCCGAAGATACAAGAAAAGCTCCTCGATTTGTTGAGTATCGTCCTTTCAGGACGTCAATTCAAGCCTCTGGGATGTCCCGAGAACAGGCTCCCACCCACGCCTGCTTTTGCCAAAGACTTCTCGCCAGTAGCAGAGCGAGGAGATGCCGAGATAGTCTTGGCCTTAAGCACCTTGGGTAGCTTTGACTTCACTGGTAAGCCAGATCCGTAATCGCCTACGGAACGTTGCTTTACCCCTACGCGTCCTGCTAATTCTTCCAAGGTCATGGCTTGAACGAGTTCATAGGGGACGTTGCGATGAAGTATACCGATTCGGCCAACTCCAAAGTCCGAAAAGCCGCAGCCCTCACCTGCTGCCAGCTATTCGTCCAGGACCCCATTATCTATCAGACAAGCTTCAACGCCATCAGAGTCGTAGGGGATGTCATCACGAGATTGCTAGGTCTAGGAGTCGCGGATACTGACCCTGACATTCGTTGCACTGTTCTTTCAGCCTTGGACGAGAGATTTAACAAGCACTTATCAAGGCCGGAAAATATCCGATCCCTGTTTCTCGCTGTCAATGACTCTGATTTTGAAGTTCGACAGGCCGCAATCATTATCGTTGGCCGTCTGACGGGCATCAATCCAGCACACGTGTTCCCTACCTTGCGCAAAACTCTTGTCAATCTTGTCATGTCAATCAAGAACTCTAAGAACCCAAAGAGTCAACAAGACGGCGCCAAGCTTGTTGGCCTCGTCATTGCTAATGCGTCAAGACTTGCCAAGCCTTACTGCGACACTCTTGTCAAAGTCCTCCTACCTCAGGCGAGGGACCCGAACGCTTCAGTGGCTGCGACTACTATTACCGCGATCGGACAGCTTGCAATGACGGGGGGCACCGTCTTAGAGCCATATATCTCTCAGATCATGCCGATCATCGTTGAAGCGCTGCAAGATTTGAGCTCCCCACGCAAGAGGGACGCCGCACTCCACGCCCTTGGCCAGCTTGCCAGCAATTCTGGATATGTGATCAAGCCATATACCGATTTTCCTCAACTACTCGATCTTCTGATCAACATCATCAAGACCGAACAGCAAGGTTCATTGCGCAAAGAAACCATCAAATTGATGGGTATTCTGGGAGCCCTTGACCCCTACAAGCACCAGCAAATTTTGGACACATCGCCGGAGGCTCGCTTGAAATACGAGGCCGAAACAGTATCAGATGTTGGCCTTGTCATAGACGGGATCACGCCCTCCAGCGAAGACTATTATCCGAAAATTGTTTTCACTACTTTGACGCAGACTCTTCTTGCAGATCCCTCGCTGTCTCAGTATCATTCGGCTGTGATCGAGGCCATTGTCACCATCTTCAAGACTTTGGGGCTTAAATGCGTGCAATATTTGCCACAGATCATACCAAGCTTTGTTACGGTTATTCGATCAGCACCTTCTGGAAAACTCGATGCGTACTTCAACCAATTGTCTATTCTGGTGTCTATCGTCCGAACCCATATCCGGAACTTCGTGCCACCATTGATGGGAGTTATACAAGAGTTCTGGTATAGCACTACGCAGGGCACGATTCTAGCGCTTGTTGAATCTATGTCAAGAGCTCTGGAAGGAGAGTTCAAGGGTCACATATCGACTCTCCTACCTCTTTTACTCGGTGTTCTGGAAAAAGACGACTCGGTCCGCCGAACCTCCTCCGAGAGAGTACTCCATACAATTCTGGTGTTTGGCCATAATGCAGAAGAGCACATGCATATGATCATCCCCGCACTTGTTGGTATGTTTCAAAAGCAGTCGAACCCCGTGGCCATACGGAAGGCCGCCATCGATACGATTGGGAAGATATCAAGGCTTGTCAACATATCTGATTATGCTTCGACGATTATTCACAACCTAACCGATGCATTCATTGGTAAGGAGTCGCTCTTGAAGCAATCAGCACTAGATTGTCTTTGTGCCTATATCTTCCAACTCGGAAAAGACTATCTGCTTTACGCGCACAGTGTCAAAAAGGTCCTCGTTGCGAATCATGTCCCACACCACAGTTACGACATCCTTGTCTCCAAGCTACAGAAAGGCGAAGATCTACCGCAAGATCTTAGCCCAGATGAGCACTACGGGGGTTCAGGCGACGATTCTGGATTCGCAGAGATTGGTCAGAAGAAGCTCCCTGTCAATCAAGAGCATCTGAAAAATGCATGGGAAGCTTCACAAAAATCTACCCCCGAGGACTGGCATGAATGGAATCGGCGTTTTAGTGTTGAGCTACTCAAAGAGTCACCTTCGCATGCTTTACGGGCCTGTGCTCAACTAGCAGGCCTGTACCAGCCTCTTGCGAAAGACTTGTTCAACTCTGCATTCGCATCCTGCTGGCCTGAGCTCTACGATCAGTACCAGGAGGAGCTCATACGATCACTTGAGATTGCATTGACGTCCCCCAGTATACCGCCCGATATCTTGCAAGTTCTATTGAATCTCTGCGAGTTCATGGAGCATGACGATAAAGCGCTTCCGATCGACATTCGCACGTTGGGTCAGTACGCTGGTAGGAACCACGCTTACGCAAAAGCGCTGCACTACAAGGAGCTGGAATTTGAGGAGGAAAAAACCCCTAGCACAGTTGAGGCGCTCATCTCGATCAACAACCAGTTGCAACAGACCGATGCTGCCGTTGGTATCTTGCGCAACGCTCAAAAGTACCGAGACTTTGAGTTAAAAGAAACTTGGTACGAAAAGCTTGAGCGGTGGGACGAAGCTCTCGCCGCATACACTCGTCGTGAGAGAGACCTTGGCCACGATGCAGACGACACAACAGCTTTCGAGATATTGATGGGTAAGATGAGGTGTCTTCACGCTCTTGGCGAATGGGAACAACTATCCACTCTTTCGGAGCAGAAGTGGGGCCTTGCCAGCCTCGATCATAAGCGTACCATTGCTCCTCTGGCTGCCGCCGCAGCTTGGGGCCTCGGTCAGTGGGAATTGATGGACAACTACCTCGAATCTATGAAGTCTACCTCTACAGATAGATCCTGGTTTAGCGCAATCCTTTCCTTGCACCGCAATCACTTCGACAAAGCGTCCTTGTACATTGAGAAAGCAAGAGATGATCTTGACAAAGAATTATACGCCATGCTCAATGAATCCTATACTCGAGCTTATGGAGTTGTCGTTCGTGTACAGATGCTTGCGGAGCTTGAGGAGATCATTACCTACAAGAAGAGTCGGGATTACCCAGAGAAGAGGGCGACAATGAGAGATACTTGGAACACGCGACTCAAGGGCTGCCAACCCAACATCGATGTTTGGCAACGTATGCTCAAGGTACGAGCTCTTGTGCTCTCCCCAACAGAGAATTTAGACATGTGGATCAAGTTTGCAAACCTTTGCCGCAAATCTGGCCGAATTGGCCTTGCAGAGAAGTCTCTGGCACAGCTTCAACCTGGAAATCAGCAAGTCGGCCTACCTCTGCTGCCAAGCCTTCTCAAAGGAGAGCCGGGGGCACCGGGTCCCACTGCTATACCCAAAGTACTGTACGCCCAGCTCAAATATCAGTGGGCCACTGGACAACAGCCGTCGTCTCTTCATCAGCTTCGGCTCTTCACTACGAATCTGTCCAATCAGCTTGATGTGCTTACTACTCCAGCTCCTTTGAATGGAGCGAATGGAGTCAATGGCTTGCCTGTACACCATCAAATAACAAACCTCAACGCCCAAAATGGTATGGTTTCGAGTGTCCCTCGCGCCGAAATTGTGGAAATCAAGCAGCTTCTGGCGAAATGCTACGTAAAGCAAGGCGAGTGGATGACGACTATGATGAGAAGTGATTGGGAGTCTGCTCATGTACACGACGTGATCGATGCGTATGAACGTGCAACAACTTACCATCAGGATTGGTACAAAGCGTGGCATTCGTGGGCTCTGGCGAACTTTGAGGTGGTGACAGCCGCAACGACACAAGCCAAGCGTCAGAACGCAAGCCTACCACCATCGCTCGTTACTGATCATGTGGTGCCCGCGGTACAGGGCTTTTTCAAATCCATCGCCTTGTCTTCATCGAGCTCTCTTCAAGACACGCTCCGTCTACTTACATTGTGGTTCGCACATGGCGGAGATTCAGAAGTCAATACAGTTATTCTCGAAGGATTCAACGACGTCAGCGTCGACACCTGGTTGGAGGTTATTCCGCAATTGATCGCGCGCATCAATCAGCCAGTCCCTCGTGTTCGAGGATCGATTCATCGCCTGCTGGCTGAAGTTGGGAAAGCTCATCCACAAGCACTGGTGTATCCGCTCACTGTCACGATGAAATCCAACGTTGTCCGGCGTTCTGAATCCGCAGGCCAAATCATGGAGAAGATGCGAGAGCATAGTCCCAAACTGGTGCAGCAGGCTGATCTCGTCAGCCATGAGCTTATCCGAGTCGCGGTCTTATGGCATGAGCTTTGGCACGAAGGCTTGGAGGAAGCCTCTCGCTTGTACTTTGGCGACCAGGATATCGACGGCATGTTTGCCACGCTGAACCCCTTACATGACCTACTGATCGCAGGACCTGAGACACTTCGAGAGATCTCCTTTGCTCAGTCTTTCGGGCGGGAACTACAAGAAGCCCAACATTGGTGTAACGTGTACCGCCAGAGTGGCGAGACGGGTGATTTGAACCAGGCATGGGACCTATACTACTCCGTCTTCCGTCGCATTGCTCGGCAGCTGGCGAACATCATGTCTCTCGATCTGACCTATATATCTCCGAAGCTGAAAGCCGCCAAGAACCTTGATCTGGCTGTACCTGGAACTTATCAGAGCGGAAAGCCTATCATAAGCATCACAGGTTTCACACAGATGATGACCGTTATCCCGTCAAAGCAGCGTCCGAGACGAATGAGCATGCAAGGAAGCGATGGCGTCCTGTACGAATTCTGCTTGAAAGGACATGAAGATATTCGCCAAGACGAGCGTGTCATGCAGCTTTTTGGCCTCGTCAATACATTGCTCAACCACGATGGCGAGAGCTTTAAGCGTCACCTCAACATCCAACGCTACCCCGCTATACCTTTATCTCAGCAGTCGGGTCTACTGGGCTGGGTTCCAAATAGCGATACTATGCACAACCTAATAAAGGAGTACCGCGAGCATCGTCGCATCCTCCTCAACATTGAGCATAGGATCATGCTACAAATGGCGCCAGACTATGATAATCTCACTCTGATGCAGAAAGTCGAAGTCTTCAGCTATGCCATGGACAACACCACTGGCAAGGATCTCTATCGTGTCCTCTGGCTCAAGAGCAAGAGCTCCGAGTCTTGGCTCGAGCGTCGCACCAATTATACTCGCTCATTGGCGACGATGTCGATGGTCGGCTACATTCTGGGTCTGGGCGATCGTCATCCTTCGAATCTTATGCTCGACCGCATCACCGGCAGGATTATCCACATCGATTTTGGCGACTGCTTCGAGGTCGCCATGCACCGCGAGAAGTACCCCGAGCGCGTGCCTTTCCGTCTCACCCGTATGCTCACTTTCGCAATGGAAGTCAGCAACATTGACGGCAGTTATAAGATATCGTCTGAAGCGGTCATGCGTGTCATCCGTGACAACAAAGAATCGTTAATGGCGGTCCTCGAGGCCTTCATCCATGACCCTCTCCTCAACTGGCGGCTCACCCACCGCGATGAACCCAATGAGCCCTCTTTCCCCTCTGAGCGCCGCCAATCCATCGTGGGTGATCTCGAAGCCGCACAGAAAGATCGTCCTCGCGGCAATTCCTACCGTGTGCGTCGCCTATCTGCCCTACAGGCGGGCGTGCTCGATGCCCAGGATGGACCCAATGACAACCGCGAGGTCCAGAATGCGAGAGCGGTGCAGGTCTTGAATCGCGTGAAGGATAAGCTGATGGGGAATGACTTCAAGGCTGATCAACAGTTGAACGTGGAGCAGCAGGTTGCGAAATTGGTGGCTCAGGCTACTAATGTGGAGAACTTGTGTCAGCACTACATTGGCTGGTGCAGCTTCTGGTAGGAAGCTTGCACCGCGACCGGTATCTATGAGGTACGACGGATATGATCGACGGCGTTTATGGATGGAAGTGATACCCCCTTGTATGCATAGCGAAGGCGAGCACATTGACTTGGTTCTGTTTAGGTACATTCATTATCCATCCTTGTTGACGAGGCGGGCGAGTGCAGCTCCTCTAGAATTGTTTATGAAATCTTGTTGTGTCTTGTGAGAGGCCGCGTAATATACACGACGGGTGCTCATCCGATCAATCAAGGACAGCGTACCAATATATTTAGCATTAATGAAACTCGATTGAATTCAACAACGATCTTATGCTTCACGGGCGTTGGTGGCTAGTCTACACTGCTGATCCAAAGTTGAGGCCAATTTACATGCCTGACCCTTTCAGCTCAATCGTGCCCTCGAAAGCCATCTAGAATACCGATCGTGCGGTACGTCTCCTCATATTTTGGTGTTACACACCAGGTGTGAAGACCCTGAGCTTATCCGATACCGCCAGACGCTCCATTTGCGGCGCTGATGCTCTTCGACAAACCAGACTACCGCAACACCTGAAACAATGTCAAGTATATATGATACCTGCTGTAAGTATGACACAACCGCCTCATCTCGGCTATCACCTCCCCCAATTGAACCAATTCCCCTTCGCCTTCGCCTTCTCTACCGCCTGCTCAGCCACCTGATCCAGCGGTCCCCCTCTCACACCGCTAGCTTCCATCACCCTCTCCCCCTCTCTCCTCTCCTCTTCCACAGCCTGCAAGATACCACCTCCATCCATCCTAGTCTCTCCCAGCCTTAGCCCATCATTCTCATCCACTCCTGGACCCCCATCAAGCTCCCCCTCCCTCAACCCATCGGCAGCTTCCAGAACCTTAGCCTGACCGACGCCAATCTTCTCGAGGATTTCCGCCTCAGTCGGCACCACAGGCAGCTCGACGCCTTCCTCCTCTTTCAATCCGCCCATGAATACCCCCTTGATACTCTTCCCCCAACTCCTTGCCTTCTTAGCCTCTTCGGCTTGTACGCGGGCGCGCTCGCGGTTTAGGATCAGGGTCTGGTCTTCGTCGAGAGGGAGGCCAGAGCGTTCGGTTTCGATGGCATCGAGTAGGCGGGTGGCGTAGAGGGAGCGCTGTTCGGCGTAGAAGGCGGAGCGTTTGCGCCTGTTGTGTAGGATCATGTCTGAGAGGGCGAAGGCTGTTATGCCTGCTGCGACGACTGTTCAGGTGTGGTGATTAGCATTGCTCTTGAGAGAGAGAAGACGAGGTTCGTGGTCAAGGAGCTCTAGCGTGCTCTAGCAGGGTAAGGAATAGTGACTCACCTGAAAATGCAACAAGCGTGTACACGGTGACCTTGTGTGCCCTATCTGCCCAACTCCTTCCTCTTACTACCACCCTATCCCATGTTGTGGCTTGTGCTTCTCGCTCCGCTATTCTCGCCGCTCGTAACCGCGCTACTTTCTCTGCGGGCGTTTCCTTCGGTTTGGCTGCAGAGCCTGGCGGTGGAGATCGCTTCGGAGCATTGGAATTCGGAATACGGTGCGGCAGAGGGTTCGCTCTGGTGTTTGGGGTAGAGCTGGAGGTAGAAGATGGAATGGTGCGTGTGGGTTTACTGTAGGCGTGCGGGGAGGTGGCCGTGAAGCGCGTTGCATCAATTGCTGAGCGGGAGAGGCGTGACGAGAGCTTCATGATGAAGTGGGATAGCGGTAAAGACACAGTCGTAGCAGTGGAATCAATGCAATGATAGGGACTGCATATGAAGAAAACCTTAGCGGCTATTCCACGGGATGACGCGCATGAAGGCTTTTGGCTGACGGTCTCGAGGGTTTCAACACCGGTGTCCTTCACGACACGAGCCGAGCGCTCAATTCTGCCCTCAAAATGCGGAATCATTCAAGCATCTCGCTCAAAAGGCCTGTGTGGCCCGCCAGCGTCAACCATGAGGTCTGATGCATTCCTGAAACGCCAGGCATCACGACTTGCACTTGTCAATCAAAGCTCCTTCCTCCTCGCTAGTCTCACCTTCCTGCACCTCTCTGGAGCATTGCTACCCTTATTTCAGTTTCTTGTCCTTTGGCTGTCAGCTACTCTTGCAATTGTCGGTTTCCAGCTCACAATGGCATTCCAAGTCAACCAGACGCCAGATCTGGCAACGATACTTCGGACGCTCGCATCCTACACTCCCACTCAACCTTATACTCAACCTCAACCGCCATTTCGAGCAGCAGAAGTCCAGGGCGACAAAGATCTCGAGGAGGGCGAGTACGATCCAGACGAATATGATCCCTCGAGCTACGACCCATCTCTACCCCTCAATACTACATCATATCCTCAGACACCGATACCACCGCCGCTCGAGGCCCCACAACAGCGACCACCACCACCCATCCTGCAACACCAACGAGCGCCACTCGAGGCCCAAAAACAGCAACCACCACCCATCCCGCAGTATCTACCACCGCCGCTCGAGGCCCAACAACGACCGCCACTCATCCCGCAGCACCAACCACCGCCGCTCGACGCCCAAAAACAGCAACCACCACCTATCTCACAACTGCAATCTACAAGACTGCCAGCAGAGACAGGAAAGACCTACTCAACGCCCGAACCTACACCCGCAACCCTAACGACCTGGGCTCCGGCCCTCATGTACCTTGCCTCGCACCTCTCATCCGATTCCCGGGTTACACAACAGATACGTCACCTTATCAAAACCCAACACACCCACGAGCGCCAATGGTGGTTTTCCCGGCTCGACCTCATAAAAAAGCTAGAAGGCCGCAACGAGAAGAAGCGGAAGCTGGATTCAGTGCTGAGCTCGATCGGGGGGAAAGTAGGACCCAGCAACAGCAGCGACCTTTCTCCAGAAAAGGAACTCGAAATCTTTGATAAAAAGGTCTACAGGGCCTGCAAGCAGATGGTAGCCGCGACCACTGAGGAATTGGGAAAATTGGAGGTGCCGTTCTTCTGCACGGCAAAAGCTTTGGTGGTTGAGAAGGGGAAAGTGAAGAGGAAGGGAATGATATATGAGGAGGATTTGGTGAAATCGCAGTTGAAGATGTTAGATTTCTTGGAGGGTTGGTGTGAGGAGGAGCAGCAGGGACAGGAAGAGGACTAGAAAAGGGCAATCGTGCAGATATAGCGAGAGGCGTTCAGCAGCAGGGGCAAGGATGATACCCGATAGATACGGCGTTCGAAATTTGAATTCATTATCAGCTAGATAGCGAACTGGTATATGCGAGCATAGGTCCGATAAAGTCAAGGTGGATGACGGAAGGCTTCATATCTCGAACCAAGACACCAGTCAGCTTGTGAGAGGCTCCCCTGACGTCCAAACCACAGATCCCAAAAAAGATTGGATCATGACCGTAATTCCAATCCTCGCCTTCACCATTGCTCAAGTGTCCTTCCTCTTTTCCTCCTCCTCTCCTCCCTTACGAAAGAGATCCTCCCCTCGTAGCCAACCCACCCCCTTCTCCGCCACGCCTCCAATTGCAGTCCTCCTCTTCTCATAAACCACGTTGATCAGCGCCAGTCCAGCCACGAAAACGGCAACATCACCGCCATCAAATCCTTTCCACAGTCCCCTTTGAACGCCCACCTTCCAAAGACTATCGATGCTCAACCGCACACTATACAAGAAATGTCCCCTTCCGCCCCTGCGATCCACAATACCCCACATACCGCCCAGAAACCCACCGAGGAACCATCGTGCCGAGGGCAGGAAAGTCCGCGGGAGAAGGTACTGGAAGAGACAGATAGAACCCCAGCTAGCGCCAATGGCACCGGTCAAGAAAGCTGCCGTTCTGAGCACTCTTTTTCCCAGCGCGTTTAATTCTCCGGCCGGCGATGCGAGGTACTTCTTGTATCTAGGCAGAGAGAAGAGGGCGTAGTAGGCAGCGAAGAATTTGGCGAGAGCGGGGAAGGCGTTTAGGACGTACTGCAAGAAGGTGGTTGTGCAAGAGGGCGTTGAAGGGTGCAGTGTCGCGCAGGAGAGGGAGGTGTGCGAAGGGTGGGCGGGTGATGTGATGGGTGAGAGCGCTGTTAGAGACGCTGGTAGTGTGGTTTGGGCCAGTGGGAAGAGGATCGGTGAGATGAAGGGTGGCCAGTTGAGGCGCGACATCTCGGCTAGGCTGTCGACGATTGTGTTGGTGCTTGGCCATGCGAGGGAAGGGGGGTAGGTTGGTGGCCGACGCTGTACGTAGTTGGGTGTGTGTTCGAGGATGAAGTCGCCGTAGGCCTGGGATTGTCAGGATTATGGTTGATTAGATCATGAAAGATGCATACCTTAGGGAAGCAGTCCCTATCAAATACAAAAGCATGCAACAGTTGCCCCGTCGCCAATGGCATCAACATCCAGCTTCCCCACCACCATGGCTTGTTCTTAAACCATCCATCTTCCTCCAATGCACTATATGCAAACTCCAAAGATCTTGTCGCCACGTAGATCGCGATCGTTATCCGCAACTGGTCTCCTGGGTATACACCGAGAGCGAACCCTGCCAGACTTGCCCCAATGGCTGGTGCCAGTCGAGACGTAAGGGACCGGGATATTCGTGGGTTACGCCGCCGGAAAGGAGCAGCTTCTTTTGTGAGCAGATTAGAACGAAGCCGAGAGAAGAAGCGGAATAGGAGGCGGTGGAGGAGGAGGATGAGTGAAAGGGCGAGGGAGAGGCGGAAGTTGGGCGATAGGGAGAAGGTTGATTTCGTCTTGATTCTATGTGCAGGTGAGAAACGTCGCGCGCTCCAGAGATGAAGCTCCCTCACTTCTGTGACCTGCCCTTATTGAGAAGGTTTGTCTTTATTGATTCCCAAAGCTTCAAGCTGGTCTGAGTAAGAACCAAAACCCTTAAGGATGCCCTGATAGCAGCGCCATTGTAGTCGTCCTTCGTCTGCACCAATGACGCGAACTTGACTGGGGGAGGAGCCCTTCTCCGTATAGCTGATGGAGAGCGTGTAATGAACCATTGGTGGAGGGTTTTGTATTCCTTTGCGCTGATGGTGTAACGAAGCGTATTGCGGAGGATGGGATCGGCTTTTGTTTTGGCGGGCGAGGCCGGTGGGGACGGATACGGCTCACTTGAGGCCATGGTCGTGGAGGTGAGGCAATCAGATGCAGAATGGCATAGGTACAGCGATATCGTGGTATCGATCTGGGCGAGGGGGTGTTGAGAGGATGAGGGAAGAACGCGGCCTGTGTTTAGCCTCGGCTGCGGGCCTAAAACGGTAAAGCGTACCATGAATTAATGAGAAGCACTACCTTACTGTAGTCGTACACTGTGGGCTCGCTAGCCTGTCAGTATCTTAACGACCAAACCTTAGAATTAGTTCTATGGCAATGCTCAACCGGGCCGCTACGCCATAGAGCAATGCATTCATTTGCAAGGCTGATGCACTCCATGGAAAGTAGGCATCATGTCCTAGATACGTCTGTCGTTTGAGATGGATCTTGGCTGTTGCTATCGCTGAAAATCTTTCAGATCGAAGGGGTACATGTACACAAGTACGCTGATGAGCCAGGAAGTGGGCGCAACGGTCAGGAAGCCCGCACAGAGGCTGACTCACAGCAAATGCTCCGTTGCTCACATCTAAGGCCAAATGGTAAGACTCGCAGAATCGGTTTGTCAGTGGCGTTGGAAATTGATCCCAATTGATGATGTTATCGCACAGCCTGTGAACGGCAAGGTGATCTACGACGCCTGAGGTTGTGAAATATTCTTACCGGCATCCTCACCCTTGACGACGCCATGCGGCCTTCAACATCAGAGCAGATACTCGTCGATTTCCACACATACTTCATCACCCCGATCAATGAAGGATAGTGCAACGCCAAGCAATCGCTGAAGCTCATGATAGGCAGGGAGGCAGGAGCGGACGGACCGCCGAGATTGTTTTCTACGATGACTGTTGGTCCGAGTCTAGGCCAGCCTCAACAATGCGATCTTGCTTAGGTACCCAGATGTCATCCTAGCGCTACTGGAAAAGAATGCACAGACCTAAGCACTCTGTCTCAGTTGCAGTTTAGAACGAGTTCAGGCACTTTCTGTAACTTTCCCCCGTCCTGTCGACATGCTCAGTCTCCGACGAATTTCTTTAAATTACGTCAGTGAGCGACTGCCATCTATGTGCCTATATTCCACTATAGTCGCAACACGTAAGGAGATCGAGATTTCTAATGTCGTGAAAAAGCCTGTTGCGTCTCTTTACTTGAAAAGCAGGGGAGATTAGACGCTATGACAGGTCGGCCAGAAAAAGGATTGGAGACTGGCTCAGAAGATGTAGAGGCGAGCCAACAGGTGTGCACCGCGGAAGTTTCGTCGCGTGCATGTTCAACAAGCGACTGTAAACGACGCGACGCAAAACATTTGAGACCTATCTATGGCCCGATACAAGCGCTATCGACGCGCTCAAGAAAGCTACAAATCTTCCCTGATGTACAAGCTGGCATCCTTGCATAATTTACTCTGTAAACAGAAACTACATCTCGTTCACTGAGCATATTGTCAGTAGTCATGAAAAAACTTCTCTGTTCTCATTTCCAGCCACTCGTTCTCGTCCTCTCCTCCCTCACCCTCGCTCTTACCGCCACTCTTCCTACCATTCCAACCATATCGACAGAGCTCCTGATTCCCTCGAATGAAACGCTCTCTTCAACTTCAGAGCACAATCTTGTATGCCTTTCTACCCTCCCCTATTCGCCCTTCTTCCTCCAGCAGCACGTCTGTGAACGAGCCATCTTGCAACTCAACGACACCTTGACACAAGGCGTTTTTCACCACGGCGATCCAGACGACGAATTCAGCCTTCCCATCCAAAAGACGGTGGGCAACTGCAGGGTCACCATCAATATGTCCAACCATGGAATGTTCGAAACCAGCAGCTGGTCTCAAATCAATCACAAGGCGTCGCAGCTCAATCGTATCTGTGGGGGCAAACATAAGTATAGGTATGGTGGGGGCTCGTTGACTACGGGCGTGAATGATAATATCAAGATTACGGTGGAGAGGTTGATGCCCTTCGCCGAAGCGGCAAAGAATGAGACGTACCCGGTGACAAGCGAGTGACTTTGGCAGAGAAATCGGCGCCAGCCGATGGCAGAGGACGGAGTTTTTCTGTAAAGTGACTGATATTGGCGATGAATAGCAGGAGAAGGTGCACGTTACTGAAATACACATTTGCGTCCATATTGCAATGCCGCAGATTTATATATTAAGGGATGTTCTCACACACTTGAATGTCATCCCTCTTTCCTGCCTTGCCATTTACGCTGAGACAGTTTCCTCACCTGAACGCAATATTTTTGAATTACATAACGTCAATATCTAGGCTTCGTCAGTCCGGCTCGCCGTTCAATCTGACCACAAGGGGAAAGTAGTGAAGCAAGCACTAAGAAATCAGACTCATCGCTCGATTCCTTCGGCTAAATTTTCATTCGCTAACCTCATGAAAAAGGCATCAACTCCCAATAACCCCATCGTAGTACTTTGTTAAGTAGACAAGAACATCATAGATCTATCAGTACTACGGATTCACAGTGCTGACTAGAATCGTTCGAAACTTGACACGTAGAAAGAGTGCTCGTTTGCCCCAGATCACTCCATATTACTCTTTGAATTGGTAACATTGACGGTATATATCAAGCTACGAAGTAATAGCGGAACTCCAGCACGAAGGGAAGCTCGAACGAGACTAGCGCACCCACTAGGGTCTTGGCAATGATGCCGAGATATCAAAATCCGTGTACTTGTCCGACTACAAAACTTTGCAATTTCATCACATTTTACTGATATTCTATCATGTCGACCTATAGTCATATAATCTCATCCACAATCTCTCACCCACGAATGGCAATACATTGTGTCTGCTTGCCGCCCCAAACGATCATTGCAATGCAGCAAACTCAAAGTCGAGTATCAACAACATGGCACCCATTGATGTTCTATGTGAAGCAAGCGTGAGGTAGCTCTCAGCATGCTACCTCATCAAATTCATATTGTCTCTCTACCACGGCCAGAAGCTGCTCGCAATTTCAACATCGATGCCACTTGTTAGAGCAATGTCCGAAAGTGCTATTCATGCTGCATACAAGACTTTGCTGTCCCGGGGTAGACTGACCATGAATCCTGGCCAAGCAGCTCTGGTAGCACGCCTTGCGACGCTGCAGCAAACTCTCTTACAAACCGAAGAACCTCAACTGGGTCTCTACATCTATGGCTGCGTCGGTACAGGCAAATCCCGCTTGGCGGACCTCTTCGAATCGACTCTGCCATCACAGATCTCGAAACGCCGCGTCCACTTTCATGAGTTCATGATGGACATTCACTCGCGGCTCCATCGTGCTCGTTCCCTCCCCACTTATTCCGGCGACCCGCTCGTGCAAATTGGAAAAGATGTTCGGAGCGAATCTCGTGTCCTATGCTTTGATGAATTCCAGGTCAGCGATATAGCGGATGCTTTGATTCTGAAGAGGCTCTTCGGTGCGATTTGGAATAGCGGTGGTGGCATGGTGAGCACCAGTAATCGACATCCGAACAATCTCGTACGTAGAATGCTTTTCCTGGTGTCATCTTTCTACGCTATGCATTGATCTGAGGCGTGGGACACGTCCCACCTATCATATCGTCCGAGTCGTTTCCAATGCTAGTTCGACCCATCACAATTCCGAGGAACCCACTCAGCTAAGTAATGCTAACTCCACATGTGCGCAGTATGAAAATGGACTGAACCGGAACCTCTTCCTTCCATTCATCCAGGAATTGCAACGGAGGTGTGAGGTATGGAAATTGGAAGGGGATCTGGACTATCGGATGGATGATTCTGGCATGCAAGGAAGACAGACAGTGTTCTACACCGACATAGAACTGTTCGAAAGATCTTTACGGAACGTCACAAACGGTGCATCCCTCAAAGAACTAACGATCCCAGTGATGATGGGTCGACAACTCCACGTCGAAGCCCATATACAAGATCCGGACTCAAAGGCAATAGTAAGCACTACCTTCGCATCCTTATGTGAAGCGAATCTCGGTTCTTCAGACTACTATGCTCTATGCAAAGCAGCCAGTACAATATACCTGTCCGGTCTACGCCGTTTCAAAGAAGACGAACTGGACTTCATCCGCCGCTTTATTACGCTGATTGATCTTGCGTACGAGTCGAAGACGCGCGTAGTCTGTCTTTCGTCCGTGCCATTGATCGAGGTCTTCCAAAGTATCGTCCCCGCACAGGGGGCGCTGGGTGCTGAAGTTAAGGAGAGACTGAAGGAGATGAGTGTGCGTGGCCAAGGAGGTAGTAGCTCGAGCATGATGAGCACATTCATTGGAGAAACGGAATGGAGCGCGACAGGGCTGGCGACAGCGTCATTGGCTAGTGGTGGTGCTGGGGAGACAGATGTCAAATTCGCAATTGGTAGGGCTGTGTCGAGGTTGTTTGAGATGGGGTCCAGATCGTACGGCGTGCGAGACTGAGACGTTGAAACATTCACGAGCGCGATTGACTTTACTATGGAGCCAATCGTGGCATGAGGGGTATTGTGGCTCTACAGCGAGCCTCTGCGTCAGACCCAAATACCAGGACCGGATACGCAACTTACGCGAACTTTGTGGGCCGGGCATATCGAGTGGGAATGAAATTCTGGCATTGACACGACATCTTCTGATATCTTGTGAACCCGCCAAATATGTTGCTTCCTCCAACCCCGGGATGCTAGTACATGGCCTCTCGTGGTACATTCTTAAAGACGCTTCAATTTTAAGAAGCACGGCTCAGAGAGGAAGATCCAAACATATAGCCCGGGAAGTCTGACCAGATATAGTGACGAAAGAGGCACTATCAAATCACCAAGCCCAATACTAAGACTATGGTTTCGAAACCACTCAAAACTTGAAAAAAGAGGACAAGCATCGCCGTGCAGCGCCAGTAAAAGCCACTGTAATTAAGGGAGAGGCCGCGTCAGTACTAGCAGAAGCTATCCCCGTTGCCGTCGCTTTTGGGCTCGACGTGAGAGCAGCAGCAGACATATGAGCAGCCCAGGAAGTGCGCAACCCGTCGCCGTACAGCAGACTTCTTTAGGTATCAAAGACAGAGTACCTGTGGCTCGACCCGAAGACGACGCGGCGCTGCCTGATGCAATTTGGCTGACCTGGGCTACTTGTGTACGTCGACCCTGTCGCCGAGTCGCTGGGAACGGGCAGAAGGCCCCTTCGGCTGTGGCGCCTGGGATCGGATGTTCACTATCGATATCCACAACGCTGTGTTTATGATATTCCACTTGGTCTGCTGCGGAGCGCCCATCCTCTTGGCACTAAGGTTATATACGATGTATGCAAGAATATATCACCCAGATAAATTCGGTCGGTGGCGAAATCAATCCCAAGCTGACATGCCTATGTTCCATCGGCGAAGAACAAGCCCCAGTGTTGGACATGATGAGTTCACTCATAGGGACGGAGATGAAGGCGCTCTTTTTCTCGCCCAAGCCAACTGCGAGAGCGGCATCGCAGATGCTGAGATTGCTCTCTCGACGGCGCCAAGGTATCCGCTGATAAATTCGAATATGCTGTCAGGAAGCATCATGTTGGAAGCTCCGCTTTCGAGAACGCCTGAAAGAGTTGTGTCTGACGCAAGGTTTTTTGTACCGCTCCCCTCCTTTAATGTCAGGAATGTATATTGTACTTGTTGGGCTTAAAGTGGATATTTTGATATGGGCTGATTGGTCAATGACCCTTCGTACTTCTTTGTGTCGACTTCTCCACAAGCAGAGATCCAGATGAAGCAGCTGCACAACTCGGGACATTAGCGTGGTTAACTGACGACAAGAAGCCTTACGCTTTGACCGAAAGTCGAAGGAATGACGTACCTTGATGATTGAGACGCCGGCTATGATACTGGCTCTTAATCAACCCGTTCTGTACCAGGGGTCCAATGACATTTCAGTACTCGTTCTTTCCGATCTTCCTGGCACCTTCCATACCTGCGAATGGGGACCCTATGAATCTCTGGACACCAGGGTCTAGCGCTGGTATATCACGTTTGGCGACTCCTGGGCAATGCCTACCTGAGTGCCTTGTATCGCAGTCCCATCAACGCCAGCAAGCCCTCAAATATTCAACCCCCTGTCAGCCGTTTTGTCTCCGTAGGAAATGTCGAACCTTGGCGTAAGGACCTTGGTGGATGAGGACAAGGATAGATTGTCTGCTAAGCATTAGCCACAATAAACGACCCATATGGATATCTTTCCAGGCAGCTCAAGAGAAGATGCGCATACAGGATCCATAATGATCACATTCCCGTGGAGATCGGACACAGAAACTCACAAGTTAGCGCTACGGTATCGAGTTGTACTTCCAAATACTGCGGTGGATTGCCCGTACTGAAGTTGGCGCTATACAGCAATCCCAGGTTATGGCATAGGCACCAGCAAAACGATGAAGAAGCTCCAGCTTGAACCGAAGCGAGAACTTTAACAAAGTCTTGGATGAAGATCTTCGCGGATGTGTCAAAAGAGGCCCATAGAAGCAAAGCGGACGCCAGCAGCAGAGACAGACATTGCCCTTGTAAATACCATTGTGTTCGTTAACACAAGTGCGGTCTGTGATTGACAAATCGTGATCGGTTCGCTTTCAAGAATTTTATCTTAGAGTATGAACTGATTCGACAACGTGTTGATCCCAGCTCCTAATACTCGAAGACATCCGCCTTATATTCTTACAGGAGGAGGAATAGCTAATTAGCTAGCACCCGTGAAGCAAAAATCAATGAGGACATTTCTGCGAGCTATGAAGCACCGCTTCGAAAATACTTTACACCCACCTCTCAAAACCATCACTCACAACAATACTCTAGATATCGAAAAAACAATAATGTCTCCATAAAGGTAGCTGAGCCAGCCCCTCAATCAAACCCCTATAACATTGACCGCCAGCAACAAAGATGATCTCGCAAAACACCAATGAATCCAGTTCAATCTATCTAGCACACTTGGCAATTAAGTCTCCATGACTACGACGACTGGAAATCCGGTCGCTAGATGTGAACATGGCATACGACTGCGAGATCGCTATCGCGTCTATCCTTCTATTGTCACATCCTACGACCGCGCTCCCCACCACCTTTGATCACAACACCTTTGTACGTCGAATAGTCTACAACTAATCAGATCTGCTTGGATTCTATATGGCACAGTATATGAATTCGGTATCGACATTGTGTTGTCGTCTGCGGCATGGGTTGCAGATTAATCTATTGTGATAGGTAGGATCTTTGAAAAGGGGGGAATGCTGGTAGTTGATATGGAAGATTGGGTTCTATGAATCCTTCGCGATGTGCTTATTTCAACTTAGAGAATACTCATGAGTGAGCGGGCTGAAGTCTGTCGTTCTCACGCTTGCAGTAGCGTAACAGTGGAATTTAGCTACAGTATCAAGAGATCCGAAGTAAAGGACACAATATCCAATTGCATGACCTAGCTATTACGCCTCGAGAGACAATCAGCTATCCCATATGGCTTCATTACCGTAATTCAACCGTCTTATTCCATACACTTACTCCCCTGCAACCTCGACACACACCTCTCACAGCACAAGTCCACCAAGCGCAATACTAAGCCCACCCAAGATCCCATCCAGCAACGCCTGCACAATCGCCAATAAGTTATTCACAACAGGGATAAGCGCCGCGAGCAATCCACTCAACGATAGCACGAGCGGGTTCAGGAAGGAGAGAGCAGCAGCTGCACCGGCCTGTTAACATTTCCTCAACAATCAACAACGAAGGGGAAGACTCACTCAAGCCCAACGTAGCGATGATCTGGTTTAACGCGCCTCCAATCTCTTCAATCACCAGCGCCACCTCTGCAGCCAGGCCAGTGGGATCAGTCTGTCGCGTTGCAAGTGCGTTTATGTCACGGACGGCAGGTTTGGCGGCGTGGTGGTGGGGGAGTGCTTTGACGGAGCTAGTAGCGGCGACGACGAGGGTGTTTATGGAGGCGATGGCTGAGGTGAAGGTTGAGCCGGCGGTGGTGTTGTCTTCGGCGGTCGAGGCTGAGGAGAGGGAGGCGGCTGTGGAGTCTGTGGGGATGATGCGTTAGTCGGGTGGCATTCTTGCGGGAAGATTGAGAAGGGGCGTACTGATGACGGCCGTGTATTTTGTGACATCTGTGAAGAGCTGATTGACTATAGCCAATGCTGCTGGTGCATCGGCGTGTGTTTGTCGCTGGACTAAAGCGTTGTCAGGGGCTGGCGCCGCGGTTGCGAGGGAGATGATGGAGGTGGCCAAGGCCAAGCTGGAAAAGGAGAAAGTTTTCATATTGCAGAACGTAGTGGACTTCGCTTTTTGCGTGATTGGTAACAGAACCAAAGAGAGCTCTTGGTAGTATGACGAAGAGATTGGACAGGTCGCTGATATATTGGATGAGATTCTTGGGTGAGATCCTTGGGTAAGATTCTTGGGTAAGACATTGTTATATAGAGGTTCCAAGGCGAAGGACCATCGTCAACACGTAGCGTATGACGATGGATCATCATTGGAAAACATGAGCCTAAGCAGGGGGACCTAGATAGTCTTGAAGCTAGTTAGCAACCCTGGAGTCCTTCCTTGAAATCATCTGTTAAAAGGATCTATGCTGCCCAACAATGGACAACGGAAGACATGGGACTTCAGCTGGGACTACCACGTATGTCTGGAGCTAAAGTCGCGTCGGTGAGTGGTGGTCGATATAGTAGTGGGATGAATGATAGGAATCCCACCTCGACAACAGCGTACGACTCGATCGTTCCTGATAACGGTCTGCTAGTCGTTGCAGAACATCCAGCTAGCCATGACGCGGCTGCATCATTCTCGGAGATTTTTCTCTTAGCTCGGAGCCTCAGCTGTACATGCACGGTCTCCTATCCCAGCCAAGGCTATCTTGGTAAAGCCCGGTACAATCCATGCACGGACAGGACTTTGAGTTATCATCAACGATAATTGGACATCGATGTGTAGCATAGGACGTGACTGCGCTTGCATGGCCCCCAATTACCAGGGCAGGGCTGTTGCAGGGCCCCAACCCCGGCATAGCGTTTATATAGTTGGCACTGGACAACTTGACTCGGTTGCTGGGGTGTCAGATGCCGTTCATGCAAGGTAGGTTGTCCTTGACAGGGCATGTCAGAAGAACCTTTATGAAAAACAGGTTAGCGTGGAGCAAGACATTGAGCGCTGTACTTGAGGATGCGTGGCCAGCTATGACAGGAGTAATAGTAGAAAGATATTGTAGATCTGCAGTATACTGTGTACTGTGTAGGATAGTGAAAAGGAACCTTCCTTGCAAAGCTGGACATTACACAGTAGACACGTATCCCCTGTGCTGTTGAGAAATCACACTTAGCAATGGCTAAACCTATAAAAGCTAGACTGTGGAAGATCTAACCTGTAGAAGCTAGATTGTGCAGCCGTTAAGCCCTACCAAGTTAGCCGTTTCTGGGTACGACTAACGTCCGGCAAATGCGGTTGGCTGCCGTGGCTGCTTCTCGAGCCGGGTAGCTGCCAAGCTTTGACCATGATCTGCAACGTCTATCCAAGTTTCTCCCCCTGTACCGCAGGGAAGATCGATGACGGTGTTGAGGCTGCGGTCGCTGAGGGGTAACAATAGGCGTTAAAGATTGGGAATTCCAAACGGCACCCCCACCACAATCAACCCATACTACTTATACCACCCTAAAACCCCTCGACGCATAATCGCCTACCTTGAATTTCAACTGCGCGGTCAACATCGTGATACCGCAAGCAGCTTGATGGCATTCTCAGGCGTGTTGGACAAAGTCGTCGAGGATGTCGTGGATGCTGTGGGGGGGTTCTTGTTGTCAGATGATGATTTTGATTAGGGAGTGGGAGGAGGGATACCTGGTCCAGCGGTAGAGCTCGTAGGGGGCTGACATGGTTGGGCTGATGGTAGTATGTTGTGGGTGTGATAACGTGGTTTGGTGATTGATTTGGAGAATGTGGTGTTGGGGCCTTGGAGGCAATATTGGCTATGCCGTAGCCCTGTTGAAAGCAGCTACTTGGCGATGTGTGGGATTGGACAGAAGAATGGGATGCATTTGAAGAAATGGTTGGGTCGTGCGCGCTTGATGGATGGAAACCTACTAACTCAGCGACTTCACCTTTCGTAGACCGTTTCGGTATGACTGTCTTCTTCCGTGTGTTGGTAGTGGAGTAGTCAGTAGAATAACGCTTTCGTTGACACTAGTACAGATATCATATTGCAGCTTCGTAAGATCTCCAAAGGGAGTGCGGATACACGGTAAAGGGTGTTGATTCAAAATAATGCTGTAGAAGCCACCGATAGTGGAAGAAGAGAATATGTAAAGCGGAGCACATCCAGCATGCTCCTCGGCTTCGTACATCAAAGCCGTGTCAGATCATTGCTGCCAATTAATATTCTGGGCAGGTATCAATCCCTCTTATGACTCGGCGTCACAATTGTCTTGCTCGTCGATACCTGCTGCGACGTCGCCGGGTTTCTGGCACTCCCATGATGTACCAGGTGGGGTCCAAGAGCCGCTGATTTGCTCTCGGCATTGCGCGTATGCTGTTCACGAGTCTGTCAGCGTTCTTCCACAACTTTCAGATGACAGAGAGATCAAAGCGTTGACATACACTGGTCTTTGCATATGCACTCGCTTCCGGAAGCACAGGGCAGCGGGCCATTGATGCCCTTGCTTGGGAAATTGCAAGCTCCCCATAGCGCAACTTGCGTACCATTTCCGGCAGGTGCCGCTGGCGAGGAGCCAGAGGCCGCAGTCGAGCTGGTGGAAGCTGGTGGGCTGCTACCTTGGCCCCCTCCTTGGTCTCCTCCTTGACCGCTACCTTGACCGCTACCTTGGCCACTGCCCTCAGCACTGCTTTGGGTGTTTACCGCATCACTTGTCGAGGTCGCAGGGGCGGACGCCGTAGCTTGGCTTCCTCCTTGGGCGCTGCCTTGGCCCCCTCCTTGGCCTCCGCCTTGGCCTCCACCTTGACCGCTACCTTGACCACTTCCTTGTCCCCCTCCTTGGCCTCCACCTTGACCGCTACCTTGACCACTTCCTTGTCCCCCTCCTTGGCCTCCACCTTGGCCTCCTCCTTGA
>JAABUK010003990.1_pt1 | contig 24484 bp, 14 predicted proteins | sample 5559141 | NCBI WGS metagenome assembly JAABUK01 (sample SAMN10711869, study PRJNA513367) | rock metagenome | isolation source: Antarctica rocks | place: Antarctica: Victoria Land, Pudding Butte nord | collected 2016-01-03 | reverse complement strand
CATTTATTAATTTAAATGATATAATATAATACTTGAAGTGTTTATAACGCGTGCGAAACGCAGTCTTTTATCGATCTTTCTTTTGAATCTAAATTCAATAATATATATTTCGCAAATTTAGCGCAGTAAAATAGCGCGCGTTTAATAGGCGATCAAGAATTTCTTTAATTAAGAGTAATGAATAATGATTCTTATTTGTTATCTGATTTAACTCTTAATAATTGATGTATAATCGCAGACTATTATTCTTCTTCTTTATAAAGAGAATAGGGGCATCTGTTAATGATATTAACTCTTGAATTTATTTCTTTCGTAAGTTATTTTTAAGATAGTCGCGTAGAATTCGCAGCTTAAATTAAGATAAGAGATATAATGATTTATAAGACACTGACTTCTCTTCTTTAATCTTAATTAAGTGTCGCATATTATTTACCTGCGATAGATATTTATCTTTATTCTCGGTAAATATATTAGAGAAGTTCTGATACTTATTAAACAGAACTAACTCTTTTAGCTATAGATTCGCGAGCGAGATGTCTGCGTGTTATAATACGTCTTTAGATTGTATGATTAATATCTCTGCTTGAATAATATTATCTTAAGTTAGAAACTGCTTAAATATATTTATTATGATATTTATATATAACTCGCGATAAAATTACTCACGTTTTGTTTAGTTTATATCTAAGTTAATGGTCTTTAATTATAACATCTTTAAAATCAACTTAAATCTCTTAAGAATAATTATATAATAAAAATGTTAATTTAATTAAGATATATCTCGCATGTTAGTTGTATATGTCTTGATTGATTCTTGATTGTACATAATTATAAGATGATTATTTACATTACTCACGCGAGTTACAGATTTTTATAGAGTTACGCTCTTCTTCAGCACGATAGTCTAGGAAATAAAGTTTTCTTGCGCTTCAAAGTTCAGTAGAGCGCGTAACACGCGCTTTTTCTATAATATCTAAATCTCTATATTAAGAAAGATATATTTCTCAGATTTAGATATGATTTTAATTAAGCTCAGTCTTAATAACTGTAAGATATTGATGATTAGAATTAATTGTTTTTTGTTTCTTTTCTATTTAAGTAATTAGTACTATAATAATCTTCTTTATCGCAGTTTCAGCAGATTATCATAAATTGGGAATTAGCCGCAGTATCTCACTCGCAAGTTATCTATGTTTCACTATCTTTCGCATCTCACCCTCTATTTCTAAAACTATCTTGTGAATCGCGATTAAATCGCTTATAAGTTAAAAGAAAACTACTTCTTCTCAACTTACTTTCATTCACCGTTAATGCGCGTGTGTTTCGCGCCGAGATTCTCTTTAAAAGAGTTGACTTATTTCAATCTGCGTAAGTAATCACCGCATTAATATTGTTAATCACAGATAAATCGCGCACGATTTAAATATAAAGTTTAGATTACAGCGCATTAATTAGAATTTATATTCTCTACTGCTTAACAATTATAGTGAGAATATTATTCTTTAACTCGCACATATAAATATATATATCTTTGCAAGTTTAACTCTCTCATTATCTTATCTTCTTTATTACTAAAGTTAATTTAAGAACACACTGATTTAACGTCTTAAAAGAATCTCTTAATTATTACTTAAATTCATTTCATATTTTAATAAGACTTATATTCGACTGAATTCTTTAATCTCATAATTTCATGAGCGTATCACAAAGATATTTAGCTGCGATACGCACGCGAGTCACCTGCAACTCGTCTGACTCGATCTCTTAATAAATAATTTAGAATATTAAGAACTCTTTTAGTTCTTTAACATTCTTATTATAATAATACACGAGCTCGATAGATCGCACATATTCTTTTATTTACTGAGTATTGTTATTCTCTAATAATCTCGCTCTCTTTAACGCTCGCTTTAATAGCGCAGTTATCTTATCTACGTCTTATAGATTAGCTGTGAGTTCTCTCTGTAACTCTTTACGCAGCTGCACTAACTCGCGTTTCTTTCGCTTGCGCATTATATACAATTTAGCTCTCTGAATATGCTCTTCGAGTTCTTCTTGTGTTAGCTCGGCGTAATGTGCTAGTTTATCTTCTTTCGCAGAATAGTCTGTGTTAGAGAATTCCTCTTCACCATTCTCGAGCTCAGCTTTGAGAAGACGCGGGATAAATGCCTGAGAGAGCGCACTCTTCTCAGGGCGTGACGCAGCCGCACCGCTCGTGACACGCGAGCGGGAATCCGCATCTTCAGTGTGATCTTGATCTTCGGTCTCTTCACGCTTTCTCTACTCTCGTCAGGCTATACTGCGAGTATTTAACGTCATTGCCGGGCGGCTCTCCTACTCGAGAGAGTAGGATCGTTCGAAATTGTCAGGGGCGTTAAGAGATTGAGCGACGTGATAATATAGCGTACGAATAGTATGCGTCTCGCAGTATAAAGCTCTATTAATGATGGCGACAGAGGAGGCACTTTCAATGTTCTGTAAGTCGAACGATGGAGAACTCAGAGTTTCAGACTGCAGAGTTTTTCATGTGTGTTCGCAGGCTTGACGCGTGCGTTACGCACGGGCCAGACCTTGGCGCGGTGTAACAGTTTATGAGAGAAAGATTTATTAACACGATACTGAGATATAATAAAGAAAGAAGAAAGTAGAAATTACATAAATTATAAAGATAAATTTAAATAATTTAAGAGATTAAGCTAACTCAGAAGAATATAATATTACAGTTATAGATTAGTAATTAATAAACTCGACTCTAACTATTAAAGTCTAATAGATAATTAAGATAATAAATCTCGCAGATAAACATCTCTTAGAATTACGAAGATCTGATTTAGAAAGATATGTCCAATCAGAATAATTAAAGATAAATATTAAGAGAAGTGCTTAAAAGTACTTAAGAAGAGCACTTAAGAATAAATATTTAAGAGTGCTTAAGAAGAGTATTTAAAAGTATTATACACGACTCATTAATAATAATTATATAAATAATCATTTATCTCATAATTTTATAATCTTGTTCTTCTTTTATAGTTAACTCATATTATTAATTATAATCTATCTTTGATCTCTCTTTTATAAGAACAGTGATTTCTATTTATAATCCCCCAATATCTGAATCTTATTATAACTAATCTTAATAGTTTCTAATAAATAACTTGCAAATAATCTATTTTCTTTACATCATCACTCACATTATTATTAACATCATCAACGATAATAATATAAAAGCCTGCTCTATCTTTTATTCCTCCTTCTTTTTCTTCAATAGAGAGAACTTGACAGGATTGATGAGGAGTATAATAACGCCGATATTGATTTTTAGCATAAAAGCGAATATTAAAAAGCATTTCTACGCGTTTCTAGATTATTTAAGATCTGATCCACTCATTTAACGCTATTTCGCGTTATTTCGGCCCATATCCAGCTTCAATTTCGCCCGAAATAGAAGCTGAGGGGGTGTGTCAAACAGTCTAGATCTCAGGGCGTTTATTAGTCAGGTTTCGGCTAGCCTGCGCCCTATCCAACCGCCCTGTCTAATAAGGCTATTTCGAGCGTTTTCTTGAGTATATAACACTCATTTAACGCGCCATTCTACATAGATTTAGACAGTCAATTCCATCAATTCTACAGACATCTACGAGCTATTCAGCCTTCAATTTGTTTGACACATTTTCTCTCCGATATGCGGACTCGATCCCAGATATTGGGCGAACGGCCGGGCAAAGACACGCGGAAAATGCAGAATAACTAGCGTCCAGACCCAATTGGACTGACGTGCCGGATGCCTAATACCCTGCCTTGTGTAGAGACGTATCTTTATACAAGCCTCTCCACATTCATCGGTGTTGCACCCTAGTACCATCTTTGTCACTGTTGCAAAAGGAAGACTTGGGGTGAGAGTTCGCTAGACGAGGAAGGCCACCTTGATGATTGAGTGCTAACCTGCAGCATTTCCAATCTATTGTCATTCGCGACATGAACTCGTCGAGAACGTTGACTACAGATGCAAAAGAATTCACAGACTGTTGATTGCAGCTTCTGCTGAACTAAGCTTCTTATTTTATACATTGTATCAGGCGCTAATAGATCACGGTGCCAGCCTAACGTCGCCTCATATACGTGACAAGGATTGAGGATAGCAACGTTGCGTGCAGCAATCCTCTTAGCGGGGCCATGAACAGTTAAATTCAGCTTTTCACGTAGCATGTTTGACGTATGCGAATCCATCTTACGCGCCTCAAAATCGTTCCTCAGATGTTCTTAATAGTCCGCGTTCTATACCATACACTCGCGATCAGATAGAGTTTGAGAGACGCTGTACTCTCCGGGGTCGTATGCGCCTGTAGCGTCACCGAGAATCAGGATATGTAGGAGTATGTAAGGACCGTTCAGGCAATGTGGTCATCTTTTCTGGATTCTATAATTGAATCGATGTTTATGCTGTTGAGAAGATCGCGTTGCGCGACGTAGAGGACTGTATCCTGAAGGGCTACTCGACAAAGTGATAGAAGGAGGCTGGCCAGTCTTGCCGTCATGACCAAGTTCGTAGAATATAGATGCCTTAGAAGCTTTAGATCGAGTAATTCTAATTGAATCCAACTAGCGAAATGAGCGTGTCTGTGAATATATCTGCACTTACCGCTCTGAAATTATTACAGTAGGACGACGATGTCGCCTGCGTACACTCGATTTCTGGGACGATGTGGGAGTAGGCAAGACCTATTGGGTATGCTCAGCTATCATCTGAGATCGCCATGTTTCATAACTGTCAAAACCACAGTCCTTAGGCTCGATCCTCCGCGCAAGGTCGGCCAGTCTACGGCGACCCCACGCACTTTCGGACAGATCAGGTCCTTCGCGTCTGGGTGACGGCGGAGGCCTCAAGGGAGCGAGATAGGCGTCGTCAAAATCAGAGTCTGATTCAGCCGCTTCCCACGGAGATTGAGGCCCTCGAGCAGCAAGCAGTGCGCGGTACTCACCTGCAACCTCGTGGCCCCTATTGAGATCTTCTTGAGAATGTCCCAGCGTTGATCCATGTGGGACTTGATCATGATCCCGGGGAAAGCTCTTGCCTCGGTCCTCTACACGGCTTAGTGGGCTGCGCCACACACGCCCTATTCGCCTCGATCCGACTTTTCAATCAAAGAAGCTGCTTATCAATCTGGCGAGCGGCGCTGCCCGAGCTGAGAGTTGGACTCACCTGCGGCTGGGGGAGCCGGACGCACAAGTTGTACGTCGTGTGCGAGTCTATTCCTAACTCCTAAGTTCCAACTCCTTAGTAACTTGTTAGATTTAAGTCAACTAGCCACACGCCAGACTTGCGTCTAACTAGCTACGTCCCGCATGGACCACCTTCCTATGGTTATTGATCCCCATGAGCCGATAGATATACCTTACCTAGGAGGCCCGCAATACAACGGCCTCGATTTTGCAGGGTACCCTGCGAGACAGGGTTGGCGACTCGACCTCCTCCAAGAAGGGGATTATTGTCAAGGCCGAGACCCAGTCGAGGCAGCGCAATTTCTGCAAACATGGCTTTATTTCGGCATGCTGTATGAAGCTCTAATATTCTCAGAAAGCGATTACATCAATCTTGAGGATTTCATCCGCATCGATGAGGACTCGCAGCAGAAATACATAACGACTGCGCGCCTGCCGGAGCTCTTCAGCACCTGGCACCAGCATGCAAAGCAGTTGCCGAATATCGGAGATTGCCACGACCGCTTCCGGTACTACGGGCGCTTCCGAAACAGCATGAAGTTGGCCTGTGGCGTATGGTGGGACTTGATGGAGCGGAGCAAGGACGACAATAGTGCCTTCCAGCTGCTGAGTCATGAGATCCTGCTCTCTATTCAGATCCTAGGAGCTGCGCTAGATATTGGCGTTACTGCCGTGTGCTGTGGCGATTATTCCGACTACACGTGGAGGACTGTACCTCGCCCGACGTGGTTGATGCAGCGGATGATCAAGCAAGGATGGTGTCCCTGCGTTGTTGAACAGCTGAGCAAACCGTGCGCGACTTTTCTATATTATGCTAGCTTGCTGGGGCCGCAGAGAAGAGCGGATGATCATACTGCATGTGTCATGGGTGGTAGGGCGTGTGTTGCGGCGAATGTGAAGGATGGCGAAAAGTACGTGAGTAAGCATGTCGTCGATTGTTCCGGGTGTGACTATGTTACCATAGCTACAGGGGATGGTTCCAAAGTTGCCACTGCAATTGAGAAGGGGGAGATACCGGTCATTCATCTCAGAGTTGAAGGCGAGAGTCTGGAGATTAACATTCGCTCTTACAGTCAACAGGAGTCGATCCTGTATACTGCCATTTCACATGTGTAAGGCACCCTTTTTCTTCTTTTAAAAGAGACCTTTGAGACAGATCAGGCTTACACACATATCAGTTGGTCAGATGGCTTGGGAGATCCTCTGGGCAACGGTCTTCCTCGCTGCCAACTAAAGCGCCTGGCCAGCCTCCTCAGCTCCCTACCACCGTATCCCGAAACTGCGGAAACAGAGAAAACAATCCTTCCCACCAAGACCAAAGTTTCTGACGAAGCCTCAAACTGCTTCTTCTGGATGGACACCCTCTGCGTTCCCGTCAACAACACTTCCCTCCGGCAACAAGCAATCAACAGGATGCGCGACGTCTACAAACGCGCCTCAAACGTCCTCGTTCTTACCGAGGAACTCATGCAATGCTCTTCGATCGGGAAGTCCTACACCGAGATCTTCACGCGCATAACTTGCTCCACATGGCTGCGGCGGCTCTGGACGCTCCAAGAAGCCACGCTCAACCGCAATCTCCTATTCCAGTTTGCGGATAGGGCGCTCTACGCCGGAAGTCGTTCTGCATTGTATCACACGAGGGCACGCGACAACGTGGAGCGACCCTGGGACCTCGTCGCCTGGGAATGCAACCGCTATGTATTTAATTTCCTCGACGTCTTCCCGTACTTCAATTACGCGGAGCGTCTGAGCACCGTCTGGGATGCCCTCGAGTACCGCACAACCAGCCGTGAGAATGATGAGCCCCTTTGCATTGCTATGTTGCTTGAGCTTAATGTCGACGCGTTGCAGAAGGAGCCGGATGCTTGCTCCGTGAGGAAGTTCTGGCGCCTGCATGAGGAAGACCGTCTTCCGGCGCAAATTCTGTTTGTGCCGGGACCGAAGCTGCAGGTGAAGGGGCTGAGGTGGGCACCGCGGAATTTGAGGGATTTGGCGATTATAGGGGTTGATATAAAATCCCACGCTGCTGTCACGCCACGGGGTCTTTGTGCTCGATATCCTAGCTTTGTGCTGGAGCCATTGCGGCATGCTGTGCAGGCTGTGATTGCTTGCGAGGTGGATGACTGCACGTTCTTCATCCGACAGAATTTCACGAAGAACACGCTCCCCTGGAAGCGTCTCAAGTTGCATGAACGGCCGAAGCTTGCGGTAATTCTGCAGGTATTGGTTAAGTCGGAGACAGAGGCAGCTGGTGGCTTTGAAGCCGGGCTTGGGGCCTTGGTTAGCAAGGTTTCTGGTGGAGAAGAGCGGTACGCTATGTATCTGAGATTTGTTAGTGTGGTAAAGAAGGACAGCTTTTTGGACAAGCATCCTCGCGTGCCGTGGTCGAATACGGAGCTCGAGGAAAAGGAAAGGGAGCCAATTAGAGGGGTATATCTACCTGTGGAGCAAAAATGGTGTCTTCGGTGAGTAAAAGATGACCTTTCGGCTCATGGAAATGAACAGCCGACACAACGGCACAAAATAGGTGGTCACAGAGAATCCGGACAGGTCACGGAATATATTTGACATCAAGCCGCTCTTGGACATGATGCAGTGATCTTTATATCCAAGATATTACCTTTCATAGCCCAGATACCCGTGCAAGTGAACAACTCCTCGTCACACCTTCAAATCTCCCACTACTACCGTGCGAAGTACGACTACGGATTCTACGATACCTTCTTTCTCAGGATGAACCAGTCAGACCATCTCAGGGATACCGCGTTCAAAGACCGCAATTCCAACTTTTATCCTCAGATTCTGTGTATTTGTTGGCAGTTATATCTGGAGGGTAGTCAACTGCTTTGCGATAACACACCATGCATCAGTTTCCATGGAATACACTATCCCTGGTGTCACTGAATGTGTTACTTTCCCTATTGGGGATAGTGGCTTGGCCGAAAGACTACATAAGGAAAGTCACACATTCAGTTGCCTATTTTCTTCTTCCTTGCTAGTTAGTTTAGTTTGCGTAGATAGTGCCCAATAGAACTTCTGGGGCATGGTAAAGAGGGGGCTGAATGGGGTGTCTCAAAGGTTCCGAACCATCTCCTGGTTGTGCCAAACCAAAGTCCCCTATGTTTGGGAGTGTACGGAATGACTTGAGTCGCCCGAAATTATTGCATGATAGAAGGATTGATCGGCCATCTTCGATCTTTCGCGGCAAGGGTATTTCGGCTTGTTTTGGGACAAAATCTTCGATCACGGATGGGTCCTCGAATCCCACCAAGATATCGTCTGATTTGAGGTCTACAATAGAATTCGTTGTTAGTCCACATCAACGTCAGGCGTAGCCTCAAACTCACCGGTGTGAATGATGCGACACTTGGAACGAAGGTAATCGAGCCCCTGCAAGAGAAATCTCAAGTATACCTTAAGGAGACTCGGTGGGACTTTGCCGTTCTCCCAGCGCTGCTGGAATAGCCAGAGAGGGGCTCTCTCATAGGCTCGTAGACCAGGCATAAGTGCGTGCCATCTGGCCTAGTAGCTTCGAAATTGTCGAGGACAGTTCTCACGTATCGGAAACCCTCGTGCGATGGATTCGTCTTGAGGCGTCGATTGATATTCAGCTCATGTTTTGCCGCATCTTCGTCGACGATGTCGGAGATGGGTGATCTTCAGAGCCACATAACGGTTGGACTCCCACCACCATCTGTGAAAGTGTGACGAGGGAACACGCATCAAGTCGAGCAAGCGCCATACCCTTGAGTATCTTGAGCCAGCCATACGGTAGACGAAGCACCCCATCCAAGCTCCGCCACGATCTTATATCTGTTGCGGAAGAGATCCCCAGGACTCACTGGGTAGAAATGCTTGGCATTGTAACCCGGGTTCCCCTCTTCTTATATAGGACCATCAGCTGGGAGGACTGTAGGTGAGCGACTTGCGGTCATGATGCGTCGTGTCGGACTAGCAAGTGATCGGCCAAGGAGTTGGAGAGTGCGGGATGCCAAACATTTGGGCACCGGCATCATGATGATGTGGTGTCAGACAAATAGGCGTTGAATAGCTCTAAATGTCTGTATAGAATCGAATTGAATTGATTGAATGGACAGAATCAACTGCCTAAGAAGCTATCTAGAATGCCCCTGAGAATGGGCCTTAATATGAAGGAAATGGGGCCAAGATAGGCCGGAGATTGGCTCAAATTGGCCGATAGACAGCTTGAGGCGCAGGCTGAGGCGCAGGCTGTCTGACATGTGGCAAGGTTGCGTTGCGATGTCCTATCTTCATTGCGAAGCCATCATCAGAGAAGGCATGTTTCAGGCACCGGTTAGATTCGAAAGGCAAGGCGGTAGCCGGGAATTGCAGATTGTTGCTTCGAGCTCCTTGGTGGGAAAAGCAGGAGCTTGCCTTGTGTGTTCAGAACAGGGAACACAGCTCATCTGAGCTCATCTGTCACAGCCTCCAGGCGATTTCTCTTTCAGTCTTCTTCTGGATGGGAACCACTTCAGACATTCCCATAACGGTTTTCTAACGAAATGGTGCTCCACTTACTTCTGAAACACTGCTCCGGGCCAATCCCCCATACGTCCTGTCAGGCTGCCGCTTCCGATCGCTACCTTACATAAAGTTGCATTGCCGCCGCTGTGCCAGAGGTTGTCGCCGTAGACTCTCACAAATTTGGCCTGCCCATCACTTGTGGATGAGTTATGTTTGCCAAACCAAAAGACTACCGCGCTATCAAATTGGAGCTTGGCTTGGTGGGCCACCTATGAACCAGTTAATCACAAACTACTGTGCCAGTCCGGAGCTAGGTGCCAAAATTTATGAGCGTTCCTTACACCTTTAACGTAACTGTGCGGAGGAGGCAGAAGTTACTAGATCAAGTCAGAGGCTATATTTAGAGTCTGAAAGACTGTATTGAGTTGAGTTGAGATTTTCTATCTACAAGAGAAAGACAGAGTCCTTATATTTCCTTTATAAGCTTTCTAGAATATGCTATCTCTTGTGTCACTGGATTGGGAACATTTCTTATATAGAAATAGTATTCCCGCGATTTAGCGTCATAATTTTGCTGCAGCCGTGGCACGAAGAACATCCAAAAATCGATCTTTTGGTAAGACCCTCAAGTCTGAAATGATCTGCCACCCGTGCCGCGAATGGACATCCATTGTAAACGCTGAAATAGGACTTTCTTTTGCAATGTATGCGCCTTCAGCGGCACTGAGATCGAAGAGGTGTAGAAATAGACGGATGATGGATATATCGCTCGTCATCTTTTTTGAATTCGATGACGAAATCGATGTTTGTGTCGTTGAGAGGGTCTTCTTCTACGTAGTGGAGGAATTGCTCTCAAAGCGCTGATCACGGAAGTGGTAGAAAGAGGCTGGCTAGTCTTGCCGTCATGACCAAGTTCGTAAAACAAAGATATCGTTGAAGCTATGGACCGAGTTAATCTAATTAGACCTGATCAGCGAAAAAGCAAGTGTCAATGCTTCTATCTGGACTTACCGCTCTGAAACTGTGACAGCAGACTGAGGTTTCCTCCCACAAAAACTCGAATTTTGTGGAGGGGTAGAAGGAGGCAAGACCCGTTGCGCATGCTCAGACATTGGCTGGCCAAAGTCCTTCGCCTCTTGGTGTTAGTGGTGGGCTCGATATGGGCATCGTCAAAGTCGGAGTCTGATTCCAACTCTTCCCACTCTTGCGGTCCAGTCTCAAGTCGAGGACCGAGCGCGGCGCGGAACGCCTCTACACCCTTATAGACGCGATCGAGATATTCTTGAGAATATCCGCATTTAGTCGTAAGAATCGCATCTGATTCCTTTCGAGTCAACGCCATTGTGTTGGTAGATTTGAGGAGTTGAACAACACGTGACTAAGATGTGCGTGGATATACAATAGTTGTATATATTCGTAGCCCTTGTTACAATCTGATGAATGAGTGTATGAAGAGAAGAAGCTATCTACGCAAACTAGCAAGGAAGAAGGAAATAGGCCTGTGCTGAGTAAGCCGCCAAGGAGGATCTACAACACATCCTCACGAGTGCAGCGGCGGAGACGAAGCCTACTGTCGCCTCAAATAGGCAATGATATAGAAAACCATAATATTAAGGCCTCTGCCCACTCATTCCCTCTTCTCACTGTTTATATCCGCGCCTTTGCCTCCTCGAAATGATCTAATCAGGGCTCTTCAAAGATCATATTTATCTGCTTTTAAGGTCTTAATCAGTCCATCAACCTTCTGCTTATTTGTAAGCACGTATTTCATCAAAATAGTCTCATCCTTAATAATCTTCTGTACAAACTGATATTAAACATTAATATGTTTTATTTATCTATTTTATCTTATCTTTTTAATCAATATTATAACTTCTTAATTGTTCATCTAAATAAAAATAGAGCTTAACTTTATAATACTCTAAATTTTCTATATATAAGAGTCTATTTATATAATATCTTGAGTAGCTGTTAATATAGTTATATACTCTATCTCACAAGTAAATAGAGTAATTACTGATTATCTTTTCATAAATTAATGAATAGAGTTATTATTTAATATAAAAATAATATCTATCGTTAATTTCGCAGAGCTTTCTTCTACTTAATTCGCGTTAAAATAGTCTTGCAGAAAATCACTATCTTAATATATCAGATCTTTATTAATAATATCTCTTAAATAACGTAAAACGCGTTTAAAAGTAACTTAAATTATTTCTGAGAGTTTTGTTATCACACTTATAAAATAACTTATAACGTAAACTATATTAGAGCGCGAAATAATGATTAATTACTGTATTTTGTTTATAAGTCTTCTAAAGTTCTTCATTTAAATAAGAATATTAGCGGGCTCAATCTTTAGATTTATCTTCATAAGAGTAGACTTTAACTTAATATCTTATAATTCTATATTCTGCAGAAGATGAGTCGTGAATTTTACTTACGTTAGATAAATAATCTGCTTTTCGCGTGTAATTTTCATGTTTAAATAGATCTTACAGGCGCTAATATTCTTCATTTTAAATCGACTTGATATAATTTCTTTAAGCTGGCGAATATCTTAATTATTACTGTCTGTAATAATATAATCATTAATATAAGAGAAGATGAAGATAACGTTATTTAATGAGCGTCAAGAATAGAGGACTGAGTTATATAAAGTCTGCAAATAATCTAGATCTCGCAGAAAGATGATCTAAGTCTTATGTTAAATAGCTGAAGATATTCAAAAATTATATAGAGCCTTTTTTAGTTTTCAAATCTTGTCCTTTTATTTATATCTAATAGATAATTTGATAAAAACGTTATTCTTAACCTTCTTATTTAAGAAGATAATAACAGCGTTTATTTATTAAATATTCCAGCTATTTTCTGCGATCAGAGTAAAGAGAATTCGCGTTATTTAAGCTTTAACGATTAAGACTGTTAATTCATCGAAATTAATGTTCTCGTCTTTCTGCTTAAATCCGCGAATCACTTATCAAGCCTTTTATATTTTGAGCCTGATTTCCTACTCTTTTTCTATAAATACTCATCTGTCTAATAATATATTACTGTTCTTAAGCACAGAATTGATGTTAATAACTGATTAGATCTCATTCTCTTTAAGGATCTTGATTTAAATATTTATAATCTTACATCATACTCTTAATTTAAGATTACTTCGAGCTTTATTGAAGGATTTTGAATAATAATTTAAAGGTCTCTTTAAAACGCGCACAGAGATCGCTATAAAAGATATATTCGCGTTATCAAGTATTTAGTTAGATCTAAGCAAATTTAGAGTATTTTAAGCCATTTCTGACAGCTCTGTCTCTCTCTATTTTATATGATATTTTTTCTCTTTAATTTCGACTATTTTAGAGGAAGAAGAAGACTCGAAGATCGAAATTTAAGATTGAATTTATGGCTGATCTTGATTAGCTGTAGAATTATATAGAGAATTTGGCTCAGCTATTTCGCATGATCTTAAATTTTGCTCATCAAATTTGACATCTCTGCAGAGCGATAATTTCCTGCTTTTTAAATCTCAGAGGCGGTAAATTTGCGTAGAATCGTAATTAACAAGCCTCATTTTCTGTCCCCTCGAAGAGAGCTTGTCATGACTATTTGCGTGGAGAATTCGCGCGTAAATTACGCAGTCAAAAACGCGAAAATGAAGAATAGACGGCTTATAACTATAAAACATCTTAAATAACGTCATTTCACGACTTAAGAATCTTATTGGGCTGCAATTCATAAGCTGAGTAGCTGTATCTGATGAAAGTGTGTAAGGGGTTCTATTCTGTGTAGGCTACCTGCGCTAAATATGGCAAGGGTCACATGATCTGATCATGTGACCTGTATACGTAATTCAGCCGAGGCGCACCCATAACACACCCCCTCGTCAAGGCTGTATTCCGTCAACAGCCACTCATTCGCTGTCGCCCCAAATAGACTAGCAAATAGAGATCTCAACAGAACAGAATTCCTACCTCTTAAATATCCTAAATTCCGACTTCAAAACGCTCAGAATCCCGTCTTAAAAGCCGGTTCTAAATTTATCAAATTCCCGTCTAAAACAGAATAGATTCTCTGCTTTTTCTCCGCTTTTTCTGCAAATATCTCTCTAGCAGATGCCTTTTCTCTCTTCTGTATATATCCTCAGCAAATGTCTATACTAACCTTCTATACAGTATCTGCTTCCTCTATTCTTCGAACTTCTCTCTGATTAGTGTCTTCGTAAAGCCGTCTGCCAGCTATTTGTCTATCTTAATATAGAGTATATAGATTTCTCCGTCTTAAAGAGCACTCTAAATAAATATAAAACGGATGTTTATATATCTTATTTAACAGTTTCATCCGTCCTTTTTTACTAACACAATAGCGCTCTGATTATTAACTCTAATTAAGACGGTAACAGTCTCCTTCTTACTCAGAATCTCTATTAAATAAAGTTCTATTTATCTAACGTTCTATATCATCACTAAGATAATCACGTACTCTATCTCGCACGTTAATAGCGCTATAATCGACTACCTTTTTAAATATCAATAAATAAGTTCTTTATTAAGCATAAAAATCGTTTCTATAATTAATTTCGTTAAGCTGCCTTTTATTTAATTAATATTTAAATAGCTCATCAACTCTTTCTTACTCTTAAAATATAGATTAACGCTTACTATCTCTTTTAAATATTTTAAGAGATGCTTCAGCACTATTCAGATCTTTTATAATAATTTTATAATAACGCTTATAAACTTATTAATAATATAAGAAATATCTAATCTAGACATTACTGCTAATCATTATATTCTTCTCAAAAGACTTCGAAATATCTTTATTTAAATCTTCTTATCTTTCTTTGCAGACTCTATTTCTAGACCTATCTTTAATAACGTAGAAGAAGATTGACAGTTCTTTATATCCAATTCAATAACTATCTTAATAGTATATCCTTTCTGCGTTAGATTAATAAATCTCTTCTTTCTATTTCGACTGATCTCCATATCTAAATAGATCTTACAGAGTCTTATATTCTTCATCTCAAAACAGTTCTTAATAATCTTCTTCGTCTCTCATATCTTCTAAGTATCTCCTTCTATCACAATATAATCATTTACGTGAGATGATATATATATCGCCTGCTCATCACATACTCTTCGCATAAATAACGCAGGATTATACTTTAATTAAGTGAATCTCAACATCTTCAGAAACACTATCTAAATATTATATTATATAGCTAATAATTCTCTTAGTCTATATAAAGCCTTCTTCAGCTTATAGATTCTTTCCGAACTTTTGAATTCTATTAATATTCTCACATAAACGTTATTCTTAATATCTCTATTTAAGAAGATGATCACAATATTTATTTATTTAATCTTCCAGTCCTTAACAGCTGTTAGTATAAAGAGAATCTTTATCGTCTGCGTCTTCACAGTAGCAATCATTAAATCATCTTAATTAATCTCTTTTTCTCTCTCTTTAAAGTCTTATATTATCTAATGAGCTTTCTAAATCTTCTCGATCTCATTCTCCTTCTCTAAGAATATCTATTTATCTAAGAGAATCTAAATATTCTTAAAAATCTTATTTCACTTTATCTTCTCTTAAATATCACTCTTCTTAAATATTTTTATCTAAGTGTTTATAATCTCTCTTCATTCTCGACTTAAGAAGCTATTCACAATCTTTTTATAACTCGCTAACACCCCCGACTTCTTCATCATCTTCTTTTTAAAATAAATAATAGCAGCTGCTATTATTATGTTTAAGAGCACTAAATTAGATTTTATTATCTTAAGCGCTCTTCTAATTATTTCTTCTAGATTCTCTTAATCTTCTTTATTCTTAATTTTCATCTCTTTCTTCTTTTCCATCTTTATACATCTAATCTCATTCTCATTCTCTATTAACCTCTTTTCGGCAGTGATCTCCTTACAAATCTTCTTCTCATTAAACTTCACGTCTCTACAAGAGCTAATTTTATTAGTAACTAAATCTTATACACAGTATATTTCTATTAAATTATATTCAATCAATTTCTACTTTCTACTTCTTAAAATCATTTTCTTGCCTTTCTTAACTATCTTAATATAAACTAAATAGTTAAATACTCTTAAATAATTAATTAACAACTTCTTTCTATATAACATCTTATAAAACGTTATTAATCTCTTTAAAATCCTCATCAAACTTCTATTCATTAAATAAATTATTATTATAATAGCTTCTCCTCACATCTTCTTAAACAGATCGCATATTAATAATATGATTCTCGCCTTTCTATATATTAAGTTTACTGATTTCTTAAATAAATCGTTCTACTCAGAAATATATAAAGTAAAGTTCTTTACTTATATACCTTTTAAGATTAATCATTCATAAAATCTCTTACTACTAAATTTCTTATCTTCATTCTTCTGAATCATCTTCATCTTTATCTCTTCAGTAGATAGCTTAAGAATCTAGTTTTATATAGCTTTCTCTATCTCCAATTTCTTCTTCAATAACACTATTCTTCGAAAACAATTATAATCATCAATTATAATAATAAAATACTTAATGTCATTATTACTAGCAGATAATTCATTAAATTCTACTTCTTTTTATATCTCTTTTAACATAAACATAAATTCTTCATTATAAAGATTCACGTGAATTCTCTGTCCAGAATACAGAGATCTCATCATCTATCTATCTCTATTAAACCTCTTTTTCTACTTACTCAGCACGCAGATCTCACAGAACTTCTTCTTCTTTTTCCTGATCTCAAATTCCTCTTCTACTAATATCGTCAATAAACGCAAATACTCTTCATTTACATATCTCATTCTAATATATAAAAGATCCTTCGAAATTCAATTCAATCTCTTTTTAAGACTTAGCTTCTTCTTCTTCTTCTTCTTCTCCGCCTCTTCTAATATATTTAATATATACTCTTCGCCGGCTGATCACATATTTAACGCAGACTTCGAGAGATATTTTTCATTTAACATTAAATATGTTCTATCTCTTATCTTAATTAGAAAGAAGTTAGTCTTCCAACTTAATAAAACACTCTTACTCTTAAAAGCGATCTTTCACTCTATCTCAGATAGATTATTAAAAGATATCAGACTCATTTCTAATTCTAATATTACATAAATCTTCTTCAGAATTATCTCTTCTTCTTTTATTAATATAAGAATCTTATCTTTTCACAGTATTATTAACAGCTCTCCGCTAATTATCTTAATCATCTTTTTAATAAAGATAATCTTTATCATCTCTTATTTCTCTCTTATTATATAAAATAACATTATCGAGTTTAATATTCACTCTCAACTATCTTTATTATCTGTAAAGAAGATCTTATATAATATTATTATCTTCTTTATTTTAATCTTTTAAGTCTCTTTTCGCGGGCATATGAATTTAGAATAGCTTATTATATTATAGAATTTATAAAGCTTATCTATATAACACATGATTAATGCAGAAGAGTATTAACGATCTCTATTCTATTCTTCTTCTCTTCTTCCGCGTTTATATTCACGTCAGTCATCTCTTTCTTCTAATTATTTTTGCTAATCCTATTAATTCAGCCTTTTCTTCTTTATATTAAACTCTTCAATCTAAATTAATGTTATCTTTATAATATTTAAATTGAATAAGCTCTCTTATTTATTTATCTCTTTAAAGATCTTCTTCTTATACCTCTTTAAATTACTAATAAGCTTAGTCATTACTTATTTATTATTTCAGCTATTTATCCCGATCATAACACAGACATTTCTCAGTATATCAAACTTATTAATATACTTCTTTATGAATATATCTTTCTATCTTAGCATTATTAATATTATATCAGCTATTAATATAATTATTACTCTCTATTTCACATATCACTCTCGCAGTATACATATCTTCTCGCAAAATATCACTCTTCTCAGCTCATTATATAATATCTTTGATATCGAGTTCATAATAAGATTATTTATAATATCTTTCATAATCATCTATAAATTCTCTTCTATATTTTAACTCTATTTAATTAAAGCTCTTTTATACTTAAGTCTTAAGATCAGCTTTAATATACTCTATTTCTAATCTAAATAACTCTCTACACTTAATTAAATATTCATCTTCGTCTCAACTACTTTTATATAATTAAGAAGATTATCCTCCAATTTAAATATAGTTATTTTCATTAACTATTCTTTATAAGCCTCCTCTCTTAAAGAGAATTATTATTAATATCTTATAAAATATCTCTATTCTTTTCGTGTCTAAACACCCCCTATCTATTAGTCAGAGTTCGTTATCTCGCGTGAAGAGTCTTACTAATTAACTATAGATATCCTTCTTTTTAATATTTTAGAAGAGCTCTCAACTTCTTCTTCTTCTTCTTTATTTAAGTCGAATTAGCTCTTAATTCGATCTTTTTTAAATTCTGCAAAGAATATCACAGTTAATCGTGATTATCCTATTATCGGGGGCGTTCTCAATAGATCTTATCGTCTCTGAATAGATGTCTGATCCATATTTAATTCTAAGCTCGTTAATGATCCTTATTAAGACGTTAAAATCTCTATTTCGATCTCTATTTCACTGAGCACATCAACAGCTTACCTTCTCACTCATCTAACTTCTCTATTCATTAATAGATAGCGATAACGACCTCACCGTATTAATAACACTCTCTTAACATAGTAAACGCAGGCTAAACGCATAAGAGCTTATAATCTGATGAAAGTGTGTAAGAGATTCTATTCTGTGTAGACTACCTGCGCTAAATATGGCAAGGATCACATGACCTGATCATATAATCTGTATACGTAATCCAGTCGAGACGCATTCACAACAGTATCTACAGCTTCTGCCCACAAAGAGACAGGGAGGTCTGTTACTATCAGCATGAATCTAACTTTTAAGCAAACCAGGCCAACTAATCTCTTAAAGAGATCATTCTGTTCAGAAGTATAAGAAGCTGAATTCTCCTCACAAATTCCTCTTAATTTAAGTTATTTTATAAATTTTCGGCTCTCAAATTCAGACTCTTTATCCTTGCGAATAGCCTTCATTTTATAATCTTTTGCGTTAAGCTCAAGAATCCATTCTTAAATAGCTTTTTCAGCCTCATTTTTACGCTTAAGAAGAATAGTTCTTCAAAATTGACTAAATTCATCTGTTATAATTATAAAGAATTTAGCTCCGCCCTCACTGATAGATAATTCATCGAAATTCTCAGTTATTTAAGCTTCTTTAAAGGTAAAAGTGTATCCTCCTCCACACAAATTAACGTGAATTTGCTGGCCAGGGCGCAGAACTTTTAAAGATGTCACAGACTCTCGATTTAATCTTCTGCGCTGTTTTCCGAGTATATAAAGTTTGCAGAATTCTTTCTTTTCAAATTTAAGCTCAAATTAATATTCTGAGATCTCTGATAACAGACATATAAATTCCGAATTTAAATGACTTATTCTTTGATAAATTAGCTGTTTTAACAGCTTTGAAATTTCTTTTTAAATATCTTTTTAACCCTCAATTTTCGAGGATTTCGTTAATTTGATCTGTTCAATTTGAAATACTTCATTTTTTGAAAGTATAAAGATTGAGAGCTTATTCTTTATAAGAATAGCCCTTCTTTGTTATCCTGATTTAAAGCTAATTATTCAATTATCTATTAGCAGGGCGTTAATTAATAGCAAATTCATATTCAGATTATAAATAAAATAGATGTCAAGCAGTTTAATCTCATTCTTTAGATAAATAAATCCTTTTTCTTTAATATTCAGCTCATTATTATTACTCACTCTAATCTTTTAAGACTTAATAAACGTTATATTTATAAGAGATTCTCTAAACTTAATTATATAAAATGAGATCGCAGAATTGAGTAATCAGCTATTTTCTTATAAAACGCAGACATTTATAGTAGATTTAGCTATTAATTAACTCGCAATCATTTCTTTTTCCGTGAACCCTCTATATCTTTCTCTATTCTAATTTAAAGAAGATCGTTTTTCTGAGTATTTAAGTCAGTAATTATTAATTAAATGTCTAATATGATTATAATAAGTGCATGATAATTTCTCGCCTTTTTTAGAGTTGAAATTTTGCTTATTTCGCTCATTTTATCTAATAACAGATTTTGGCGCATTTGAACGACGAAATTCGCGTTAATTCTTCTCGAAAATAAATACGCGAATCAGAATCTGTTTGAGATCCTTAAAATCAGAAACATTACTTTATCTAATCAGCTCTAAAAAGACTTCTCGACTGAATTGAAATTATAGACTTATTATAAAGATTTCTATCAGTAAATTAAGACATATTTAATTCTTAGAAGACTTAAATTAGACTCTTAAACTATTAAATTTAGAAATATAATCTTAAATAATCTATTTAAAAGCTTATCTTAATAAACTTAGCTTTATTAATAAAGTGATGTAGATTGTTATATTCAAATTTAAGTATTTGACTGATAGAATTAAGTACATCTTATTTACAGATTTATTCTTAAATTTAAACTTTATTATTATTAATAATAACGCCAGAATTAGCTCTTAAAGAGCTATATTCACACTCTTAAACAGATCAGACTTAATATTCTTTAAGCAGCTCTTTAGAACGTCTAAAACACATAACTTACGTACTTTTCTTCTAAATTAACTATTCTATTAAGAATATACTTCCGATCCTATTAGAATTATAATTATTTTAGACTTAAAGAAGTCTAGCTTTTTCTTAAATTCAGTCTTTAAGACTGATATTGCGTATTAAGATCTTATAAGTGATAGTGAGAATGCTGACTGATTATTTATAATTATATTCTGTATTAGAATTCACTCAATATTATTTAATTAACTATAATTTCGTTTAATCATCGTTAATTCATCTAATTAGATTGTTTAAGAAGGGATATGAAGATCTTCTGCAGAGTTTACTGCAGATCTTGTAAAGATTGTGAGCGTTTTTAATTGCTCACCTCCAGAACTCTGCGATTTTGAGCGAGAAGAGGCTCTAGTATCTGCAGGCATTAATTAAAGAGGATATAACAGTTACACTATATCGATACAGCTCTGTTTTGCGCTATTTGAAGCGTTGAGGGCTCATAATCTGATGAATGAGTGTATGAAGAGAAGAAGCTATCTACGCAAATTAGCAAGGAAGAAGGAAATAGGCCTGTGCTGAGTAAGCCGCCAAGGAGGATCTACAACACAATCACAGAGTCTCCCATATCTTCCTGGCACAGTGGCTATTCCACAAAAGTGAAGAATTGCAAGCTGATGTGCTGCTGACAAACCCAATTCGAGAAGGCTGATCACCCTCAAGTCATCGAAAGCGGGAGATGAAGGGTGAATCTTAATTGACTGTGATAAACTGTCAAGCTGCCTGCTCCTCCTCAGGCCTGTCATCGGTCAATCTCCAGCTCATTTCCGGCCATTTTGAGCCTTATTTTCTTTACATTTAGTTTCCCCTTCTCAGGAGACAATCTACAATAGATTCTAGACAGTCACTTGATTTGATTCTACTGCATTATTCTACTTAATGCTTGATGAGTAACTACTTTCACGGACATGGATACTGAGACGAGAACTTACTGATCGCTCTGTGGCCGCAACTTCTGATGGCCGTGGCAATGCAAGATCCATCTTCATCCACGTGATTGAACGTTGGGGGCGGTTTTTGGATCAACTCCCAACGGCTGCTGAGGAGGATGCAAGATCTTGTTCTTATGGCATACTTCACCCCTATAAATTGAAGCTCTGGATATGATCATTTGACTGCTTCTCCCACCTTCGCGACTTCCAGCCTGATGAGGCTAGAATATTGGAGCCCATTGCACTGTGAAGAGGTGGACTTGGGAGGAATCGCTCCTTGCTTTCCAACGTTGAGCGGCGACCAGAATACAGAATGGATTTCTTGGACTTGCGTGAGTCCTGCTTTATAGATCTCTTGTGCATGAACTCTCGTCGAGCATCAATTCTGACGGGAGTGATGTCTACCTAGTGCAATGCGTCATGTTCTAGCAGGGAGAACAAAACCGACGTCAAGGAGCTGAATCCAGAGTGTGCGAGTTGCAAGCAGACCAGGTGCGCCAGGTGCACAATCAAGGCCGTCGGTCCTATTCTCGATATGATCTTCGGGCCTCCCCTTGCTTGGGAGATGCTTTGTCTGCCGTCCTCAAGGCCATATAAAAGTCCACCCGACCACGATCCGAAGCCGAGAACGTCAGGTCCTCCAGAAGCTGCGTACTATTATTGTGTAAGTTTATGGGACTGGTCACTTGATATCTTGGAAGCTTATCAACGTGAGAAGTGTCAATGTGGGCACGGTCCTCAAGTCCTCCACCTGAACCCTACCTGCACAATTTGTGGTCATACATTTTGTAGAAATTGCGGGATCCGCAGTAAATGAGCTTCGTGAAATTCCGGTGGCAAACATTGATGACGACTCTGAAGTTTGAAATTGCTTCAGATATATGGAACGATCAGAAGGCAGGAACTACGAGCTGTAATCGTTTCGAGGAAACTGGCAGCACAATAAAGAAATCATCCATTCTATCCCGGCATGCACAATCCTGAGACTCGCCGCCAGGCTGGTGACAGTAATGAAAGAATCGTTTGGAACTATTCTACTGATGCGTTGGAGGGCGACGTTCTCAGGCATTCTGCACCAGGCCCGCCTCCGCCATTACCCTTTCCACCACGAACCGACTCTGAGTAGCAGGGCAACAAAAATGGTGATCGCGCAGAGTGCGATGGAAGTCAAGGCCCACCATATCCAACGGGTGTTCGAAGAACCTACCATTGCCATGCTAAATATGCCCTGAGAGTATTTTGTAAATAGATATTGGAATTTCAACCATTTCAGCCAGGCTTACCGAGCTCAAGGTGAATGGTAGATACGCCTATGCCCATCAGTACATGACACAAACACAGGGAGGCCTGGTCTTCACGCACGACGGTCATATTAGTTAGCAGACCGATATCGTTCCCTTGTCTAGTGGCAGTTTGACTTTCACGTAGAGCGGATGCGTTAACAAGCTGAGAAATTATGTCAGCCGTCTAGAACTTCACCATGCGGCGCTCAACCCACTCCATCTTTCATGCGATCGAATGTTTGGATCTTCTGAAGAAGCGATCGCCGTAGGTATATGAGTTCCGAAACGTCATTGGAGAGGCTCTCGTAGTACTTATCCCATTGCCTGTTGAGTGACTCACTACTCGTATCAAAATACTTCAGCTCTCCAGAAGCAAACTCCTCCCACGCTTCAAGTGTCTTCAACAACAAGTCATGGAATTTACGCAGAACTGATAGAGCCCACGTGTAGCGTGTAGTCTTCTTGAAGTCGACGTCGTAGGAAAATTGCCCATTTCGGAGTTCTTGGTCGAACGTTAGTTCCTACATTCAAATTAGCACCATAAAAGCATTAGAGATACAATCGAGGCGTTTATACATATTCGTTAAGCCGCGATTCAAGCTTCAAAATAGCGTTGGTCCATTCCTTTGTAGCTTGATTCAATCGTCTGGTGAATACAAGCAGAAAGTATTCCCTGGGATTCCAAATCGGCAGGAATTCTAGTTGGCCGCCGCCTGGAGGGCCATCAAAATGCCGACTGAGGTACCATTCTGGATCTTTCTCGCTGCCAAAGTAGGTGTCGACACAGCAGTACGCCGTCCAGTGCCACTCGTCCACGCCAGTGAGAAGGAATGAAATCTGCGCTTGGTGGTAGAACGAATCGTTTTCCGTATGCTTCGCTTCCATCTCAAGCGTCTCAAGCATTTCATAAGAAGTCCGAAGTCTGCGCGGAGCCACCTTCAGCTTGTCTTGGACGGTCATGTACCGAGGATCCAGCTCCAGCTTATCCCGAACGGCCATGTAGGGAACATGGAACTCCATAATGAAAGCAATTTCACCCTGGAGAAATCAGACCTTGCAGTACCTTCCCTTTAGGTAAGCTTACTGTGACCACTCTGAAATATACCCGATTGGTTAGATGCCTCTGCAAATAAGCCTTCATGAAATGTTTGAACCGGATGGCAGTTGTTGCAGCCAGGACTAGAGCGCAGAGCGGCGTGATGTCACGTATGAAGCTCCACTCATCAGATCAATACAAGTTATCAATTTTATCGATATGCTTACAGAAGCCTTCTCTCCGCGTTGTTTGTATTCCTCGCCCCGGTAGGATCCTGTGTCGTCCTCTTCGCCGCGTAAGTAATTGACTGAGACATTCCACCCCATTACGGCGCCATACGTTCTCTCTGAGCTTGGTGAAGAGGCGCCCTTCATCGAGGGTCAATCTCTCCACACTGTCGCCTGGCGGTGGTAGCCTCGCATATTTTTCCGAGTCCCAGTCCCTCATCAATCCATGACCACCAGGTTGATCTCGCCGGTCGTCAAGGAGAGCTAGGATCGGCCTGGCGATATTTAGGCATTGGAGGTCTCCCTGGTGCAGAAATTCTTTTAGTGCTACAAAATTGTAGCATGGTGGATCCAATATGCTCTCTTGCTCATCAAAAAATGCATCAATGAGTTGTGCGGTAGCCGCTGGATTCTCAAGCACTCTGTTATCCTCGGGATTGTATTTATCTCTCTGCCGGACGCAAAATCGAACATCCCAACGAAAGTCGCGCCGACCACGGGATGCGAAGGGTTGCTGACGATACAAATTCATGGAGCCTTTACTGTAAATAGTGGTAGCTACAGTGATTCTGAATAGGCTATAGACTTTTTTTCCTGACCCCCACACGCGCGCGTACACATTTCACGATTGCAAACTTTATGCATAACCTCTTGCCT
>JAABUK010003988.1_pt1 | contig 24488 bp, 33 predicted proteins | sample 5559141 | NCBI WGS metagenome assembly JAABUK01 (sample SAMN10711869, study PRJNA513367) | rock metagenome | isolation source: Antarctica rocks | place: Antarctica: Victoria Land, Pudding Butte nord | collected 2016-01-03 | reverse complement strand
GCTCGGGTTCGGTATCGAACAGCGGGTCCTGGGCCGTCATCGATTCCATGGACACAGTTTTCCCGACCGTGCCCGCCCCGCAGGCGTGACACACCGGTCATTCGTGGTTACTGACCCACGCACCTAGAGCAGGTCGATCACCCGCTCACCCTCGGTGGTCACCTTCATCTTGGTGATCGGATTGAACAGCAGGTACCGGCGGTCGTCCGGTCCAGCGGTGCGGAAGTAGTCCACGGCCCGGTCGCTGAACAACTTCATCGCAATCAGCCGCGCGTAGGCGTCGACGAAGCCGGCCCGCACGTGCGGGAAATCGGTGACCGGGTTGCCGTAGAGGATGCGATGGTGCGCGTGGGTGATGGACTCTAGAACGCGTGCTCGCAGATACCGACGGAACCGGTGCACAGATTGAACTTGCCGACGTTGACGGTGTTCAGCGCGGCACTGAACGCGGCCGGCCCGCTGTGCAGGATGTCCTGCGCGCGCATCGGGTAGTCCTGTAGTCGGAACTCACTGACGAACATCTGGGAGGCAACGACATTCTTGACCAACTGGAAGCTCGGTTGCTGGCTGTCCACGGCGAAGAACACGTAGCCGGCGGGACCCTCGACATCCGCCCTCCGGCCGAACACCGACACCATGCCCGCGACGTTGCCGTTGCCGATGTAGTACTTGTCGCCGGTCGCGGTAAAGCCGTCACCGTCGACAGTGAGCACCATGTCGGTGGAGTAGACGTCCGCGCCGTGTTCCTTCTCCGAGAGCGCAAAGGCGAAGACTGCGCCGCCGCCAAGCAGCTCTGCCGCCTTGGCCCGGGCGTCGGCGTTGTCGCTCATCCAGATCGGGCCGAGGCCCAGGATGGTGACCTGCCAGGCGTACCAGTACTGCAGCCCGTAGAAACCGAGCACCTCGCTGAGCGCGGCATTGCGGGTGGCGTCCCAGCGCTTGTTCGGGTCACCGTCCGCCTCTTTGGCCGGGGTCTGGGAGGTGGCGAACAGCTTCTCCCGCTTCACGAAATCGAGGAACTCCGTGTACCAGACGCCGTTGAGGTCATCGGCGATGAGCTGCTGTTTGCCGCGGGCCTCGACCAGTCGATGGTGGCGCGCAGCAGCCGGCGCGACTCCGCATCAAGGTGGGTCGGGTCGTAAGTGTTGGGGTTGAACAGCATCTCTGGTTACCTCTCTGCGCCGGTGCCACGCACGCTAGCAGCGGGTAACTTTCGTCAGCCGGTCATCACGACGTGGACAATGCATGTGCGGGGGAGAGTCCGCCCAGACGTGTCAGCGCCGTTCCTGGCCGTCGAGCCCGTAACGTCTACCGTCAGCACGATGCCCTGGCCGCACCGGAGGAGGACAGCGTGACCTTCACTGAATACCTCTCCCAGCGATGGCCGGACATCCTCCCACTTGTCATTGAGCACGCCCAGATCGTGTTGATCGCGGTCGCTATTGGCACCGTCGTCGGAATCGGCCTCGGCATCATCGTCGAGGGCCATACCGCGGCGACCAACTTCGCGCTCGCCCTCACCGGTGCCATGTTGACCATCCCGTCCTTCGCGCTGTTCGGCCTGCTGATCCCACTGCTGGGCCTGGGTGCCACGCCCACCATCACCGCGCTGGTCCTCTACGCCATCTTCCCGATCCTCCGGAACACGGTCACCGGACTGGCGTCGGTTCCGGCCGAGATCGAAGACGCCGCCCGCGGCATGGGACTGACTCCCGCTCGGCGGATGATCAGCATCCGGCTGCCGATGGCCTGGCCGGTGATCATCACCGGTGTCCGGATAGCCACGATCATGAGTGTGGGGATCGCTGCGATCGCAGCCGCCGTCAGCGGGCCCGGGCTTGGTGAGCTGATCTTCAACGGCCTCGCGCGCATCGGCAGCGCCAACTCCCTCAACGACACCCTGGCCGGCGTGTTCGGCGTGGCGCTGCTGGCGCTGGCCATCGACCTCCTCTTCGTCGGGTTCGCCCGCCTGACCACCTCGCGAGGCCTCCGTGACTGACACCGCCAGCGGCTCGCCGCAACCGATGATCCGCCTGGACGCGGTGAGCAAGACCTACCCCGGGCAAACCACGCCCGCGATGTCCGAACTCTCCCTCGACGTCATGGACGGCGAGATCGTGGTCCTCGTCGGCCCGTCCGGCTGCGGGAAGACCACGACCATGCGCCTGATCAACCGGCTCATCGAGCCGACGGCGGGCAAGATTTTTCTCGACGGCGAGGACGTCACCACCGTGGACGGTGACCAGCTACGGCGCCGCATCGGGTACGTCATTCAGCAGGTCGGTCTCTTTCCGCACATGAGCATCGCGGAGAACGTCGGACTACTCCTCAAGGCACTCGGCCGGAGCAAGAAGGACATTCGCGGCCGCGTCGACGAGCTGCTCGCCCTGGTCGGCCTGGACTCCGGCACCTATCGGGATCGTTACCCGAAGCAGCTCTCCGGCGGCCAACAGCAGCGTGTCGGCGTTGCTCGGGCGTTGGCCGCCGATCCCCCGGTGCTGCTGATGGACGAACCCTTCGGCGCCATCGACCCGATCACCCGCGAGCGGCTGCAGGACGAGCTGCTGAATCTGCAGTCGCAGATCCGCAAGACCATCGTCTTCGTCACCCACGACATCCAGGAGGCCATCAAGCTGGGTGACCGGATCGCGATCTTCGCCGAGGGTGGACGGCTGGCCCAGTACGACACCCCGGCGCAGATTCTGACCAACCCCGCCGACGACTTCGTTGCCTCCTTCATCGGCGCGGGCGCCGCCGTGCGGGGCCTTGGGCTCGAGCGCGCGGACTCCGTACCGCTGGACCCCGTCGAGGTGGTCCACGCCGACGACGGCTCTGCGACGCCCGCGCACCCGGGCTCCGGCCGCAGCCTGCTCGTCGACTCCGCCGGGCGGCCGCAACGGTGGCTGCATCCATCGACCGGTCAGTCGGACGGCGCCACCGACGAGGTCGCCGTGGTGCGCAGCGACCAAACCCTGTACGACGCGATCGACGCCATGTTGAACGCCCGGGACGACACCGCGGTGGTGCTCGGGCAGGACGAGCAGATCCTCGGCCAATTGTCCTGGCCTGCAGTGGTCGGCCGAACCCGGGCTGCCGCAGGGGATCGGTAATGGCCATCACGGCGCTGCCCGAGCGCGAGACTCCTCCGCTGCGGGTCGCGTCCGGTGCCTCCTCGGGTCGACGGCGCGGCCGCGGGATCGCCGGCATCTTCATCACCCCGCTGGTGCTGCTCGTCGCCTGCGGTGCCCTCTACCTCTATCTGCGCCACCAGCAGCTCGACGACATCGAACGCCGCTCCATCAACCGCCAGGTCATCGGCCAACGGTTGCTGGAGCACATCGAGCTGGTCGCCGTATCCACCGTGGTGGTCATCGCGATCGCGGTGCCGCTCGGCATCCTGCTCACCCGGCCCGCCCTGCGCCGACTGTCCAACCCGGTCCTGGCCCTGGCCAACATCGGGCAGGCCGTCCCCTCGATCGGTGTGGTGGTCCTGCTGGCGATCACAGTCGGCATCGGCTTTCGCCCGGCGCTGTTCGCGCTGGTGCTCTACGCCTTGCTGCCCGTATTGCGTAACACCATGGTCGGGCTCGACCGCGTGGACCGCTTCCTCATCGACGCCGGACGGGGCATGGGACTGGCCCGCTCCACCATCTTGTTCCGGATCGAGCTGCCGCTGGCGGTCCCGGTCATGCTGGCTGGCATTCGGGTGGCGCTGATCCTCAATGTCGGTACCGCGACGCTGGCGACGTTCACCAATGCCGGTGGTCTAGGGGCTCTCATCGACACCGGCGTCACCCTGAATCGTATTCCGATCCTGCTCACGGGCAGTGTGCTCACGGCCGTCCTGGCCCTAGGGGTCGACTGGATCGCCGGCCTCACCGAGCGCGTCCTGCGCCCCCGTGGCCTCTGACGCGCTAAGTTCACCGGGACAACACTCCAAGGAGATGCTCATGCGATCGTTCTTGCGTCGTCGCCCGCTACTCGGCCGACTCTCCGTGCGCACAGCCACCGCGGGGGTGGCCGTCGCCCTGCTCACCGCCGGCTGCTCCATCGGCGGTGGCGGCAGCTCGAAGGATGTCTCCGCCGGCAGCCTCGCCCAGGGCGCCTCGCTCAGCGGCGCCACCCTCACCGTCGGCGGCAAGGAATTCACCGAGCAGCTCGTGCTCTGCCAGATGACCATCCAGGCGCTGCGCTCGGCCGGTGCCACGGTTAACGAGAAGTGCGGGCTCACCGGCAGCAGCACCGTCCGCACCGCACTGACCTCCGGCCAGATCGACATGTACTGGGAGTACACCGGAACCGCCTGGATCACCTTCCTCGGCCACACCACTCCGATCGTGGACCCCACGCAGCAGTACCAGGCCGTCGCGCAGGAGGACCTGGCCAAGAACCAACTCGAATGGCTCAAGCCGGCACCGTTCAACAACACCTACGCGATAGCCGTCAAGGAAACCGTGGCCCAGCAGCTCGGCGTCAAGTCGATCTCGGATTACGCCAAGCTGGCCAAGACCGACCCCGCCAAGGCCTCGTTGTGTGTGGCCAGTGAATTCGTCGGCCGCAACGACGGTCTACCCGGACTGGAGAAGGCCTACGGGTTCACCCGACCGCCCGACACCGCCACCCTCGCTGAGGGCGCGATCTACAACAGCGTCGCCAAGAGCAGCCCGTGCAACTTCGGCGAAGCCACCACCACCGACGGCCGCATCAAGGGCCTTCAGCTGATCACGCTCGTCGACGACAAGAACTTCTTCCCCGTCTACAACCCGGCGGTCACCCTCAAGAAGTCGATCGCCGACGCCAGTCCGAACATCGCCAAGGTGCTGAACCCGATCGCCGACGCGCTGGATACCGCCACCGTGCAGGACCTGAACACCCAGGTCGACATCGCAGGTAAGCAACCGGCCGACGTTGCCAAGACCTGGTTGCAGAGCAAGGGATTCATCGGCAAGTAACCCGCGTTCCGACTGTCTGAGACACCGATCCTCACTCGCCGGTGTTCGTTGGTTCCAGTGCGGCGAGACCGGCGATGACGCCGTCCAAAGTGTCGGCCGTGATGTCCGCCGGAGCGAACACCGGAGTCTGCTCGCCTTCCAGGCGCGGGCACCACCCCGTGGTCAGGCCCACCTGGCGGGCACCGTGCACGTCCCAGGAGTGCACCGCCACCAGCGCGACCCGGTCAGCAGGCACACCGGCTTCCCGCACCGCAAGCTCATACGGCGCCGGTGTCGGCTTCCATGCCGCCACGTCGTCGATCGACAGCACCCGCTCCACCAGCTCGGCGACGCCGGCACGCTCAAGGAACTTGCGGGTCGATGCCGCCGCACCGTTGGACAGGGTGAACACCCGCAATCCCGCCTGTTGGGCGGCCCGACTGCTCACGGCGTACTCACCTGGTACGCGGGCGGCAAAACCGAGTCGGTCATAGTTCCTCCAAGGAGTCGATCCCCGTGGGCCCGGTTACTTCTTTTGTCGGCGGCTGCCGCCGTGCCAGTCCTGCTGCACACCGGCCTGGTCCTCGCTGACCCCCAGCGCCCGCAGCTGCGGGAGCTCGCGCATGCTGCGCTTGATCTCCGCGAACCCGGGGAAACGAGCAAGGCCGATGACATGGTCCCACAGCTCGAGTGCCTGCTCGTCGCTCGGCAACCGGCTAATCACCGGTCCGGAAAAGGCCACTCCGGCAGGGGGTTCGAAATGAATGATCGGTGTGCCCACATCCTTGCCGGTCAGCGCAAGCGCCTCGTCCGTCTCCGCGCGGATCTCGGCATCGAGGGACTCGTCATCCAGGGCGTCGGCGAGCGCGGCAGGCAAACCGATCTCGACGAGAATCGGGGTCACAAACTCCCGGGTGCCGCGGTGGCCGTGGCTCATGGCGTCATCGGGTACGGGCTCACTGTCAAAGATGTGCGCGCCCAACGCCGCGTACAGCGCGCCGACCGCGTCGCGTCCGTGCTCGGCCCGGGCGCGGGCGGCGACCCGCAGCAGCCGCAGCCCGGCGGTGTGCCCGGCCTCGTACTCCGGGGGGAAGTGTGCGTCGTAGTCGATGTGGGCGTTGAGCAGCCGCAACGAAATGAATCGCCAGTCGACGGTGTAATCGCGCTGCGTCTGGACCTTGCGCACCCACTTGCTGGTCATCCACGCAAACGGGCACACCGGATCGAAGTAAAAATGAATGTCGGCATCGGTCATTCCCCGAGGCTAACCGGTAGTCAGGCGCCGGCTGCGGTGACCGTCCGACCCGCGATGGGAACAGGCCCTGTCTGCTGTCAGTTGTGGCTGTTGTGAATGCCGGTACGCCGCGGGTCCTGCTCATCTCGGGCAGCACCCGGGCCGCCTCGACGAACTCCGCGCTGTGCCGGACGGCCGTGGTCTGCGCGCCGCCCGGCGTCGCAGTCGAGTGCTACCTCGACGTCGGCGTCCTACCGCAGTTCAATCCCGACGACGATCACGACCCGCTGCCACCCGGCGTCGCGGCGCTGCGCCGTGCCATTGCCTCGGCCGATGCGGTGCTGTTCTGCACTCCGGAGTACGCAGGAACCTTGCCGGGTTCGCTGAAGAACCTGCTCGACTGGACCGTCGGCGGCACCGAGCTCACCGATAAGCCAGTCGCGTGGGTGAAGGTGGCAGCGGATCAGCGTCGCGGCGATGGCGCGCACTCGACGCTGGCCACGGTTCTGGGTTACGTCCAGACCAGGATTATCGCCGATGCGTGCCGCCACGTGCCGATCCCGCGTGAGGCGGTAGGCGCCGACGGGTTGATCACGGACATCGCCGCGCGTGCACGGATCGCAGCAACCATCCAGGCCGTTCTCGATGGCCAACACCCCGCGGCCTGACCGGGCTCATCACGCTCACCGATTCAGTGGCACTGATTGGTACTCGTGGCACAACTGATCCATGGATGCCACATTGGTACTCGGTGCGCAGGGTCGACTCGTCATCCCGGCCGCGGTACGCACGGCGCTCGGGCTCGCTCCAGGCGACCGCCTGCACCTGCATCTTGCCGGGAGGCGGCTCGTGCTTGAGCGCCAACAGGACGCGATCGCCGAATTGCGTGGGATGGGTTCAGAAGTTCCACAGACACGATCCCTTGTCGATGAGTTGCTCGCTGAGCGTCGTCTCGCTGCAGCCAACGAATGAGCGTCGTGGACGCTTCGGCCGTGCTCGCACTCATTCAGGGCGAGCCCGGTGCCGACATGGTGGCGGCCGAGATCGGTTCGGCGCGCCTTGGCACGGCCAACTTGGCGGAGGTCGTCGGCAAATTGGTCGACGCTGACATCGACGTGAGCCGGCTCCGGGAGCTGCTGGGTGCCGCGGGAGTCGCCATCGAGCCGGTCCTGGAGGACGACGCGGAATTGGCCGGGGCGATACGCTCGCTCGATGGCGGCCGAACGCTCTCGCTGGGCGACCGCTGCTGCCTGGCGTTGGCAGTCCGCAGCACGCCGGCCGAGGTACTGACCGCTGACCGCGCGTGGGTCGACCTCAACCTACCCATTCGTGTCCGTCTGATCCGATAGCTGATCCGCCCGCGTTGACCGTGGCCACCCAGCCCTCGCGCTGTCGACACAATGCAAAGATCCGGTTGCGGGCCGGCTTACCCCAGATCCCGCGGCTACAACGAGGCGTTGCGTTCTCCGAGCGGGCGCGCCCTCAGTCGAGGGTGACAGTGGTAAGGCAGAACGGGTGACCGGCCGGGTCGACGAGACGCGAAAAAGATCGCGCTTCGGCTGGTGGTCAGCTTCGCGCGCGCCGAGCGACACCGCCTGCACCACGGCTTCCGGTAGGTCCGTGACGGAGACGTCCAGGTGCATCTGCCGCAGCTGGCCAGGTTCGGGCCAAGTCGGAGCTACGTAATCCCGGGTCTGCATCATCGTCACGATCTTGGTTTTGCCGACTACGAGCAAAGTACCGAACGGACCATACCGGTCATGCCCTCACTCGTCGCTGACCTGACCCAGCGGGGCGCCGATCAGGCCACCATGCCGTGCGGGTCGATGACGTATTTCTGGGCTGCGCCCTTGTCGAAGTCGGCGTAGCCCTGCGGCGCATCGTCAAGGGAGATCACGGTGGCGTTGACGGCCTTGGCGATCTGGACCTTGTCGTGCAGGATCGCCTTCATCAGCCCCAGGTTATACTTCATCACCGGGCACTGCCCGGTGGTGAAGGAGAGCGACTTGGCCCACCCGGTGCCAAAACTCAACGAGAGCGATCCGGTCTTTGCCGACTCGTCGACACCGCCGGGGTCGCCGGTCACGTACAGCCCCGGGATGCCGATCTGGCCGCCGGCCGCGGTGACCTCCATCAGCGAGTTCAGGACCGTTGCCGGCGCTTCCCCGGAGGAACCCGCGCCGTGACCGCGGGCCTCGAAGCCCACCGCGTCGACGGCCGCATCCACCTCGGGCGCCCCGAGCAGCTGCTCGATCTGGTCCTGCGGTGACCCCTTGGAGACATCGACGGTCTCGCAACCGAAGCTGCGGGCCTGGGCAAGCCGCTGCTCGTTGAGGTCGGCGACGATGACGACAGAAGCACCGAGCAGCTGCGCCGATGCGGCCGCGGCCAGACCCACTGGACCTGCGCCCGCGATGTACACCGTGGACCCGGGTTTGACCCCCGCCGTCACGCAGCCGTGAAACCCGGTCGGGAAGATGTCCGACAGCATGGTGAGGTCCATGATCTTCGCCATGGCCTGCTCGCGGTCGGGACAGGGCAGCAGGTTCCAATCGGCGTAGGGCACGGTGACGTACTCCGCCTGGCCGCCCACCCAGCCGCCCATGTCGACATACCCGTAGGCGGCGCCGGGGCGAGCCGGGTTGACGTTGAGGCAGATGCCGGTCTTGCCCTCCTTGCAGTTGCGGCACCGTCCGCAGGCGATGTTGAACGGCACCGAGCAGAGGTCGCCCACCTTGACGAACTCCACGTCGGAACCCTTTTCGACGACCTCGCCGAGGATCTCGTGGCCGAGCACGAGGTTGGGCGGCGCGGTCGTGCGGCCCCTGACCATGTGCTGGTCGCTGCCGCAGATGTTGGTGGTCACGACCTTGAGAATGACGCCGTGGTTGAGCTTGCGACCGACATTGGCCGGGTTGACGCCGGGACCATCGCACAGCTCGAGCTTCGGGTAGTCGGTCTCGTGCACCTCGACCTTGCCCGGCTCGATGTACGCGACGCCTCTGTTGCCTGCCATCGGAAACCTCCTGCGCTGTGATGGGCCGACGACGCAGGGTGAGTCCTGCGACGACGTTCTCGCGGACGCTCGTGCTCCGCGAATGATTCACTGTGCGCCCCCGCGGACCGATACGCAGATCCAGGGCTCGGCCTGGGCCGCTCGCGATCGAAGAGTTGGCGGCCACGCAGAATTGAAGTGCTCGATCCACTTGGAGTTTGCGGCCTCACGAACGGTGATGAATCCCGCGTCATCGTCATCGTCATCGTCATCGTCATCGTCATCGTCATCGATCACTTGGGTGCAGTCCGGGTCGAACGCATCGCAGAACCGGCGTCGGACGCGATCCGGGTCGTAGCGTCCGAGGCGCCGCAGGTCGGCTTCGAGAACATCCGCGCGCAACTCAGCGATCCAGTAAGCATCGGAGACGCAGCTTTGACGTAAGAACCAAGGCACCGAGCAAAATTAGCCCCTCGCCCGGAGCGCGATTCCGTGCGGGCAGGCGCCCGGTCACGGGGCGTCCTACGGGACGATCTTGATCGTCGGGCTGCCCGCCGTGTCCCCACGGTCGACGGCAAGTCCGTCGACGTTCGTCCATCGGGACGTCCGGACATGTTTGATGATCGATCGAACATCAGGGCTTCTGCACGTGATCGTCCGGATATGCCTATCTGCGCACGTTTGTTGTCGTACGCCTTACCGACCCTCCTGTTTTCGTCATACGATTTGTTCATGGCGAGCGAGGAGCAGATCCAGCAGTGAGTTACCGAGGCCGAGGCGGGCTATGACGTCGAGGAGTTGAAGCGTCGTGGCCGGGGCCGCCGTCGATGGTCAGGTCGCTCTCGGACTCGGCCTTGATCCGGGCGACACGCTGAGGGCCGAACGCCCGCTCCAGCGTGGCGTTGCTCGTCGACGCCGCCGCGAGGGTGGTCGAGAAGACCACCTTGCGGGCGCGCTGCCACACGCTCGCGAACTTGGCCGACCCCGGCGATTGTGCCGCCGCGGCGGGGTCGGTCTCCCAGACCGTCATCAGCTCGTACATCCGCCGCCCGTAGAGGTAGGTGCTCACGGCGCGGAACTGCCCGGTGATGTGGTCCAGGACCTCCTCGTCCGACACGGCCCAGTCGAAGGACCCGTCCTCGTCGGCGATGTAGCAGTCGAGTGAGGCGAGCACGGAATAGATCAGCTGGGACATGGCGTTCCCGTCCTCTCGTGATGTGTTGGCTCGTCGCGTGTGCCGACCGGTCCGGACTCCAGAACTCATCCTGACTGGTCACCCGGACGTCCCGGAGACCGATGGCGGGCTCAGTCGGTCGTTCCATTTGTGGGTCAGGGAGATCGAGCCGGGTCAGCTTGGGGAGCGGTGTGCCGCCCACTCGTGATCAAGGACCGACATCATCACCTCGTCGTACCATCTGCCGTCGTGCCAGACCGCCTCGCGGTGGCGGCCCTCCTCGACGAACCCGGCCTTCACGTAGGCGCGGATTCCTGCTGGGTTGAACGGCGCCGCGGCGAGCTGGATCCGGTGCAGGCCCATCTCCCGGAAGGCGTAGTCGACGATGACGCGCATCGCGTCTGTGCCGTAGCCGCGGCCGATGTGCTCGCGGCCGAGTGCGATGCCGATCGTGGCGCACCTGTCCTTGGGGCGGGCTCCGGACAGCTTGATGTGACCGACGAGGATCGAGTCACCATAGGCGAGCGCGCCCGTCAGGCGGAGGTTGGTGTGCGCCAGCCAGCTCTCCAGCCAGCGCATCAAGGTCATGGACGGGTCGGCGCTGGCCATACCGTTGCTCAGGGCGGCAAGCTCGGCGTTGAGCCACCGCTGCTGCGCATCGGCACCGGTCGTGAATGTCCTGCCGTATTGGCGCCGCAACCCCGCACCCTGGCAGGGCGCGCTGACACGCGCCTCATACTTGGTCACCCCACGCGCGGTGGTGCGCGGGGAGATGGCGCCAGAGGCTTTTGCCCGACGCGACGCGGGCGCCCGCTCACTGCTCATAGCGGACTCCTCCCGAGCCGGCAGCTACTGCATCGCATTCAGCGTAAAACCCCAAGAAGGTCCTGACCTGGGTCGATCCGGTGCTGCGAGCGAAGGTCGCGTCCACTCGGCCGCCGAGGCTCACGTCCCCGTCAGACTCCGAGAACCGCGCAAAGCACCCCGAGATAGTGGGGCGATAGTGGGGCTGGAGCCGATTTGGAGGTTTCCCTGGAGGTTGAAATCGTGCGTATCGCCCGGCCCAACGTGGAGCCGCCTGTCGGAATCGAACCGACGACCTTCTCACTACGAGAAGTACGGTTGCTAGTCCGAGGCTGTCCATACAACGCTCTGAGCGGGGTGTTTGAGCTGAGCGTAATCCGCGTGGACAACTGTGGAGCACCCCAGTGGCTACCACGACTGTCCACATTGGCCGGTTCATCAGTTCCTCGTGGACTGCTGGTGCTCGCCCTCCCAGATACCTCGTGTTGCTCGACTACAAGTCGAGGACCAAGGCCAGAGCCGCGTCTACCCGCTGCATGTCCTCGATGGTCAGGAAGCCGACCGGCTCGGTGAGGCGGTTGAGATCCACAGTTGCGAGCTGGTCGCACATAACCAGGGTCTGCCGGTCTCTGATGGCCACCGGCGGCCGGAAGCTGGTCTCCCGTGCGCTGGTGCTGGTGAAAGCGACGATCCAGGTGCTCAGCGTGAGCCAGTCCGGCTGCACTACGACGGCGTACCGGCGGCCCTTCTGCTCGTGGCCCTTGCCTCGCGCTGACAGCCCGTAGACCTCACCCCTCATGCAGCGCGGCCAGGTCCTGCTGGATCGCCCGAATCTCGGCAAGGTCGACAGGGTCGTCCTTGATGGCGAGCGCTTCTGCGGCAGCGACCTGGCGGCGTTTGTCACGGTGCATCGCTGCCAAAGCGGCCAGGATGACCTGGTCGGCGCTCTCACGCCGGGATGCCCCGAGCTTTAGGAGCAGGTCGCGGGTACTGGTCTGAACCTTGACGGTAGTGGTGTCGGCCATGATCGAAGTCTACTCCTGGTAGACCACAATGCGCGCAGGGCCTGCTGAGACGTGTGATCAGTTCCGCGTGGCCTGCAGGCGCTCCCAGCTCGGCAAGGACAGTTCCACCCCGAACACATCACCGATGCGGCGGCACCGAGCGGCGGCGCTGGTGTAGAAGTCCGGTCGGTGGCGGACACCGAAAGGCCGCCCGCCCGAAATAAGCCTCCGGCAGCGCCGACCGGAAGTACAGCTCCGTATGACCCACGAAGGGGTGCTGCAGCTCCTCGGCGAGGGTGAACCCCACCGTGGCCACCGCGTCGCGGATCGCCGCCTCCCCATGCTTGGCGACCACCTTCAAACTCGGCACAACCGTCACCTTGCCACACCGTCCGCCGACCGTGGGCTGGTCGGTTACGGACCGGTACGTGGAGCGAAATCTGACCGCTGCAGACCCAACACGTGGTACCTGCTCCAGGGATCCGCTGGGTCCGGGCGGTGTCTCGGTAGCCAGCCGCGGTGAGGCGGCTGTCTTCGGCTTTCGTGATGATGACGCGGTCTGCTGTCGCGCCGAGTACCTGCCGCAGCGCCTGTTCATCGTCGGCATGTTCCGCAGGAGCTCGCGGATGACGCCTGAGATGGGGACGACGTGCTCGTACACCAGACCCTTAGAGGCGTGAGTGGCGTACTGGTCGCGCGCCGCCGGCGAGTGTGGGATCAGCGGGGAGTACTTGCCGCCGGGCGGAAGCCGCGGAGCCTCCCAACGGAAGAACAGTCTCTCGCGAAGCGGCTTCGCCGCGCTCGTGTCACCGGTCGCCGTCTCATGATTCTGGAATGCTCGCAGCACCGTCAGGATGAGACGCAAGTCAGCCTCATCGTTGGGAGGAACCTGGTTGTTGTCACGGAGGTTGGACTGCGTGCGGCGGGTCGTGGACCTAGCGAGATCGGCACTGGAGCTGAGGAGAAGCTCGATCTTGTCGCGGTCCGCTACACCAGGTTCGTAGTTGAACCAGGCGAACAACTTTTGGGCGCGGAGAACAAGAGTGAGTGCCTGAACATCCGATCGCATGCGATCAGGTAACCCGACGGCAAGGTGATCCCGCTTGGGGTGCGCTCGACAGATCACCTTGCCTTCGAGCCGGAAGGCCACACCTGGCCCGCTCTCCAGGCGCTTCTCACACCCCATACCGACGGCGACGTCCTCGATGTACGCGTACTCGGCCTGCACCCAGTCAGTGGCCCGCAATAAGGCGCCTTCCAGGTCACGACGATCCACCACGCCGACATCCTCCCAACTACACGTCCCGCTAGCTGAACGCGCGGTCACAGCATTGGCCGTTGGCCCGGTCGAATGTTACCGAGGCGGATTGTGACCCACGGAGTCGCATCGAACCTGCTCACCGGGTGATCCGCCGCGCCAGAGCTCACGGTGCTGATGGCACGTACCTGATCTGGAAGCCGAACGGGCTGCCGTCGGTGCCGACGTCGCGCAGGTTGTGACTCAGCACCGCGCGGGTCTCGGCGTGGTCCTTGTGCAGGCGGCGAGCGGTGCTTGTTTCGATCAGCTCCCATGCCCCGTCGTCGAGGCTGGTGACGTGCAGGATGTAGCTGTCGGTTCGATGGTTGGGGTGTGCCTGCCACGAGCGGCGGTCGACGATGACGATGTTGCCGGTGAGGTCCCATTCGAGCCCGGTTTTGGTGGCCGTGACGGCGACGGTGAGGCGGTCGGCGGCTGGCAACGAGGCGGCGGCCGACGTGAATCGGGTGCGCCGGCATGTTTCGAGGATCCAGGTGGTGAAGTCGCCGGCGAACTCGAAGTTCTGGCTGGTGTACGCGTAGTCCGGTGATTCCGAGGGGTGCAGGAAATGGGCCGGTAGATCGGTGACGGAGAGAAGCTGGCCACCGCGGCGCCCGAGTACCCGACGGTCGTTGTGGGAGGCGGGCCGCACCGTGCCGGGAGGAACGTAAGGCGCGTAAGGGAAGCGGTCGAAGTACCCGCCTTGAGGGTGTAGGCCATCTTCGCCAGGTCCACGCTCGATCCTCCGCTCACGTTTCCGACTCGAGGTGACCGTACCGGGACGGACTCCTCCTTCTTGGTATCTGTTTGCCTCCGGCGCCGAATCGGGGTGAGCAGCGTTCCGTGGTGCACACTCTCTAGGCCGCGCACGCAACTCCGTCTTGTCCGACGGCCACGCTGAGCGGGCGACGACCGCGGCCGGCCAACTCGGGGCCACCACAGACAATGCACTTTGGTGGCCCACGGCTCCGTCCAGGTGAACGACTTTCAGCTTGTGCTCGATGGCCAAGGACGCTTCGAAGGCCGAGGTGTTCGCGGCGGTGGATCAGCCCGGTGTGCGCTGCCGGCGTAGCCAGCGGTAAACGGTCATCTCCGATAGCCCGACCGCCGACGCGGCGGCGGACACTGTTGTGCCCTGGCGGAGGAGTAGTTCGAGCCGATCCTCCATCTCAAGGTGAGCAGGGTGCGCCGGCCGGGGACCCGACCCGCCGCCCGGGCCGCGTCCACTGCTACGCGGGCACGCGCCCCCCGCTGCGCGTGCAGGGTCGTGATCAAGGTCGCGAAGACCCGTCCCGGCACTGGGTTGGGTGATTGGTTCAGCACCACGACGGCGACGTCTCTTTCTGCCAGCTGGTCGAGGCGGTCACGCAGCGGCACCAAATGCCGGAAACTCGGGACGGCCGACCCCAGTGGCTACCACGCGTGCTCATCCCCTGGTGTCGCCGGCCTCGGAAAACAGCCTGACCAGGGGTTATGTGGAGCCGCCTGTCGGAATCGAACCGACGACCTTCTCATTACGAGTGAGAAGTCTAAGACTTCAAAGAGGCTGTGCCCCCATTGCTTTGACTATGAGCGCCCTACGTATGCCATAAACCTGCCTTATGGAGTGGTCAGGACTCCGCGGCGTCCAACGGTCGGAGGGGGTCACCGTGTTGCTCGACGAACCGTGCCCACAGGGTGTCGAGTCGTTCCTGGAGGGTCAATCTAGGAATGGCGCGCAAGTCGGCGATTGCCCTGTCCTCACTGATTGCTCGAACGGCAACGAGGTAGTGGGCCTGCGTGGTGCTCAGGCTCGCGTGGCCCAGGTGAGCTTGGGCGTCAATCACGGTCGCGCCCGAGGCACACAGCACCGTCGCCGCATGCGCCCGCAGCCGCTTTACGGGCATGCCCGCTACCCCCGCGGCGGACGTCGCGTCATGCCAGACGACGCGTCGCCACGATGGTGGCGTCCAGATTCCTGGTCCGCCACGGTAAATCAAGCCCCGCCCGTGGGCGGGAAGGGCGACATCCCACCGGTCGCCCACCGCTGGGGGCAGGGCAACGCTGTGTTGGCGGAGCGCTTCCCAAAGCGGCTGCGGAATTTGGACGTCGCGCCGTTCACCCGTCTTAGGCGACTCCTGTACCCACGTTTTCCGCCCGCGGACGATGACCCGGTCAATATGGACTGCCGGGCGGTTCGGGTGGACGCCATTCACTCGGTTCAGTGCCGCCTCGGTGAATCGTGCTCCTGCCCAGGCGAGCAATAGAGTCATCAAGCGGTCCTCGCGATGAGGGATCGCCGACAGGATCGCTGACATGTCCGCCCACGAGGGCACGGCAGCGCGCCGAGCAGCGGCCTCCGCGCGCGCAGCGCCGCTGCGTTTCGTCCACCTTCGGGGCGTGGGTGAGCGCGCGTACTTGGATGTGCCGTTCGCGGAGAAGGATGATGCGAAGCGGCTGGGCGCCCGCTGGGATATGGCCGAGCGGCGGTGGTACGCCCCGCCGGGACGGGAGGCCGGGTTGAGCCGGTGGGCACCCGCCGCCCCCCTACCTGCGGTGTTACCCGGAGAAGACCGAACGTTTGGCTCCGGATTGTTCGTGGACCTGATTCCGTCGTCGTGTTGGTTCACCAACGTGCGCTCCTGTGTGAATGCACGGGACTGGGACCGGCTACGCACCCTCGTCTACGGTCGCGCCGGGAACCGATGCGAGGCGTGCGGCGCCGGTGTGAACCGAGAGCACCAGGTGTGGTTGGAAGCTCACGAGCGGTGGGACTACCACCACACCACCCGCACGCAGCGCCTGACGCGTCTGGTGTGCCTGTGCACCCGGTGTCATCAGGCCACCCACTTCGGCTACGCCGAGATCACCGGACGCGCCGCACAAGCGTGGGCGCACCTGTGCGCGGTGAACCACTGGACCCGCCGCGACGCCGAGGCGCACATCGCCGCCGCCGCGAGCCTGTGGCGGTTCCGATCCGAGACGGACTGGTCCCTGGACCTGAGCATCCTCACCGGCGTCGGGATCACCCCACAGCCGCCACCCACACCCGCACAACGCCGCACCCAGGCCGCCACTGACCTCGACCGTTCCAGCAGCCCGCCACCCCGGTAGGAGTATCCGAATATGCCCACAGCAGACAGCTCGACCACGAGGTCCCCGATCAGCGCGCGGGAACGCGCTCGCCAAGCCACGACACGGCGGCTCGCCGCCGAACAAACTCGGTTGAAGAAGAACGAAGACGACCTGGTCGCGTTCTTCGACGCGGACAGAACCGCGGAAAAGGTAGCCGGTGACGTGGAGAAGAAGATCCACGCAATCCGAAACGATGCGGCCACCAAGATCGACGCCGCCGCACGTGAGCAGGCGGTCGCGTTGCGCACCATGAAAGACCGGGGCGAAACCGTGGCCAGCATCGCCGAGGCGACCGAGCTGTCCGCCACCGAGGTCCGCAAGCTGCTCAAGCTCGCCACCGCCAGCACACCGCAGGCCGTCGCCCCGCAGGACGGCGACCCCAGCACCACGGGCGCAGGCGATGAGTCCGAGGAACTGCCGCCAGCAGCGATCGCGAGCTGACCACACGGGAGCCGAGAAACGTTAGGGGCGGGGATGGCGCTACTGCAGGTGGACAGTGCCGCCCACGCCGCCGAGATCACCCGGTTCGACAAGTTCGTGGTGCGCGGACCCGGTGCAGATGCGTGTTGGATTTGGTGTGGTGCACTGGCCGATGACGGATACGGCCGGTTCTGGCTTAACCGCAACGGTGCCCACCGCGTGGTGCGTCCGCACCGCTACGCCCTCGCCCTGGCCCAGCACCTAGTGCTCGGCGAGGACGACATCGCCATGCACGAAGTGTGCGACCTGCCGCTGTGCGTCCGCGCCGAACCCCTCGGTGGGCACATCCAGCTGGGCACCCAAGCCGAGAACCTCGCGCAGATGGGGCGGGCCGGGCGCGGTGGTGGACGTGGGCACCCGCGGCGGTGGTACGGACCCGACCGCGCCGCGCGGGCCGCCCGCTCCCGCGCCTTGCGCCACGCCGTGCGCCACGGCTGGGACCCCGTGGCGGTGCGAGAAGCGTTAGAGGCGAGCGAGCACGCCACGCTGTTCTGAAGAACAGGACCACAAAGGTGAGGAAGGACAACGGTGCGCAGAGGTCAAGACATTAACCTGCTCGCGTGGCGGATGCGGGTGACCGCCGTGGCCGCCGGGTGCGAACAGAGCGCACCGAACGTGGCGTGGCGATGGAACACCCGCTACAACCGGCACCGCGATGAGCTGGGAATCGCACGATGGGACCGTGCGCTGCGCAGAGGCTCCGAACAGGCCCGCCGTGCGGTGATGGCCCACGAACTCGGCCACCGGGCCTCTGACTACCGCAAAGAAGACCGGGTGCACGCCCAGTGGGGCCGCCCCACCGTGCGGGTGACCGCTGGCCTCGTCTCCCTGATCATCATCGGGCTCACCGTGGCCACGGCCATGACGGGGACCCTGAGTGCGGTACTCCTCGAGGCGGTCAGTGTGGTCGTGGGGTTGGCGGTCATCGGTTCGGTCTTGATGTACCCGTTGATCGGTGAGCTGCACGAGGCGGAGTTCGCCGCCGATGACTACGCCGCCGATCACACCGGCACGGCGGGCACGATCGAATCCCTCACCCAGCTGCGATCCCGGGCTGAACCGATGTTGGCTCTGGTGCCCTTCTTCAACACCCACCCCACCACCACGGCACGCATCGGGCGCCAACAAGCCCGTACCCACACCTGCTCGCCGCCGGGTTGAGCGGCTGCGGTGTGTCGGTGCAGACAGCTAGCGTCATCACCAACGAACGATGCAGTGGGGAGACCAAGGCGATGAGCAACGAGGAACAGCAAGCCACACAGCAGCAGCCACCGCTGCCGCTGGTGTCGCGGGCGAATCTGGAATGGGAAGCAACCGGCACCCGCACCAGTACCGCACCTCCGGGGCCTGGGGCGTCGCTGCGTGCCCGCATCGCCGGGGAGACAGCGCGCGCCCGGTCCCGCCCGCTGCGCCCCACCGTCCTGCGGGCGCTCGGGTGCGGTGTCGCCGCCGGGATCCTTGCCGCGGTCCTCTGGGCCCTCCTCGCTTCCCCCAACCCGCTCTCGGTCGTCCTGACTGCTGCCGGTATCGCTGCGGTGGTGGGCTTCGTCCTGACCCTGCACGCTCAGGTGACCGGTCATCTCGGGTATGACCCCGCTGCTCGCGATCTGCGTTGCCAGGCGCGGCAGGAGACCCGAGTCGCTGCCGGGTTGGAGGGGCTGGAGTCCGCGGGATGGGTACTGCTGCACGACCGACTGGTGGCCGCCCACCGGGTCCCGCACATTCTCATCGGCCCCCCCGGGGTCGTGCTCGTCTACCCCTACACCGCCGGTAGGAACGCCAGGCTGCGCTACCAGCTGCGACGGGCGCGGGTCCTGGCGCACAGCCTGCTGGCCTGGGTGCTGGACCTGCCCCTGGTGGTGCTGCGAGTTCGTCCCCTGCCGCATCTCAGTGCCGCCACCCCGGTCACCCAGATTCAACCCAGCGCACCCTCGCAGGACACCGCGGCCTGGGCGCGTCACGAGCTCGCGACACGGCTGGGGCATCGCCCCGCACTCGACGCGTGGTCCGTGATCGTCTACGCCTACTACGCCGTGCTGAACCGACCACCCGACCGTCAGTTCACCGCAGGCAACCGCCTCGGCTACGGCGACACCGGCACCGTCCTGCGGGCCACTCTGGACGCCGGACTCCCGGCCGGACTCAACCGTGCCGCCATCGCCTTCCTCGCCACCGAAGTCGACGACACCTGCCCGCCCGCCTGATGGCCGCTGAGAGGCAGGAAGAACGGTCCGACGAGAAGCAAGCGGGGCTTTGGGTCGAGAAGGTCGTCCAGCTTGCCTCGGCTGCTGGGCAGGCGGACCCGCCGAAGGTTGTGTTCGACAAACGTAAGTCTCTGGGACTGGCGGCGTACCACTATCCCCACGACGAGCTGGCGCTGGATCCTGACTTTTTGGCGGTCGAACAAACGGACCTGTACTGCCATGAAGGCCTGATCCTGCACGAGCTAGGGCACCGCGCCGCGCCCACACTCCTGCGGGTACGCCGGTACCTGTGCGTGCTGCTGCTCGCGACGCTCTTGCTCGCGGTGGGCGGATACATCCACCTGGCAGGAGCGAACATTGGCGGCGCCACGATCGGCATGCTGTTGGCAGCTACCGCGGCCGAGGCTGTCGCGGTGTGGATCCTGTCGTGGGTTGCGGAGTTCGCCGCCGACGACTACATGTGCGATCAGGGAGGTATTGCCCCGGCTGCCGCGATGATGGTGGACCTGATCGATCACTGCCCCGGGATGTGGACTCACCCACCCACGCCTATGCGGCTTCACCGACAACTGCGCCGAACCGGGCTGCCGCCTCGGCGGCGGTAGATACCACGTGTTCGAAGGCAGGAGGAGACCAGCTGGGCACTGATCGACACGTCAATTGAGCGGCGGGGTTCCCGCGGTGGGCAGCTCGACGGAGACCTCCAGGGTGAACGAATCCGCCGCCACGTCACGCATCACCGCGATGAGGTCGCGGGCCTGGGTGTAATGGTTGATCTCCGACACGAACACCAGCCAGAACTAGTCACCTCGCGACACCCGTGCGTGATAGGTCCTCACGTCCACCACCGTCCCCCCATCAGGCCGACACCAAGGCGGTGAGCCCGTCGGCCAGGTGGTCCCCGCGCATCAACACACGAGCCCGCACGAGGTGGTCGGCGGCGGCGATGAGCCGCTCGTACTCGCCGGCGCCCAACGCTTGATCGGTCACTGCGGAGGGAAAGTGCTGGGCGAACCACGGCTGTACCTGCGCCCAGCTGTACAGGGACCACCCAGCAGCGGACATCGGCACGGGAAACCCACCGGGTCCACGCTTGCCCGCAGCGAGCAGCCGAACACTCTCATAAGTGCGTCCGGTGCGGGCCGCGATCTCCTTGAGCGTGACCAGGTCCTCACTGAGCACCGAGCCCGCACGCAGACCGGCCGCCTCCACGTCCTGCAGCGCCGAGACCAGGGCGTGGGCCAGCGAGGGGGCCTCGCGGTCGAACCCGAGCAGGGTGCGGGCCTGCTCTCGCTCCGGGGTGACGTCCTCGGCCCGGTCGAACAATGCGTCGATCTCCTGCTCGCTCACGCGGTGATCGATGACGAAGGTGAACTCATGAGTGCCCATCACTGCCCCTCCTCGGGCTGGTGGCGGTGCTTGACGTCGAATCGGGCGACCCGGCGAGCGGTGTCCTCGGGAACCCGAGGTGTGGAGTGCAGCGCCAGATCGGCACCGCACACCGTGCACCGCAACATTCCCCACCGATGACCACGGTGAACCTCCACCACCATGAGACCGTCACGGGCCACCGACTTCAGCGCGTCGGCGATCGGCTTCTTCGGATGCCGACCCCCACTTACCATGTTGCTAGTATACAACAGACGTTGTGACTGTGCAACATACATGCCGTATGGCTGGCGCTGGGCTGCGAAACCTCACTAGGTCACGCCAAGTACCGGTACAGGGTGGAGCGTCCTACTTTCAGGGTGGTGCAGATCGTGGTCACCGACTCCCCGTGCGAGCGCATCCTCTGGGCCAACGCCACCTGCTCGGCGGTCAACGCTGGCGGCCTGCCCACCTGACGGCAGCGGGATCGAGCGGCCTCCCGGGCGGCCGCGGCTCGCTCGGCGATGAGTGTTCGCTCGTACTCGGCCAAGCTGGCGAAGATCCCCAGCACCATCCGGCCGGTTGCCGTGGAGGTGTCGACTCCCTCGCGCAGGGAACGGAGCAACACGCCCCGCTCCCCAAGGGTTTCCACCGTCCGCACGATCCCCGATAGCGAGCGACCCAGCCGGTCGAGCGCGACCACGACCACGGTGTCGCCGGATCTCGTGTAGGTCATCAGCTCCGCCAGGCCGGGTCGGTCATTACGCGCACCCGAGCCAGTGTCGGTGAACACCTTAGCGACCCCAACCGCGTGCAGCGCGTCGAGTTACTGATCCAACGACTGGTGAGACGTGCTCACCCGGCAGTAGCCCAGCAGTGTGCCGGTTGGAGTGGGTGCCGGAAGCACCACAGCAGGGGTCACTGTCGTAGTCACCGGCTCACTCTCCCGTAAGTCGGCGCGCAGCATGGTAACGACACTCCGATTTGGGGACGGTGTTTCGGGACCGCGAGGGGACCGCGCCACCTGCGCGACGTTCAACGCTGAACCTGGGCGTTGGCTGCGTCCCGATACCAAGGAACCGGGACACGTTGCTGTCACCGGCACTAAGAGGTGGCCGCCTATGTCGATGCTCACGCGGGTGAGGTCGACCAGGCCGGTCACCGGCTGGTGGTCCGCAACGGCTATCACCAGCCGCGTGAGGTGGCCACCGCGGCGGGGGCGGTGCCGGTGCGCGCACCGCGGGTGAACGACAGGCGCCTGGACGAGGCGAGCGGGCAGCGGCTGCGGTTCTCGTCGGCGATCTTGCCGGCGTGGGCGCGCAAGTCCCCGCAGGTTGCCGGGCTGACCCCGATCCTGCTCGCCGTCAGCGACAACGGCTCGCAGTTGATCGCCCGGGACACCCGCAAGTTCATGGCCATGCTCGCCATCGCCCAACACTTCGGCCGCCCCTCCACCCCGACCGACCAAGCCTGGATCGAGTCGCTCAACGGCACCATCAAGGGCGAATGCCCGCACCTGCTGGCGATTACCGACCCCGCGGTGCTCCGCGCCGAGCTCGAGCTCGTGCGCACCGAGTACAACACCGTGCGGTTGCACTCCGGCGTCGGCTACGTCACCCCCCAGGACGAGCACACCGGCCGCGGCGAGGCCATCCGCTCCGCCCGACGACAAGGGCTCCACCAGGCCCGAACACGTCGCCTTGCCCACCACCGCCGACACCGAGACGATCAATGAACCACAACCACCCGCCCAGCCCCAGATGTGGTCTGTTCAACAGCCCCAAGTGCGACATTGACACTGAAACAGGTCAAGCCAATCCAACTGCGTTTCCACCGGCCGGGTGGTCGATGATCGACTGTTCTCGGCCCTTCACCCCTTGGCACGGCTCGCAATGCGGGCGCAGCCCCCGCGCGCGCAGCGCCCGGGGCAGCGACGGATACGCCCCTGGGTAGCCCAGCGCGAGCAGCTCGTCGTGCAACGTCGAGGCCCACAGGTGCGGATCATCGATCAGCCGTTGGCGGGCGTAGGCGGCGAACCGCTCGAACTCATCCGGGCCGGCCGGGCGGCGCTTGCCCACCTCGACCTCGCCGGACAGATACCGGCGCGCGGTGCGCCGGTTGATCTCCAGGTGCCGGGCGATCGCGCTGATCGTCCAACCCGCGCGTGTAGCGCTCTGGCTTCCACCACAGGCTCCCATGCCAGCATCGTCAGCGGGCTCCCTCGACTCGTGACCATTCGCAGTGATCACAGAGTCGAGGGAGCCCCCTGTCGCCGGTGGGACCTTCCCCCGGCGACACACCAGCTGGGCACTTTCGGTGAGCAGGTCTGAGCACTACCGCCTGAGCGTCATCAGGACATGGCCTTCAGCGTGACATGAGCGGCTCGGCTCCCCCATTGTGAATGTGACGAGGCTGCAGGACTCACACCTGGTGGTGCTACGGCCCGCACGCTTGCTCCCTCGAAGAGGCTCTTGACGCCCCGCTCAGGCCGCCGCGTCTCTACGACGAACCGGGGCCTGCTACCCGGCGCTCCGGTACCTGCCGGGATGGGACTCCCACCCGCTGGTCTGGGCCAGCTTCCAGGACGCAACATGGGGGTGCCCTACGGCGGGTGCACCGGGGCAAGCGGGTCCGCGAGGCGACACTGCCCCCGACGAGGTCATGCGGTGCTCGCGTCGATCGCGGCCTGCAGGGAGTCACGCGCGCGGAGCAACAGGACAAGGGTGTCCGGATCGCGCTCCGAGCGTGCGGTCGGTGCTGTGACGACCTCCGCAGCGGGTGTCGGGGCCGGATCGGGCAGATTCCGCGAACCGGGCGATGGCGGAGCTGGCCGCGGCGTCGGCTGGGGCGGGACCGGGACGGGACCGGGCGGTGGGACACCCAGAACGGGGCGCAGCCGCGCCGCCAGATCCGGCCCCGCGCCGGCATGTGTGACCTCGGCGGTCAACCGGGCCAACCGCGCCTGCGCGTCCGCGCGCTCGGCCTCGACCAGCTGCAGCCGGGTCTCGAGCTCGGCGGCGTACTCGCGTAGTCGCTGCAGGTAGTCCATGACCTGGCGGCGGTCGTAGCCGCGCATCGTCGGGCTGAACTCGGGTAGGGCCGCATCGGCGATGCTCATCGCACTCCCTCGCTGCGCTCGGTCAGCACGTCGGGGCGCTGCTGTCTTGGGCTTCCGCGGGATGGAGCGCGTCGGCGCTGTATCGATGGGCTCGGTCGCAAGCTCCCTCCCCGGCGGGGGCGCTGTGACACTGATTCGCTCGCAAGCTCGCTCATGGCGATCCGTCCCGCATGGCCTCCGGCGCGGTTGCGGGTGCGGCCGGACTGCGGTGCGCGCCGCGGTGCGACGTCTTCTCCCAGCCCAGCTGTCCGCGGGACTGGCGCCACACCGCGCGAGCCGCGGCGAAGGACAGCAGGAGCTGGTAGGGGATGGTCGCGAGCAGCAACCGCAGGTAGTCCGTCGCGGTCACCCGGACGAGGTAGGTGCGGCAGAACTCGCGCAACCCGACCACATGGAACACCAGCATCGCCACCGTGGGCACGGCCGGCAGGAACGTCAGCATCGCGACCGGCAGCGGCGCGTGCAGCCACAGTGCGGTGGCGATAGCGAGGGGGATCGCCACCGCGGCGAAGGCCTGCAGGAACGGCTGGGCCAGCGTGTACCGGGCCAGCATCCGCTGCCGGGGGGAGGGCAGCTCGCGCCACACGCCCTTGCGCAGCACCTGCAGGAAACCCTGGTTCCAGCGGGTGCGTTGCTTAACCAGGGAGCGGACCGTGTCGGGCGTCTCCTCCCGGGTGACCAGGTACGGGTCGTAGGCGACGACGATCGGCACGCCGAGCGTAGAGAGCCGGACGCCGAGCTCGCAGTCCTCGGCCAGGCACTCCG
>JAABUK010003986.1_pt1 | contig 24496 bp, 38 predicted proteins | sample 5559141 | NCBI WGS metagenome assembly JAABUK01 (sample SAMN10711869, study PRJNA513367) | rock metagenome | isolation source: Antarctica rocks | place: Antarctica: Victoria Land, Pudding Butte nord | collected 2016-01-03 | reverse complement strand
CACCATCAGAAACTTTCTGAGTTGTGCAAAGCGTGTGTTGAGATGGTGGCAGACCAAACCTGGAGGGAAGCATCCCAGTCTGCTGGAGGGTCTGCAGTGGCTGCAAACATTGAATGAACAGGTGCTGTTGCTGCTGCTGTTTTGTGTGTCCTTGTTTGTTGTGCTTCAAGCGCTGACATGTGTGTGTGTCTGTGTGGCATGCTGTGTTGCAGAGGCACAATTCACCGTGTGTATCTTACTAGAAGCTGCAGTCATAGTCAACATACAGCATAAGCTTGTCATCATACATGCGTACAGAACAAGTTTACCTTGTAAACTTCTGCATCACTGTGCATGCATGCTGTGACACAGTCAGTGCCTATCAATTAACTTGACAATCAATAACAGCGAGTGACTCATATGTGCCCTGCAGCAAAAACAGCAACTTACTGAAGCTATCACACTGCAGCCAGTGCTGATGGTACCTTTGTGGCTGCTGCAGGTGTCAGATCAACTTCCCCGGCGTCGCAAGGACCCTGCCAGTCTGCTTGCAGCTGGCAAGTGGATCTCTGCTCCAGAGCTGGTGCACATCATTGACACAGCATGGAAACATGCTGAGCTGGACCTGCAGCAAGAAGGTGTCACCGTTCAGACCAGCAGACAGTTGCATGATGCAGCCTTGGCCAGCGTGACATTTTCACACCTGCCTCCTATCAGATTGTCATGCATCAGAGGCTTGGTTGCTCCCAGTTATCAAGGGCCTTGCCTGCATCCCGACTGCAATCTGACTGGCTGTGAGGGCAACAGGCTGTACACCATCAACACGTCGCCCTTGCTCATGCGCATCCAGCTGCCTCACCACAAGAGTGCATGCAAGGCGGGGCGGGCTTCCATAGAGTTTGATCTGCCGGCAGAGCCAGCTGAGCTGCTGTACACCTACCCAGGAGAGCCACGCAAGGCTCTACTTGACCACCACTTGCTGATCAGCCAAAGCTGCTCAGATGTTTTCATGGACATGCATGGTAGGGGCTTTGCTGGTGCAGCGTTGACCTTGTATTGGCAGAAATGGCCTGGTCTTGCACAAAGGTGTCACCATGAATCCAAAAAATGTTTGTTGTGAGAGAGCGTCCAATACTGCTGCAGCTGGTCCATCAAATCAGGGAGCTACGATGGTGATGGGTCACAGCAAGCAGCAATGACGCAAGTGGTATGACATGCAGTTCCACCCCAGGCTTGCTCAGAATGCAGTGAACAGCATGCAGCTTTGGAGGACAGCAAGGCTGCAGATCCGGTCAGATGCACTTGCTGGTGCAGCAGAGCTCAGCTTGAGCACAGCCCCACGTTGCAGGCATGTCATTGTGTCAGACTGTGACGAGCAGCAGCGCTGTCAGATTTGCATGACTGGTGCTCGCATGTCACTGTCCTTCACGCGGCATAAAGGACTGTGACATAGAGCTGGATCGGCAATCTACTGCTGATGTTGAGCTGGACTTGTGGTGCCTGACTTGGGTCAGTTGATTTGAAACAGGCAAGCTGCATTGCCCTGCTGAGATGCTTGTTGGCATCATATTTTTACTTATTTCTGGATCCTATGGATGCACAATGAACAGTGATGCCATTTGGACAAAACTTGACAGCTCTCAGCGGCACCTTTTGGTGTAATGTAGGGTAAATATTGTTTGATGACATGACACATTTTGGGGTGCCTGTTTTATTGTTTTGTACTCTGTTTCACAGCCCATCATCAGCAATCATCACGTTGCTTGTTGTGTGAAGTATGAGCTTCAACTGAGCACTTGAGCATGGTCCATGGGCAGGTTGTATGGTGACCTGGGTGCATGTGACATGACATTTTGTGGCATCTGTGATTCGAGGCATGAACCATTGGTACAGCACAAGTGGGCTGTCTCCCTGCTTGCAAGAGTATTGCTTTGCTTGCATAGAGTGTAACATCCCATGTATTTGCACAGCATAGTCTTTGTTTAGTCAGATTCACTGTCTGACACACCTCAGATATAAATAATGTAGCACACGAGTCAATATTGCATGCAACGCAATTGAATGACATTGTGCTACACAAAATTACATAGGTATGCAGGAGCAGCCAGTGTCAACATAGCGCTCAAACAAGAGGTGTCCCAGCTTGTGATGATCAGACGAAGGCTGTATGGCAGAAAAGTCAAAGAAGTCTGAAAACTCTGGAACAATGGTGTAAAAGCATCGTTGCTGACAAACAAGATACATGGGAGAAAAATCAGCATTGCAAAGATGAGAACCATGCAGCATTGCAACAGATGCTGCACCCTGTTCTGTTGATTATCCCACTTTCCACCCAGCAAAGGCACTACCAGCAGTAAGACATAAAAGGTTGTTGCCCAATCCACACACAGCAAAGATGAAGCTTGCGCTGCAGCAATGCCCAGTGCAATGGTCCTCATATAACGGTTGTGAAGCTGTACATTTGCTTCTCCACTTAGTCTAAACACTTTACTATACAGTTGCGCAACAATCAGAACTGCCAGACAGACAGGCAAAGCCAACAGCAGGTGGTACAGATACGGTCTTTTCTCATGCCTTGGGAACTCCTCGTAGCTTGACATACTTTGCAGTCTGTTCACCATTGCACACAGTGCCCATTTGACCATATTGCATGTCACGTGGATGCAACAAGAGTGCTTCATGGCTTGTGAACAAGCTCTGTATAGGTCGCATCTCAAATCATTTGCATTTGAAGCAAAGTGGCGAGATGTCACTTCAGAAGCTGAGTCGGCTGCCTGCAGTACAATACAAGCGGTTGAGGTAAAGGTCAATTGCAATAGTATTAGAGATCCTGAGTTCTGGCTTGGCATCAATGCATTGGATGGACAAGCTATACATCACTCATTTCATTGACCTGGCTGTTACTTAATCAGCTTGACATGTACTGTGGGACACGCAGCTCTTACCTGTAAGACAAGAACGACTATCAAAAGTATTGGGGGCACAATGTGTGCTTGGAATGGCACATGCCAATCTGGAGATATCAACACGTAGAAAGTTGTTGAGTGATGGAACTGCTCCAGGAGATTGTTGAGGCTACGCATTGTGAGTTCCAGTAGCACAGCTAGCTTTATGATGCCCTCCTCCAGCCCATATGACCAAGCAACCTATGTGCAACAGAGCAGCATTCGACAAGGCCCACATCATATTGTTTTGGACAAGCCAGTCAGCTTCAGATAACAACATGTGCATTGTTGGTTGGTGCAGTCACATGGATGCAGCAGACTTTTGCATAGGTAGACTACAACAATTCTTGGCATACCTCATGTGAGTGCATGTCTGTCCTGATGGTGATGGCATCAATGCCATACTTTGCAAACTCGGCATGTACTCCAGTTGGTAGAGCTATAGCTTGCTGCCAGCTGAAGCACAGGACTGGCCACATGCTTTTCCAGTAGGCTTGCAAACTTTTTGACATATGCTGTAAAAATGGCACCTTTACATCCTGCAAGCAAAGTGCACGGTGCAAATCAAATTGCTCCTGGAAAAATTGAGCAGCCTGATGAAGGTATGTGTAATCAACATCATTGCAATGTTTGCTACCTGAGACAGAGTAAGTGCAGGACCATTTTCAGTCAGCCGCTTGACCAAATAGTAGAGATCCAACATGGGAAGCTGGCCATTCCATCCTGTTGTGTCAACATGCAGAGTGTTGAATGTGTTGTTGCTCATCTGCAATATCAATGCCTGTTGGAGCAGCCCTGACTGCCCAAAATGGCTTTGAGCTCCATGGTAGGCATTTAGCCATTCCTGCAAAATTGCATGATTGCATTCAGAACAGCAATGCTCTTGTCATTTTGAGTACAGCAACATAGCTGGGTGTGTTGACATCACTACCTCTGTTGTGAACCAAACTAGACAACTGCCATGCACATGGCCAAAACAGCTGCTCGACTCAGTGAAACTGCAGCTTTAGACAATGATCAACCCTTTGTTGTCACGACTATTGTTCCTGAAAGACATGCATGCATGTCCAAGCCCCAATCAAGGAAGAAGCATGTAGATTAGGATCTTGCAAGCACTGTGATCTCAAACAACACTTCTCACCCTTGTCACTTGCAAAGCGCCACATGACACATCAGGGACAATCCAAACTATATCTTTGGCCAGCCAAGGTACATGTTGCAAAAATTGCAGTACAGCTACGGCCACTTGGATTGCTGTGCAATCTGCGGCCAGATTCCCTGCAGTGTAGCACACTGGTAAGAGAAATCGAATTTTGAGCACAAGCAGATTGGTAACCTTGTTTCATTACACAAACAGCTGCTGTAATGCGTTTATTGCAGCAAACACATCAAGTAGCTTGCCAAGTATTGAGGCATACACACCACTCACTGGAGTTGCAAGAAGGATTGCTTCCTTGCCGTCACCATGCGGGGCTCTCAATATACCGTGTAGTGTGCTGACATTGCACTGCAACGTGTGAAATTGACTCCACCAGTGCTGAATTTGCATGTGTTGCAACATAGCTTCCGCAGATTGCTGGGGCTGGTGTGTGGCCGCCAAGGATCGAAAGGCATCTTGTATCGATGACAGCCCTGACGAGTATCTGCACTACTATAGTATCAACACCAAAGTGACTGATACAAAGTTTGACTCACTTGTCAGTTTTACTGTGCTACAGCTGACCTGATCTGTGAGTGGGAAAACCCCGCCAGCAGTGCATTTTCGTCCAGATAGTTTCTTTTCGCAGCTAATGGCAAAGAAAAAAAGACAGCAAGAGCTATTACGTACAATGCAATGCTCAGCGCTTTGGCGTGCCGAACGCAAAAGCCAAGTAGGCGGTGGGCAAGTTTCTTTCGTGCGGCCATTGACGATTTTTGAGAAAGGCAGGCAAGATTTTGATCCTCAGATCATCATAAGGGTGAGGCGTCCGAGACAAAGTCACCTAGTCTAAGCGCAAGGTGGTTCACGACAAACGTCTCAGTGATCTTGCAAAAAGCACTGTAATCGCATCTCACATTCACGCGCAGCGGTCAATGACGCGCACACGGTAGGGTTGAAAGAATTTGTGCGACTCTACATTTACTCTGGCGGTGATCTTGCGCAAGTGAGATCGTGCATTACAGCGTGCATTACATTCTGACTGGATGGAATGAGCCCCGCTTAGTGTCCTGATGCTCGCGCAGTCGGCGTGGTGTCGTGCAATTGGCTTGCCTGCACTTCCTCCCCGTCCTCACTTTCCTAGAAACAGCTTGCGCTCCCGTGCAGCGGCAACGTCCAGTAGCTGTTGCACATGCAGCTATGCCTCCCAGTCCCAGGCGAGGAAACAAGAACATGTTCACAGACCGCGTAAGCGACAACGTAGATGCACACGTTCACATGCAGTCGAGCAGTCCGACACTGCGCTCGACAACAGTACTGACATTGAAACCAATCCAGTAAGTTGCCTCTGAAGGATATCCACTGATGAATACCTAAAGACATCCCACTGATGAATGCCTATCTCTCAAATTTGACAGCTTTTGGGGTCAGACAGTTTTATTTGCAGGTTGACATGCAGAGCCTCGCTGCAAAAATTGCTCCTACTGCTGACCTGACAGATGTTGATTTGGATGCAATCATATCTCAAGGCAGCTTTGATCAGGACTCAGCTGGATCGCAAGGTTAGCATATGCAGTGAGCTTGGTAACTGTTGCTTGAGTGCTGAAGTTTGGAACAGCCTGACAGACCTGTGGTTTGCAGACTGGTATAGCGAGCTAGACAAAACATCCACTTCAATTGTTGTTCAAGATACTGAACCTCAGGTGAATGCTAGTTATTAATCTTACTCTTCAGAACCTGCATGTCAGCTACATGCTCAACATAATCAGCGCCATGTAGCATCACATCAGCAACTCCTGTTGGTCAATGTCTAGCGTATTGCATGATCCTTGCAAACATGTGCAGTGTGCATGCTTCAGGATGAGGAAGAAGATCCTGATGCATCGTACCCAGAGAGACCATCCAGAAGGTAGCTTCTAGTTGCGCTTTGAGCAACTGATGCTTGCACTTGCGGTAGCCTTTCGTAGCCTATAGCTTGATTCATTCTTTGGCCAGCAGATACAACCTGCCTGTATTGTTGCGCAGTTACACACTGGCTAGTCTGCTAGAACTGGCTGACATCAGTTTGCCTGAAGACTTTGGTGAAGATGAATTGGAGGTGGCTATAACAGGCCTTCAAAATAGACCCCAAAAGGTGCTGCATTAGTATCAGCTGCAAAGCAATAGTGAATGCCAGCATCAAATGTCGCCAGACGTCACATTAGTTCTCAAACAGTTCTGAGCAAAATGCTTGGGTCTTTGCATTTGTGAGCCATACTGCCAGCGCGCGGCTGGTCAAGGCAAACATGCTGCATGCCCGCTATCCTGTCTGCATGTCAAGCATACATAGCAACAAAAGGCTCACCTGCAAATGACATGCTACATAGCCCTTTGCCAGCCTACACTGAACATACTACACTTGTGTTGCATAGGTCCAGGCTGGTGACCTGTATATTCATATCACAAAGCCAGATGAAGACGTGTGGGGATGTGTTCATGAAGCTCTGCAACGAGGGGCCTCTGCAGTCATTGCAGGAGATGTTTTTGAAGCAGAAGAGGACTTGGAGGTACCTGTGATGCTGCTGCCAGATTGTCTGGATGCCCAGCAGCGCTTGGCCATTGCCTTCTATGACAATCCCTCAACCAAGATGACTGTTGTTGGTGTCACAGGCAAGCCCCTCTTTTGCATGAGACAGGCTGGCCACTCAGTTGCATGAGACATAGAGCAAGGTTGCGTGACAGGTCAATTTGATGTGATGAACGTTTGCATTTGGAAGCACATTTGTTTGTTTGATGGTGCACAGCGGTGTGTTGTCTGGTCCAATTGCAAGTTCTCTCAAGCAGTGCGTCTGGACTTACTGGGATGCAATGCAAACATGCAACAAGCAACTTAGGGTTGCTGATCAGACACAACAATTTGTGCAGGCAGCACAGGCAAGACAACAACTTCATGGCTGATTCGCGGTATGTTTGATGAGCTGGACAAGAGCGCTGGCTTAATTGGCACCGTCGAGTACGGCATTGATGAGTTCCTGATGACTGAAGATGGGGATCTGTGGAAGCGGGATGAACCAGACCCAACTTTGCAAAGGTACATGCCACAGGCTGACAGCATACCAAATGGCTTCAGCGTCAGCTTGTGTGATGCATAGTCAGTCATCAACAGCACGCCAAGTTTGCGTCTCACACGTCGTGAAAATTACCACGAGTTGAAAGCTGAATCCCTCTTTTGACACCTGAAATGCTGTTGGCAGGGAGAGCAGTGTCCCCAACTGCTTGACTCCCTACTGTGGCAAGTATGAAGTGCCCGAGACTTTGCCAGATGGGCTGCATGTGCACAAAATCATGGCAGGCCAGGCTGACCGCGGAGCTGCTGCATGCGTGCTGGAGTGTACCTCATCAGGCCTTCAAGAGGGCAGGTGATCACCGTATACACAGCCTCACTGCACTCATAGCAATATAATAACAGGCTGCTCATATTTGGTTCCTGTTATAAGCGTATACTCCCATTGTACCTTTGCTATGCAAGCACTGGCATGATAGATGCCACCAGTGGCGTGTTTATGCTAAATTTTTCTGTGGCTTGTGTCTGTTCCTCTGAGCATGGCCTGCAGTAGGTTTGCTGATGGTTGACAGGCGTGTGTAGCCCGCCAAACATGCACACGGCGTTGACCACACAAAGCGTGTGCTACTTTGTTAGGCGCCTCACTAGTCATTTTCTGGTTACAACAGCTTGCTGGATGTTGAGTTGGCATGATCTTTTAATTTTGTGGCCTTGCAGGTGTGACTATGTGGATTTGGATGTGGCAGTCTTCACCAACATCCTGCAAGAGAACGTTGATGCTTTTGGCGGGATTGCACCCTACCTGGACGCCCAGGGATCATTGTTTCTCAAGCTGCAGGATCCCAACAGACAAAGGGCTGTCGTCAATTCTGATGGTACGTGCTTCCAGCTCTAAGCACGAATGTGTACCTCAGCTGCGGGTGGAGGATAGGCTTTTTGTTTTAATCAATAGGGTAACAGTTGAATGGACCGCTATGCAACACTCTGAGAATTTATTGTGACCATGCAGCCCTCTTCCTGCTGTGGCTTTCCATCATACCCGCATCACTTCTGCTGCAGCACAAAGAGTGCCAACTGTGGCCAACATACCTGTACATTCAGTGCAGCTCAACAGCAGGGTGTGAAACTTTGTGTGTGGTTCCAAGTCTCTGATGCATTTGTGACTGGTTGGTGGCTGTGTGGTGCAGACCCCTATGCAGATGACTTGAAGCGCTTTGCAGCAGCCGTCCCTGTGGTCACATATGCCATCAATGACAGGTCAGCTGATGTGCACGCTGAGAAGGTTGTGATGGGCATCTGGGAGAGCGAGATCACTGTGAGGACACCGATTGGTCACCTCAGAATCATCACACCACTCATTGGGCGCAACAATGTGTACAACGTGCTGGCTGCTGTGGCCACCGGCCTCTCCATCAATGTCCCTCTCAAGGTCAGACATCACTTCAACTCAGCTCTAGCATGGGTGTTTGGCATGCCTGGCATCTGCCTTTGCACAAGAATGGATCAGCAAGTGCTGTTAGGCCTGCATGCGCATGTATAGCTGGAGCATTGTGGCTGCCATTGGCTCTAGGTCTGAGAGCTTGAGTGACTGCAACAGTTTTGCCTGATCAGTAACAGCCGGAAAGTAATTGAGGATCCTGCATTGGCAAGCTGTGCATACACCACAACATACACTAGTGATCAGCACTGATACTTCTTTGCTGGAAGTATGTCTGCCTGCCAATACTTGTTGCTGTCTGTGCAGACCATTGTAGCTGGAATTGAGGCAACAGAGGTGGTGCCCGGCAGGACAGAGTACATTGACCTGCAGCAGAACTTCCAGGTGCTGGTGGACTCTGCCAACACCCCTGGGGCCCTCAACAGGCTTCTGGAGGATGTCAGAATGTGTGGGGCACGCAAAATCCTGCTGGTCTTTGGCTGTGAAGGGGATGAGGACAAAGCCAAGCGGCCTTACATGGGTGAGATTGCCCACTACAAGGTAAGTCCACAATTGGCACACAACTTCACCAGCTTTGTACCTATTTCAAGGGGTGTCTATTAAGGCCATGCAGCGCTGAGTCTCTTGTCTGTGCACTTTATCATACTCTGCATCAAGCAGTCTCTATTGCAATAGCATCAGCAAGCTGCATCAGATGCTACACCAGCACTTCATGCCTATTTAAGCAGGACAGAGGGCATGCATGATACTGCCTGCCCTCAGCATGCTTGCAGATATGATCTATCAGTTGCACCACTGCCGGCGATGGCTTGAATACATGCTGAGCAGATGTAATCATATGACGCAGGCAGACACTGTGATAATGACCAACCAGAATCAGCGCAGCGAGGCCCCCCAGGAGATCATCCAGGACATCATCACAGGCTTCCCTGATGAGATTCTGGACAATAACGCTCGCAAGCCCTGGGCTGGCGGCTTCCTCCAAGATCCCTGCAGAGTCTCACATACTGTCCGCGAGTTCCTCTTCTACCACCAGAATGTGTACGACTCACAGGCTAGCTTGCTCTGACTCAGCAGCAAACATTGTTTTGTATGGTTATTCTGCGTTTAAATTATCATGCAATGGATCAGACATTTGCCATGTCATCACATCAGTACTTTGTAACCTGCACTGCATCATGGTGTGAGGATCAACAGCAGCAGCTAAAGCTCACCTGCAGGTCATGAGCTTGCAGCTCATGTAAACGTGTCATTGGGCCTGCATTTGTGTTTGTCATTCACCACCATCAGTGATTCACGCAGATGTGCATGGCTGCCCTGCTGCTGAGTCACAATGTTGAAGGGTGTTCATGGGTGCAGATGGCGGCGGTATGTGTGTGAGGACCGGTACACTGCCATCAGGTGGGCCATTGCTGCAGCACAGAAGGGCGATGTTGTGGTAGTGGCTGGCAAGGGAGATCAGGACTGGACCGAAGTTTCAGATGGCCGAGGGGGTTTCATCAGGGTATGCAGCTTTGCACTCATCAGTGTATGCACTCGTGCACATACATCCAAGATTGCTGTTGCAACAGTTGACATTATCAGTAGTTGCATATGACTGCGTAGCATTGCAACTTTGAATGGTTGAACCTGTTTTCAGACGAGTAGTATTGCACATCAGGCAATGGAGTGCATGTGTTGCAGCGCTGCCATCCTGTGCATCCCCTAGCCTGACTACGAGCATGGCTCCCATGTCAACAGCTTGTTGATTGCAATTGCTAAGGCATTTCATGTGTGGTATGCACAACATGCTGTCACCAAAGTAGAAGTTGTGTAGACAGCCTTGATGACACATGTGTGGCATGAATCAGGGATGGCTGGATGACAGAGTAGAATGCCGCAATGCACTGTCAAAGCTGTACAGACTGGACACCCTGAGGTACATGGACCGCACCGAAATCCCATTTGTTGTAATGGGTGAACGCGAACCTCGTCATTGGGAATGGGGCAAAAAGTAATCCTACAGCTTCAAGCCTGGCCGTTAAATGAATCAGTTTCACTCACGTAAATACGCAGATTCAACTGAAGGTGCATTCTAGCACTGTTGACTTTAGATAATTTGGTTTGGTTGAAAATTGATGTGCTCTGTGCTCAACCACAGATTTGTGAATCTACAATATCAGTCGATACCAACCAGAATTACTACTGCCTCTGCTAGCCAAACCAACTGCTCTCAGACTGGACAATGTTGGCAACTGGCGTGTGCACAGAGCTTCAGCTGTAGAAGGCTGCGTGCATATTGTACATGGCCTGGCACAATGATTGCAATTATAAATGTGAGATGCTGCATCTGTCTGATCATCAGCTATTGTACAAGACGTCATGAGCTGGACGCTGATGTCAACATGTGCTGCAGCTCCACAAGCATATAAAAAATACACGTATTGGAGCAAAAAGCACTGGGTCAGTGGTGTGTTTGTGACTGCACTGCACCTGCAATACAATCAGCTACAGGCCATTAAACAAGCAAGCATATGCAGAAGATCTGACAAAACTCTGTATGGTTGGAACCAGCGTTGTATGCAGGTAAACATATGCATAGCTAGACACCAATTATCCAGACTAACAGCAAAGCAGCAAACTTGTCTACCTGCTCTGTTTGATGCAGCTTTTACCTGCTGATGCTGATGTCATGTGCACATTTCAGACATTGGTATGTCCGAATCGACTGGTATGTCTGGCTCATCTGGCTCAGTGGGCTGTGTGCATACTGCAGCATCTTGTCTTGCCACAGTTGGCAAGTAGTAGTGCTGAGCAGCCCCTGAAACAACAGTTGCATGGCAGCACTGTGTGACACTTTGAACTGCTTGCAGAAGCAGAGCTTTTCTTGACACACACGACAAGCAATGTGCATTTGGCATGTGAAGCGTGACATGGCTGGAACAGAGATGCGGCAGACAAGGCGTTGGGATTGCTTTGTGTTGATGCGTGTGACTACTGACATGAGATTTGCTCAAGATGACAGCATGGAGAAGCTCAGGTTGCTTCAGGTGCTCTGAAGTCTGTTTGTTTTGCCGTACCTGCTGCTGCAGCTCCTACAGCAACCATAAAAGCGCCACTCTTTGCACCTGCACTCACACTGCAGCATGAAGACACACACAGGCAGCCTGCAATATGAGCTCTATATGATAGCTACGATGATGTTATATGCCAGATAGTGAACTTGCTTGAGAAAGTCATGCCTCACAGGAATGCTTACTAGGCATGCTTACGGTGGCGCTAACCAACATGGTGTCTGCTTTGTGCTTGAAGCGTCACATGTCATACCTGCTGCAATGCCTAGAGGGCCGGCTATTGCACCTCCTGCTGCAGCTCCTGCAATTGTTGCAGCTGCCGTGGCTCCTTTGTTTCTGGCCATGTGCTCCAATAGAAAGGGCAGTCTGGTACTTTGTCCTGTACTGGACTCTGTATCCTGTAATGTGCCAATGATAACAGAAAGTTGGCATGCAATTGCACATCATGTGATATGCTGCAATTCTCCTTCTTTCTTTACTGACCGTTTGGGGCTTCAGTCTTTGCAAGTGCTCTGGCAAACGGGCCCAGACAGCGGCAATGGGTGCAGAAGCAGATTGATAAGCTGTGTTCCACACAGATAGCTGTCCATCACGACTCGGCTTTTCACAAGCGTTGCCAATGACATCTGCTTGCATGTTGGATGCTGACGCATCATGAGACTGCGCTGATGAACTGAGCAAAGCTGTGGACTGAACTTGCTGAGCTGCAGCAGGAGTTGAGGTTGTTAGCACTTCTGCTGTTGGGTCTTGAGCCCTGGTATCTTGACATGCTGTGCATGACGTTTCAGTGGTAGCGGGAGGATCAAGAGCTGGAGCTGGCGAGTTGAGAATATCTTCGAGATCGTCCAAGTGCTGGGCTTGTGAGTCTGCAACAGCTTGAGCTTCAGCCCAGTTCCTTGGTTGGGAGGGCAGCAAATCACTAAAAGCCACACTTACGAGAGCCAAATCGAGTTGTTTTCCAGTAGTTCATGTCCAGGAGTGTACGAAAGCTCTATATTTAGGATGGCGCATGCAAGCAAGACGTTCCTCAGCAACTGTGAGGCGCATCAGCCAAATCGACGCTTGACCGGCTTACGAACAAATTACATATCTCAGGCAAGTATGCGGCTAATGGCCCGGTTATTGCGGTCATCACCATGACTGACGCTGAACGCTCTGATATCGGTACGACGTTTCGTATTTTCCAAAATTTGATGCAGACCTGCAGCAGTGCTCATTTAGACAGTGCTGTTACATTTGTACGAAATTTTTAGAGTACGATCCAATAGTACAGTCACGCTTTGTTGATTCTGTGCAACAGGATCAACACTGTCTCAATGAGCATCGCTGCAGTGGTGCTGTCTGCATTTGCTGAACAGAACAGGTGACGCACCGGTGTAGGTACACCAGTCAAGGCAAGTCAGGCTGTGTTTTAGCAAAAGAACAGAACCAGATCACACCAAATCTACCTTTCTGTATACTGGCTTGCTTGCTACAATGTAGCGCTGTTGAGCAAGATGCTATCAAAGGTGCGTGTGTAGCTTGCCAAGCGTCAGCAGTATGGGACCATGCATGTTCTGCCTCAGCACCAGAAACAAATATCAATATATCAAATGCAAAGCATCACAGCAGCATAATCTGCGCAGGGACTTTCTGGGTTCCGCTCATCAAATGATCATCTAGTATGATCAATGTGAAGTGATATGGACTGACCCGGTCATAATGATTGCTAGTGCACTAGCCAAGCTTGTCGTGTTGAGCATGCATTGCAGATATTCAGGGGTAACTGATGCGGGATGTCCCAGCTTTGACAGCATCCTGGTAGTAGGGCTGCTTCTCCCATGCACTTGAATTGAAAATCCACCTGCAGACACACAGCACACCTGTAGTGCAACAGTCTGACTTTGTGTGCAGCAGGATATGGGCTTGTGATGGCCAGCCTAAACTGAAATAGAAGGTTGTGGTTCAGAAATGTCCAAACAACAGCTCATATGTTGCCAGCAATGCACAGTCTCAACTACAGAAAGGTGGATGCGCATGCTCAGACACAACAAGACTCGTATGGCAGCAGCAGCATACTTAGGGATGACACTGTGGATGCCAACATTGGCATCAACCACTTGTGTGATCTGGAAGTCCACACCTAGGCTCATAATGTTGATAGCCTGTACCAGCAGCTACAACGTTGCACAAATACCAGAGTCTTGCAGCAAAGACTATGCGCCATTAAGCGCCATCAGGTCAAGAAACAGTTGCTTCATAGCCAGGATGCTGGACCATGCACATGTGAGCATCCCTGCATTGGCAGCACCATGTACACCATGAGAACGTGAAGCTATGTGTGCACACGCTGCGTCATGTAAACATTATCAGGAGCAGTGACGACCGGGCGTGTCAGCCTGACACCAGAGGAGTCACAAATTGTGTCAGCTGTGACAATACACCACGAGCACTGCTCAGCCAGGCAGTCATACTCTCAGCAGATCACATACCACATCTTCTGTGATGTCATAATTGTGTATCAAGAAGGCACGTGTCTCATTGTAGATGGTTGACATGGCTCTGATGAGGTCAACGCCCCCCTCTGGCCCATACTTGTGTACATTCACCTGCATGCAGACAGTATGACCCCTCACAACAGGCTGCTTGTCAAGACAATTGATCTGCGTGTGCACATCAGTTTGTTGTGCTTGCAGTAAGGGATGCGATACCAGGTTTGCCAGCTGTATGTATCTCAGCCAAAGCAGAAGGACCTGGTATCCTCAATACACTGTTTTGCTACCGGCTTCACATAGACGAAGAGGTTTTAAAAGAGGCAGACCTGTGGGTTTGGGATCTCTCGCAAGAAGTCCTTGTAGGCAAAGCCATGTAGAATGATCTCATTGGCATTTTCCAACATCTGCAGCCAGGATGTAAAAGTCTCGGTCATCAGTCCCAAAGTAAATCCAAGGCCATAGCTGAAGGTGTCATGCCATTCAAACAAATCCCGTTTTCATGCCAGTGTGTCTCCATGCAGAATGCAGCAGCACAGACAGCAGCAGTGCATGCATGCAGGCAGGTAGTATCATGTCTTCATCCACAGCTAGGTGACCAGCAAGCTTGATGCACAAATGAAAGCATGCACAGCAAAGCATTCCCAAAAACATACATGACAAATGTGGTATGCCATGGGCAGCTCTAGTACTAAAACAGGCTCACCGGGTAGTCTATAAGCTGCAGCTTCTTGGGTAGAGCATCAGCTTTGTGCAGAATGATCCTGTGCAAAGCAGTATACATCAGCCCAGCTACAGCTTGCTCTGTCATGTACAGGGCCACAGGCAGTAAACTTTCCAAAAGCTATAGCTGCAGTACCATACAGTTTACATACAGAGATGCCTGCCTCAAAGTGATAATCATGCATACAGACTTGTCTGCATTCTTTGCACAGACAACCTCACGGCAAGACGCACATGTGCATGACAGCTCTCATCCACAACTAGCAAGCAATCATGCTGCAGGCAGGCTGCAGGCAGGCATGGCTCATGTACCTGAATTTGCCATTTAGGGAGGTTTCTATGCCAGTGGCAGCTGTTTCACCATCAGACTGGGAGCCATGACAATCCCCCATGGACAGCAGCCCTCCCACCACCTCCACGGGATAGTACATAGTAGCTGCACACCACATGCATCCCTATGAGTAACGCTTGCTTGTGCACCACAGCAAGCGCCACTTAAGGGCTGTTGAGCAGCTTTGTTGACTGCTGAGCACTTGTGCTGAGCACATTAACTACTGAGCACTCTGACTGAGCACTGCTGAGCACTTTGACTGGTGAGCAATAGTGCAGTGCAACACTATTTCTGCAAATGCCACACCTCCAATGCCGATGCGTTTGTTGTCCAGGTTGCCTCCTGTGCGGAAGGGAGGGCCAGTGGTGACAGCAGCCCCCACAGCTGGGGCCAGCCCCATGTTGCCAATGTGCATGTTCATGGGGATGCGGTACTTTCCCTTCACACTGTAGTCTCGGATCTCCTCTGGGGCATCATACACAAAGCCTCCATACCCTGAACCTGTCCAGTTCTGCACAGCACAGCAAAGGCAGCAGATGACAGAGAGCTGCACAGCTCATTACCTGACCTGCAACATATGCACGCTACAGTGTTATATCACTCATCTCAGGGCTGACATGGACCATGCTTGACTGCAGCTAGTCAAGCATGTGACAAAACACATCAAAAGCGCCCATAACACCAAGAAAATAATAACAAAACCTGATTGCAGACAAGAACTGCAGACACTCTGATACCTGTGTGTTATTGATGCATGGCACATGGACACCGCCAAAGGTGTAGTCTGGGTTGTTATACATGGCTGCACCGGCAGCAGTGGTGCGTGGCATTGCTGCTGACTTGGGTACACAGCCAGTTGTGGTCTTGTTGATCAGGTAGCTGCTGGAGTCATACATGTACTGAGGCTCCCAGTATGCTGCTGTGCCTGTTTCTGAATCTTTGATAGCCTGCAAGGACCAAGCCTGTTAGCCTCTCTCCCCAACACAAGTAACCTAATAGCTGCCAGCACAGCTTCCGTGCACAGCACCTTGCCTCAGTGTTAGCAGCAGCTGCAGACTGACACTGAGGCAAGGTCTGTGTGCATTTTGCATTGTGATTTTCTGCTCCAGTGCATGCCATACTTAGTGAAATGGACGTTTGCATTGGCTTCCACATGTGACTAGCACAGCTGATTGTCCTGTTGCATATCCACTCATGCTGTGCAAGCAAATATCCACCAGAAAAGCGTACCTGTCACACAATCAAAAGTTGTCTCACCTTGTAGACAACAGCTGCATTTCTGGTAGGAAGATAATCAGGTGTGGAGTAGCCAACTCTGTTCCACCAGCCAATGGCGTATGCTGTTGTTGTGCCAAATGACTCCCCTTGAGGGTTGGGCCGCGGCACCAAGTCCAGAATTTGAACCTAAAGTGCACATGTCATCATCAGCATCATGGGCCATCACAACACAGAAGGTCATAAATGCATGGCAACCATGTTCAAGTGACCACAGCAACAAAACTCAGATGAAGGACAAAGCTGGAGATTAACACCAGAATGTGACCACGACAGGCAGTGTGCTTCATTGACAAAAAGCAATGATCTAACTCTGCCATGTCCTGGCAGTCTGATGCAGTGTGACTTTGAAGTCACAGTCGAGGGACCACAGAGTCCCATGTGCCAGACTGACCTCGATGACATCGCCAGGTTCGGCTCCACAGACATAGATGGGACCTGTCATGTAGTGACCCCCTGCATCAACACCCTTGTCTGTCAAAACGCAGCAGCAACACAAGTGTGCATGTCATTGAGTGCATGACAGCTTTCATATCATATGATGTTACCAACTTGTTTCAGGGCTTTTATACAACGCTTCAGCAACAACAGCATTGCATGGTATAACTGCCTTTGATAAGTGAGCATACAAACAACTATCAGCAGTGAGCAAGGCCACTAGAACGACACATCAAGTACCCTCTGACAAACGCAGCCAATGGGTAAGCAGATGCATACGTCTGGTGCCATCTGGGCCCTTGAAAGCAATGCGGGGACCATCTGCGTCCCAGTGATAGATGTCTTCCATCCCAGGATCCCCAGCGCCCATTAGGGACCCTTTACTCAACAAACAACGCAGTCACTAAACATGGTATGTCTGCAAAGCCTAAGTACCTGTGTCCCCAGTAGGTCCCTTGAAAGGAATACCGGGACCAGACTGGTCCCAATGGTAGATGTCCTCCATGCCGGGGTCCCCAGCCCCCATCTCTGACCCTTGAGCAACAACACATCCCATGTCAGCCTGGCGTGTAAGAATCTTTTCAATGGTAGTGAACCCGTAAAGGCCGAATCTTGCCTTTGCACTTGTCCAAATCCTGCGCAGCAGTCACTAATTCAGAAAGCAACAGTCATGTAATGCTGGTCAGGTTTGGCAATGCTGCCTCCTCCTGTGGCACTGCCAGAGGTACAAGGGGGCCAAGCAGTGTCCAAGACAAGCTTGCAGCACGCAACATTGTGCACCTTCTGTTGCATGCCTCAGCAAGCATCGCTCGCTCAAACATGACCAAGACTGATGCTCCAGCATCCTCAAACTGCATTGTGACTTGTGAGAGACACTAGAGATTCTCGACTGGTTTAAGTCAGCCCAAAATGCTGGATATACTCTAGAGCAAGCTTGAAGTGAGCGCTGAGCACAGCCCATCTGTGCAGCTGGCTTTAGTGCTGTCCCAAGATGAGCACCCATGTGAGGTGTAAGATAGCCACATGCTTACATGCAGAGCCACTTTCAAACGTGGGCATCTCAACTTCAATGACTGAGTCATTGACCACTACCATGGCAGGCTCCAGCAGATCATACCAGTAGCCCCAGTGACCTGTCTGAGAATTGCCTTTCAGGGAACTCTGTAGAGGACACCTGCAAAAGTGTACCGCATCAGGTTTATGGATGAATGGGTAGGCTGCATTACAACTCAACAAGACAACTCATATTGTCAGGCACATGCGCAAGTATGTCTGTCTATGATGACCTGGCAGTTCACACAGCACATGATTATATGACCTAGGCTGTGGCAACAGTGCTGTCAAGATGGACTTGCTGCAAGCATCGCATGCATGCTTTGAGCTGGATTATTGTACCCAACACTGTCACTCTGCTGTAGAGATCGGCTAGCCGCCCCGTGCAAGGCGTTGCAGCAAGAAGGGATGGGGCTAGCTTCTCTGCTTTCTGAAGTCCGGATGAACCTTGTTGCATTGTACAAGTCAGAAATAGGGGCTGCACCGCACACAATCCATGTTGTGGTTTTACATCATTTTCTGCTGTGCAAGTAAAGATGCAACATGTGCTGCACATGAAGCATTATTGCATGGTTGCATTTTGAATGTTGGTAACTTGCAGGCCGGTTGAGTCGAGCCTGTAGAAGCTGCGCGTACTTGTCAAGTCTGGGATTGGAGGCCGCACTGTCTTGGCTGCATTTTCGCTGCATGTTTGCCAGACGCCGGCGCCCAGAGAGGAAGTCGCCTCGCCATCTGCACAGATGCCGCAGCTATTCATTTGGTGCTCATGCACCCTTTCGGCATCTGTGACTTGCTCGCACGTGTACATCACGACGCGTTATGATGAGTACAAAGAAGGGCTACAAGAGAGTACCAGAGTCGAACAGTATCTAACGTGCATTTGTCGCATAGGCCTGAGGCTCACCTGCCGTGGAAGCACAACTATCGCTCTCAGCTTTTGTGGCACAGACCACAGCCAAGTAAAAGACTGCCACACAAACTGGGACTCGTTCACGGCGCATGTCGGGCATGACGACCCTGCGACAATGAGCTCATGCAGTGATCAGTGATCAGCTGTGACTAAGAAACGAGCCACTTTATCTGGCATTTGAGCCTTTCGTAAATTTGTCCGATGCCAGAAATGTTCAAAAGCTTGTAAACCATACAAGACTATTCTCTGATTTTGACATGTTGACAACGATTCGACTATTCGATGTAACGATGTATGATGAACCTGTAACAGAATGACACTTACAAGCTGGACAACTCTGGACTGAACAATGTGTCATACCAATGCCTGACCACAAGTACGCTCTAATAATTGCAACACTACGCCAGCAGCTGTACATGCTTACATTGGCTATCATTTAGTGCACTGGATGCATCGATATGGTATGGCATAATGCATGTACACTAATATTTGGTACCATTACCTTTATTGAGGTGTATACGCCATTGTAGCAGCAACAAAAGAAGGGATCTCCCAAAAGCAGTCAAAACCTTCAGGACCTGATGTGAGTTCCGAGCTGTGGCCTTCTGGCCCTATGCCAAACTAACCCAAACAGCAATCTGTACGTTTGACCATCACCCACAGCATGTGCGATGTGGTATTACTGCCTATGTCAAGCCAGGTCTCATAACAGTCACCACAATACAAACCAAACATGGCCCTCGCTCATAGATAGCTCTTGTTGCAACCCTACGTCTTGAAGTTCATCCATTCCTATGGGACATTCGGGTTCCTGCTTTACTATTGCTGAAACTCAAGTAGGCGTTTTGGGTCCTTTTGCTGTCCATCAAGACAGCCATCAACAGGCCTTGCGCAACATGCAATTGCACGTCTGCTCCTCATAGGGCTCCTTTGCAATGCCTCAATAACAATAAGGACAGTACACGCATGAACATACATCAACATATTGGTGCCAGCTTACTACAACATAGTTGATCAATTCATGAAGCACTAGTAATATAGGTTCTTGGGCCCAGGTGACAACCGTGGTCGAATGCTCTGTGCTGCCTTTGCAGCCAGTGCAGCAACCTCCTCCTCACTCTGTCTACAGCTGCCTGTCTGCATGGACAAGGGAATCTGCAGCAAGTTGTTGTTCATCTCTACCAAGTTTTCTGGCATGTCTTGTACAAGCCAAGGATGCTGTAGGACTTGCTGCACTGTAATGCGCTTGTCTGGGTCCACTTCCAGCAGCTTGTCCAGGAGATCATAGCATTCTGGTGTCAAGCCCTGTATTGCACCAGGACAGGGGTAGATGTCTGTACATTGAACATGCCCAATAAGCAGCATTCAGCAGAGAATTGTTGCAGGACTGTTCAAAAGATGAACTGGGCTGATGTGTACTCAACACAACAATAGCAAGCTGTCCACTGTACTTGCTTAGTGATAGCTATGCCATGTGCTGCATGCTCTTAACACAATGTGCCTTGTGCAATAGTGTGTTTACGACAGCATCAACTGGGCAGGTACTGTTACATCAGAGAATGATCTACCTCTGGTCGCTGATAATCTGCTTTGAGGATTCTTGGCAGCATTTTCTGCAGTACTGCTTGAACTTCCAGCCCTTCGTCTTCTTGACGCCGGAAGGGAAAGCAGCCAGTGAGCATGCAATACAGCAGAATGCCACAGGACCACAAGTCTGCCATCTTGCCAGCATACTTGTTGTACAACAAAACTTCCGGAGCGACGTACTCAGGAGTTCCTGCATGATTACAATCATCATCATTGGCATTCAACCCTGTCATCTGGGGCTGCAGAGCCTGCCCGGGGACATGCTTAGCGCAGCAGCATGAGCTGCAGCTTTTTTGTCACAATCTGAAACACACCATTCTGACAACTGCAACTGAGCAAGAGTCGCTGTGGTGGAAGCCTGTCTTCAAGACATACAGTCCAGCAGCCATGTGTACCCTTGACTTCAAATGAACCTCACCAGCCATTCTTGTGTATTGTTTCGAATGAACACTCGCTAAGATCTCTCAAGCAGTTGGGCTGAAACTCTTCACATGCAGTATAGAACGTGTGAAGTTACTTGCTGAAAGCTGCAAAACAGGGGATGAATGCATGCTGCACAGAATGTTTGTGCTCTCAACTACAATGAAGTGCTGTCTGAGATGCTGGTGGCATCCAGGTAGTTTGCAGCCATCAAGCATACCAGAGCTCTTTGAAGTGAGCTGAGAGCCCACAATGAATGTGAGCTGATATGGTGACTGCTGGTTACATTGTCAGTGAGCATTAACTAAGTAGTGCTTGCTTACCGCACATGGTCTTGCTGATGGAGGCGCACAGCTCATCCTTGCTGTACCCAAAGTCACACAGCTTCAGCACTGGTCTCTCTGATGTATCCATCAGCAATGTGTTTTCTAGCTTAATATCCCTGTTGGCAATGCCCATCTGCATCAGCAGCAGCAGTCAAGACAGACACGAGGCAGCCACATTTGTAGTGCAATTTGCAGTGCACGTAGCGCAGCACTGGTCAATGAGATGGATGACTTACCAAACTGCAGCTGTCGCACATCATGCAAAGCAAGACTAGCACACTCACAAACAGACCATGCAAGTTAGGCTCAATTGCATAGGTGTGACTGTAGCATCAAGCCACAGCAGTTGCACATAGGATGTCCAAATGTAATGCACGCACACACATTTCAATCCTGACCTTCAGACAGGCAGCACGAAAGCATATCTGTGTGCCGATGGCCTGGCATTCTGTAAAGGGGGACGATGCTGTCAATGATGGATGGAATGTATACAAAGGCTTCAAGAAAAGGCAAAATCACCGCACAGCAGGGGGCTTTACACAGTGAGCTGACCTGATGGCAGTAATCAACTGCAACAATGAGCTGCTGAAACAACCAGCGAGCTTCACTCTCCATCAATGCACGGTCGTATGCCATGTTATGACGCTCAATGTAGTCCACAAGATCTCCCCCAGGTGCATACTCACTGACAATGCCAAGGTGCTCAGGAGTGAGGAACACCTCATGCAGCTGGATGATGTTGGGGTGCATGCAGCATAAGCGCTGGTTCAAAATTTCCTTGCCCGCTGTCTTGATTCTGCAGAGCCAGAGGAAACAAGTGACGCAAGGCTGGCACAGAGAATCAAAATCAATCAAAACTATTCCAGCCAGCCGAGGCTCAAGTTGCAGGCTGCAGCAACATAAGTCTCTATACGTTTTGTACAATACCAAAGTAGCTGTTGGAAGTATGAACTGTCAAGCAGTCAGTACTCTGCGTAACTCACGCTGTGGTTCCTCGGTCGATAAATTTGATCGCAAACTGCTGACGTGTGACCGTGTCTTCAGCAAGAACGACAAAAGCTGACGCGCCAGCACCTATGTCTGAGACTTTGTCGTACTGTTCGTTTTCTTTCAACGGGTTCGGCGGAAGAGCCCCAGCCAAAACGGTCGTGGGAGTGCCTTGATCGCTTGCAGTTGCACTGCAAATCCCGTACAGTTGTGGTACAAACGGCAGACCTTTGCCAAACAGCAGAGCTCACTTGTGTAAACGAGATTCTGGACGTGACTCAAATTCCTTACCTGGGGCTGGCCGCAACGCTCTTCAATTTGACAAAGTCAGGCTTTCCAGGAAGCTGACAACAGCTGCTCTGGTCGAGATTTTCTTGTGATGCTCCTGCAACGACTCGGCCTGGTTGCAGATGTTGCTGCAGCTGGTCGAGGTTAGTACTAGTGGTCCTGACGCTCTTCGTCCCTCCGCACCAGCCAAAGGGCATTTTCGAGTGCAAGTTCTGTCAACTACTCTGCAATGCAACACAGCCAAACGTGCCTGCTGCCCATGTCGTCGCCGAATACGCCATGTCTTGCAGTGCTCAAAGTCAAGACGAGGAATGAGCTGCGATGAGGGCATGGTTAGTAATTTGCATCGACACGGGTTGCGGCAAATGCAAGCGCTTGACGTCTCGCCATTCTGCTACGGATCTCAAACCGTGAAAACGTAGGGATGAGACGTTGAGTTATATTTGGCAAATATCCACTGTAGATGTATATATTATATTATGATAATGTGTATATTCAGTTTTTTTGTTATTTTACTCAGGAGGCCAAAATAAGGTCAAAAATGATGTGCTCGAAAATGGCATTTTCTGGCTGTCTTATCACCCAAAGGTGGTGCTGAAATGTTCCAGTGGCATTTGCAAGGCAATTCACATGCACAAGACTGTCTGCACTACATTGATATCATGTCTAAGCCTTGTCAGAACACATCTGTGGCACAGTAATTTCTGTATGTCTCATCAAAACCTTGATCTGACACCTCTTCAACTTCACACTGCTCATCCTCTTCTTGTTGCTGAGCCTCCACAGACTTTGTGATTAAATTTGATGCATGCTTTGTCACATATTCCACCATTGAGTGGATCTCCAACTTTATACAGCCGACAGTACTCCCATTCAGGTCACCAGCTGGCACGGCCAGAACTCTTGCTTTTCTGGAGTTTTCGATAGTTGATCCATAGATCTTCAGGACAACCAGCTGGAACAACACTGTTAGTCTAAGAATCGCCTGCAACGGGGCCGGGCATGCCCCAGGCCTCATGCAAGGCCATTTCGCATGCAGTAGCCGCAAGCTGTGGCCTTGCGCAGCGTGAACAGGCCTTAAGTTTGAAATTTCGCCTTCAGTACCTGCCGGTCAATATAATATCGATATTATATGGATATAATTCACGAATACGGCGTTTTCTGCGAATCACTGTACATTATGTATTATATTATGTTGATATACGTATGATATACAGTGTAGACCCATCCCTATAAAAACGACGCGATCAACAGCGCAAACAAGGCCACTTGCCAGCAAGAAGGACCCACACTTCCCTTCACCGGCACGCCCCTCACTCCTGTTACTTTGTTCGTTGCCGCGTGACTGTCGCTTGCCTCCAGGAGGTTGAGATGACAACTAGCCAATCATCTAGAACTATTCTCGTCCCTGTTGACGATACGAACGTGAGTTGGGTTTGTGTTGCTGACTTGCTGATCGTCATCTCCTAGAACCTCGCGTACTAACCACGCTAATCAAAGTAGGGCTCGGAGCAAGCACTGGATTGGGTGATCAGCAACTTGTACAGACAAGGTGAAAATTGCGAAACAGCTCTTTTCTTAGAAAGACAGTGAGCAGTACATGTTGTGCTAGCATCCTCATCATAACAGGGACGGCTTTCCAGGTGACGAGATTCACTTCTTCCATGTTGTGCCAAACCCCCAGGCGAAGCTGCTAGGTGGAGGACTTGGACTTGCAGATGCTGGAGAGTTCATGGTCCAAGCACCTGATCCCAAGGATGACCGCAAGCAGGCAAGCAGCTGAATACCCACAATATATCATGTCTCACGTGATGCTTGCGGGCTTCTGGTGTACATACACATACACAAGACCGAATCACATCTTGTATACTGCTCACCTACATGTAGATATGACATTGAGCCCTGGCTAGCCTAGGCATTGGCTTTGTTCTTACTACTTGATACTGCTGGTAATCTGTTTCTGTGATGTCTGCGCCTGTGCAACAGGTGAGCACAGCAGAAGGCTTCATAGAACAGAGGTTTGTAAGCAAAGTGGAAGCCTCCAAGATCCCACACCAGGTTGAAATCACCCACTTCAACACTGATAAGGAC